>Ga0182004_10000365_pt1 | contig 26141 bp, 20 predicted proteins | sample Sormic07211540_1_FD_120479 | JGI IMG/M metagenome (GOLD analysis project Ga0182004, IMG submission 120479) | Endophyte microbial communities from Sorghum bicolor roots, Mead, Nebraska, USA - 072115-40_1 MetaG | ecosystem: Host-associated > Plants > Roots > Unclassified | place: USA: Nebraska...
AAAAAACCCCCACCGCTCCTCTTACCTCCGCCGCAACAACCATTTCCTCCTCCCGCCGCCGCCTCCGATCCCGTCCCCGAGGCTACAGAACCAGTTCATCCAGGCGCGAATGGCGGCGGCGAGGAGTCTGCTTCTGAGGCACCTCCGCTTGGCGGCAGCCCCGTCAGCGGCATCCGTGAGGCCGACGGCGTCGCTGCAGGAGGCCCTGTGGGGGCGGCGATGGATGTCTTCGGAGGATGCCAAGGGTTCTTTCCTGGACAAGAGCGAGGTCACTGAACGCATCGTCAAGGTCGTCAAGAGCTTCCCGAAGATCGACGACCCCTCCAAGGTATGTACACTGCTGTCACACTCTTCCTACCGTTGGCTAGCTAGAACAAGAGGTGCTTAATAGGATCAAACCCACAACCGAATCGAATCGATGCAATAGCTTCTCTCCGAGGAGCGAATGTTGTGAGAAATGCAGACGTAGCTGAGTTGCTGGATATGTTAGCAGCGTGCAATAACGATAAGCATTTCTATGTGTAAATTGGATTAAAGTTCAAAGAGTGGTTTCAGTGTGACAGAATGTTTGCAAGTTGTGGTGTTGTTACTAGTGTTAATTTCACTTGATTCTGTTGATTTGCGTGGATAGTCCATCATTGGTAATCTTTAGCTAATAGCCTAATACTTAGGGCAGTTGCCAAATTTGTTAAGAAATGTTTTATTTTCTTACTCAAAGGAAATTAAGAAATGGTTACAAATGAAATGACACATTTTTCTTGTGAAAACAGGCATTAGTGTAAAATTGGGAGTTTTCTTATATAGTTTTTTTTGTTAAGTTTATTTATTTGATAATTTTTATGGTCAAGATTTTCTTGGGTAAATCAAGTGGAGTACCACTAGGTGCTGTTTTGTTCAGTGTAAACAGTTACTTGGATAGTTTCAAAGAGATTAAGTTGTTTAGGAATTAGCATAGCTATATTGAGATTCAGCATCAAGAAACCAAATGAAGAACTCCCTAAACAAACACAAGTATCTGCAAGTGAAACCAGTTTGCAGGCTTGAACTTGCATAGACTAACATAAGAGCATCTCAAAGAGCCACTCTTAAACATATTCTCTAAATCATCATTTGCAGAGTCATTTGAATAAAAATCCCGCTCTATATCTTTTCACCAAAATTTCTATTCCTGTGAATTAGGAAGGATATAAAGAGGCTCTTGGAGTTGCTCTCAAGTATGACTAGGCATTTAATTTGTTGCCTTAGTGGCTATGGATTAGGCAGTTGGTCCAATTATGGACAGAGTCTTCTCTTATTCTCCTGAACAAGCACTTGAGATGAGGACTTACAAATTCAAGGGGGTTGGAATCAAAACTAGATTTAGCTAGCTACCGCATGAGAGCTTCTCTGTTTGGATTTCAAGTCTCACTATTCTCTGCTTGCCTACTGGCAGGTTAGCACTTGTGCAGAACATGAGAAATCAGGCATTTAAGTTAACTCAGTCAGGCCTCCAAGTTGCTTAGCATATCAATATTTATAGGTGCTCTAGCTAGGGTGAAGACATGAACGTCAGCCCTTATTACTAGTAGTTTCATCATGAGACGAACTTCTGTTATACTGTATTTTTAGCCTTTTTCCATATAATGTAGCAGATGTTATGCAAAAAAGAAGCATTCATTTACTTGGCATATAAAATAGCACATAAGACAATTTAGCAAAGAGTGACGACCTCAACTTTTCTTCCTTTTTTTTGAAAGAACCTCAGTCTTATTTTTCCAGGTTACAGCAATACCAGTTGTGACTATTTAGTAGTTCTATGTTACCTATTTGTTACAAAAGTGTCTAATCACCATCTTATTCCTTCATTGGTGTAGTTCATGTATAGCATCATCAATAGATCCATTCATTTGGTAGGCCGAGCTCATCAGGGAAATCATGAGATGCAGCATTTGCTTCCTTCGTCTTGCATTCCTGCTGCTCATTTGTGTGACCAATGCATTGGCATGGATATGAAGTTTCTGCTGTTGCTTTTGTTGGCATTGCTGCCTACTCAGTTCTGCACAACTGGTCCATGGAGTTTTAGTCTGCCCATTCATTTGGTTGTACGCCCCTGCGCGTGGCAAGAAAACTCCAGTTCCTCTGTTGCTCTGTTTCCCTGGTCGCAAAACAGTTAGTTGCTGCTTTGCCAGAGCAAATCTTGGCAGATTAATGGCTCCTTTCGTTACTCTGCCATTGCACAGAAGTGTCCATGTTTTCATTGTCTTGGCATTGTCACTACTATTAGCGATGTGACCCCATTTTTCCACCCTATAGACCTGTGGCTTTGGGGGGTGCTGCTGTCTGTAGGAGTTGCTTGCTATGGCATGACGGAGATAATGATGCTGGTATCTCCCCATTGTGCTGTTGAGGATTCTGACACGAGGCAAGTTCCTCAATAATAGTAAGGTCAAGGTCATCAGCTTTGACAATTCCAATATCTTGAAAGATCTCTGGTGAAGCCACCGGTGAGCATCGTTGAGCTCTATTGTTTGTTACTCAGCCATTTTGAACCAGGATTCAGGCAGGTGTTGATGCCATGGGACTAGAGGGATATGGTTGTCGGTGACTAAGGGAACTAGGATGTTCTGACTTCTGGGTCCCTAGGGATGGAGGGGAAATTAGGGAATAAATACCTAAAGGTAGATACAATTTTGACATGATTATTTTGTTTTCCTGCTGTTTCTGTTTTGGGATTTTTGGTCTAGCATATGCATCTCGTGCGCCCTTTCATGTGTTTTGTGTGGATGGTTTGGTGGAATCTTGTCTTTTCTCGAACAAATCTTGTTAAGAAAGCTATATGTAGAACTTATGGTTTTGCAAAAAAAAAAGTGTTCCTTAATTCTTCTTAGCTGATTTTGTGAAGTGTTAGTAAGTAGGATCTAAACTTGTTTTTCTGAGATTTCCTCTGTTCTCAGAAATTTATTTGTACTTTGTATTTCAAAACTCATATTTTTCTTGTTTTCAGCTGCATGAAAAAATATTTTGCAACATTGGATTGCGAAATTAATTGTAGGCTATTACTGATCTCTAGTATTTTTCAGGACTTACTCCATACTTTGAAGTAAATTTGATAAGCACACAGTTATATGGATTTCAGGATTTTTTTTTAAAATAACCAGTCTTTATGGGCCGCAAAGTTTTCGTCTGGGTCATGTTGTTGATCCACATGAATCATTTTTGGATTAACTAGATCATGTAGCTATAACACAGCACTGTAATTGCATAGGTAGGTGAATGTTATCAGCGAGGGTAAGCTTTAGATAGACACTGTAGTCCAGAATTTGGTGCTCTTTGTTGAGAAGTTGCGCTCCATGCATCGTAACTATGGAAAATCAGCAATAATAAGTTAGAACTGAGAATTTCTTATAGCATCCCTAACTCATTTCTGTCAGCAATCTAGTTTGCTGCTTGTTATTGCACTTAAGCATGACACTGGCAGAACAAGAAAACCTATGCATATCTTTTTCTCTCTAATCTGTAAAATTCCAACATGTAAATGCTGTTGAGACATGAGTGTTTGGTTACATTTTTGCCTACAAGCTTAAACGTCTGATGACAAAACCTCAGTCAGTTTGTTCCCAATCACCTGTAGGTGACACCAGATGCCCATTTCAAGAATGATCTTGGCCTAGACAGTTTGGATGCAGTGGAGGTTGTCATGGCCCTAGAAGAGGAATTCAGATTTGAGATACCCGATAATGAAGCTGACAAGATTGACTCCATCAAAGTTGCAGTTGACTTCATTGCCGCACACCCGCAAGCGAAATGATAAGACACATTTCATGCTATAGTTAAGTTATATTGTCATCAATCTCCGCCCTACCCCTTCTTTTTATGAAGAAAGTTCGGCTTGAAGATGTACACTACCGTGACCATTTAGATACTTTTACTGATGCTACTCTCCTTTTTGGAACGATTTTTGCTACTGTAGTACTGTGGATCGTCTGCATTAAATAAAAATTGTTTGAACCTGAGAAAGAACCTGTTTTCTTGTATTCGGCTTTCCCGGCTTATCAAAGAGTACATACTTTCGATTGCTTGTATAGGGATATCAATGAGCAACCTTATCTGCATATATGACTTTTTTGAGGGTTCGAAGTTACGCACGGAATCGAAGTTCTGCTCGATATTCACTGATATATGTACTATATATTGCGTATAAACTGCTGCTCTAACTGATAAGTGAAGACCAACAAAACCACAGAACCAGTGTCTGATCCTTGATCGATGATCGTTACTACGGTTAAGCTATCCCACAGCAATCAGGCGCATCAAAACCATGGCACAGCACTGATAGATTTGGAGACTAGGTGTTTGTGTGAGACTGAAGATTAGTCTTTGCCGAACTCATGTGCTTTGAGCCAATATCCGTATTCAATTCTAGCATGTATACATTCTATTCCATTTGCTGCCATACCAATATCCAGAGAGATTCCTTTTGTCGTTTGTCTGGTCAGGGTTGCGGGTGTTGAACCTATACTACGGCCTTGTTTAGTTCCCAAAAATTTTTCACATTACCCGTTACATCGAATCTTACGATACATGCATGAAGCACTAAATATAGATTAAAAAATAAATAATTATATAATTTATTTGTAATTTACGAGACAAATCTTTTAAGTCTAGTTAGTCTATGATTGAATAATATTTATCAAATACAAATGAAAGTGCTACAGTACCGAAAAACCAAATTTTTTCACCTACTGAACAAGGCCTAGATCTAGCGTTTTAGAGGGGAAATCCTCGAATTCACACCTTGATTCGGCTCGGTAGCCACTCAATCGCAGCTCCTAAATCTCAGAGGGTCGGTCTGGTGGTGCAGAATGAACATGGCAGATGGTGGTGACGGCGACGGGGAAGCTGGGGTGGGAAGGGCAAGCACGACAATGGTGGTGGCGGTGAGGGTTTGGAGGGTCTCCTGATGGGGCTGAAGCTCTCAGAGAAGGAGAGAAGCAAGGTGAAGGAGCAAAGCGGAAGGAGGGAGGTGATGGGGAGCAAGCATCACACGCAGTGGGAAAGTTGTTTGCGAGCAAGACAGGATATGCGGAGGGGCTGGCGCAAACTCTAGGCAGAATCTGCCGGGGCAAGGGATTTTGTGCAAGGAGCTTGGGCAAAATATCTTCCTCTTCACGTTCGTGCGAGGCAAAAGGAGAGCCATCACAGAGGGTCCGTGGGAGTTTGGAGGTGACCTACTGGTTCTTGCAAATTTCGACAGGAGCAAGAGGTTGAAGGACATTGAGTTCACTCATATCCTGATCTGGGTCAGGGTCTTCGAACTCCCTCTTGGGATGATGGACTCTACAAATGAGATGTTGTTGGGGAACCAGATTGGGAGAGCTCTGATGGTCACCACGGAGGAGGATGGAATAGGTGTTGGGGGATTTTTGTAGATAAAGGTGAAGATCGACATTCGCAAGTCATTGACGCGTGGTATTCTAGTGGAAGGAGGGATTAGCCGGTTGGGGTCGATGTTTCTATGCGTGGGTGTTTAGCATGGCTTCCTCCTAAGGGTTTTTTTCGGAGGAGCCAGAGCCGTTTTGAAGGAGTCATAACTTTTTTTTCTCTCCAAAATGACTCTGTCTTCTCGGTCTTTATTGGAAAAACGGCTTCTTTTATAAAACGTTTGGTCGAACTTCTCTAGATGAACCAAAGCAAGAATAGAGTGAGAAGCACCGCCTTGCAACGAGCTACCACAACGGGCGGACATTCAAAGCATATGAACCAACCTTTGTCCTTGGTGTGAAGCTTTACACTGGAGCTTCATGTCGAAGCATACATCGGAGTAGTACATTTGTATAAAATAAAAGAATAGCGACACAGTCTTCAAAACACAACTTTGATATCTTATTTTTATAAAAAAATAGAAAAAATGATATACGTATACTTTTATGATAATATTTTCAAGACAAATCTATTTATATAATTTTCATATTTGCAAACTCAATAATTTAAAAGTTATTGATGATTTATATTTTTAATGTTTGACCCAAACTTTATCCAAAACGACATCAAAATTCTATATGGAGGGAGCATGATCTAATTTTGCATGAAGCTCATGTGGTCCCGTTCCGCGATGTTCGGCTTCTTGTGGTTGTTAAACACAGCCAGGCGAACAGGCTCACATGTGTATATATGCAGGCAGGCAGCATCTCTATAACTTTTAGTTGTCGTTGTTTTTTCTTTCCCCCCGGAAATGATAAAACGCAGGCGAATGAGAATGGGGGCGAGCCCGGCAAGCCCCGGCGCCCGTGCGTTTCGGAGCATTTGTTTGGGCCGGACAGCAAGCTTGCTGCCTAGGCCGCGCCGTCCGCTGGGCCAGTGGGCGCTTGAGTGGTGAGTGAACGAGGAAATGGAATCCACGGCGGCATGGGTGGATGGCCGGCGTTTGCTCGTTTAGTCCCAAACTGCTCGCTGGAGCCAGTTGCAGTGGGAAGTGCAGCTATTTAGAAGGGGTCACGGCACCGAAGAAAGGCCACGCAGCTGCGCAGTGGGCACAGAGCGAACTATTCTTTCGCCTTTTACTAAAGAATACCGTGTACCCGCTGCACTAAGCAGCATACGCTTATTTTTGGAGGGTTTCTTTCTCTTTCTGAGGAGGAGCCCAACAATTCAATACAAGTTTATTTTAAAGGGGCTGTCACGCAATTCTTTTTACCTTTTCAAGATTAAGAAAAGATTTAAGAAATAAGAAAAATCTGATCTTGTTTATTTCTTTCTCTTTCTGAGGAGGAGCCCAACAATTCAATTCAAGTTTATTTTAAAGGAGTTTCCAGCAATTCTTATCTTTTTAGGAAAATACCTCTAGTGTTTGATCGTGTACACCCATGAACTCGACGGGATGAAAGTGGGATATCCGAAAACGGGATACCAAAAAATACGGGTGGAGAAACGTTCAACCGTTTTTAGTCCCGGTTCCGGTGCATCCCGTCTTGTTCCGTATTTTTCCCAGAAAAGCAAAAATGGCAGGGGTAAAACTGTTGGTTGATAAACTATGACAAAAATTATTGTTGACTGATTTATTGTGAGAGAAAACATTGTTAAATGGCCAACAAATTCAGCTGATAAGCTCAAGCTTGTCTTATCAGCCGTACTTTTTCTGTCAGACAACAGTATTTTTCTCTTAATAAATCAGCCAACAGTAGTTTCAGCCATAACACCAGCGAACAGGTGCAGATCGAACGTATTCACCATCTGTTTTAATCCTTGTGGAGAGAAACAATTCAATTCAAGTTTTTTTTTAAAAAAAAGGGGGGTTTCCTCGTTGGCAAGTTTTGTTTAAATCAAACATTGGTGTATATTCAAATGGTATCTGTTGTTTTGTTAGAGCAACTCCAACAGTTTTGCATATAGGTTTGGCATTCTTGTTTTTTTGCTAAAACTCTCAAAATCTCTTATCCAACAGTTTGACAATTGAGTTTGGCATTTATAGCAAGTTGGCAAATTCTCCTCATTTCTTGGCATTTATGCACACCTAGAATAGGCTTGGCATTCTGCATGCGCATGCTTTTATAGCAAGCTGACAACCTGATGTTTCTTCGTTGACCTTCATGACTAGTAGAATTTTGTTTTTGCCAAGTCAAAATTGCCAAACACGTGGAGATGTCTTTTTTGTTCCCTCCCCATATCGTTTTGAGAGTTGGCAAATAACAACATTTGCCAAACAAAATTTGCAAAACTGTTGGAGTTGCTCTTAGGCAGGTCGACGGAGAGGTGTTTAAGTCATCTGATTTTTGTTTAAACAATTCTAATTTTAACTAGGTTCAAAAGAAATATTAACAATTATAATATATAAAACAAATAAATGCACTATCAATACACAACTTATATTACACTGGACAAAACAAAAGTATTTGATATTGCAGATTTTAACATGTTTTCAACTTGCTCAAACCTAGAAACATTCGACTTAGATAAAACAAAATGCCCTACGTTCTAAAACAGAGTAACAAAACCGAGCAGGTCCCATTGCCCATATAAATAAAACAAAGTATCAAAGTCGAGTAGATTCTTGCCTAACAGAAAGCACTGGGCTGATTTGTTATGAAAAAAAATATTGTTAAATAGCTCTGGCTAATAAGCTTAAGCGAACTATAGGTCCGATTGGGCATTAGCCATTTAGTTTATTGGAACAAAGTAAGTTTATTGGAGCGGTGCTTCTACGGGCCTTTTGAATGATGACGTAAGATTCTTGCCTGGAATATATATAGTGAGTTTATTGGAGCGTAGCGGTTCAATGATGACGTAAGATTCTTGCCTGGCATAGACAACATCACGCGTCCGACTGTGCCAGGATTTTGCTTTTAGCCGTTTGGCAGATCCGCAGATGCAAAAGTCTGTTCGACAAAAACAAACCATACGATATACCTATGCGCTACTGAAAGATCTCATTACGGTCAGACACGATCAAACACATGCCAACTCCACGGCAGCTATTTTCCAGCCGTGTTCCTTTGCTTTAATTATCAACATCAAAACTATGATTAGTACAGATATAATAGCTACCCTCTTTACACAAAATTATTTCTATATGTGCTGGTCATGGTTCAACCTCCATGCTTATGTACATATGGCCACAGCCAGCACAATGAATACTGCAGATGCGGACTCATGCTAACCTCTGGAGGATAGCCCTCGCCTCTAAAAGGCAACACCTCTGTCAGCTTATTGCCACCGCCCACCGCACTGACGGCTTAATCACCCGATTTTGCTGATTTCAGTACGGGAGATGTGCGGTTAAATTCTCTTTGTGCTTTCCACACCTTCAGTCTGTAGAAGGCTCCTGATCTACACACCTGTGATGCCCAAGCTCAGCATAATAAATTACTCATCTTGCTATTTAGCATCCGGTTCTCATCTTCTATGTCAGTGGATTAGGCTGGTGTGCCATCTTGAACCTCTTCTGTACCATCATAGTCATGGGTTCTGTGATTCTCCGCTTCATTTGCTGGTTCCTCAGGAACCACAGCAGCAGCAGCTAATTCCTTGTCATCAGTAATGCTCTTCATCAGCCTTTTTGATCTTTTAGGCCTTGGTTCGGCAATCTGTTCATTTTCTGTGTGACTACTCCCCAGTTGATCTCCTCCCGCATCGGGCTCTCCATTCTTGTCCGTATTGTCATTATCATGAGTATTAGTATGTTTCTTGTGGGAGCTCTTTTTCTGGAAATATTTTCAAAAAAAAACCTTAAATTAGCAAGGCTTCTTAAAAAGAAGATCAAGTTGGATAGACAAGGTGGCAAAAGAACATATGAACATATGAAAAATATTTTGAGCATAATTGCTTTGCACACTATGGATACAAAAGGTCTCAACTCTCAAGGGTGTCAAATAAAACAGCAGTTTTGAATTGCAAGATAAGGCAGCCCAATATGACGTCAAGGTGCATAATGGCTCACAAAGGCAAATACAAGAAATTTATAGTAGCAGTCAGCAGTCATATTATAGTTATCATATGGACTAAAATGCAAGTCAAGTTCAACTGATATAGCCCAAAACAAAACAAATTATAAGGTTTAAAATAACTTAATTCAATCCATTGAGGCCAGGCTCTTTCGGGTTCGCTACTTGCTTGGAGCACTTCATTGGCTCTCCCATGTTGGATCAGTAGCAAAGTCAGAACTGGGGCTTGTTGTGAGCAGGTGGTGGTGTGTTAGGGCTTCAGCTGATGTTTGCTGTGGGAAATAGAAGCTGCTTATCGCTATAACTTGTGGAGAGCTCAGCAACAATGACGTGCAGTGGGCTCCATTGGTTGTGTTATCTTTGTGTAGGTGCGTTGCTTAGGGTTAGTCATCTGGACTGCCATGTTTAGGGTTTTCGCTGGTTTTCCTTTAACAAACTGAACGATGTGAGGTTTTAGGCCTGGTTTCCCTTATAAAGTGGGTCGATTCTATTCCTTCTTAATTGAAGGGCAGAGCTCCTGCCACTGTGTTTTAAAAAAGCTATCTAAAATTTAATTATGTTTCCTTTTACACTAAGTTTAAATTTCAAAATTGCATATTGAATTCTTGTCATTCATTTGCTTCCAAGTGCATATGAACAATTGAAGAAAATTCAAGAAACTGCATGTACATCAGAAAAGAACAACGGAGGATGTGGGATACTCGTATGATAAAATAAATTAAGGCCTTGTTTGGGTGTTATTGTATTCACCATAATCCACATGTGTTGGGGGTGGATTGAGGTGGAATTTAGTTCAAGTTCCACTCCAATCCACTCTAACACATGTGGATTGATGCGAATCCGATTACATCTAAACGAAGCCTAAACAGGTAAATCAGTAGCTCAAATATATTTCACACATGTACCTTTTTGCTGGTTGTTTTATCTTGATCTGCATCTGCAGTAGCAGTAGCAGTAGCATCATCCAAGTCTTCGAGTGTCAAATCTCCTTCTTTGTCAACCTTGATGCCCTTCGCTCGTCTTTTCTTTTGTCGATCCTTAGCCTAAAATGGCAAACGGAGATGAAAAATGTTGTTCTGGCAAGACTTTTTCCCATTGAATTTAATTACAGTATTGTTTCCAAAAACAAGGGGGAAAATGATATTATACACTATACAAAATTGGTACTAGAAGACATTGTTAAAGGGGGTGGATCAATATTTTCATAAATAGGTCTAACAGAGTAACAGACAGGTAAAATTTATGTTGCCATATAATATTGAGACACCAGTGGCCCAGCCTACCAGCAAGAACAGTAAATTTCTGGACAGTTGAACAATATAAAGCACAAAATAACACCTCACTAAGATGGCACAAAAGCAAAGAGCCCAAATACGATTATTATGTGCCCCCCTCCCCCACCACCAGTAAAAGCTAAACTATGTTGTCCCTTCATTTCTGCAAATTTAACACATGTTTGTCTTCTCCTATTTCCCCCTTTTTCAGAGGGATCCAAAAACTCCTAGTTGTCTCTGTCTGTCTAATCCACTCTCTTCATGGGCAATCCTCCAAGGATGCAATTTGAGAAATGTATTGCTATATCATGTCAGTATCATTAAGCATTGTACTATCAGAGATGATGTATCCAAAAAATCAAAATTATTACAATACTTGCAAATATATATCCCTATGCATCGGTTCGATTCCCTGTACATGCGACATATCATAAAAATTGCTACAAGCTAATACTGACATTGCAAAATGTATTTCTGTTTGATATGTGCTCCAATTGTACGAGTATCAGATATTCAGATAAGTGACCAAAAGATGGAAAAGACACTATATAATGTTTACCTGCATGGATATTTCTTTCAACTTATGTGCAATCTGTGTGTCATCAATAAGTAATGAAACAACATCCTCTTGTCTCATCAAATGATCGTCCTGGACATGTTTCCCCTTCATAACCAACTCTTGCACTGCATTTTTCTGCTTTGCTCTTTGCAATATTTTTTCCTCAATAGTATCTTTGCATATAAGCCTGTACACAGTTACCTAAAATTGCGTGTTCCAAAGAAAATATAAGGACCTGACATATTATAAAACTTAATTCACACAAAATAAAACAACAAAGATATTTAGTTCCAGTGACAGCCAAGAAGCCAATTCACAACCAATGATCAGAAATACTACTTGCTTTGGACATAAGCAGTTGAACTTTAAAAAATTTATCAATACCCCTTTAAGCAAATACATTGCAAACTTGAAAAAAATACATCTAGAATTGTCTCAGAAAGTACCTTCATCACTTTATTAGGTTATATAAACATACTACAACAGGAATTAGCAGTAAAAAAAATACTTTGGAGATTGCATCGATATCCAAGACAAAAATATTTGTGACTAGTAGCAACAGGGAATGCTACCGGAAGAGTTAACAAGATTTAAAATTAAGTCTGACTTTATTGTAGAACAACAATCTACAAGGTAAAGAAAAAGAAAAAAAAAGGAGTGGTGGACACTTTCAAACTAAACTGAATGAAAGGAATGATGATTAAAAGTGGACATGAAAATTAAACACCTCGTTAGCTTTCATTAATAATCAATCTAACTTTTGAAATGTGAAACGAGTTAACCATAAAGATTATCATAAAGCAGTTAGTCAAACTTCAGAAGTGCCCATGTTTTCATAGTAAGTTTGTCATGAAGTTCAGATGTCATTTAAAAATGATAAATGATGGTCTGTGAAATGAAGGAAATAAACTTAGCATAAATTGAAGTTTCAGTTACCTCCTTTGTTTGACCAAGTCTGTGCGTTCTATCCATTGCCTGCTGGTCTTGTGTTGGATTCCAGTCAATTTCATAAAAAATAACAGTATCAGCAGCAGTCAAATTAATACCAAGCCCCCCAGCTCTTGTGCTTAACAAGAAAACAAATACATCATTCCTACAGAGAAGAAGAAAAAAAAGGTTAAGGCCATGTTTCAACAGAGTTATGTCTTCATATTGCAGCAGTTAACCCTGCTACAAATACATCAATATGCATACCTATTCTGGAAATCTCGGACCATGTCACGGCGGTCTGAGATTGCAGAAGACCCATCCAGTCTGAAATACTTGAATTTTCTGAAATTCATGTAATCCTGAAAACATAACACATTTGGTTGTAAATTGGAAGAATACTAGCGTTAGTGCACCAGACTCAACAGTACTTTCTCCAGGAATAATGGACAGATAACTCATTTTTTCTTGAATATGCACGAGAGCTGTGTATATCATTGCATTGAGGAATGAGGAGAAGAGAAAATATAGGAACACACAACATCCACACAATCAACACAACTCACACAACCCAACCCCTGACACAAGAGTCATTAACTTTGCTGAAACATTTAGAAATCTATTTTCAGTTACTTCACGAAAATCACAATGTTAGTATTACAAATAGTGGAAACCGAAATTGCTACCAGTCTTGTGAGCATCATTTGGTACCCATGGTTACAAAAGTACTCCCTCCATCCCAAATTATAAGTCATTCCAAGAATCTTGGAGAGTCAAACTATCCCAAGTTTGACCAAATTTATATGATAAAATATTATTATTATGATACCAACTAAGTATCATTAGATTCGTCCTTAATTATATGAAATTCATAGTATACTCTCTTTATGTTACAAATCTTAGCATTTCTCTCTATAATTTTGGTCAAACTTAAAAATGCTTTGACTCTCCAAGATTCTTGGAATGACTTATAATTTGGAACGGGGGGAGTATATAACTACACTTATAGCATTAGTAGATTTTGCAAATTGTAAGTGCATACAGCATAGGAAGTACAAACATGTAGCATAGTGCACACATTAAATAGTAAATATGTAGCAGAAAGTAATACCTCAAGAATGTCCAACATTTTAGTCATCTGAGCAAAAAGAAGCACGCGATGACCTTCAGATCGAAGGCGCCGTAGTAGCATATCCAAGGTGTGGAGTTTCCCAGAATCCTGTCATCAAACACAGTACCACAATAGCTGAAGTAAGGTGCAATAAAAAAAAAGAAATTGCTTGGCCTTTATGTAAAGGAACTCCAAGCGTTCTAACAATCAAGCTATATGCTGTCCAAAGACATATTTGAGCTCTTCTGAACTTTAGTTCAAAAGGCACCTCAGATCCACAGATATAAATGATAACTTGGGACCTCTATTTGGATGAGGGATTTCTTCTAAAAATTTTCAGCCTTTGGTTCAAATTTAATCTAATCTAAGGAACTGAACCAAATGTCCAAACAGGCCTAAAAGAGTGATGAAATTATGCAGGTCTGCAGGTGAAAGAGCGTTTAAACAACAATGTGCAATTGTGCCGCATAACACAGCTGAAGTGATTAAGACTTACGGTGAGCATTTTAGCTGGATCAAAATTACTCATCGGTGGAGAAGACCCAAATATCCTATAGGGTAGCTGCAGCATCGGCTCAAGGATGGGCAAATCAGTATTGAGTTCTTGTATCAAAGGATGAGGAGCAATTGGTTGTCTAGGACCATTGAACTCAGAAGTACGAGCAAATCCCAGGAACAGTTTCTTGGCCCAAGGATCATGCATCTCATCGGTGAACTTATAGGCAAAACTTCGATCAGCACACCAAACATTTATCTGGCAAAGGGGAAAGGGCTATTAATGAACACTGACAATATATTTGATAAAACAGATAGATGTAAAAGAACAACTCTTACAATACTTGGAGCAAAAAATGTACTCAGGTGAGCAAACTCTTAACATTTGAGCAAAAAATGTACTCAGGTGACTCTACACACATGGCCTCATGCAATGCGATATACAAAACAAACCAACATGAATAAGACAAATGGACTCACAGGTGGTGCTCTAGCTGGCGGAATAAAAGCATACGCTGAACGAAGAAGCCTTATGTTCGAAGCAAGCCTGTCACGATGGGATAGCACCAATGCTTCATATGGGCCATCACTTGGCCCAGTCCCAATCTTTGTCCTAAGCAAACTGGGCTTGGCCTTTGTAGAAGAAAGCAACAATCGGGCAACTGCACGAACTGTTGTGGAATCATTCTGACTGGACTGGATGTCAGGATCTTCTGAATCAAGAAATGCATCCATAATTTCATCAGTGCAGTTCCTATTCCATTGCATTACTGAAAACGCTAGTCTCTCAAACAATGAAGCAGTGGCCAGGAAGGAAGCTTCAACTGGGCACAGATTTGACAAACGTGTAAAGCCAAATGCACCAGATGATAGAACAGACTCATTTGATGAATTAACTTCTGGAATGGCTGAGCGATGGATATTGCTGGGCAAAAATATATTAAACAGCCTGTTCAAATATCCATTCTGAAATCCACAGATGTTTCCAGAATTTTCCGTGTTGCAGATGATTCCCTCATAAACTAACTTTGGAATCTGAGGAGATTATGTAAGATAGATATTAACACATTGTTCATGATCAGGAAGAAATATAGATATTAACACATTGTTCATGATCAGGAAGAAATATACGCAGGAGGTTGTACAGGTGTGGTCAATAAAAGAGAAGGGTTAAGGTAACTATACCTCAAAGATTATAGGATTTCTCTTGCCTGCATAGTGTACATCTTGTAATTCCCCAAATGGGGGAGAAAGAAGTGAGTTTGGGATATCAGCAAAGTAAAAGTAAGAGCTTCCCTCATTGCGCTCAAACAGCTCTGGGTGATTGCAGACCTAAAAAGCAATGCAGAGAGATAACATCCAATTAGAACCAGAAAAGGAGCCAAATTTAACAAAATTTACAATAGGGAATGATTTTTTTCCTGGGCAGTTGGGTTCTTCTGAATGATTTTACATATATGATCAAAAGTAAGAAACGTACTATAACTGTATACTACCTTCCGTAGCTGCATGACAATATTCATCAGGCTAAGTAACTTCTTGTCATTTAGATGACCACGACTTCCATCAAGCAACTCATTAAGCGAGATCTTATTTTTTATAGCTTGATAGAAAACTTGTTGACGAGAACTCAATTTGCAGGGAACAATTTCTTCTTTCTTTTTGGTCATTTCAGCAATGACATCAATCTTAACCCGGCGGAGCATAAAGGGCTTCAAAATAGCATGCTGTGAAAAAAAGAAAAGTGTCATTATAATCTTAGGAGGCTAGCAAATTGTACCAAAGACTCAAAATATTCAATAAACAACAACATAAACAGTATGATCATGTCTTACCAATCTACTAAGCTGATGTTCATTCAAAGCTCCTCCATGCTCAGCATGTCCCTCAATACTGTAAAAACATCAGAAATTTAAGGATGGACAAAATAAAGAAAGTACAACTAGAAACAAAGAAAACAGTACATTACCCCTTTGAGAACCACTCATTGAACTGTTCATGGCTGTCAAATAGAGTGGGCATGATGAAATGAAGAAGTGCCCATAACTCAGCCATATTGTTTTGTATTGGTGTCCCAGTAAGAAGTAGACGGTTTCTACAGTTGAAGCTCAGTAATGTCTTCCAGCGCTGGCTGCAGCAGAGAGAAAATTTGTCAAGGGGGATAGTTCCTTGATAAATCAATGAAAACACACATACACACATGCGCACGCACAAACGCAAACACACACACACACACACACACACACACACACACACACACACAGAGAGAGAGAGAGAGAGAGATTTCAACATGTAAAGTCACCTGCTTGAACTTTTGATAGCCTGGGCCTCATCCAGTACCATGTATTGCCACTTAACACGTCTCAAAAGCTTCTCTTCATTCACAAGTATCTGATAGTTTGTAATAAGAATGTGGAAGCTAGCATCTCTGCAGAGTTAAGTGACAAAAAGGTTAGATGATTAGGCAAAAAGGTTATGAGCTTTTTAAAGGAAAGGATCACTCGCATAAGTTTCTGCCCTAGCCAGCAACTTACCTGCGATAGAGACGCTTGGGGTTGATATTCTTTCGAAGAATCATCCTCTCTGGGCCCCAGTAAGGAAGTATCTTTAGGTCAGGGCAGAATCTAATCAACTCCTCAGCCCAATTATTCACAACAGATGCAGGAGCCACCACTAGAAAGGGGCCCCATATGTTTTTGTCCTGTGTGATATATCAAATGTTTAGCATCCAACCATTAGGTGTTAGCTATTTATACTCCTGTTCCAAATTGCAAGTCATTTTGGCTTTTCTAGGTACATAGTACCTTTTGCTATACATCTAGATATGTGCTATGTCTAGATACTTGGTAAAAATTATGTATCTAGAAAAGCCAAAATGACTTACAATTTGGAATGGAGGGAGCACTTTATTCTAAAATATATATAGATATGTTAACTGGATGAAAGAATAAAAAAATGAGTTCAAAATAACAGGAGATCGATCACAAACCCCAAACACATCATGGTACAAAATAATAAGCAAGCACTGGATTGACTAGTGGAAACAGTTTTTATGTTAAAAGATAAATTAACCAACCTCAGCCAAATGAGACAGGAATGCCATAGCCTGAACAGTTTTGCCAAGACCCATCTCATCAGCAAGAATGCCATTCAACCCCTGCAATTCCAAAATTTAAAGTGAATCAAAGAGCAGTGCTCATACTAAATGGTAAAAATGTATATGCTTTTAACATTAACAATATACCTGTTCATAACAATTAACCAGCCACTGTAAGCCCTTTAACTGATATTCTTTCAATACACCCTTAAACAACTCCGGTGTCTGCACAGATGACTTCTCAGGCATTGTTGAGCTAAAAATAAGATAGTACCAAAGCAATCAGTTCTAGAGAACTCATTTATAATGTCGTAAATAATAAACAAATTTTCAAACAGAACTTACGGGTGTAATAGATCAATCTTGCTAGGGTCCATGCTAGATGGATCATCAGTTGGAAGAACAGACTCAGAAGTTTGACGAAGCCTCACAATTTCACTATCAAATGCATTTGTCTTCATCTTTTGTTGAGAGACGGCATGCTGTGCTGCTCTCAAGGCCTCTCTTTTCAATTGAGCTTCCTCGGGATCTTCTTCCTCATCTTCATCAGGGACATCTACCTCATCAGGCGGTGCTGAGCCACCAGCTTTGTTCTGCATGAAATGACTGTAAAGCTCTGTTTGTGACAGCAGAAAGTTTAGCCTCTGTTGCTGTCTTTTCGCTTCACGTAGCTCCTCCTCACGTTTCAAAGCTTCAGCAGCTTCTCTTTCCTCTTTTTTCCTCAACTCATACTGATGCAGACGGGAAAAGAAATGAGTGTCATAATCTTAGGTGTCTTGTTTTGGAGACAGCTAAAGGGAAAGCAGTCATGTGCTAAACTGAACCAAACAAATGGGATATATGCAAGAGGAGTGGAAGAGAGAATATATGTTGAACTCAGTGCAGGTAATGAAAAGGACTGAGAAATCAAAAAAGGTATAAATATAAAATAAGCCTCAGCAGAGTGTAAGGGCAAAAAGAAAACCTGCTCTTTGTCTACACGTTTCCAAAATATCAGCATATCCCTAGCCAACTTCCTTGTACGTATTGCAGCACACCTCATCAGTTTCAGTGACCTGCTTACTTTGAGCTTTACCTGGATATTTCAGACATACATTAAGACTGTAAACAAGAGCACATGAGAATTGTACGCTGTAGCCAACAATAAAATGGGCACAATACCTCTCGTTGACAACTGTCAGAGAAGCGCTTCGCATCTACTTGTCGTTTCTTCATCAAAGCAGTAAAATTCCTGTGATGCTTTGGGATGCTTTTGGTAGCAAGAGACTGCCATAGTTTGTAAGTCTTTTCAGACTCTTCTTTCACAATTACAGAAGGTTCCTTCTTTACTATTTGCTTCTTTGGTAAGCTACGCTCGATAATCTGCATTAATGATATCGCATGGTTGCTAAATACAATGAATATAAAGAAGTGCAACTACAGTTATATATCAGCCAATACCAACCTCATATGTATCTCCTTTTTCCAAGACTTTGACATAGTGAACCTGCAAATTGCCAGCTTCTGATATAATAGACCTTCGTATCCTCCCAGCTGCTCCTTCTGGAATTGCAAAGGGGTCCTCGGTAACTTGCAGAGAAAATTTCTGCACCTTTACCCTTTCCTTGAGAGATTCAAACTGTGGCAGGGGTTCCGATAATCCACCACGATTGGAAGCCTCAAACTTTTGGTCAGTACCAAGCATTGCTGCTAGGGTGCGTAAATCTAGCATGCCCTTCAAGAAGTGTTCCTCGACACGTATATCAGAAGAAACAGGGAGATTAAGGGATGATGCTAACTTATCATAACCCTCTGGAACTAAGTAGCGTATATTATCTCCCATATCTAAATAGGTCGAATCAAGGGATGCTACAAGCTTATTAAAACCACCATGAGTTTTAACACATTCTATCCCATTATACTCATGTGAAGCTTCTATCCCATCTAATGCCGCAACATCCCTGAAATCACTTGCGTGCTTAATAGTTTTTTTACCACCATTTTTGTGTTTTATTTGGGGGGTTGCCACACGAGGAGGATCAGAACTAAAAGCACCCTCCGTGAACTTTGACCTCCGGTACTTCTGGACATGTTCACTGAGCATAGCACGGTAGTGCTCCTCTGTTATTTTGTTACTATAGGCATCTGCCTCATCATCATCGCTGGCACCATCAAGATGCCTTTTTCGCTTCCGATGCAGGCCATGGGAAGCATCATTTACACCATTGTACTGATCCAACAAGGATCCTTGACCTAAAAAGGAGAGGCTGAATAAGACAAATGATTCATATAGAAACATGACAAACGTTAACAGAGTTGCTCAAGCTGCAATATGGGTTTTAAAAACAAGCTACTGTTCAATAGATAATTCTTAAACAGAAAACATCAGAATAAAGGTCAAAGAGACAAAGATTGCCGACCTTCACTGCTTGGACTCCCATTTGAGCTGCTATTACCATAGCGGGCAAGATCTTCTGGTACAGGAACCCTGAAGTTCAGCAAAGGCTGCAACAGTATTTCCAGTACCCCCCATCATCAGAATGGCATAGCAATAGGAATAAGAAGGCAGAGAGACATAAGAGTAAATAAATTTATCTTCTTCACTAAGTTCAAAAAACAAGAGAACATGAATGTCACTCTACCCATTTCTACACTACCTGAGACTACAAGGTTTAAAGATCCGACGCAGTCCAAATTGATAGATAAGCAACAATTAAAACTACACGAGTAATAAAATGATGGACCAATAGCTCAAATATGCAAACAAATAAACAACAATGGCATGATCAACCAAAATTTCCCTTAGCAGGCACAAATCATAAGATTAGCAAACTGCATAAAATCAAAACGCAACTATGCATTTTGCTGATGAAAACTATGTAAAAATAGCACGACAAGGAACTGTTTAGCATGCATGAGTGCACATGCTTAGAAGAATGAAACACCAGGCAAAACTAGTCTGTGTGAGTTTAGAGAATACAAGAATAGCAATAGTGACAATTGGACACACTGCAAACTAAGCAGACCACAACCACAAAATACACAACATAAGAGCCTAGATAGATCCCAGCAACTAATAAGTGATCTATGTAACACAAAACGTTGAATAATAACTACATTAAGACCAACAACTTAATCAAGCAATTGCGCCAAAACAAATTCGCTGTCATGCATGAAATACTATAAATTTTGACAGAAATGATGACTACGCAGAAACAGCAAAGCTGATATAAGTTAAACAAGACAATAAGAACACCAGTTGATCATGAATTTTCAACACACTAAGAATCATACTTAGACTAGAGCAATGAGGGAACCAGTAACTTAGGCCTGGCAAAACACAATGCAGCAATTAAATGATAGTCCAAACCAATTAAACAGTAGCATTGAGTAACGAGTATCAGCCATCATACACAATAGAGCAGCACCACTAACAACAACATTAATCGAACACTAGGCAGCCACTAACACCCAACGAAAAGGGGGCTCCAACCCAGAATGGCCACCAGATTGCAGACAGAAAAAAAAAGGCACAAAGGAAGTGCCCCCGGGGGAAGATAATTAATAATTAACCCAAAACCGAGCAATAACGAGCTCGGTAACTCAACAATTGCATCCACCACGCAGCTTCCAATCCAACACAACCCCTAGCGCACAGAGAAACCCTCTTCACGCGCGCGAGAGAGAGAGAGCAGAACTAAACAGCGAGAATAGCGGCTACCTCGAGGTTGAACAGCGTGGAGTAAGAGAGCCCGCCGCCGCCGTTGGCGCCCCCGCCCCGCGGAGGCGCGCGGCGCGGATCCATGTAGAAAACCCTAGCGCCCCGGCTCGCCGCGCGAGGTGGGGAGCTGGGGAGGGAGAACGCAGGGGCCGAATATGACGCCGAACTGCCGAAGGCACGGTGCGGGCGCCGGCCGGGTCGGTGCCGCGGCGCCGGCCGCGACGGGATTAGGGTTAGGGTTCGTGGGCGGAAGCGGAAGGGGATGGAGAAGGAGGCGGAGGTGGAGGGAGGCGGTGGGGTGGAGGCCCTGTTGTGACGTGGTGGGGGGAAGTAGTAGAACGAGGCATGGCTTTGGCTTGGCCGCGGAGGGGAGAGAGGAGAAGAGAGGGGAGCAGGGAAAGCGAAACCGGAAGGGGACTGGGTTTTCCGCTCCGCTCGCTCGCTCGCCCAACGTACGTGCGCCCACTAGACAGCTCTTGGATTTTGGAGCATTGTTTTCTCTTCTTTTTGTCCCCTTCTGGGCAAAGCCGAATTCTTTACGTCGGTGATTTTCAAACTTATATCACCAAATGGATGCAACTATACGATTATACGAGTTGGTTATTACTACCTCCTCCTAAAGTTATAATTATTTCATTCCTTTTGCCAAAGCATTCCAGGTTTGATTAAATTTATATAATACTCCCTCCATCCCAAATTGTAAATCATTCCAACAATCTTGGAGAGTCAAAACATTTTCACTTTTGACCAAAATTATAGAGAAAAATACTAAGATTTGTAATGTAAAGTGAGTGTACTATGAAAATATAATTAAGAAATAATCTAATGATACTTAGTTAGTATCATAATTATTATTATTTTATAATATAAATTTGGTCAAACTTAGAAAAAGTTTGACTCTCCAATATTCTTGGAATGACTTACAATTTGGAATGGAGGGAGTATAAAATAAAATATTAACACTTATGATACTAAATAAATATTATTAAATTATTTATTAATTATATTTTTATAATATATCTATTTGATGTCATAAATTTTAAATTTTTTCTATAGTTTTGGTCAAATTTAAGATATTTTGACTCTCTAAAAAAGTTAGAGTGACTTTATAATTTAGGGTACAGGTGTTATATAATTTTAGATAAAATATATTTATGTCACTGCATTGCTATGATCAAAACAAAATTAGAGATATGTTAACATACCTATAGCCTAATCTTGACCAATTTTGAAGGTGATTGATCTAGTTTGTCCATTAGTCATCTAAAAGTCAACCTTACAAAATTACTTTTTATTGTCCTCCGCTCGCTCCAATGGATCTTTCGTTTCTATTTTCAATTCTTATAGGAAACCAACTCATCTAAAGATAATGTTGTTAAAAAAGGTTGACTTAAATTTTCAAGTTGGTTCTTGCATCTTTGTGCAAACTGATTTCTGAACTTCAGCATATATTTGGCAACAGACTTATATCACGACTCTCTACAAATAGTTGATACTTTTCTCAATGTGGACCTCTAGTTATCACCTTTGTAGATAGAGATGTCAACCCCATCGGGATTAGATTTCCATCTCAATGAGGGGTCCGTCCCAGAACCACCACCAACCCCCCCCCCCCCAAACACACACATCATCATGATCACTTTTTCATCCTTGTTTTCGTGAAACCTAGCAGGGACTTTTTTTTCTTCCCCATTCCATTCTCTAGGGGCCTAAGTTGAACCCATCTATATCCCCAAGGAATTCCCCATGGAGAATGAGGGATCAAGGGGCCATTGACATCTCTTCAAGAGAGCTAACACTACCACTACATGAATCCATGGTTGCCCCATCTCAAGAATACCCTAAACACTTTCACCCTCTCCATAGTTGCTCAGCATTCATGTTCGCGCAATACACCAACTTCTTTGTAATCCTTAATGTTGTAAACAATTAAAAGCCAAACAGAACCACAACTTCTTATTTCTATAGTACATGTACAGATCTACAAGGGATGAAAGGTAACTGGGAAAGAAATAACCATACATCTAGCATTAGAGGAGGGCCATGAATGTTTTTTCTCCTTTTGAGCCTCCTTCATGTTGTTGTAATGTTTATAGTAGCATCATGAATAAACTTAAAATCCCTTGGTATTTTAAGTTGATATTTGTAACATGCTTAAGTCAGATGAATCGAACAAGTAAGATAGAGTATAGTAGCATATCAATGATCTAATTATAAAATTGTGGCATGTGTGTTTAGTTTGCTACCAAATTTCCCCATACCAAAACCTGTCAAGCAAAAGTTGATAAAAAATAAATAAAAACAATTGTTATGAATTTGGTAAGCTAAACTACGTTGTTAAGTTTTGGCTTACCTAAATGGTTGTAACGATGTCTTTATACATTTATCATGACTACAGGAAGTGCTCAATTCATCAATCCAAACACCTTAATAAGCATAATGTAGGCATAACAACACTAGTACAGCCATTATTTTAGACTCACATCATTATAGTTACCTTGCCTTGCATCCAACAACTATATATTTTTATTTATTTTTTCTTGATTCTTGCAACGTCATCAAGGCTACGTTGTTGTAGGCACTCCGCACTAATGCCCGCGATGTTTTGTCGGCTTAAAATGTGAAAGGTGTTTATTATATATAGTTTTTAGTGTACATGTTAGTTTTACAACTTATGACCAAGATTGTTAAAATCATGATCATGAATTAGATGGAAGCTCTAATGATAACATCATGAATTGTAAGATCATAACTACTAAGTTCATATGGTTACCAATTTAAAAAAAAATAAGTTGTAATTTTTTTAGTTCAAGTAAATTAAAATGGGTTGTATTAAAGTTATTCTTCACCCACAAAAACCATGTGGATCAGAATTTAGTCTACCAGCCAAATGGTTTGAAATATTAAAAAATCTAGATCCCCACCAAACACACTATTTGCTCAAACTTATATCAATCCAATAACATTTTTTTCTGTATGCATTGGATGATCGTGTGTTCATAGATGATATTTCATAGTGTTGACAACTTACGAAACTAACCACAACTTAGTTGAAACTACCGCTCAAAGGATGACCAATGTGTGTTACACTTCTCCATCGCTAGGAAAACAAACGTGTAGAAACAAGAAACTTCTAGCCATGAGCAGACGAGTAATTGACATTGCACTGTTTATTTCTCTCATCTCCTATGTAAGCATCCGACCATGTACAAGTATGTACAACTTGAACACCAGATGACAAAGACCATCCGATGTGTATGAAACATGTGGACATTGAGCTTCAATTTTTACTTCGGATTCAATCCAGCGAAGCATGCATGTACAACACTCCCTCTGTGTTAAATTGTAAAACAATTTTTTAGATACGTTATATATATGTAAACATAATATATATCTAAATACATATTAAAAACTATATATCTAGAGACATCGAAATCGTCTTACGATTTAGAAATAAAGGAGTATTTAATATCATAATATTGAGCGAAACATCCAAGTATCCAACATATATATTTTGAAAGTTCTTCAAATGTTTGATACTCTACAACTGTCCCCAGGTAATCAGGTGGATATACAAAGCCGTCAAGAGAAAAGCTCAAAGGCAAACAATTTCAACTTAATAAGGTCATCCAATGTATACATTCTTTAGAAATTTTTCCAATTCAATCCAAACTTGTGTATATTCTTCAGTGATTTTTCTAGTTCAATCAAATCACTGTCTCCGCTTTATTGGCTTCTCTCGTATTACATCCATAAGACTTACTAAATCAAATTATTGACAAACATGTTAGTTCCATTGACAATCATTTTTTTTTCAATTTATACCTAATAATAAAGAGGCAAAATTTTCGTCAAAATTTTTCTTTCACCTCTTCCTTTCGTATAAAAAATTCAAAGTCCTTTGTCCTTTTCTTCCGTTAAAAGAAAAGTTTTACCCTTTTCTTTTCGTAAAAGACTCTTTTACAGAGTCTTGCTTCCCCCCTTTTCTTTCGTAAAAAAATCGTAAACAAATCACCCGAGCCCCCATTCTGTTTTCCCCATGAAAAATAAAAACGAAGGAAATTCTCCTTAGAAAGAAAGACAGGAAAAAAATAAACGCTGAAGGCCATTCCATTTTCCCCGCTCCAATCTAAAAGTAAAGAAAAAAAATAAAATAATAAGAAAACTAAAAAATAAGGAAAATAATAAAGAAGAAATAATATAATCTAGTTCTGGTTCTAGTTCTTCGTCCCGTCCGATTAACCACGCCCACGTCTGACACCACGCCCCGCTAACAAAAACATCGACTCCAGGAGGGAAGACCGGCCAAAATCTCTCCTGACCAGAAAAGGAACAAAATATCCCTTCGTATCGAAAAAAGAACAAAATATCTCTCTGTAACAAAAAAAATTCCAGAAAAACAAATAAATTAGCTTTGTTATGATATAATCAGTGGAAATATTTTTCTTTTGTTCATGATCTATTTCACAAAGGAGCCGATGCAAGAACAGGAAAAAGTTTAAGGGTTCTAGATGAAAAATACAAAGAAAATATAAACAACAAATAAATAGTAAATGCTTATCTCAAATTTAAATAGACTTTGGTGTTTCCAATTCAAAATATTTTTTAGCTTCTTGTCTTTTTCCCCAACAATGAGCAAGAAGGGGATGCGATTGTTGGAGGGATGGTTGTGGGTGTCACGCGAACGACCCAAGGGCCGCAGAGGAATTTCTATGTAGTCGTGCGGATGAAATAGTTTTATATATTTTAGTCATTGGGAATTTTGGTGTAGCCAGGTGGACATAATAGTTTTATATGTTTACTTGTAGGCTCGATGTCAGGTCCGTACTCTCTCTAGAACAAGATATTATGATCATAAAAAAATAACTTGTATTAAGATATCATGATCATCATAAAACAAATAAAAGCTTTTAATTATACAAAAAAGATAAATACTCTCTCTATCCCAAATATAAGTCATTCCAAGAATCTTGGAGCGTCAAATTATTTTAAATTTTGACCAAATTTATATGGTAAAATAATAATTATTATTATGATACTAACTAAATATCATTAGATTAGTCCTTAATTATATTTTCATAGTATACTCACTTTATGTTATAAATCTTAGTATTTCTTTTATAATTTTGATCAAACTTGAAAATGCTTTGACTCCTCAAAATTTTTAAAATGACTCATAATTTAGTATGGAGAGAGTAGTAAATAAATAGGTAACACTGTCATCCTTGTTTTCATTAACGAGCCTGTGCTTTTATGATTGCTACAACAACCATTCACAACATCAAAAGTAACAACTATATAAATTAAGCTATTGCGACCGCTGCAGTTAATGCAAAAAAGATAACACAAACAATTTAAATGTTTGATATTTTTTCTCCCATTGCAACACACATACATGTTTGCTAGTCACAAATAAAATATGAATGCAAAATAATTTTTGTTCAATAAAGATTCCTCTAAATCTCTATGGTCACTTTTAGCTTATACTATCCCTAGTGTCACTTTTAGCTTAGAGCATCTCCAACAGTTTGCCAAATGAGATTGTTATTCTTAAAAATTTGG
>Ga0182004_10000366_pt1 | contig 26091 bp, 24 predicted proteins | sample Sormic07211540_1_FD_120479 | JGI IMG/M metagenome (GOLD analysis project Ga0182004, IMG submission 120479) | Endophyte microbial communities from Sorghum bicolor roots, Mead, Nebraska, USA - 072115-40_1 MetaG | ecosystem: Host-associated > Plants > Roots > Unclassified | place: USA: Nebraska...
GAGTATTAAATATAGACGAAAATAAAAACTAATTGCACAGTTTGGTTGGAATTGACGAGACGAATCTTTTGAATCTAGTTAGTTCATGATTAGACAATATTTGTCAAATACAAACGAACGTGCTACTATTCCTATTTTGCAATTTTTTTTGGAACTAAACAAGGCCTAGTGCTTGGATTGGGGCAAAAATGTTCAATGAAGCTGCATTCAATTTATGGATTTGTGTGTTTGGAGCTACCTTCATGATCTTGTTCTCAGTGCTAATGAGATGCAGATTGGGCTGGTGGTTCTCTATGTGAATTTTCTTGCTTATATATACTTATTAGAGCAACTCCAGTAGCCCCTAAAACAGAGCCCCTACTTTTCATTTGGGTGCTCTCCCTACTTTTGGGTGCCCAAAATTTTTACTTTCACTCCAACAGTACCACCTAAATGAAGGCCTCCAAATCCAAACTGGCAGACAATGACAGGTGGGACCCACTCGTCATTGGGTCAAACATTTCGCTACCGCATGGCCACAAGAAGGGGAGGCTCGACGCTCACGATAACCATGGCTACGGCTGCTCCCGCTCATCGAGGAGAGGCCACTCTCACCGGAAGGGATGGCGGCGAGGCCCAACGGTGGAGGTCGGAGGTGGAGGGAGGGAGCGCGGTAGTGAAAATTAGCACTGGAGGGAAATGGGCGAAGCTACGCTTGTTCGGTGTGATGAGGTAATTGCCACACCACGCAGGATGAGGGCTGGACTGTTGGGCCAACAGAAATGGGGGCTGCAGGGAAGATTTGGGTGCCCACCCCAAATTGGAGGCTCTAGTAGGGGCCCTGCTGGAGTGCTGTTTTTTGCCTGGGCACCCATATTTAGCTATAGGGGCTCAAGTAGGGGCCCTGCTGGAGTTGCTCTTATTGACTAAGATGTGATCCTGGTACAACAGCCGGCAAAACTACTCATGTTACCAATACTTAGAGCCTATTTAGATCAATTAGTACTAGTTACTAGCTGGCTAAAAATTAGTCCAAACTAGCTAGAGTTAGTTTGCTAGTTGACTAACAACTAGTTATACTCTTGGCTAACAAATTAGCCCTCTGTTTGAATGGACGAGAGCTAAAAATTAGCTGGCTAATAATTAACTATGTGCATCAAAATAGTATTGCTTTAGTCTAGAAAAACCTATAATTTGCATGGGATAAAAGAACATTTTTTGTTTGGATCAACTTCTTTTTCTTTCAGGGCAATGTTGATCTATTCGTCATAGACAAGATTGTTCCTACTCTACATGCTTTTGGATGTCAACTTTTGGGAAATTTAAAAGTATTTTTTTGTGTGAAAAAAGGTCCTTTCACGTGGAAATGTATTCACTCTTTTCGAGGCCGTTTGAGACTATTTCCTTTGCATGTAGAAGAACAGTATTCGATCGGAAGGGAGAAAACACCGTTTGTCGTCACAAAACACATATGCGCGACTTTGTTAAGAGTCTGTGCAGGTAAGAAATCAATTAGCTCCATGTTACGGATTACTACCTCCTAACCTGTTAGCTGTTACTTTGTCAGTACTCCACCAAACTTTTGCCCCGTAAGATAAAGACCAAAGCACATTTTGGCGCTTGCTCAGTCTAGATTGGCGGTTTGTCTTGGTGCAGACTCAATGCACATCATTACCCATTGAGTACTGGATCACTTTGGAACCAATGCAAGAGACTGCTCAGTTCATAATTGCCAGCCCTAGCTTAGCTACCTCCACCAAATCCAATTCTACTGAATGAATGTACTTTTCCTCATTTCCTTGATTTTATATGGGTGTCTTCTATGCTGTGCGCATATTTATTTAGCCATCATTTCTATTATTTGGCAGTCTCAATACTACACCAAGCTAGCTAGCTAGTCCTTCTCTTGCCAACTGGTGCAGCATAAAGACCTTCAGTTAGGCCTGCCGTTTGGCAATGGCAGGTTCAGCTTAGCCAATCATGCATGGACATGGACTCATTTCATTTGGAGGATGAAACTAATAATCGGTGTACTCTGTTATGTTATATATAATCGGAGTTGCCGTTTCACCAAACAGGAATAGAGTGACGGACTGCTGCATCGGCTACATGCTTGTTGATATATACTCCTACTTTTGTATGAAAACGAAACGAGCTGGACCGATACTAACTGGGTTTATGAATGACATGACAACGAGTGTCAGTTGAGAGGGAGACGGCATGCAGTTACATGGTCCTGTCACCCTAATAAAATCTCTCCTTCTAGGAGAGTTCGACGAACTACAAACATGCGTTGAGAGGGAGACGGCATGCAGTTACATGGTCCTGTCACCCTAATAAAATCTCTGTTTCTAGGAGAGTTTGATGAACTACAAATATGCTAGCCATCCTTTTAAAAAAGTTGCAGATCTCCAGGCATCAGAACTGAATGAAGAAAAAAAAAACTCCAAATGAACAGAAAAAGGGAGTAGCGGCTGGTGTTCAGTTCAGACTTTCAGAACGCCAAATTTGACTAGTGGCATCTGCAACTCCAAGCATGTGTCGCTGCGTCGCGTGCAGATCTCCAGGCAAGTTTGTACGTGGCCCGTGGGAGTATTCAATGAGGGCAAGGATCCAAGTATCTATCTATCTGACGGTCAAACGAAGCAGGCCAGATTCGTGGCAAGTTGCAACCAAAATCTTTCAAACTTGTTTGACTCCAGATTGCTCGAGCCGAGTCATGCCCTTGCTTTCACAAGAGGAGATGGATGGCTGTTCAGACATCTCTGTCCCAAGAACTGTTCCCAATAAACCAGATCAAGTCAGACCATATGGCCCTGCTGTGGTGGCCATAAACCTGAATTTAGTCTAAAACGAATATGCAACGCTCAGCAATACTCACAAGATCTAGCAATACAATGCGATCCGAACATTTTCGTTGACAGTTTGAACTTTGAAGTATTCGGTCGTGGTGATCCTTCCAGTATTGTTTCAATGATTTTTTCCCTTTAAAAAGGGGCAACTCCCAACGATACAATGATACAGGTAGCCAACGAGGAATAATTACGACATCGACAGCAAGTAGGAATTTTAATGTGGTCAGGACAGCGACCTCTGCACAGCTGAGGTACAGCACGCAAGAGTAGATTTATCCAACAGGCCATGCCCGCCCCGCCAGACCCAGGTCGAGCTGCTAAAATGGTTGGCTCAAGTTTGAGCATGTTTTGGTTACTCCTCTTGACTAAAAAAAAAGGAGTGTAGCAAAAAGTCGCAACGCCCAACAACTCACATTACAGCAAAACAGCCATATTACCACTTGTTAATTGTTATTGCCCTCTAATACCTCAGAAGATCAATGTTCCAAAGAACAAATGTTCATGAAGCAGAAACCTGGTTAATATATACCTTCACTTAGTCCATATGACTATATTGTATAAACCCGTAGTTTTTCTTCATGGACGTATGAGCTTCAGAAAACAGAGAATTTCTGGAATGCATCCAGGCTGTCAGTGAGCAAAGAGCTTAGTCCTATACTGTCGGTTCCACTCAAGAGTCTGGGGCAAGATGCTTCAGGCTCTGGGTTGCCAGCTGACTCATGCTGAAAGAAATATCACAATATACATAAGAGTTACATCAGTAATCACAAAACCAAAGAAGTCTAAGCATCCGAAACATATCAATGTTGTTAGGGTCATAATCGGTACCATTGAGGGCTCTGCATTAATACCATCGCCCAGTACTGATGTTTGACCGTTTAGTTCCTCCATCCTACCATCAGTAGCACATTGCTGCAGAAACAAAAAGCTCATAAGCAACAATGTTTGTGACAAGACAAAATATTACAAGAGCACCTGTACCTGATCATCTGTGCCAGTTTCTGGAATTGCACACAAGACAGATGGGGTCATAGCAGCCATGCTGTTGCCAGGAACTGAACTTGATGCTTGTGAAGTTTGATTCTGGAAGGCAAATGCATGGCAAGTTTCTTCAGCTTCCCAAAGGGAAGGATTTAACACCTTTGGTTGGCTACTTGGTTGCTGACGCGCAATCAGTGAAGCAATAGCAGCATCAAATGAATCACATGTGACAGGGATCTGCTGGAGACAAGTGTTATTTTGTGAAGGCGGTTGCTTGCTGTCTTGAGAAGGCGCAGCTTCAGATAACAGTGCTCCAAAACTAATATTAGATATGGAGTCAAGCCAAGAAAGTGGTGCCACCTTGCTTGGATTATCCTATTTTGGAATCATATAGAGTATCAGCATTCAAGTACAGATAATGGTAATGAATAAACAATAGTATTTGATACTCACCACCACTTGTGAAGTATTTGTTTTATTCGCAACAGTAGGTGTCACAAAATTATTAGGAAATTCACCCGAACCAGCCAGTTTATGTTCATCGAAAACAAGATCAGGAGGCTTGCTGCCAATACTCTTGTCTGTGGGGTGTGCTGTTGCCAAGGATGGTTCACTACTTTGTTGCTTCAAATCAGAGCCAAACCAACCATACCTTCATAATAAATAAGTAATATTTAAACATCAACTTCCACAATTGATGTGCATGGGTACAAACACAAAAATGAAATACACCAGCGTTCCTTATAACTCGTCTCATAACGTCATCTAGATCCATATAAATTCCTAAAGTGCACATCTGGGTCACTAAACTTGTTAAGTATGCTATTCAAGATCCAAATCACCCTAATCAGAAAAAGCTTGCACATGTGGCACACAAATACAGCACCTAAATTGTAGTATACATGGTATCGGTGGCAGCCATGGGCACATAAATACTATAATAGAGCAGGCAGCATCTGATCTCAAGCTCCACACTTAAGTGCGACATATGTAATTACTTGCACATTAGGGTGTTTTGGACCTCAAGTACTACATTTAACAAGTGGGGACCTACATGTGCATAAGTGCATTTTAAGTATATAGGGACCTAAATACACCGTAGGACAAGTTCATGAACCACCAATGCATTTTGCTCCAAACAAAAATAACTATTTATAGAAAACAAATTGAACCTTAAACGAAATGTTGAAGGGGAGCCAACTGTAACATGCACATCAGCTGCTGTGCAAGAATCCTCAAGAGTCCATCTTGCACTGCCACATATAGTGTCCAGTCTAGTATCATTAGGGAAGAGCATGAGCTCGCCTTTTGCACACTGAGAACTGCCCCATTTTGTATTCAGATGCTGTACAATTGAGGACATCTTCTTTCGAGGAGCCAAAGTCAATTCAAGGTAAGGGTTGTGTTTTTCCTGTTAGATTGAATGAAGTAATAAGCAATGCAAATATAAGAGAGAGAACCTTCAAACAAGACTGTATATTGTGGCATGGTGCTTATATGAAGCTCTACCAAAAAAAATTGAGGTGCAGAGGTACTCACTTGCTGCATAATCTCTTGAATGGTCTCATCTATTGGGAAAAGTTGAAGTTTGATCTTTCCAGAGGGATTAGGTGGCCGAGCAGATAACATGATAGCATCACTGGATGGTGCTTGCATAAGACTGCCAGTCTTTAATGCTATCTTGCTTTCGGTATGTGATTCAAAAGGAGAGAAATCGGCTCCCTTTCTGCGCTTTGCAGCCATATTGCCTGCAAATGATGCTCTTGATAAGTTTAGAAAATTGATGATGTCCTTATGACACATTTCCACAAACTTAACAGTTTGTGCAATTGTTTCAATTCAGTTGCATCTACCAAGAAGCACTTATTCATACTTTGACTTTGGTCTGTGTTAGATTACGATTTCAGTAGATAATTGGGCATGCCAAAGAAGACAGAGAATTGATAGTGCCAACACATCACCTGATGATTTGTTGATATGTGCACTAGCTTTCAGGCTTTGAATCTTATCAGAACCAGATTTGGTATTTGCTCCTGTGCCAGATGCATTACTTTGATGCTGATGAGCTTTCATTGTTTTGCAATATCAGCAGCAGCTTCCAGTACAATCTCCCCTCTTCAAAATTCGAAACACTTCTCCTGTAGATAGCAAGTTGCGCAATCATTTATTCAATGTAGTCACTGTTCATTGAAGTTCATATTTTCTTTTATTTTAAGGGTTTGGCTTCATGGCCATGGCTCAGGAGAGGAGCCTTCTCACTGAGAGGCCAGAATATGCACTGGCTGACAATCTCAAACCAGAAAAGAGACAACTAACACATCACTGATCATACTAAAATCCAAACAATAGAAACTGATTTCTACCCCATGTTTATGATAACTACTGGGGCTAAGCTTAATTCACAAACAACAAGTGTATGAAATAAAACACGCACTTCCAACAGTACTAAAATTCCATAACACTGTTTAACACAATTTCTGATTTTTATTGTATAAAACGAAGCCGTTGATCAGAATTTATGATTTCCTATTATTCTAGCTCCTCAATGCACTGTGATATCAATCGAATGCTTCCTACAGTACTAAGATTTCCTGATCAATTTTAACACATGTTCTGAATTTTCTTGCACAAAACCACCCAATTAATCAGAACTTCAGAAGTTATGATTTCAAACAATCCAGCTCTTCTATGCACTGTGATATCAACGGAAGACAATCTCCAAGAGTATTTTTCCCAGCGATTTTTCACTTCTACGCTAAGAAATTATTTCATTTCTGAATCAAGAGAAACAAACAAAGGGGTGAATGAAGTTAACGGGAAATTTTGGTTCCTTCCCCAATCCAAAGCAGTATGCACAATACGTGAGCCGAACCCTAAACCTAAGTATCCTGACTCCGTGATCCTCGAATTCTACTCAACAATCCAGCGGTTCAGAATCCCGAAACGCCCCGGATCAAGCAAGTCCCAAACCGCATCAACCCGGAACCCTAAGTTTCGAGGGGGACAGACGAGGCATACCTGACCCTAGATCTCGCCGATCCTGAGCCGCCCCTGAAGCAACGAAACCCTAGCTCCGCCCGACGAGACACGGCCGGAGCGTCGGCCTCGTCCGCCACAGAGCAAGACGCAGAGGGCGGAGGGGAACCGAAGAGGAGCGCCGACGCAGGACCCTTTAGCGCCGGAGCGAGCACGCTGGCGGCCGCTTCAGCGAGCCCGCCGGCGCGAGCGCGCGGATGGAGCGGGGGCAGGGCGCGACAGAGGGAGGGAGGAGAGGTGGAAATTTTCAGAGATTTTGAAGTGAAAACACGAGTGGCCTCGCTTGCCGCCTCCACTCGTCTTATCACGAAGCGCCAAATTTTCTCCAGTGTCGTATGCATTCGGATACGTAGAAACGTACGCGTAGACACGTGCTGGGCCGGGACTCTCTACGGAGGGAGTAGGCCTGTGTGTAAGGGCCCATCAAACGAACCCAGTGGCCTATTGGGCCGGCCCTGCGGTGGAAGCCAGTGGCGCGTGATGCCTCCGCCGGCGCGGTGTACCAGCACCCGGTCCACGGAGCTGGCGTAGACCAGCGCCACACGCGACACCACACCATTCGCCAGTCGCCACGCGAACGCGATTGCTCCACCGCCTCCTCGCCGTTCCCGACTCGCTTCTCCCGGACTCAGCGGGGTGAGGGGACGGGGGAGGCCCTTGTGAGATGGCGGCGCACGCGGCGAAGAAGCGGAGGCCGGAGGAGGAGGAGGAGGCGGCGGCGGCGGAGGAGGTGCACCTGGCGTTCCGGGGCGCCGCGAACGCGCTGTCCCAGGTGTACGCGCATGCCGTCGCGCACCAGAAGGCGTCGTTCGTCGCGGGCGAGCGCCGGGCCATGGTGTGTTCCCTTCCCTCTGACTGTTCGTTTCTTCCAGCGTTTCCCGTTTCCCCCTCCGATCGGCGGCCCGCGTCGCGCGGACGCTGCGATCTTGGCGCGAGTTCTTGGCGGTCGGGGTGGTGTCTGATTGCATATTACGCGGAGCTTAGGGGGAGATGAGATCTTGCTTCGGTTTTCCCGGGGTTGATAGTGTCATATAGGATGGGGAAATTTGTTGCTTTTGCTGACTTCTTGCGGAGAATTTAGTATGGGATAGTAGAATTTGGGCGGAACGTGCCACCGCGCCTGTTTGTCAAGTTTACAACTTTACATGCTGCAGCTGGTTACTCCGAAAGGAAGATGGTGCAGCGATCTCTGCACAATAAAGAGGCAATTTGGGTGCCGAAGTAGGTTTCAATCTTTGGATGCCGTGTGCAGAGTCGGGGAAACGTAAACGTGAACACAAGCTAATCAAGACTTGCGGGCTGGTTGTCCTTGAACAATAAAGGGGCTGGGGCCTTGTAGGTGTTCTCCAAATGCCTGTCTGAATTCTGAAACCTAAATTGACACAAACTAGCATAATTGTTGGGACTTGTCTAATAGTACTGCTCTTGAACGTCTCGTTGACTAATCATCCTCTTCATGGAGCTTTGACAGGAAAATGTACATCAATGGCTGTCCAGTCAGCTTGAAGAAGCTTCAGAGGTGCCTGTTGCTGCTATGCTTGCATACTTGCAGGTTATGTTAACATCTTGTCTCCGCCAATTTTCCTAACAGTTATGAAACCTTATCGATAAACTAAGATGATGCCATATGTCTTATGCAAGGACCACAGACAAATCTATTACTAAGTGTTGAGAGATTTGCATGTTGTCACAGCTTTTCACTTTAGGTTTTTGACCTAATGATAGGAGTTTAATAGTTGGACCTGCTAGAACTAAGATATGTGCATTGCATAAGATGTGAACATAATGTTACAATAAATGTGTTGGTCCGCAGATGTGATTCTAACACAATTTTCTATGATACTATGGGTTGGAGTTTATTGTGCCTTGTTAAGCTCCAAAGTACTACTGAGAGTAAACTATGAAACTATTGTAAAATGATAGCTAGTGCCTTGTTATGCTCCAAAGTGCTACTGGGAGTAAACTATGAAACTGTTGTAAAATGATAGCTACGCTACACGTAAGCTCGATGCTGTCTAATTGAGACTCGTATATCAGTACATACACCATTGTCAAGTGAAATGTTAAAGCTGTTGACTGTTTCCATTGCAACCTCTTGGCCTTGAGACCTCATTTGGAGACAAAATTGTTGCCTTTTTAGTGTAGTTGCTGCTACTGCTTCTGCAGTATTCATATGTCCCAAGTCCTTGATGGTTTCTCTTCTGTACGCAGAATGAGATTGAGCACCGCAGAGGGGATCCTGTAGCATCTCCGCAGCATCCAAGTCAACAGCAAACACATAACATCCCTCCTGCAAATGTTCAATGCAATCCCTTCTCGTTTGGGAACATAGCTGCTGCGCTTGACTCCCGGATGGATGAAACAGACCAGACAAGCAATTCTGGCGTGCCAAATTCTCTTCCCGACCCTTTACGGCAAAATTTCCACTCAAATCATTTGATCCAGGCTTCAGGGTATGGTTCCAACAACTCATGTCCCAACAGAAATGCACCTCGGAACAACCAGTCGCCACAAAATCAGGACTCTGTGAATTGCAATTTAACTGCTTCCATGGATATGCATTGTGATGGTCCTTGAACGTGAGAACCATATGAAAATTTGGAAGCAATTTGTCTTGGTTTGTTCAAGGCATCTGGATCTGATCTTCACTGGCTGAAACCTCAAAAATCTCAATATTTGTTGACCCAGAACGAGAAGCCCATCGGTTAGAGATGGTGTGTTTGCCACCAGCTATGTCTCCGTGTATTGGATTGTTGACGTTATCTGCCCTTACTGACAGAATGTACATGTCACACAGAGACCCTCTTGGTAGGCAAATATGTTGATTGCACAGGTTGGAACTTGAAAGCAGTATAATGGTTGGTTACTGCCGCCTTCGGCATCAGTCTTTTCCTTATGTAGCAACTAGCAAGTGCAAAGCCATGCTCAGCACTTTGTGGTGGTGGTTTCTTCTGAACGAATTTGCTTGCTGCATTATGTGTAAAAGCTGCATTTGCAGTAGCATTGTTTCATTATTTTTTTCCTACTCCATAAATGTGATCATGAATTCTTGTAACATCTCTTTTCATCCAAACATGTATTTTTACTAATATTTAACCTAGAACTAGAAACTGGAATGAGCATTCTCGAGGACTCGAATACAGCAGACTCATGGTTGCTCATTTCTTATCACAGCAGATTGTCAAGTCAAACCTTTCAGAATTATTATCTGACAACTTTGACAGGCCAAGGTAATTTTGTGATACACGAAGATCACGTTTCTGAATATATAAGAACAGCAAAGACTAAACCCCAATGTCGGACATCATCTGGCATTGGACCTAAGGTGTACAAAACATGATCATTTAGCATTGGTCTAAAGACGTTCATGTGATCTTAATCTTTTTACAAGGAATATATGAATGCCACAATCGCTAACTGTCTTTTAGCTGTGGTTGTGGGAATTTAACGGATGATCCGTCTTTTAACTGTGGATGGTCACTCGGTCCCAAAATAAGTGACACTTCATCTATAAATCTGGACAATATATGTAGCTAAAGTGCCACTTATTTTAGGAATAGGACGGAGTGTACCGGCACTCGCAGATCCAATAAGGCGTGTCCTCGTTTTGTGGTTCATCTTCACCGTTTATATAGAGCAAGTATAAACAGGAAAAAATATGTTTTACTTCAGTAAATATATTAAACAAGTATAAAAAGGAAAAGATATGTTTTGCTTCTTCAGTAACCATATTAAACGAAGTTACAAGTATACAAGTTACGTACAACTCAAGCAGTTAAATAAGCTTGTACAACATCTGACGTCAGGTTGAAATGAAATCGCACAATGGGAGCAAGTCCCGTATATGCTTTGGAAACCCCATCTAATATCAGCTTAATCACATATCGTGTGAACAAACCGGCGAGTCGTCCTTGATCGAGAGATTAGCGTCCTACTCGCCGGCCCTGCATGCAGCTGCTGCCAGCACTGGCCGTCAAGTGGCCTCCGATGTCAGATCCGGGACTGGCCTTGTCAGCAGGGGAGAGGGCAGCCGAGCTCCTTCGCCGCCGCACTGAGGAAGGCGAGCGTCAGCCCGGTGGCACGGCGGCTGTGGGCTTCCCATTCTATGCACCTCTCAACGTCAGCTTGCCAGTTGATGATGCCTGCGGCCAGGCACCGGTAGGACGGGTTCTGGATGCCATTCCGCTGCTGTTCCCCTTGGATGATCTTGCTGGGGTTCATGGATCCGTTGTTCAGGATGTCACGGAGGACGGACATGCTGAGCGCACGGACGTGTGCACTTGGGTGAGAAAGGCAGCGGATGGTGGTTGATAGACGGCACTGCAAATCATATTCAGTTAACCTGCTGAGTTATGAAGGAGGCATGGTTTGGCATTTTAATGAATGAGAACGAGGGTAGATAAAGATGGCATGCCTTTAGCAGATTACAAAGGCCATCAGCAACCGATAAACCTGAATCTCCCCATTCAATAATAAGATGCACTGCTCGAGCAGTTACTTCGAGAAGCTGCATGTATCCACCAGACAAAGCGACAGTCAGCAGGCATATATATCATGCGAGTTTGTAGTGCATGGAAATGATAGTTGGTCATGTTTAATGACAGCAGAACATAATGGAACAGAACAGACGATTTTTGTTAAAGGTATTCTCGTGTTACGAAATCTGATGAGCGAAAGAAATGTCACCTCAAGTTGTGGCAAAGTACAAGCTTCCCCATCAACAAGCATTCCATCAGTAGCACGAAGTAGAAGGTCAGAGGCACTAGCAAGTATCACCAAAGCTTCAGGGCTGTCATGGTTCCTCATAAGCTCAGCTATAAGCTTCACTATACGTTGGTTGACTCTCCACATCTTCTGACCTTGTTCATCGTCTCTAGCAATCCAAGGCTGCAAGTCCTTATCGGCCTGCGAAAAAAATAAGCGTCAAGAAAGATGACTAGGAAGCGGGTGCATATTCACGTTGGCATTGTAGTTAAAATTTGTTTTGAAATAGAATTGTCAGAAACCAAAAAAAATAAGAATGGCTGTTTTCAAATAAATTAATCAGAAAAGGAAAATGAATTTGTTTGAAGTAAAACAAACAAAATTTAAACCAAAATTAGTTTTGACCAAACATGCGAATATAGCAATATCGTGACCTGGAGAACGATGGCAGTTGAGGCCTTGGTTGGTGAGGCTGAAACGACATCACAAAGTGCATCCACAACCTACACATGAGAAACAAGGATTGTCATTTAGCCATCAGAATGTTAACAACAATATTAATGACTTCATACTGCCACACAGGCTTATAAGAACACATAAATATACCTTCCTCCATCCTTGGTGAGCTGATGTACTTTCTGCAGACATCTGCATTTCGGGAGAAGCTATGAGCTTCTGCCAGAGCAATGAGACAACAGAGAAGCACAGCTCTTGTTTCTCAGATAATACAGATCTTAAGAGAGTTTGTGAACCTCGGTACCCCCCATTCCGATCCATGGTAAGGAAGTTTGCCAAATCAGATGCTTCCACCTGTAAGCTTGCAATGGATTTCCCAGATGTACTTGCAACATCGCCATTCAGTAGAACCTCTTCTGCACATTTCAAGAGTGGTCTTGAGAAACCATTTTTCTTATGTGATGTTGAACCATTCTTGTTTTCCAACTTGACACTATCCGATGAGCTGGTATTGTTTTCCTCACAGCGATGTTGATTATCCTTCTTTACTGGTGTAAGGGTCAGGTGAGCTTCAAGAGGCTCGGCTTTGTTCACAATGGAGGACACTGTTTTACCATGTAAGTCAATCAAATGGTAGAGGGATGATGCCCTGGTAGAAATCTCAGCATCCCGCTTACATCTCATCATTGCAGAGAGTGAAGTAAGGCACGGCCTAGACCGACGAAACAACTCAGAAACATGAGCGGCAACCATAGCTGCTGCAACTATTTCATTTGAGCTATAGCTCCATGAGGTACCAACTGATGATGGCTTCAGGGAGAAAAGGGCTTCCAAGATGCCAAGAATTCTGCGAGTATGAAGAATTGCTGAGCTGATGCTACTGCGTGGCTCATTATTGATCCCATTGTTTTTTCCAGGTATGATAATCTTCAGGGAATCCTTTAGATTTGAATGCGATCCATTCTTAGAAATGCAAGGGAACAGGTCGAGCTCACAAGATAAGGCAACAACTGCAGCTAGAACATATGAATCAAACGTAGCAACAGGGCCTTGTCTCTTCTTACATCTGCTTCTTCCATTTGTTAATCTTGAATGCTCAGTGGCTTCCTCGTGGGAATGGTTATCACTACCAGTTGGTCTTTTGCTGCCCCCTGGCAAAGCTTGATGGCTGACACAAACGGTTAACACCACAAATAGCAATCGGGAGGCAAGGTCCATTGAGGCACAAGATTCAACAAAGAGTGAATGTATCATTGTGTGAAGTTCAGCAACAGCAAGGTTCTTAGATTGACTTCTTGGCTTTCTAGATTGCTCTGATGTTTCAGAAGGAAAAGCTCTCCTAAGTATAGCTTCAACTGTTGCCACAAATATCCTCATCAGGCATGCTTCAGATGGACTTCCACGAGGTAGATACTCGAATACTTTTAATAATGGTAAGTACAGGCTCCATGACAGTGTAGGTGGCTGAAGCGGAGCAGCTACAACAATTTCAGGTAAATCAACTGCTGATGAACTTAGCGGTAGCAAACCATAGGCAGCTTCCCAGATGGTACATATTCTCCACTCAACATCAGGGCCATGAGCACACAACAAAGAAGCAATGCCTTGTGCAGTGGCATCGATAGTGGCCTCAGATGCAGGAACTTCCAACTTCCAGTAGTTAAAGGTGCAGACAGAAAAATGAACAATGCAAACAGTCAGCAATAAATCAAGGGGAAGCTAATTTCCTACTTTGGGTTGTTATAATTATAACATCAAAGTAGCTGAATATTGTAAAAGATTATATCAAAGAATATATGGTTCAAAGAACATCGTAGATCATAAAATAAATAAATAAATAAATAAGGAACTAAGGTACCATACTATATCAGCACGTATAAATGTGAAAATTCTTTATCCAATACACATACAGATTAAGTGTAGACATTGTATCAATTCACTGCAATGTTTTGGCTGATCAAATACCCTAAATAGTCATATTAAGGTGTCTTCTGCCCTGAACTTAGTTTGACAGTGATAAAACTGGCTAAAAATGTTGTGTAGAGAAAAGTTTAGCTGTGCTTTCACTAGACAACAGTTAGTGTCTGAATTGTCATCATATCCATAGCTTCTTTAGAAAGCTTTTAAATTGATTTTGAGAAAAATTGTTGCATACCTGCTTCTTATATGATGATACATAGCCACCCAGTGGTTCATGGTGTACTTCAACTCCTTCGGCATGTCTCAGTGGTGGAAAAAGCAGCGTTGGTTGGGAAAGTATTCGGAAAAGCAAAGCAGCTGCTGTATCAGCAGCAATACCAGCTCTCATTGACATTGCAGTTCCAATCGCACGCAAGAAATGCAGATGCATCCAGTTCTTTGGAAGCTACATAAAAATAAAGTATCACAGTTAATGAAAAATTACACAAAAATATGTGGTTGGACAATTTTGTATCATAGGCAACTTGATAATTTTGCACTCGAAGGATAATATGTGAAGTATGTCATACCCGCATGCCAGAAGCATAATCTTCGGCTGCTCTAAGTAGCTCAACTAGCTGTACTGCTGCATCAAGTGCGTCCGGAGCCCATGATGGTGGTGCTTCGAGAAGACCAAAAAGCAACCTTTGTGTAGCACTTGGTGTAGCAATTGCATAGTATCTGAAAAGAAAATAACCCATTAAAAATATTATCTGGAAGTGGATTAAGCATCGCAGTGAACTGGAGCTTACCTATGGAACAAGCGAGCATATGGTTCAAGAGGGGGCAGGCCAGCCACCAAATGCTCGTCCAAGGGTGTTGTTGGTGGAGGTAGCAGAAGTGCAGGAACAGCTGCTGCTGTTAAATTTGCTGTCTCATAACGAGCTACCTCCTCATCACAGACACTTAATATAACTCCAGCTCCATTAGCAACAGCCCATCTAGGGGTGGAAGGCATAAGCTGTGGGTGCTTCCCAGATCCTCGGCTGCAAGCTAAATCACCCAGGGATATGTTACAATTTTTTTCCATACACAACAAACATTATCAAGTACTACCTACATCCCACAATATAGATACTTCTGGGTTTGTCCTAAGTAAGACTATTTTAACTTGGACCACGTTTATAGAAAAAATAATTAAAATATTGAACACCAAATAACTGCATGGTGAAAATCATTTCATGATTGGTCTAATGATACTAATTGGTGTCCTAGATATCAATATTTTCTCCTATAAATTTGGTCAAAACTAACACAGTTTGACTTAGGACAAACCTAGAGGTAGCTATTAAGGGATGAAGGATTATATGAGAAAACAGTCCTCCAAACTCCAGGCTCAAGAGTAGGGAGAGAATGCATACATAAGAAAGCCCCCTGGCCCACACACACCACCACCAAAAATAAAGAAAAGAAAAAAAACTGTCCACATTCCACCCATTAATAGATGTAGATCTCAATATATTATTATAGTTTATCCCTGTGGGATTTTAAAATAGAACAGTTCCACTGCAGAAATTGAGAATCCAAATTTCTAGCTACATGCTCCATCCGTCCCTTATTAACTGTCGTTCTCGCTTCTCAAGAAGTCAAACATACTCAATTTTGACCAAATATATACAATAAAATATTAATATTTATAATACATAACTAGTATCATTAGATATATCATTGAATCTATTTTCATAATAAATTTATTTTGAGATACAAACGTTGCTAATATTTTCTATAAATGTAGTCAAACTTAAGAAAGTTTGACCAACAAGCTTCCCATGGCGACAGTTAATAAGGGACAGTATGATATCTCTACATATAAGAAAATGAGATATTTTTTGTTACTGTAATGCTGCAAATCTATAATATCAAGATAAAATATTTGGTGGTTGATTTTATACCGACCAGTAGTTGGAGGCTTCAATTCTCCACCAGCAGCATATTTTCCCATTACACCCCCACACCTGATAAATGTGAAATAAAAACAAAGTGCTTAGCCTCTGTTACAAAGTACAAGTGTATTCAAGCAAACAATTAACTTTGAGCAGCAAATTAATATATTCCAACAAGCTGAAAAGCATCTCACAGCAGAGGACAAACAATTCCATTTGTGCATCTGCATCACATCACAGTAACTAGTTATTTCTGAACTATATGTCCTCATACTATTCCTAGCGGCATGCTTGAAATCAGTAAATTGCAGACATGGTTGCGGTATAGACTGGATAATGAATTCCTTCCCTTCTGTATTATCATGGATTCATGGCTAGCTGTTTGTTGAATTCCTTGTATACATTGTTTATGATATACTCATTGTTGATAAAAATACATAATCTGGAGTTTTAAGGAAATTCAATAAACAGAAAAGGTCAAATACAAATAATATTACTCACCATCGAAAATAGTCGCTTCGAATGCCCAAAGGTGCAGCTAGCAATATGTCAGTGATCCACGGGGTTAGTGGCCTCAATGGTTTCCGGTCAGATTCATTTCCTGGAGAATTATTAGATTTCTTATCGGTCGAATCACTAGATGTTGCCTGATCAGATGTGCTGCTACATTCAGCTTCACTATGTTGGCGCTCAACTTTGAATATTGGCCTATTATAGTGAGTTAAGACTCTAAGAATTTCTCCACAGGCCAAGGCCCACTGCTCTGAGTACTCTTGCTGCGGCAAAAATTATTAATGAGAAACAGTATAGAATAGTGAAACTCAAAGTCAACACAAAGAGAACAACTGAAACTAACCAAGATAGTAATGGCCTCACCTCAGAAGTATGGCTAAATAAAGAGATGAAGGAGCTGAATGGGGGACCATGCCTATCATAGCACAGCGTCCCATCTATGATGCGTGAAAGAATTGGATGTACAACAGCATGACCATGCTCCGGATGATGAAGAACAAAAGTTGCTGTAAAATGCAAGTAAAAGCAATGTCAGATTCTTTCTTGAATTTCCTGACAATTGTCCATAAGAAGTTTGTATTACCCAATACTTCATCTACCAAGCGACTTTCTTTTGATGGATAGGAACTTTGAATGAGCTGCACAGAAGCAAAAAGAAAGGGTAAATAAGGTAAACACATCTGGCATACATTTTGCCACAACAAATACTAAACTGTAGTAGGAGATGAGGTACCTGAGCTACATCTTCAGGGAATTGCTCGCTGTCAGCTGTAAACTGGCCAAAGTACTCAACATAGGCCAAAATTTGTGCCTTCAAACAAAAAATGACCAAAGGTGTTTGTGATCTACATCAATTATCATGAAAATTATAGCATAGACAACAAAACTCAAGAAGCAAGAAAGATACCTGCTTCTGCTCCACATCCTGGGGTGGAGGCCAGTACAATGATGTGAACTGGAGACCATCAATCCACTTCACATTTGAATCTGACATGCTTGGTAGCTCAAGAGCCTGCCCAAGAAACTAGAAAGGCTCTCAAAGGGAAAGAAATAAATTACACACGTTGATCCAATAACCAACAAGGGCACCTGTAATCAACACCGTGTTGAAGTTGCCAGTCAGTTCATCCATCTATGCCACCAAAGTCCTACTCTTAGTAATGCTACTTGCCTCGAAACCAAGAAACTTTCAGTAAGACACAAGTTCTCCTAAGTGTACTGTTAACTTCTTCGATCAACCCCCACAGAGGGGGGGCCTGCATCCCCCAACGTGAACAAGTATCATATCAACCAATCCCAAACATAGTTGCTTAAAAACCTCTGCATTAGAAATATATAACAAAAAATAATAGGGGTAAATGAATAATATTGAGAATTAATATTTAAGAATGAAGCAACTAAACAACAAATATAGGAACTAACAAAAGAAATGAGATGAAGCTAAAACAAAAAAATATGTATAATCTGCTGATAGATCCTTTAAATTTTTTAAGATACAATAAATGCATGATCAAACAAAACTATTACTAAAATAGGGGATGAGAAAATTTCACTTATCTTTTTAAGGCAGTAATTTTCATTTAACAACAAATATAGGCAGTACTTATCTGAAATTTCAGCGCCACAATCCAAAATGGACACTTAAACTACATTTCTGGATCACATAAATGAAGAATCAATTTGGTAAAAGCATTTTAAAATATTCAAGATGATGGGTTTTTTTTCGAAACCATCCGCAAGGGGAAGACGATTTGGGAATCAACTATTTACCCTTTATTAGGAAGTTCTTACAGGTGCCTACATCTAAAAAGCCGTCCATTAAGGTTCAGCAATTTCGAGGACTCAACTTATCACCTAATTTCCTGTACTGACAAACAATTCGTAGGAATAGGATGACTGATATGGAAGTTCAAGGTAACATCCTTCTATTTTGGATAAATAATCTTGTATGCTCAACTTGCATATTCCTAGTACAGGTTGAGGTCAGTAATTGTCTGGTATAGTTCATCGTCAAAAAATACAATCAAACAAACAGGGTAACCAAAGCAGACGTGTTAAATAAAGGATTAACAACAGAAACCTTTACTGGGTACAGTTCCAAAAGATTATCCACGCCCTTATAACTTCACAACCGTAATTACAGATTCTCCACTGTTTTTTTTTAATAATTCTACACAATGATATGACACCGTAAATAGCGAGGCCAAGCTCAAATCCACACTATTTGCAATCAACGAGCTAAGGATCTAGTAGCCGAAACAAAAACCTACAGAAATTCATAGTCAAGTGCATCCGCCACGCATCGATCCGTCGAGGATAGCCAAAACAAAATATGGTAACTACAATCAATCAGCTCAACCTCGCCGCCAAAATTTAAACTCTTCGTCGTCCAATCCTCCGCGTCTCTAGTAAATCTATCACCAGAACCCCCGATAAAACCACCTGCTCCTAAAAATATCTACAAATCCATCCGACCAGCTGGCACAGTAGCCGCGAACGGATATCCGTAAATCAACGGGCAAAACCGCAGTAAATACTAAATACAGCGCCGGAAACACGAAACCCGCGCAGAAAAAAATCCGGGAAAAAAAATCAGGAGCATTACCTCGACGGGGGGCGCTCTAATCTGAGGCACTCCGCGGGCAGCCGGCGGCGTCCGTGCGCAGATTTCGCGGCGGGGCGGCGGGTGAGGCGGAGGGGAAGAGAGAGAGATGGCGAGGAGCGAGGAGAGGCGAGAAAAAGATTTTTTCGCGATGCGGGGGGTGGTGGTGGTGCGGCCGCGTTATTTCACCCGCGCGCCACAAGTGGAGGCCCACGCGGGTCGCTGCAGTCACCGACAGGTGGACGCGAGGTACGTGCAGGCCCACGCGTCGGCGGGTGGGTGCCGCTGCGGGTGCGGGGGGAGGGAGATACTTATTCGGGAACGGCTCGAGCTGGGGCTGTGGGCTGGTGTGGGAGATCGCCTCCTGGCGCTGCTGACATGGCCTTGATATTTTCGGGGGCGGCATGGCATGGGTGCATGACCCCCATGACATGCATCCATCCATCATGCGCATGCCCCCTCTGAAATTGCGATTTGCACCTCCGTTTGGGAATTAAATTTTAATAGCCCCCTGTGTCTGGTGCCTGCCTTTTCCAGTGGTTCAACACTAACGGGGTGTTGGTGTTACCACTTGCGATCTTGGTGGAGGCACAAAGAATAGATAGTTTCTTGATTTTTATAACAAATATCCAATGATACTCCTTGGGTCAAAAAAACAATTCTCTTATTTTGTGTTTTATGCTTATCTTTGGTCGCGAACATGCAAATTTTATCGTAGTTTATTAAGAGGAAAGGAGTTTTTAAGATTACACCCAGAGCGCCCAAGCAGGCTAGAATAACGTGGTTTGGTGTGCGAGTGTCAACCTAAACTGAACTTCCTAATCTGTTGCAACACTCGCAAAATGCTTAGTTCTATTACATATTTGACTATGTAGCGACGGTATAGCTACAGCTGCTTAGACAACTAATATACTCTCGTGTCGCTTGGCACCACCTCGTGGCGATGATAACGACCGAGAAATAGTTCATGCATGGCCGCCCATTTTGAGGAGGATAGAGGGGCCTTGAAAGTTTCCTCAAAGATCTTGAAGTCCGACTCGTCCGGGTGATCTTGACCCCCTTTTTCACCTTGAATTGGTCCAAATATGTCTCCTTGAACATTAGAGATTATGTGACTCTGAAAAAAAATTCAACATAATTCTACATGTATATCTTAAGTAAATGTTTTTGAGCTAATTAATTATGTACATTTAACTTACATGGGATGGAGATTATATTAGGTAAAAGAAGGGATTAGACGAACAAGCACTAAATCCTATAAAAACATAAGTATTAGTAATTAACTAAATCATGATTCATTAACAAGAAGTAAGCACACATAATACTAGATTTCTTGTTGTCCTAAATAAACAAAACTAAATGGTTTTTGAAAATAGTGGTGCTACTGTTTGAACTTGGAAGTTAGTACCATGCATGGTGCGCGTGGATGCTACATACCGGACCGTGAGACACGACAACATAATAACATAACCTTTCCGGCGCATAAGCATTTTTCTTTTTTTAAAAAAAAACGGGAGTTAGATAAATTTTGATGCTTTGTCAAGGGCGAGCGAACAAGCAAAAAAGAAGGGTCTCATTAGAAAATCTGGTAAACGATAAGCCAACGTGAGACTGGACTTTGCTGGCCTACCGGCCGTCCGATGCGTAGAGATCGACGCGATCCGACGGCCGGTGTTAGAAGCGTGCTTTGACAATGGACGTCGTCGTCGTCCACCCTGCTGTCTTTCATTCACTCACCCGGTGATAGAAGAATTTTAAAGAAGATGGCGGATGACATCAAGGGGGCGGCAAAGGCAAGTTGGACGATTTGTCGATGACGAGCGGTGATAATTGGACGGTGGTGGTGCGATGTGCGCACTACGGCTTTTTAATTGTTCGTCCACTATCATGGTGGGGCCCCCGGCCATGCTGCCTTTGGCTAATTTGTGCTTAGGCCTTGTTTAGTTCCGAAAAGATTTCGAATTTCGGTACTGTAGTATTTTCGTTTGTTTGTGATAAATATTATCCAATTATAGACTAACTATGATCAAAAGATTCGTCTCGCGATTTACAGCTAAACTGTGTAATTAGTTTTTATTTTCGTCTATATTTAATGCTTCATGCATGTGCCGCAAGATTCGATGTGACGAAGAATCTTGAAAACTTTTTGCTTTTTGGAGTGAACTAAACAAGGCCTTAGATTAGATCCGTGATTATTAGGTCTGCTTTGGATGCTTAACAAAGGCAGGAACAGCTGGTTGTTGTTTGCATGCTCTTGCTTTTTCCGAGGGCCGGTGCATATGGTGGTTACACTTACACAGTGTGTGTTGTGTGAGAAATGCAATGGGCAGATTTGACGTGCAATCATGCATACATAGAGGAAAAGCTAGGCTTTAATAGGTGAATTAGCTCTGTCAATAACACATCATTAAGGAAAAGGAGTAGTAGTAGGAAGTACCGATGTCTCTTCAATTAAAACAAATTAAACTGCAATAGTAGTAGTCCATATAGGAACAGTTTTTTGCTTGGAAGCACACGTGCATGCTTTTTTAGTATCATAAACACCGTCAGTTGTAGTTTTGTATATGTAAAGACACGTCTATTCACACACGAATACATCACCGTAGTCCCCTGACGATGAGCGCCATACTTATGACTCGAGCCAATTTTGGGATCAACAATGTCATATGAGGCTGATGAGTTATGTACAGTACAGCATGCGCAAAGTGACATTGCTTGTCAAGTACTAATAACATTGCTTTGTTGGTAGTACGAACTTGCTGGGAAAGAACTGACCGTACTGGCACATGCCAACCAGCAGATGAGCCCCAATTGTCACCACACACACGTTTTGCAAACCATGTACTCGTACACCAGTATAAGGTTAGTAGCTATCGGAAGGAAATAAATAATGGACCGTACTGACATCAAATTAAACCAATTTAAAGTTACGTACACTAAGCGCCAAGACTGCATTACGCTACGCGTCGCCGTCGCAAGAATCTCCGGTGAAAAATATCGAAAAGCAGCTTTCAGGTCCCGACCGAAGTGTCTAGAACCATCCAGCTTGCATATCTTCCTCTTCGCACTAGCTACTCCTACACACTTCTGCCGTAACGGGATTGTTCGCGTGCGCGTCAGCGCGTGGACTCCGTCGCGGGCCACGTTGCTGTCGCCGGATTCGTCCGATCAGCGCTGGACGGCCCGCGGGCGGCCACGGGACCCCCACCCAGTTGACCCCGTACGCGACGGCGACGGCCGCCGGTGTGCGGGCCCCGCTGGGGGGTGTGCGTGTCGACGAGATGACGGTCCAAGCGGGCGCTGTCGGGGCGTCGTGGGCCCGGCACCGTGCGCGCCGCGTAATGCTCTGTATCTTTTGCTCGGCAAAGACAAGGCGGAAGATTGTCTTGGCCAACTAGCCACTCCGTTTCAAGATGAGTGTGATTCTAAATTTAATCTTTTTAATTTAACTAAGTCTATACCAGCACATGGGCCTTGTTTACTTCCACCTAAAATTTCAAAATTTTTCAAGATTTCTCGTCACATCGAATCTTTAGACGCATGCATGGAGTATTAAATATAGATAAAAATAAAAACTAATTGCACAGTTTGGTCGAAATTTACGAGACGAATCTTTTAAGCCTAGTTAAGACATGATTAGACAATAATTACCACAAACAAACGAAAGTACTACAGTGTCACAAAATCTTTTCGTCCAGGAACTAAACACGGCCATGGTATCTAACAGATTTACGGGATGTTTAGGACTACTCCACAAACTTCACCGTAGATTAGCTCCACAAAAAACTATAGAGTTTATAGAGTACTTCTTTAGCTGCTCTCATAATTCTACCTTTTTTTTCTCGAACTGGGTGCATGGAGCTGAAAACATGGAGTAAAGTAGTCCCAAACATCCCCTAGGGCCGGCTATAAGGGAGGGGCACGTAGTGCGACCGTCGGAGGCCCATGAAGCTTGGGGCCCAAGACAATATAGGTAATTAGTACATATGATTTCCTATTTGGCATAATAAGTATTTGAAGATCCAAAGATAAACCAGTCAAAGCTGTAGATTACTCTTTCTTCCGGTCTTATTGTACATAACGGTAAGAAAACATCAGGTAGTACACACGCCATCAGAGTAAGCAACACACCAACAACCATGATGGATTAGTATTTTTAATTTTTTTTTCTTATTTGTTTTGTGTATTCGCTATGCTCGTATAGTGCTAGGGCCTAGCATTATAAATTTATAATTCAATGTAGTTATCTAAATATATTAGATGTTGCCTAAGAAGCATTTGTCGAGTACTCAGAAAAAAAGAAAAACAAGAAGAACAAAGTATTGTTATATTTTATGAAATATACATATATTACAAAGTAATTTTTGTTATCCGTACTATATACAATAATTTTGATATAAAAATTAGTTGAACGAGCCCTTATCTTCTTACTTGCCTAACGACCCTTAAAATTATATAGCCGGGGGCTTAGTATAAACATGCTCTATGATCAAATTGTACGGTAAAAAAATTAATATGCTTAGCATAATGATTGATCAAACTTAAATCTGTTTGATTCCTTAAAAAAACAAGAACCACATTTTTTATAGGACTAATGGAGTATGTTCAAATACTTCATCCGTCTCAAGAAGGTGAGATTTAATTTTATTTTTAGTCAAATTATCTTCGTTAGACCAAGTTTAATTTAAACAAAAAAGAGTACAATGAAATACCTACTTGGTGTCATAAACATTAATATTTTATTTTATAGATTTGATTAAATTTTAAATAGTTTAACTTAGAACCGACCAAAGTGTTATTATTTGTTGGGACGGATGTAGTATGTGTACATTTTGTTTTGGTAAAGGAAGATGACGATGAGGATGACCATGAAGAGGAAGAAGTACATGAGGATGAAAATTCAGACGAAGACTATAATCAAGTACTTACCAATGAACTGAATTTCTCTGCTCGGGTTTCTATGATGTAGGACAAGGTATCTGTTTTGTACCTTTGGAAATACTCATTATCCCTTAGTCTTAAATAAATCAATTTCTAGAATCATGCTAAGTTGAGTTGTCTTAAATTTGATCAACTTTATTGGAAAAAAGTAACAACATTTGTGACACAGAATAAATATATTATAAAAATATATTTCATGATGTATTTAGTGATACAAATACGCTTTTATAAATATTTAGTGTCCTTTTTTGTTATTTATATCCATTGTTCCAAAACAAACATCTGCATTGCCACTTTTGTTAACTTAGTGTACTAGCTGCTACGATCTAGGATTTGTTAAGTAATCTGTATGGCCATTAATGATGTGTGTCTTATCATATGCAGAACATATTGGATCTTGAACAGATTTCACTGTGGTCTGTTCGACTCCACAAAGAACATCAGCGCGCTGCAGTGTGTGGGCATACCATTCTATTCTAATATGCCAACTGCATATGGGGATAATTGAACCTATTGCGTAAAGGAAATATCTATTAGTGATTTATTTGTGAATTATGTTTCTTCTATTAGTTTACTAGCCAAATATGCCCGTGCGTTGCTACGGGAGCAAATATACGTTTGTAAAAAAATGAGCACTTTGTTATATTTATTTGTGTTTTATCCTTTGTATTAAATTTGATAATTTTTAAGCTTTTACAACTGACTTTGAAGCAGACTGTCCATATATAGTATATATACATGCTCTTAGACTTTTTAGGATTTTTATTTCATGCGCAATGGCGCCTTATACTCTCTGGTTGAAAGGAGCCTAATAAACTTTTGAATTATGATTTTTAGATTTGATTTTGATTTCATATAGATTGTATAAGTTTCTGTCAATTTGTCAATTGTTTGTGAAAGACAAGAAGCTAACAATATACTTTTTATTGGTAAGCCGAAGTCTATGTGAATCTTGAAATTGATTTTTATTGTGCGTTGCAACGGGGAAAAGCATCAAATGGCCATAGAAAGTTATGACATAATGTTACATTCTATTTATATTTATGTTTTTTTATAAAATTTAAAGTCTATAATTTATTTTATTGATAACCATGACATCTATGGTATTAGATAATTAATATTTAAAATAATATATAGCTTGGAGACATATTTATTTAATAATAATAATAGAAATTAGTCAAACCTTCTCTTACTTTAATATTACCTCTTCATATACCTTAGGATTATATTAAAAATGAGAAGTTTGTTGGTAGCTTTATTTTTTATTTAGATTAGGATTTCTATGAATATTATATATCAATTAAATGTATGTAGATTATAAACACATGGACTTATAAAGTGTTCATATGACATAACAACACATCATGCAAAGGTAGTGTAAATATCCTCAAGCATAAATTTAGTTAGATTAGTAAATCAGTAAGATATACAGGAATTGTGCTAAAACTTTTACCACAAATCAAGCATCACAATAAATAGGCTATTATAAAATTTTCATAATAATTGAAGCAAGATAACTACAATTTTAGTTTTACACTAAAAAGCATAGACAAGCATCTACTAGCAAAAAAATATACTAAAATTTGTGATTTTTTTGTTTACTATATGGATCTAAATATGTGGAGCTAAACAAAATTTGTTTTGTAATTTTTAGATTTTTCTATGAATTACTATATATTTATTAATTTTTATAGAAGATTTTGCATTAGGAACCTAAAAAAGGTTCTATTTTTTTTCCTCTTCCAGTCTATGTACGGGCCGATTGTGGATGCGGTCTATCTACGGGCGGCCAATTGGCTGACAAATTTACACTTAGGCCCCTTGAAAGGTCCTAATATGGCTAGAGGGGGGTGAATAGCCTATTTTAAAAATTCTACAAACTCACTAGAGCAAGAGGTTAGTAAATAACAAAGCGAAGCTTTTTGCTCTAGCTCTAATAAGGTGTTTGCAAGCCACCTATCCAACAATTCTAGTTGATATAATCACTAGGCATACAAGAGCTATGTCACTACTTACACTAGAAAGCTACCTAAAGTTTCTATACAAGAAGAAAGCTACTCTAGTTTGCGAGAATGTAAAAGAGATGGTTTGAACTTTATACCGCCGCGTAGAGGGGATGAACCAATCAATAATATGAAGTCCAATCACCGGGAGAAATCCAATGAACAATCACAATGGAGAC
>Ga0182004_10000367_pt1 | contig 26084 bp, 18 predicted proteins | sample Sormic07211540_1_FD_120479 | JGI IMG/M metagenome (GOLD analysis project Ga0182004, IMG submission 120479) | Endophyte microbial communities from Sorghum bicolor roots, Mead, Nebraska, USA - 072115-40_1 MetaG | ecosystem: Host-associated > Plants > Roots > Unclassified | place: USA: Nebraska...
AATATAGACGAAAACAAAAACTAATTACACAGTTTAGCTGTAAATCACAAGACGAATCTTTTGATCCTAGTTAGTCCATAATTGGATAATATTTGTCACAAACAAACGAAAGTGCTACAGTACTGAAAATTTTTCACTTTTGGAACTAAACAAGGCCTCGGAAAAAAGGAGCAAACGTATTCGGACTACAGTCCAAAGCGAAACGATGTGTCTACAGTTTTGATTCTTCCAAATCCACGCCTTGACGCAGATTCCACAGTCACTTCTTAATCAAACGGAAGAAAAGAAAAGGGAGAGATGATGGGCCGTGCGAAACGATGTTTGTGTGGACTGTAGACTAAATGGACAAGAGCAGCCAAATAACTTCAAGCCCAAATACGTGGGCCGGATGTTGGGCCTGCAATGGCCGTGTTGGGTCTGCTCCTGTGACCTGCAGACCTGGTGCTCGCATCGCAGCCGCAATCGAAACTGCAACCGCAACCGCAATTGACTGTATGATTACCATCAGCGTCGTCAGGTCCTGACATCACATCAACCATCATGAGGATAGGCTCACCAGCATGATCATGTTCTTGTGCTGGCACAGACCCGCGCACTTGACGCTCCGCTTCACTGAAGCTCCCATTCTGTGTTCATCTTGTGCTGCACTGATCGAATGGATGTGTCCACTAGTGATATAGGACCTCTCAAGGAAGATGCAGGCAGACCGACCGACCACTGAACTACCTCGATGGTCATTATCAACTGAAGAGAAACACCAGGAGCAATCATCTTGCTTTGCTTGATGACTAGCTAGGTTTTTCTCTTAGAGGAGGTGAATGAAGAATCATAGATAAATATACGCTAACTTGCTTCAAAGCAAGGGAGCATGTGGGCTGCCAGTTCTTCAACCTGGATTCAAGCAAAAAACATGTAGCCTGACCCCGCTCATAACAGATGTCAACTCTTAACTAGGACGAGCAGAATCTGGCCTAGCGCACAGCCTGACCTATGAAATCAAATCACAAATCCCTCACATACTAGCTAGCACACTGACAGCAGGGCTCTTCTATCTGACGAAAGTAAAGGACTCCCATTTTCACCTGCCTACTATTGCGTCTTGCGTGTGCTCTCGACTGAAGTAAACCCTGATTACCATATGATTAGTAAGTCTTAGCTAACGGTCTCTTTCTGGCCTACTCATAGTCATGCCCCTGCGTCTAGCACTCTAGCTAGCTTTCTCTTCTTTCCACACAAAGAAAAAACACACACGCAGTGCCCGCTCGCTTTGCCCGACCTCGACCCGTGCCCATCGAAACGAACCTCAGCACCCAGCTCGCTTTGCGTTGTCTGCAAGCCTCCGGTCGATTTTTGGTCTCGTCCAAGGACAAGCAGACAAAGCTGTAGGCCTCTGTCGAAGCGCAGGTAAACCGTGTGAACGATGTTGATCTGCTGGAGAAGAAGACGATAACGACCTAATTACTGTACCTTGCTACTGCTTTGCGTTTTCACTAAGCCTTCACTACACTGTCTTCTTCTCAGCTCTCAGGCACACGCGCGGGCACACTGATGTTGCAGTGACAGACACTATGCAACACGGGTGACAGACAGACACGGGTCTGACAGGTAGTCTATCACGAGCTTAAAAGTAACTACCGCGCAGATTTCAGATTTTAAAATAATTACAATAATCACCATTCTGTGTCAATTATTAGTTATTTCTCCCGGCCCACTGCGTTGTTAATTGTTATGTTATCTCTCAGGATTATAGCGAACGTGGTATCTGACAGAGCTGAGTCATGGAATAATGTGTCTACTGATCATGGAAGGGGAAAAAAAAAGAAGAAGATACGGGACCAATTGGTTGTTGTTGTGAGTGGTAACCTCGAGTTCAAATTACTACACGATCACTAGCTAGTGTTTTGGAGTTTGGACATGCTTCGCTTTCGTTATTAGGCGATGCCCTCCTTTCCTTCACTGATCGATCAAGTAATGCAGGCAGATGCCTGTACTTGACGACGCTTATCGGTCTGACAGGCACACTTCATTAGTGGTGCAAAGATCTAGTACTGGGCTGACAGTGACAGTCATCACCATCATAGTCAACTATGAAGTGTTGCGACATTTGGCCACATGAATTAGTGATGGTACATTATTTCTTTCCCTGAGGCCATAGTTTTTGTTAAGGCCAGTCTCAATGGCCAGTGTCATTGCACGGTTTCACATACCAACACGTCATCAAGATTGAAATTAACCATCTATGAAATAACCCCAGCAATGAAGCATTTCACTTTGTTGTTTCTAAGGCTAAGCAAAACATTTAATTACTGCAAAATAATTGGATCACATGTAAGATGGTGAAACGATTTGACCCTCAGTGGGGATTTCATCTCATTTCACCACGTGTGAAACAACGCCCGCGGAGTTTCACCATGGTGAAACTACTTCCTTCTCTCTCCTCTTCGTTTTATGCAAAAAGTGTAGTTTTGCTGACATGACGCTCTAATAAATGTGCATGACATCCTGATGAAACCTCCACTGAGACTGGTGTAAGGAGAAGACCGACAATTGAGCTAGAGTAATAGATTATATGGGAGTTGTTATTTATTTACAGACGTTATCGCCTTTTTTTAAGACCCCTGTTTTTATCATTATCATCATTTAAGAGCCTGTTTGGGACTCGGGACTTGGGAGCCTGTTAATTAAGGAGAAGACATTTTTCATCGCTAGAGCTTTTTTTTTTACGTCCGAAATGCAGTCTGAACCTCTCTCAAGCAAGTGTCAATTTTCACGAGTCATGTAATGTAGCGTTCCCAACACTACACTTCACAGTGATGAATTAAGAACCTCCATGTTCCGCCACAAGCTGGATAGGATAGCCGATAGCCCACCGCAAGCAGGCATGCAACGGTCTGATGTCAACAGTCAACTCGTCTTCACATGCATATTTTCCAGGTTTTTCTTCTATAATACCAGTTCCCCATCATAAAGTATGATGCGTCCGAAATCACGCTCCTCCTGTTCCAAACATCCACGCTAAAGAAAAAAAAATAGAACCCAATCCAACGACTAGCTGCAATTTGCAAGCATTATTAAGCTAACAATAAAATACTTATGCTAGCCAGATCACTTCCACCCTACTCCTTGACCTGTAGCAATATATATCTAATCGAAATCCTAGCTAACCGATCGCATACTCTACTACTATACTCATCATTGGGAGCGAACAAGAGTTTCACAGCTCACTCGAACCTGGTGCACAAAGATCATGTCCAGGTCACTCCTGCCTAGTGATAGTCTAGCAGCAAGTAACGGAGCCAAGCAGCCAACTGCCATGGAATATGAATGCAGCAAGAGGAATTCGGTGTGTTGGTACACAGCAGCAAGGAAAGCAAATAATGGGACCTTTTCCCTCACCCAATGCCATTATCAGAGGTGAAGGTCAACATTAGGTGAGCAATTCCGGTCAGCCAGCCAACACAGGTCCAATGTGCACTCCAATCTCAGAGCAGACAGTTATGACCTTCTTGCAAACGACACAGAAATGAAGACGGTCCTCCTTCAAATACAAAACATACAAGTAGCTCTTTGCAAATGTGTGGTCAAAACTGAAAAAGGTTCGGAATTCGGACCAATACAAATACTAGAGCGAAAAAAATCAGAAAGAGTACTCTCTAGGTGGATCCTCCACACAAAATGCAGCATGTAATTTATTAGCACTATAATCATGGAGGAGACTTGGTTAAGCTTAACACGTTGAGAAGCGAATAGCAGCGATGGGACAACCACAAGTTGAGATTCCAATTAACTACTCTAATTACATGACAGGGGGATCTGACGAGTCATGAGCATGAGCATCCAGTTGGTGGTGGGCTACGGCCAAAAGGCAGAGCTTTCAGGCTGTAAGCCTGGGTCATGCCGCGACACCGGCCAGCCGACAGGGCAGCCTGCCTGAGCAAGTGAGCAGCGCGCACTGTCCACTCCAGCTCCAGCCAGCCAGCCAGCAAGTTCTTCTTGCTGGGCTCGGGCTATTTTACAAGCAGGAAATCACACCAACGAAAAATTTGCGTCTGAAGGGTAAATTTTTTCAGGCGACGAGTGAAACATTTGCCAACTGCTTTGGCCGTACAACTTCCATTATATGGAGGTGTTGGCAGTACTAAATGCTGCTTAACTGCCATTAGCATTTTTTTATTGATTGCCAGTGTCGACGAGAGGCAAAGCGAATTGAAGCCAGCATCGAGTACGCCAGCTGGTTCGACATAGGACAGCACACTGGTCCAGTTCATTCACTCGATGCGTCGGCTAAGACGCTGATGGGGGAAAATGCAGGGGAAAGAAAATCTGAAGTAAAATATCAAAACTTCTCAGCAGCAACCCCAAGCTAATCGGTATCAGAACTGGGAATGTATGGTGTTCTTTTCTCTTTCATTTTTTCTGTTGGTTGGGAGATGCTCATCTTATGATTGAATGATACCACGCCAATCATCTCGTTGCACACTTATCAAACGATTCAGATTGTCAGTTTGCACTGTCCATAATGCAGTAGCACTTTCAAATTTCAGAATAGAGTAGGTTACTCTATACAATGGATCTGCTGAATGTTGCTGACTACGGCACACAGTAGCGAACAAAAATCACTGCTACCTACCTGATAATCTGATATACTAGTATATATCTGTAAATAACACTAGTGATGGCATCCTAATCTTTCTATATTTTTGAGTGATCCCCATGCCGTTGCAGTTAGCAATGCACTGAACAAGGCACGCACCAAGCATACGCAACATTCTGTCATTTTCACAGGTAACTGCAGATGAACACAACTCCACGCAATCACAGGTCTCTTTCTGTCATTTTACTTCAACAACACTCGTAGATAAGCACATCACGCACGCTCCCTTCTTCTTTCCGACCTACTAAATAAGACCAACCAGATTTCACAAGCTAAGAACGCGACGCTATTAGCAGAGCTTTCATCGGCAGGCAGCAATCTTCTCAACCAGAAAAGGAGCTACCCACGTAGGTTATTCACGCAAGAGAATTTGCCAAGCCAACAACCATTACCTCCCTCTAACAACCACGATAAGAGAGGTTGTTGATGTGAAGCAAGGCTTGGCAACGAAAGCCGAGCTACCATGGTCCACGAATGAATAATTTCATTTCGCGCGTAGTATTTTTGAATATAGCAAACAATACACATACACACTAGTGCAGCTGGTAATGGTGTCGGTTGTAGATACAGATACAGGCAAGGCATCATCAAATGTTGCTTTCCAAGAATAAAGAGTACAGTGACATGTGCTATAGAATAGAATCAAAGCCCGTGAGAGAGAGGCCCAAAAAAAAAGATAAAGAAGAAGAAGAAGAAAAGAAAAGGAGAAAAACGTACATGCACAAGAGCAATATCGATCCATGCAAAGAAAAGAACTAAGCAATTTTCATTCACTGAGGGGGCTGAGGCTGACAAGTACGTGTGGTGGAAAATCAGGGGAGGATCGGAGCAGCTGCTGCTATGGGCGGTTATAGAGATGGCTCGTCGCCTTCGGCGCTGTCGGCGGCCTGCCGGTCGCCGCCGCCGAGGCTGGAGCGGCGGATGTCGTCGATCCGCGTGGCCACCTCGGACATGGCGGGCCTCCTGTCGGGGTGCTGCGCTGAGCAGTCGATGGCGAGCTGGAGGAGCTGCACCATCTCCTCCTCGACGTTCTGGTACCTGAGGAGCTCCTGGTCGAACACCTCGGCGGTCCACTCCTCCCGCACGACGGACTGCACCCAGCGCGGCAGGTCGAGGCCTTCCTCGTTGACGACGGCGTGGGTGGGCGCCTTCCCCGTGAGCAGCTCCAGCAGGAGGACGCCGAAGCTGTAGACGTCGGCCTTCTGCGAGACGCGGCGGATGTCGGTGACCTCCGGTGCGCGGTAGCCGGACACCCGTGTGGGCGAGAAGGAAGGGCCGACGAGCGTGGGGAGGCCGTGGTCCGACACGCGCGCCTCGTAGTTCTTGGTGAGCAGGACGTTGGAGGACTTGATGTTGCCGTGCGACGCCGTGGGCCCCGTCGAGTGGATGTGCGCCACGCCGCGCGCCGCCGCCAGCGCGATCGCCGACCGCGTCTCCCAGTCCAGCGGCGTCCGGCCGGAGGCACGGTTACCTGCGCCACCAGAGGAGGAACACACAAACCACGAGATTTTACATGATTCGCGTCACAAGGAAGGAGGAGTACAGGAATGTCAGCTGGTGGTGGATTGGATTCACGGTCGATGCCAATTACTGCGGCGCGTACGTATACAGATGATACAGCACGATTGCTTCGGTTACACGTCTCATCTCACGCACCCGGACGGACGGACCCCGGTGGCCGGTGCCATGTTGCCGGCGGTCCGGACTTTTTGAATGATTCTTTAAAACCCGTACAGTACGCTAGGGGAGGCTAATAATTGGCGCGAGAAGGGAAGAATCCCGAGGAAGAGGAACAGTGGCGCCAACTAATGTCACATGGATCAGCGAAACTACACTACCCGGCCCGGCCTGCAATTCGGGACACCGGCTCACATGCATGCGCAACTTGCCTGGAACTTACTGCCGCCACGAATCTACTACTCCCTCCATCCCAAATTATAATTCATTCCAAGAATCTTAAAGAGTCAAATCATTTTCACATTTGACAAAAATTATAGAGAAAAATACTAAAATTTGTAATGTAAAGTGAGTATACTATGAAAATATAATTAAGGAAGAATCTAATGATACTTAGTTAGTATCATAATAATAATTATTTTATCATATAAATTTGATCAAACTTACAAAAGTTTGACTCTCCAAGATTCTTGGAATGACTTACAATTTGGGATGGAGGGAGTACTACTGATTCAGAGCTCTGTATACAACAACTACTACCCCAGTACAGGTACAGAGATGTTCAAAGGACCAAGCTTGAGCTCGAATCGATCTCCGGGACCAGTCATGGTTGTCACGTCTGGCCTTAAACTAGACTAGATCCAAGGCAAGCTCTGAGCCAGCTCAGTTTGTGGCTACTAGCTGCCAATGCCGCTATAAGAGCAAGTATTATAGTGGGCTGTAAGCTGACTGAATGCTGATGTGGAGGAGAGAAGGGAGGAGAAAGAGGAGAAGCAGGCTGTAAGCTTACAGCCAGCTTAGACACAATAACCAAGAAACTTTGTGAGAGAGATAATTGGGCCATGTATTAATAGTGAATAGCTAACTATTGTATGGGTGGGCTGGGAGAAGGCTGCAAAGAACCTTACAGCCATCAAGTGAGCTGTATTATTAAACTTGCTCTAACCAAATTGCTCGCAAAGCAGTTGGTTCGTTCGCAGCGACGCAGCAACTACGCCGCGCCATGGCTGGCATGGCGGAAAAGAAGCAGCACCCCAAGGCCCGGGGCGGCGGGCTCCGTTGCCAGAGGGCAAGGGGACCGGATCAGGGATGGATGGGGCTACGCCGCTTGGGAGTTGGGGCAAGCAGACAGTAGGTTCCAGCGAATTGATTGAGGGCCGCCACGAATGCGCGGACCAAACCAAACGCCGGGGCCAAATTATAAACGGGATGGATGGATCCGGCGAAAGGGACGCGGCACCTAGCAAATCCGTAGCCATCTCGCGCGCGCCTCTGCTTGCTCGGCGACTCCGGCTGCCGTCGGCTTTGGCTTTCGGAAACCGTGCTGGCTCGTGCCGAGCACCACGAGCTCGTGGGGCCTTTTTATTTTTTTTCCCCTCTCTTTTCTTTACCTGTCACAGAATATTGCCAGGCTGTGTCCGTCCGGCGAAACGATCGTCCTCACCCAACCCGCCCACCGACAGTACGTACGGGGGTAACGAACTCGTAAGGAAGAATCGGCGGTAAAAATGGCGGAAGGGAGGAAGTTTTTTTTTTTACCGTGCAGCAGGGCGGAGAGGCTGCCCATGGACATGTAGTCGTAGACGAGGAGCTTCTCGTCCTTGCTGAAGTAGTAGGCGCGGAGGGGCACCACCAGCTCGTGCTGCACGGCGCCGATGGCCGCGATGCGCTCCCGGAACTCCGGCTCCGGGAGGTCCACGTCCTTGAGGCGCTTCACCGCCACGGCGGACCCGTTCTCCATCACCGCCTTGTACGCCGTCCCGAACGCGCCCTTGCCCAGCACCTCCGCCGACGCGCGCAGCAGGTCCTCCAGGTCGAACGGCGGGGCCGCGGCCATGGGCCCGAAGAAGATGAGCTTCTTCGACCCGGTCGACCCGCCGGTCTTCGCTGCCGCTGCAGTAGCCGCAGCGGCGGCGGCGGCGGTCGGAGCTGCCACGGCCGCCGCAGCGCCGTTGTGGCCGCCTGCGCCAGCTGCTGAGCCGTTCTGCCCCTTTGGCTCGACATCCATCGGCTCCATGCCGAGTTCCCGCCCCTTCTCCACCGTCGCCGCCGACCGGGGCGCGCTGGACCTCTTCCGGCAGAGGAAGAAAAGCAGGGCGAGCAAGAGCAGCACGCCGAACACGGAGCCGATGGCAATGCCAGCGATGGCGCCGCCGGAGAGCTTCTTCTTCTTGCCGCCACCGACGTCGGCGGCGCCGCCCGCTCCCGGCTGCGACTCCGGCGATCCGGCCGGCGTGGGCGCGGTCTCGCCGGGGCACAGGCCGAGTGGACCCCCGCAGAGGCCCGTGTTGCCCAGGAAGGAGTCTTTCGGCATCTTCCGGAGCGTGCTGGGGATGGACCCGTTGAGCTGGTTGTACGACACGTTGAACTGCTCCAATGCAGGCAGCTGCAGCTTGGGGATCTCGCCGGTGAAGCTGTTCCCGTCGAGGTACAGCGTCCCGAGGCGGATCAGCTTGTTGAAGTCCGGCGAGATCTCGCCGGTGAACTTGTTCCCCGCGATGTCCAGCCTCACGAGGTTCTTGAGCTCGAACAGAGACGCCGGGACGTCGCCAGAGAAGCTGTTGTGCTGGAAGTAGATCGCCCGGAGCTCGGACAGGCGGGAGACGTCGTCGGGGATGGGCCCCGTGAGCGCGTTGTACCGGAGGGAGAGCGTGCGGAGCGCCGACAGGTTGCCCAGCACCTCCGAGGGGAGGGTGCCCATGAGCCCGGCGCCGGGGAGGCGGAGCTCCACGACGCGGCCGCTCTCACAGGTGACGCCCTGCCACTGGCACGTAGGCGTGGTACTGTTCCACGACGGCAGCGCCGAGCGGCCGACCGCCGAGCGCAGCGCCTGCAGCGCCTGCGCGTCGCTGTTGAGGTCATCGGCGTAAAGAGCCGGCAGGGCGGCGGCGAAGAGCACCAGGATGGCCAAGCCCGCTGCCGGCGCCGGCATTGCGGCCATCGCGGGTGGGTAGGTGAGAGAGCCTTAGCTCAGAGGGAGCACTATCATGGAGGGGGGTTGCTTGTGGGGAGAGTACTAGCAGTAGTAGAAATAGAGTGAGCAGGGGAATCTTGGGTTATAATGGAAGATTTGGGAGCTGGATGAGCTGATTAAGGGTGGGATTGGGAGGGCTGATTGGCTTAACGCCTGGCCTGATTGCTTTAATGATAGCCGCTGCAGGTGGCTCTTACTGAAGCCTAGTTGGAGAATTTCCCCCTTTCCATCCAAGCTCTGATGAGGGGGAAAAGGGCAGCATGGCAGGACAGTTGTGTTTTTAAGGCTGTGTGTGGGACCGGCTGGACAGGAGCAAGGGCAATTATAAATTTCCTCATGATTTCAGTTTTGAATAAACATGGGTTATGGTTGGGTAGATAATAAGTTGAGCGACCACTGAGACAATCAAAATTCTTCAGATGCTGCTACTCCTGTTGATTTGTCAGTCTATACAGTATTTGCTAGAATGCGCTTGACAGTGAGAAATTCCCTACGTGATTTGCCATGCTGGGCTCCAGCGTCGCATCCTATCCATTTCATGAGACGAATTCGAACCGCACGAGTACGTACCATTTTTGGACCGTACGTGAGTTGGAATCCTTTAACAAAAGGTTACTAATGCAATTGACAGTAACACGTTAGGAGAAGTAAACTTCAACGGTCTCTACTCTAACGTACACCCGTGAGTTCAAAAAACGTACGTTTTTAAAATCAATGATCTTCCAGTACATTGTTTTCCCAGTAACACTAACGCCAGTTGCCATGAGACTGTATATTAGTCGAATTTCCGGCCATTGAAGCCTGTGCTATGCTAAGTTATGGGGTCATTATTATGTTATACAGCTTTTGTAGAACAGACAACAGGCCGGTTGTTCCAATCAGGCCTCACTGGATAACAAAGAGGCTCCATCGTACACATAGAGGCCCATGTGGCAATGGTGATCCGTCAAGGCCTGCGTACAGGTGCCGGCTATCACAACTTGATGGCCCAATAGGCGGCTCACATATATTTTGGGCTGATCTCGTGCCATACACGGTTTTATAGTTGGGAGGTGAAGCTTCCATTGAAAATCAAAGTCTTTTTATGGATGCTCTGGCATGAGTACATGACCGGGTTCAAACAGGAGAACAGCTCAAGATTACGAAAAGCGAACATTCTGAGTCCTGCAAGTACTGTCGACTTTTAGAAACCAGAGATCACCTTTTCCTTAATTGTCATATCACTCAGGTGATCTGGGTCTGGATTCACATTAGTTTGAGGTGGGCATAGAGGCCAGGTGGCTTAGCCATCCTTTGCTGTTCGTGCCTTTTTCTAGCTGCTTGATTCTGTTAGTTCTTCTGGGAGGATGAGAGGTGTTTGGTTACTGTAATGTTTTTTTTTTTTTGACGAGAGGTTACTGTAATGTTGAACCCTGAGCTTGTTTCCCGATTCCCAGCAGTACCGTTCGCTTTCAATATAAGCAGAGCCAAGGCCTTTGGTCTAAAATACACGGTTTTGGTGATGAAGCAAGGTGACATTAAGTCACTGCGCTCAGATCACGGGCAAAAGAAAAAACACGCAGTAAGGTCCACAGGAAGATAAATTAAATATTGTCGATCGATTAACCCTTTGTTGCATATATAAACGACACACGAGAACGATGTTGTCAGTGAACAATAGCCATATGTTGATTTCTTTTTGAAAAAAGAACGCGGCGATGAACATCATGGACTTGTTTCGGATTGGCGGTTGATTTGTGGTTGAAAAATTGGGTTTACTGCTTCAACCACTCCACCAGCTACCTACATTTGATAGGATGCCCACTCTGCATTCTTTGAAAGAAATGGTTGTCCTTTACTGGCAAGTATCATTCACATCAAAATTTACACGAAGGAGTTAAATCACATCACAAGAAATTTCAGCACTGTTATTGGCAAAGGTAGCTTGGGAGGTCTACAAGGGAATTGCCAATGACAATCAGATTGTTTCAGTGAAAAAGCTTTCCACTCCAGTACTCCATACCTCCATTTATCCAGAATTTAACAAAATCTGGGAAATAAGAATGAAGTAGTTTGCGAATGAAATCAAGATCCAGGCTGAAATTAAACACAAGAATGTTCTTAGGCTCTTGGGTTCCTGTTTAGAGGTGGAAATTCCAATGCTGGTCTATGAGTTTGCACCTAAAGGAAGCCTCTGCAACGTCCTACATGGTACCCAAAGACTTCCACTTCCACTGCAAACAAGGTTGGATATTGCTGCTGAGTCGGCAGCAGCTCTTGAATACATGCATTTATCTGTCGCTCCAAAAATCTTCCATGGAGATGTGAAATCAGGTAACATACTTCTTGATGAGAACTTCATGCCAAAGGTTTCCGACTTTGGGACATCAAGGCTACTTTCCATAGAGAAAATGTATGCTGAATCTGTGAATGCAATAGCGGACACTGAATACTTGGACCCTGTGTATGCCAGAGGTCTTCTGAATGAGAAGAGCGATGTCTACAGTTGTGGAATTGTCCTTCTAGAGCTGATTACTAGAGAAAAGCCATCATATGCTGGAAATAACAGCCTCAAGATGAACTTCACAGACGAAAAGGTACGTGAGATGTATGATGAAGAGATTGCATTCCCAGATCAGAATATTGAGCTTCTTCATAAGGTTGGCCGTGTTGCAATTGACTGAGCAAATGGATGACAGGCCCAGCATGAAGCAAGTGGCAGAGAGCCTTGAGTCGATAAGAAGGGAGTGTGAGCAAATGCAGGGAAAGCAAGGTGATCAAGTAGCTGATGGGACTTCGATTGAATGCTCTCCTGTTGGTATAACCATGGATGCTAGTGCTACTGATGCTGAGATTCTGGAGAGCACTCTCCTCTGCAGAAGTGAAATGGAAAAGTATGCCCTTTCAGTGGCTTATTATCCGTTAAAGAGTGTGAAATGAGGTTTCCCAGCGGCCAGCACCCTTGGCCCCTAGTTCTAAGACTATTTACAAATTACCTTGGTTGGTCCCTTCCAAAAGAAAAAAAAAATCCCTTAGGCCTTGTTTGGATGTTGTCGGATTCACTTTAATCCACATGTATTGGGATGAAATTTAGTTCAAGTTCCACTCCAATCCACCCTAACACATATAGATCGATGCAAATCCAACTACATCCAAACAAGGCCTTAGTTGGTCCCATTAAAAAAGAACCTCTATTGGTGCCACAAGCATTGGCTAAAATACTATTTTAAGGAAACAGTGGTGTGATCAACAATGTAATCCAATGTTTAATTTGCCTTTGTACTTAAGTGTGCATGTCGTAATTGTCATTGCAACTTGACAAGATAAACAATGTCTCCCTTGCCTTCCAAAGGTGAATGCATCAAACCTGCCTCGAACCAATGCCATCAGCAGATTCAGTGCAATCATTACCAACCAAACAGCTGGTTGGCCACTGCAGTGACGCATACAGGTCGTTGGTCCGGGCATGTTCAAAGATGGTGGGCCACACTTTGCCATGCCTAAGGGATCTTGTCTAAATTTAGTTACCAACCAAACACTTGCCAACTTGGTCAAATTTGCCTAAGGTGAACTGTGCCAAAGTGTGGCTAGCAACCAAACACCCCTTAGTTTATTTACTACCAAGACCTAATAGGTACTGAAATTCCCTCATCAAGATTAATATAATAAGGTGGTGCACCGGTGATGCTTTGGGAAAAAGCGAAGTCTGGAATTTATAATTCCATTATCTAAAAAAAATATGCATGTCTGTTCAAGATTGAAAAATAAAATTTACAGTAGACTGAACCTTTTTCTTCTCATTCCTTCATGAGTAGCTGAAGGATCCCTTCACACCATCCAAGCTTTCTCCAAGGGATGATCTGAAAAGAAGAACAAATGTGGGTGTGTGGGGACATGATCAGGTAACCAACTTCAAGGCCAGACAGTTTAGTGCTAAACAGAAAAAAAAATCCATATGACGATTATAACTATTACAAGTTTGATATCTTAAAGGAAAAAAATAGAGTTTCCAAAAGAATGCCCGAAACTTTCAGAAACAGAAAACAGAATGAATAATAAAAACTGCAACATGTGAATCCCAATGTGAATATATCAAGCAAAGAATCTTCTCGTAGAGAACTATAACTATTATCCTAGTTTCTAGATTACAGAGACCAACTGTCCTAGTTATATACTTCTAGTTCAGTGAGGAACAGTAGTAGGGACTGAAACCTCAGTTCTACTGCAGTCTGCAGTTTATGGAGGTTGTGTAATTTAAACAATAATTAATACGACAGATTAACCCAATGTTTGATTGATGGAATAACATTGGGTGAAGCTACTATGCTCAGAACCTCCACACTATTTAGCCCTTTAGACACCATAGTTGCTAGATAGAATATGGCAAACAAAATTGAGTCAGATGAGGTATAATCTACCTTGTTTTTTAATTTGCTCATAGCACTTACCAAGATTTACAGATAGTTATGATAAGATTAGTAAATGAAGACTGAGAATCATTCCTGATTTCAATACTTCAATTCTCTTCCTAGTCATGCGGTTTTATTTGTATGTTTAGAGAGCTAGTCAACCATGGGAGGCATAGTATCAAAGCTATCATTTCCCTTCATTTACAAATGCGCCCACAATAATGTTTGTCGATATCTATGTTTCTGTCTTACAAATTTTCACCTTTATAATCTTGATCAAGGGCCTGATTCTATTATTCCAGGCAACAATAATATCACATTTTTATGATTCTTATGTTTAAGTATGATTGGGATCTTACATGGACTCCAACCCAATTTATAATCTACGAAACCTTAACAACAATGCGATCCTTCAATCTTCAACACAAGGCAGACCCAATTCAACATTCCAAACCCCAAACGAACACATTCGAGATGTTCTGGTAATTCTTACTTGTGCATACAGTACTTGTACTCCTGGCCTCGAACATAGTCCAACTCCCCTTCCTCAAGCTGCACAACGCAGCCAAGCAAAAAAAATCAGTAAATCAAGTATACATCGCAGCTGCTGAAACCCCACATCCTGATGCCACCACTCACTGGATCGCCGCCGTATATGAGGTCGTAGCACTCCGGCGAGAGGCAGCGCAGCACGCAGTTCTCCTTCTCCGTCGGCGAGGACCTGCACACCCACCCCCACAGCCCGCTGCGGCACGGCCGAGAGAAACAACCGTCAGAACTCAGAAACATCGCGTCAGATGCGTTCCACTGAACAGAAAGACAGCAGGAACGCATCATCACGTACTTCTCGACGTCGGTGTAGCAGGCCTCCTTCTTCTGCCGGATCTCGTTGTCCTGCGCCACGGAGTTCGGTAAGCGGTAAGCGCGATGAGATGGATAGAGACTAGAAGAGGCGGACGGAGGAGAGAAGGCAGGGTCGGGTCAGGCGGGGAGACGTACGGAGATGGGGCGGCGGGAGGACTTGGCGGCGGTGGAGACGACGAGGAGAGCGAAGGTGAGTACGAGGAGATAGCAGGCGAAGCGGACTCGCCGTGGATTCCGGTGGTACGGATGCGGCGGCGGCCGGAAAGACATGGCGCAGTGTGAATCCCGTCAGCTGGCTAGAGTGAACGTTTTGGGGGCTTGCCGGCTTGGGGGCGGACGGATGCCGCAAACCTTCTGCTGCTGCGCCTGTATCGGTCTGGAACTGGAAGCCGATCGAACATGGCAGAGAAAAATGGTGAAAAACGCATTTCAACTGTTGCATCTCAAAGCGAAAAATGGTGAGATTGAAATCAGATTGTATATGAATAGTTTCCATTGCTATTTACTGTATGGAGATATTGTTAATGTTTGTGATTATGTATGTAGTATCTACACTCCAATATAACCATTGGCGCATTGCAGAAAGTTAGTCTGGCGTCAGAACTGTTGTTTGCATAAATTCAGTGCTCATGAACTATGTTCGCAACAAAATCGTTAAACAATATCAAGCCCGGAAGATACAAAACTTTGTGCAGACAAGATGCATACAGTGTACATTAGAACACGGTCATGTTTCTTCATGTCTTTACTCTGGCGTTCGTCAAAACTCATCAGTTGTTGCAAGTGTCTTCTACATATTGGAATAATGAATCAAGAAATGACTAGTGAGAAGCAGCTCATATCATTCTACTGCTGCGTCTGGACATCGTCCACTGCAAGTAAAGCCGGCCGGGCTGGGTTCTTTTCCCAGAACAAAAACTTTGCGCGGCAAAAGTAGTGCAAAACTATGAAATGATGATCACCAAAACTGTGATGTCGTTAACGTTCAGAAATGAGGACAACAGAAATTCACTCTGGCTCTGCAGGTATTTTGGCTTGAGTTGCACGGTCAACGCGCTTCCGAATGTACCTGAGTTTACTGGTTCTGCTGACTAAAAATAAGAATGCTGCGGTCATGAGGAGTCCTTTTAACAGCAAGGGAAAAGCAGTATCAGTTCCTCGGCCAGAATTCAATCCTGGGATAATAGGTTGCACACTGATTGAAGCAAATCTCTGATGGCCATTATCATCCCTAGAATGGTATGAATGGAATTATTAAATAGCTTTATCAAAAGTGTATTCAAGTTTTACAGAATGTAGATAAGCTAGGCATCTGAACCACATATACTGATATACATATGTCCTTGCCTTTAAATAGCATTTTTCCCCAAAAAATAAAGAGCAATCAGATATTCGAAGAGCATCAAGTCTGTCATTTTTGTCATGCACTAGTTACTTAACAACTAGCTTGACAGATCAATAAAATGCAAATAATATTGGCATAATCAGTATAGGCCTACTTACATTTCATGACAAGAAAAAAAAATGAGAAATGATGTCTACCTGAACAAATTCCAGATAGATCCCAAGAATGATCTTCTCTTTGCAGATGGATGATGGTTTCTCTCCCGAAAATTTTCTATTTTTGTAGTTTCTGAATAAGCCAAAGAAAAGGCACAAAACAGGTTTGAGATAGATACAAACTACAATAACTCAGGAAAAAAAAATTAAACTTCACCTTGAACTGAGATATTCTGAGCTTTCTTTAGTGCGGCAAGCTCTTCAACTAGCAAACGTTCATGGCCACTGTAGAAGTCAAAATAACTGTCAGAATTATACACCAAAAGTCAAAACAATATGAATCGAGACCATATTTGGGATGCTAACAAGTTTTTTTTTCTCGAATACGCAGGAGAGCTGCGCATCATTATATTAAGAAGAGAACAAAACATGGGGTAAGATCCCTTACAAAAGAACCACACAAACCCATGCTAACATGGTAACACCATAACACAAGAAGAAATTCTTCTGCCAGACTAGATTTCCAATTATCAGCTCATACCAGAGGAACCACTATACGTAGGCCAATGACCAGGAGTGAAGCCAGGACTTAGGATTAGAGGGGGCACTTAGCTATGCCATTAAAGGGTGTAATGGGAAAACAACTATGTTATATCTATCTGACGTTGGATATCTGTGTGTTGGCCCTTCTACAACGATGGATTGGTTAGGTTTTAGTACTTCTGGAGGTTAAAACAACAAAATAATTGATTTTTTTTAACAAGGCAGGAGAGCTACACGGAATTTCATCAAGAAATGAAAAATAGTTGAAGTTGGAGAAAACATCAAACTTGTCAGGTTGTTGATTGTAAATACAGCATTCTTCCCTGAGCTGTTAGAAAGTGCGAGCAATTCAAACCTGATACTCTTCGGGATCTTCACCTTTATCATGAAGTAGTGATCTCCTCTGACATTAGGCTTCTTAATGTCCGGAACTCCCAGTTGAGAAAATTTTAAGTTCTCTCCAGGTTGAGTGCCAGGAGGAATGTGAAGATCCTTGAGTCCTTCTATTGTTTCAACCTGAAAATATAAATTTCCTTGCTAGGTTAAGCTGAACTGAAAGGTTTGCTAGAACTAAATGAGAATTTGCCAGAACTATGGAATTAACATAAGTTAGACTTGAGTTTATGAAACACATGCCAATTTCGTATTTATTCTGACAACACATGATATTGGTATACAAGGCATATTTCTTCTTAAAATAGTGATACACAGCTCTCCTGCGTGTTTGAGAAAAAAAAGGTACACAACGCATCAATATGAATGGGGTATTTGACCATTAACAGCTAACCTTCACTGTGGTTCCTAAAATCACATCAGTATAATCAACTGAAACATCTGAGTACAAATTGAGACCATCTCTGTGGATGCCTTGTTTTTCATTAATGCGAACAAATATATACAGGTCACCACTTGCACCCCTGCACAATAAGACAGAAATGCATGACATGTAATGGTTGCAACTATTACCATAGGTGGATCTTAAATCGTTAGCATGTAATTCTGGTGGGTGTCTATTTAAATGAGATAAGTGTGGTCATGTACCCATTTTAGTAACAACTGAAATGGGGCTAGCATTTCATCCAGGCGGTATTACTCAATTATAAAACCCAATCACCACCTTGCCAACTTGTAAAGATTTCAATAGTGTGGCTTTAAATAAGTATCAAAATATAACAAACTACAGAAACAATGCATGAATCCAAGAGATTATATAACAGCAGACCAATGCTTGCCTTTGCTTATCAACATTACCTCCACCACTGATTCGAATGGTGGAGCCCTCATCAATACCCCCAGGTATATCTACTTTGATAATGCGTTCAACTTGGACTCTGCCCGAACCGTAACATTCTGTGCAATGTTCAGTGATTACCTTCCCGCTGCCTTCACAATTTAAGCATGAAGAAATCTACAGAATGCAACAACATAAGATATTGTTTGTGTAGTTTGTTATGAAAAATGGAGTAAACAATTAGTGACAATGTTAAATAGGTTACACACAAGTAATATCAGACATTTTGTTGCTAGTTCTTCTCGTTTGGATTTAGCAAAAAAAAATATTCATATGATAGATCCATTAATAACATTTTCATGGGAGAAAGTACAGTCATGGTTAAAGTAATAAAAGTTGTTCTAAGACGACAGTTTGTACCAGCAATATAAGTAAATTTAGCATCCATGATAGTGATGAATATTGGTCCAATTAGCATTGGAGGTGAATATAGAAAATAACTGGCAAACCATATTTCATAAAGAAATAACTACTTCACCTGAGAAACTATACCAAAAGGTGTCCTTTGAGTTTTCATCAACCTGCCTTGACCTCTGCATCGGGTGCATTCTGTAATGTCATTGCTACATTTAGCTCCAGTTCCATGGCAGGTGCCACATGTTTCATGGCGAAAAACATTGATTTCACGTTTGCCTCCTAGGATGGATTCTTCAAAAGAAAGGAGCAGATTATAGCTGTAAAGTAGAAAATGAGTTGTAAACAGGTATTCAAGATCTAACATTCTGATCTGGTGCTAAGTTGAAAGTGTTACCTGATATTAAGTGCCCTACTGCCCTTTGCTTCTGCACTATAACGAAATCCCCCAGGGCCCATACTATCCCCAAAAAGGTTGTCAGAACCACCAAAGAATGCATTGAAGAGTTCATATGGATCAATCTGCAAATCAAACAAAATGTCAAAGGTCAAGTTAACCAAAAAAAATGTCAAACTATGACTCCTCTATTAACTAGCAGTTCTCCATTTTCTCAATCAATGAGTTCCCGAGATCAAAACGTTCGCTGCAGGTACAGTGAGAAGCCAGTCTATAAGTCAGCTCATAAGAACATCAAATTGAACAGTTCTTACTGCTATTACATCAACTGGTGGGCATAAATGCACTTCACCAACAATGTCCAGCATAATAGCTTCAAAGAAGATGTTGGCTAGAGAAAAAAGAGCATCTAAAGGAAAATAGATTTATATCCCAATTGGCCAATATAGGAATCAAACTGGTCAAAAAGGAAAATGACTTAGTGCTAAATAAATTGTGTACCCCATGTGTGCCAATATCTCCATCTCTGTAATCACCACTGAGCCCCTCTTCTCCAAAGCGGTCATATAAAGATCTTTTATCTTGATCAGATAGAACCTGAAGAAGATAATAATACAGATCACATAAAAGGATGGTCATCTGATAGCATCATCAAATACTAACTCTGGTCAATATCAATTGAAACTTCAGACAGCCAAGTTGTCCTGAAGTTAGTGTATTTTGCTGTAAAAAATGTAAAGTAATAATGACTGCAGGGAGTATCACAATTGTAAGTATTCTGCTCATGTATATTCTGTAGAAGCAGCCAAGTGAAGTAGTGAACTAACCAACATTCTAAATACACTGGTTAAATACAAAGTAAATTTCGTTATGATTCAAGGATATTGTTAATAAACCAGGTTTGTAAAGTTTCACTGCCCTCCTTTAAGATGAAATTCAAACTATATCAGAAAAAGGGGCATAAACCGGAAATTAGGTACACAAAAATCATGGTGAGATCATTTTTGAAGCAAAAGGTCTTGCAAAAGGTTTAAGGAATTGCTGCTCCAGTTTAGTTCTGAGATCCATCAGATTTTACACAAGACATGTCTACATTGATAGAGTAGTTTAATGTCTATCACTTCGGTAATACCAAAATCATAGATAAATTGCATCAATCAGGTCAGAATTAAACTAATCTAATAGGAAATAACCATATCTTGCTAAACTAATCAAATACTAAGCATTTTCTAGTGTTGTTCTCCTTCAGCACTTCAGCTGAAGCCACAAGCAGAAGATTACCTCATATGCAGCACTGATCTCCTTGAACTTTTCTTCGGCTTCAGGACTCTTATTCATATCAGGATGGTACTGTAGCCGAAAGCAGACCAGGGAAATATGTTCAATGTATGTAGCTTTGGCACTATAGCGATAGACATGTCAAAAATAGATCCAACACAGCATGAGTGATAGGATCTAGAAACTATGCAGATGCTAACCGTAGGGAAATTAATACAACGCAACACCAATCTCAACGCGGTAGGAAGGGGAAGGGGAAGCGAACAGCACCTTGCGGGCGAGAATCCGGTAGGCAGCCTTGATCTCCTGGAGCGTGGCGTCGCGGCGGATGTTCAGCGTGGCGTAGTGATCCTTCTCTCTACGCCCGGCCACAGGCGATCCCCTCCCGAACGCGGCGGGGCGATAGGTCCTAGCGCGGGCATGGCGGGGGAGGCGGAGCGGGAAGTGGAGCTTTCCGGAGGTGGAAGCCGGCGCAGGTTGCCGGAGACGGAGAGTGCCAGCGGGACTAGGCGTGGAGTTTGGGTTTGCGGGCAGGAAGAGCGCGGTGGCCGACATGGAGCGGGACGTTGGCCAACGCGCCGCCGGCCGTGTGGGGAACATTTTGGCCAACGGACAGTACATGATTTTTTTTATTACTTCCCACTATTTTTATTAGACGAAGAAAATAGAACAATACTATCTCTAATTCTCTACCCACAAAACAATGTAATTGTAGGTGTAATCTTGGTTAACTTGTTTAAAGTTGAATCAAATGTGTTGGTAAAGTTGCTTCAAAAAATATATATTGGTAAAGTTATTAATATTTTTGAAAAAACTAAATAAATTAGTATGAACATAACACCAAATAATTAGTATGAAAACAATCTTATGACAAATCTAATTGTACTTATTTACTATTGTAAATATTAATATTTTTCATTTATAATTAGTTAAACTTAAGATGCTTTAATTTTATATCCTACTAGATTTGTATTTATTTTTGACGACGGGAGAGTACCATGTGAGCTTACCTTTTTAATCAAGGGAACATATCTACTGGAAACCACAATCTTTGTAAAAATCCGTACAAACCACGATAAAAAATTTGTCTAAATTCACGATGATATGATTATATACAATCTTGTAAAATATTTTGTCCAAATTTGAATTTATTTATAAGATATAAAAATAACAAATACTATTGAATTATCCTAAGCCAATTTAGTCGAAACGTTGCACTGACATCTACTCCATTTATTTAAGTTGTTTGGTCAGTGTATCACTCCATAGTGTTATAAATTTAAAGATACCAAAACGTCAATTTAAGATGGATGCAGTATAATCTTTTAAAGCTACGGGACTAATTTTCCCAAATGGTTTCTTGGCGGAGCCAGGCGAACTAATGAAAAGACAATGTGTTGAGTGTTTCAAACTCTACAAAAAATGCAGATTTAAGTAAGTTCATCATAAATCATTTTTTGATGCATTATTATTTATTAGAATCGAGCGTTTTAGATAGAATATATACAACCCAATATTTTACAGGCATGATAACAAATAATTTGAGTCCCTTGAGTTGGTGGTTCATCACTTCGGATCAAACTAGAAGATGCGTTGCTACGAAAATTACGTAGAATCAAAATTAATGAAGATGATATGATATCTTGCATTAAAATATCGAAAGTCAGTGGAACGGCATGTTTATTAGTAGAGATAATGTGGATATAGTTAGTAAAAAATAATATAGATGACTCGTATATTAAGATAGACTTATACTGAAAATTAGCTGTAGTAGGAATTAGCTTCACAAGAGATATAGATGCCTTTTTTTAAGTACGTACGTTAAGCATTTTTCTTGTATACATGGGGTACATAGCAAATATTGTCAAACAATGTCTTTTATCTACAGTGGCTACTATTGACGCCTTGTTATTTGGATAAATATAATGTTTTTTCCTTGAGTTTGTTTAGAGAGCGTGAATTTCAGTAAAAAGGATATTCAGATTTCAAGACCAACATGACAGTTTTGCCAATCAATTTCAAACGCACATTTTTCAGCTTATAATACAGTTTCCGCACGAACACCAGAAAACACAGGCGTATCAGTACCTGTGTGAGACAAAAGGAGAAGAAACTGGTGGCACAACACACATATAAACAAATCCCAACACACACACAGTTAATGACAGCTGGACAAAGCTGAAACATTTGTTATTTGAACACGACCAATGGTATAATCTGGTAGTTTTGTACTGCTAGCCCTTTCTGAGCTGTACAACTCTCAGCGCATGCATTCAGGACGATTTCTTTTTGTTGTCTTGCAGTCGCTCAAATAGGCTCCCATCAAATAGACCACGGACAGTTTCACGCTGCAACAGGCCATCCTTGTCTTTTGCCAAGCTGTAGAGTAAGAGCCATTCACCGGCAGCGGCCAGCCTGCAGGGACGAGATCATAGAACATTCAGAAAATAATAAAAACATAATAAGAACAAGACATTTGAAATGAACTTCATGTCCAAACAATTTATTGTCAAAAATAGGAAATTGGGCTAATCCGAGAACGGTTTATAAAAATTAAACTTACCAGCCAGGGAAATCATACGTATTGCGGTTTCCTTGAAGCATTGAGCCCAACTCGTCTCTTGTCAAAGCATTAGGATGAGTTCGACCATACTTACTAAATATAGCATCGAACTTTGATGGATCAAACCTGTGCAATTAAAGCAAGTATAAACTAGTTATATATGGCTGGATCGGCATTCAACCTTTGGTCATAGCAGCCTGAGACAGTAAGGAGTGTGTTAGGCGTACTAGTGTACTATACATACCTCCCTTCAGTGTCATATGTTTCAGAATCACTCCCGTGCTTACCCTTGTGGATGTTGTTTATATGGATGGACAGCAAAGGAGAAGGTAACCATCCCTAAATTCAGAAAGAGGGTGGTCAGATCACGAGAGCTTTTCTTTTCTTTTTCTTTTCAGTGAACTTATCAGTACTATTTTTCAATCATGAAACAATATTTTTTCTCTTACAAACAAATTCCAAGCCAGTCCTTTGATAAATAATAATACAAATAAAAAAGAAGTGTCAAGACACCCAAGACTCTTCCAGAGCGGAATGTCTGAGGGGTGCTGCACAGTCACGCAAAGGTACAACAGATTTAAAGGAAACATGCAGGTAGATGAAAGAGGCCGAGAACGTTTACCGGCTGAGTGGGATAACTCAGGAAGAGGTTGATCAGTATCGAGCCCACGAATGATAGGGGGAATCCACATCCTATTGCTCGCAGGCCTGAAAGTAGACACAGACAGAAAATTCAAATCCTAAGGGCGTCCGCAATGTTCAAATCGTTAGCTATTTGATCTCTAGGAAGAATGTTATTGGCTCTCAATGGCAATTTACAAATAGCTAGCTTAGAAAGTCGCTAGCTACTAGGAAGTCGCTAGCTATTGTGGAGAGTATTGTGAGAGAGTTATTTCTCGAAAATCGTGCTCGATTAGCTATTTATGAGTCGCTAGCTATTTAATCTCTCTTCTCGATAGCCAATGAGAGTGCTACTTTTTCATTATTTTTATACGTCATCTCGCTAGCTATTTGTAAAGTGCTATTGAGAACCAATAGAATTTCTTCTAGCTAGCTATTTGATAACTATTGCGGATGACCTAAGCAGGTTTCAGCAGCAGTAGGGTTTAGGATTTGAATTCTCTGTCAGTGTCTGTCTGGAAATTCAAATCCTTTTGAAAGGGAGTTGTAGACAGACACAGACAGAAAAATCCTAAGCCCATCGAGCAAGAGTCAGACAGACACTGACAACACAAATATCATCATCGGTACTACAACTGCTGAATCAGTCACACAGCCTTCTCTTCTCTCATCAGCTAGCACTGCCATCCCAGTGACAGTGATGACTGATCAACCAACCATGCATGCCACGTACCTTGAAACGTCTCCCATGGGTAGATGACGCCGTCGCCGTTGCGGTCGAAGAAGGCGGCGTGCTGCTGAAGCACGCTCATGCCGCGGGGGTCGCGCCCCTTGGTCCCCTGCGGGTGGCTCGGGTCCACCGCCTCCAGAGCTCTCGCGAGATCTGCGAATCGTGAAAGAGGGATAACAAGAAAACGGAATCAATGCACTAGAGCTGGATTACGCCGGCTCTCCTAATCAGGAGAAATAGGTAGCGCTATCTCCATGCCTAGTTTGCCTTGCCACAGCGATTATGAACCGAAATTCACGGTGTTTTGATCACGAAACAAACAGGCCCGTACGTAGCCACAACGATCATCATGATCGTGAACCAAATTTCACGGTGTGATCACGAATCGAACAGGCCCGTGTAGCCACAACGATCATCATACACAGGCAACAGAAAAGTAGAGGAAAGAGAGAGAGATCGAGGTGTGTACATGGCTTGGGAAGCTGCTCCTGCAGATCGGGGTTGAGCCTCCTCTCCCTGGTGACCGGCGCGTTGGGTGCCTCCGTGTCCAGGGACTGGTCCGGCGGCGGCGGCGGGGAGTACGACGACATGCTGACTCGCGGGATGAACTCGCAGGATCTGCGGATCGAACAGCAAACGAAAGAAATCGGTTCGGCGAGTGGATGAAACGGTGAACGCCGCCCGGAGGGAGTATTGAGGAAAGCAAAAAAAGAAAAAAAAAAAGCGCGGATGCGAATGCGATGCGCGGGGCAGGATCAGGAAGTAGCATCAGGTACCTTCGGAGGTGGAGAACGGCGGCGAGACGGGGGCTCCGGGCGGGCAGGCTCGAAACGAGTTGCACACACAGACTCATGCGCTCTACTAGCTGCTGCGCTGGTATATCCGTCTCTCTACGTGCGCTCCGCTTGCTTTTTATAAAAGCTTCGCGGGGCGGCAACTGAAGCACCGCGCACGCAGGCGCAGGCGCCAGGCGGTGCACCGTCCGCCTCGATCGAAAACACGGAGAACAGCGCACAGGGCCAAGAAGAACGCGTGGACGGCCGCGGGAGGCACCACGACAAGCACAGATTGTTGCCAAAAGAAACCCTCCGAAAGTAGTAACGTGTCATCATCATCAGGACAACCTCCGCCGAAACAGTGTGCTAGGAACTCATCACGACACGCAGTTCGCGTCATCGAACTCGGCGCCGCTTGCCCAATGCAGCACTGCCGCACTGCATTGCGATGACTGATTTTCCCATCCTTGATCACGGCTACAACGACTCGATAAACTGGTGGTGGGCACACACGGCCGGCGTCTGAGTGACGCGATCTCCTTGCTTGTGGGTGTTGTGACTTTGATATTCACTGACGTGCATGGAGATGCTGCCGTCCCCAAATCATTTTCATTTTTATTATTAGGTTGTTTGCACTTGGGAAAAAAAAAGGGACCAAGGGTACACATTCGTGTCGCGGTAGCAACTAGTAATGTCGAATGGTAAATGACCTACACGCTTTCGCTTTGCACGTTGCCCTGCTTGTCCCCCGACCCCCGCAATCGTTCTCACCCCACCACCACCACCGTACCACCACAAATTTAGTAGTGCTACTGCTACCTTTTATAACCTCAGAAAAATGTGAACGGGTCCGACGATTGAGCTAGGGTGGCGTACCGTGCGGCGAGTGGGAGGATGGACGTGTCAGTTCCTGATGCTGGCTGCCTCGATCCACTTTTTATCGTCGTTTCCATGTCACGCGCCAAAATGTGGGCATTTTTCTGGTCCTAAGATATATTTAATTAAATTATTCTTACTTAAACCATCTTAAAGGATGCTTAGTTCCACTTCTATTAAAAAAAGTTAGATTTTAGTTTATTATTTTGCATAAAAAAACTAACGCCATGCGAAAAACTTTAGCAAAAATATGGTTATTCTTCATATTAGATTTTGATCTTCAAAAAGACAAAAAGAAAAAAGCCCATCAGAGCCTCAAAAGACCCTCATGAGGACAGTAAGTTCTTTATTTTTGATATAATAAAATATAGCCCTGAAAATTTTGGCATTTTGTATTCCATCATTCCAAATTAGTTAGCATTTTGCATATTGCATTTTATGAGAAACTAAACACCCCCTTAATAATAAGTTTGATCTAATAATAATAATAATAATAATAATAATAATAATAATAATAATAATAATAATAATAATAATAATAATAATAATAATAATAATAATAATAATAATAATAATAATAATAATAATAATAATAATA
>Ga0182004_10000368_pt1 | contig 26079 bp, 20 predicted proteins | sample Sormic07211540_1_FD_120479 | JGI IMG/M metagenome (GOLD analysis project Ga0182004, IMG submission 120479) | Endophyte microbial communities from Sorghum bicolor roots, Mead, Nebraska, USA - 072115-40_1 MetaG | ecosystem: Host-associated > Plants > Roots > Unclassified | place: USA: Nebraska...
CTTACAATTTGAAACGGATGATGCATCTCAGTTACTTCATGTCCCATCGCTTTCATGCAGCAGCTTTGCACTTCCCTCTCTTTACTTCTTTTTGCGAGACTTAATTACAGACGTAGATGCTCATAACACAATCAGTCATTTTGCTAAACATTTGCTTCTGCAGGTGAGGATATTGGGACCTCTGTGGATCACTATAGAACTCTAGGAAACCACTACTTTTTCTTGACATGGACTCTACGCACAGGTGGACGCCAGGGCAGCACGGTACCGTATTGCACTGAGGAAGCCCTTATTACTGCAGGAGTGAGGAGATGGTGAGTTTTGGTTGACCGCGTGCTGCTGAGTGTACTACTGGTCTTGTGATAAGAGCAAGGAGGAGGAAATGGCTTTCCCAGATGGAGATGAAAGCATCGTTATCAGAGGGGGAATCCGGACATGAACGCCGTGCCCGGTGCATGCCCCCACACACCTTGTCTAGTCTAGAACACAAGAATTCTGTCCCATCTCCATTGGCTGCTGCCACCGGAACGCGCCAAAATTCCGCCAAATTATTTCCATCCAGGCCTTGTTTAGTTCCCAAAAAAATTTTGTAAAATTTTTCAGATTCTCCGTCACATCGAATCTTTAGACGCATGCATTGAGTATTAAATATAGATGAAAATAAAAACTAATTACACAGTTTGATCGAAATTAACGAGACGAATCTTTTGAGTCTAATTAGTCCATGATTGGACAATATTTGTCAAATACAAACGAAAATGCTACGGTGTCGATTTTGTAAAAAATTTTGGAACTAAACAAGGCCCCAAACTAAAACCGTCGCCATCAGATTTCAAGCTCAAATTTAGAAGAAAATGCGCAGTTACGTACCCACACGTGACCGCAAAACTTCACTTTATTGTAGCACCGTACCACCACCAGTCCACCGCGGGGCCGGGTATGAGCTGAATCTAGAACCGGTTGGTGCGTGAAGCTCACATTTGGAATCTAAACGTGTCGGAATGAGTGGATTTCATTTCAAAGGTACGCCGTAGCATTCTACTCTCTCTGTCTCAAATTATAATTATAAGGTATTCTAAGATTGAAGAGTCAAAACATCTCAAGTTTAACCAAAATTATAAAAAAAATATAAAGTTTTGTGACACTAAATAGATATACTATGAAAATATAAGTAACGAAGAACCTAATGATACTTAGTTGATATCATAAATGTTATTATTTTATCATATAAATTTGGTCAAATTTGAGATGCTTTGAGTTTCCAAGATTCTTGGAATGACTTACAATTTAGAATGGATGGAGTATAATATATGATAAAGGCAGTCTCAATCCTAGAAAACACAGATAATTTTTATTCTTATATTATTATTTTATGTAGACATCACACATAGAAAATATGCTTCTAATAGATAATTCCTATATAATGATATTTTTTAACCACGGTGTCTTCTCTCTCACTCGTCTACTTATAACATCTTTCCATGTCTTGTTTCCTATATAGATATAGAGCATGTAGCCTAGCAGTTATAATAGATCTAACAGCATTTCAGGTCCTAGGTAAGACTTTTTTTAAAGAACTGGGTAAGACTTTTTATGGGAGCTAATTAAAACAGTTCTGGTGTTTGTACGTGCGCTAACAAATAGCTGGGGTTCAAGAATTTTCTCGACCAACATGGGTGAAGTCTTCTACCTCAATTACAATATCCTTGGAGAAGTCATACTACTCCCGGCTAGTCAAGTTTTTTTATTAACAAGTACAATAATGTCCGGCCTTTGGGGGAGGTCATACCCCGACCAGTGGAGTTCTTTTGTTAGAGCATGTACAATAATTGGTTTGTAGCCAAGCAAAATGTTGTGGGAGAAGAGAAGACAAAAGGAGAGAGTTTGGCTCTCATACAGGCAACAAGCTAGGTTTCTATCTTAATTATAATGCCATATATAGGGGAGGTCATACCCCTTACTAGTCAAGTTTTTTTATTATAGCAAGTACAGTAACTGGCTTATAGACAAACAAATGTCGATGCGGAGGAGAAAAGAGAAGACAAAGGGGAGAGTTTGGCGCTCATGCAAGTAACAAGGCACGAAAACATAACACTAAGGTAATGTTTGGCTTGGAGATGAGTAGGATGAATATACTTTCCTTGGTGTTTGGTTGAGACACGAGGGGCAGAGTCAGACATAGGAAATATTTCCACAAGATGCGGGACGAACTCATTCCCTAGAAACGAACATATAGGTCAGGGTCGGCCCAGTGGGACGTAAGTCGAGGTCGGCCCGGTGGGACGAGCGCTACACACGTGCGAGCAAGAAGATGAGTGCATAGGGAGGAAGAGGAGGCACGCCATGCGTGGCCAAGTAGGCGAGCTCTGACAAGGCAGTCAGTAGCAGCCATGTTGGCACGCAGGGCAAGGTCCACCACCACCGCCATGGAGGCGAGTTACCGTGCGGATGAGGGCGAGGGCAAGCCATGGCCCTGCCGCCATGAGGACCAGCTTCGCCGCTAGCCTCGCCCTCTGCTCGATGCTTGCGTACAAAAGAAGGGAGTCGAAGAAGAAAAAGATTGATAGGTGGACCCATATGTCACCAGGTTGATTTCACTTTTGATGTCTTAAAACCCAACAAAAATTTGAGTCATTCCATCCCTCTTCAACCAAACAACAAACATGATCATCCCAACTCTAAAAAACTCAGATGGAACCGTCTCCTCCCACGGTGTCTCTCAATCAAACACTTTCAAAGTGGATGTGAGGAGGATTGGCAAATAATAAAAGTTTACTTTAAATAAATAACAAATCACCATCCTTGCAGGGAAAAAAAACAAATCACCATTGTATTGGTCGACTCTTATGCCTTGGCTAATAGTCAAATATTTGGTTTTATATTGGACTTGCTCTTAACAAACTATTTCCTTCTCTCTTATTAAATCGTTTACCATATTAGTAAAATGTTTAGACGACAGGATAACTAAAAGCATGCAGGAACTACGATAGTAGTTTTAGGGCCTGTTTAGATTGGGGATGAAAATTTTTTGAATATCACATCGGATGTGTCGGAAGGATGTCGGGAGGGGTTTTTAGAAACTAATAAAAAAACAAATTACATAGCTCGTCAGGAAACTACAAGACAAATTTATTAAGCATAATTAATCTATCATTAGCATATGTAGGTTACTGTAGCACTTAAGGCTAACCATGGAGTAACTAGGCTTAAAAGATTCGTCTCGTGATTCTCAACTAAACTGTGTAATTAGTTTATTTTTTTATCTATATTTAATGTTCCATGCATGTGTCTAAAGATTCGGTGGGATGGATGAAAAAATTTTAGGCGGAGAACTAAATAGGGCCTTAAACTTTAAACTATGAGTGTGATAAGACCTCGCAGCCTAAGCATTCAAATAGCAGTAGGATATAAAAGGTTTGATTGCAGTTCGAAACAGCCCATCAGCATATGACATTTCTGCACTGTTGCGCAGGTGACCACCGCCACCAGCCCACCACCACAAGCCGGCCACACTCTCCCCGCCACTTCCTTCCTCCGAGTCCGAGCTGCTTTGCTCGCTCGAGCTCCCACGGCTCCAGTGCCCCCGACACATCAGCCTCTCCCTCCACTCGCCTTCCTTTTTGCGTTCCAGGATCATCCATGGCATCCAAACCAAGTAGGGAAGAAGACTAGCATCCAACCCGCTTCTCACAGGATCCAACCGCCCAAGAAACAAACACATACACAGCCGTGGCGACATAGTGGAATCAACCGGGAAGGCATCAAGCATGGCGCCGTATGTGGGAGGGGGCGCATAAATGGCAATAACCATGGCCGGCGATGGGATGCGACGGGGCGGCTGGCGGCGGCGGTGAGCGCATGGAGGAGGACGAGGCGGGGGCGTCGACGTCGTCGTCGTCGCCGCCGCCGCCCATCGCGCAGCTGGGCTACGACCAGGTCCTCTCCATCCTCCGTCTGCTCCCGCCCGAGGCCGTGCTCTCCTTCGCCGCCACCTGCCGCGCGTTCCGGGCCTGGGCCTCCACGGACGCGCTCTGGGAGGCGCTGTGCCGCCGCGACTGGGGCGCCCGCGCCACCGCCGCGCTCGCCGAGCGCCGGCACGACCGCCACGGCGGCGGCCTGCAGGCGCCGTGGCGAAGGGTCTACGCCGAGGTCGCCAGGCTCGGCGCCCTGTCCGCGCGCCGCGTCCCCGTCAGGGGCGCCTCGCCGCGGCCCCGCGCGTCGCACTCGCTTAACCTCGTCGCAGGCTGGCTCGTGCTCTTCGGCGGCGGCTGCGAGGGAGGTAATTTCAACCAAACTGTTTCACTACGTGCTTCTTGCTACATAATTGGTTCATTAATAATGTTAAAAAGATGATTGCTTTGTGCCTTGTCTATGAATCAATTCACGAGGGGAAATTCGATCCCTGGGGCAGATGGGTGTTACGAACTCCAATAGATTTGATTGGGGGGTGATAAGTTGCTTACAGTTTGCAGATTATATGCAGAATCTTTTCTGCTGTTGCAGATGTCCGATTGATGCTCTGATTTGCTTGTTCTGTTTATGCCTGTTTAAGAAAACAACAGGGGAGCTGTTCAGAAAAGGTAGAATGCTTAGGTTAATTCCAATCCATGGTATCATACTTGATATCCAAAGCTGCCACATTATAGGAATATCTGTATCTAATGCTATGACTCATAGCAGTTAATTATTTCATGTGTTTATGTCTATGAAAGTGGGTCCAGACGATTGAAATTAATGTTAAATTGTTGGTTCATGCCAAAGCTGTAAATCTTAGCTCTCTTAATTACAGCATCTAATAAATCTATATTACAACCCACTGTGAGTAACCTTAGTTCTCAATATTTTACTTATGATTTCATTAAAAAACACTTTGCTTTATCGATTATGAAACTTGCACAGTTCTGTTAGTTATGACACACATGCTAATTGTTTGGAGAACCTTCCTCCAATATACTCATGTATCCTGACTGTAACATACCATGGTATGTCCGGGTAGTGTAGCACATCCGAGAGAACTTCAGGAAGACTTACATCACGATTGTAGGAGGAATTCCTTGGAAATTTGGGAGTTCATTTCAAGTTTGAATTAAATCCTATGGATCAAATCCAAATGGTTCATTAGCTGGAACTATTTGTCTTGCAAATCAAGTTAGTTGCTTCCCTTCAGAGTACTTTGTTTGAGTGATAACATTGGTCATCTAATAAACTATTAGTCTGCGAAGCAAGAAAAGAAAAACCAGAGAATTTTCCGTATTCTTTGCACTTAAAGTTCTTCCCTTTTAATAGTTTTCCCTCTTTCTGCGTGATTAGTTTATCTTTGATGCCATTAGCCTTAAGAATATTAGACTTGAAAGAACTTCTTATGACTTGGAGGTTATACTTAACCTGATTATTTTAATTAATTTAGAAGTCTAAGTGTAAATCTAATTCAGATTGTTTGATGTGGTACATAAATTGTATGGACATCCGAAATCAGTTTTCAAGATTTCTAGTGGAGTACAATTCTTTTTTGTCTCGAACACGCAGGAGAGCTGAATCTTTGTATTAAAGAACAGAGAAAGGGAGAAACCCCAAAGTACACACACTCATACCCTTTTAGTTCTCAAGATACACTCGACAGCGTCACAACCATGACAAGACAAAACCTAATCACTAGGTGAAATGGCACTCAAGAGCTCTTGCTCCCCAGCCATGCCCCAAAGCTGCACCTCTTCTTCTACAAGCAGTAAGGCGCAATAACGATGCTTGGGGTAACACCAACAAACACACAGTGATTCTGATGTATCCAAAAGTCCAAGCCCATAGAATAATGTGAGAATTGAGGCCTTGCTGCAGCAAATCATTTGTGGCCTCACTGACAAAAGCACCACCGTTCTCAAAGGACACGTATCCAGCAGAAGGTGATAACACTTGGAGGCCAAAATGACGAGTCTTGCAAAGACACACCCAGTGAGAAAGGTGATCAATTGTCTCTTCCTCTCGGTCACAATGAATGTGACGCTGTAGATGTAGTAGTCTGATAGGCCTTGCCTGACAAGGAGGTCAGCGGTAATCGCTTGTGCATTGCCATCCAGATGAAGAAACGGCATTTTCCAGGCGTCCATGATTTCCAAATGCGTTCCCAAGGCTGAAACTGAATCGATCCTTGCAAGAAACCCTTATAGGTAGATTTCGCTGAGTACTGTCTCGAAGAAGAGAGTTGCCAAAGATGAGTGTCCTCAATCCCTGGCTTCAAAACAATCTCTGCTAGGAGGTCCCAGAGATCAACATATTCAGCTAGCACCCTACTGAAACCACCCTGAATATCCTGTGTGCAAGAAAGGTCAGATAAGGAGCGGAGTAATGATTGACTGAAATGATTGTGTTGATGCTAATTAGGTCACACACCAACAAGGAGCTAGGTCGCTCGGTAGAGGCAGACCAAAGATCAGCCTAGCTGACTTTTGGGTCGGCCGTTGCCTAAAAACATGTTCGCACACGTACACTTCACATTGTGCCTCCAGCGATGAGCATGATACGCAAGACACGTAACCGGAGGAGCCTCGTCAAGAGCGCATGCCGGCGAGGTCTCTTCAAACCTGAAACCCCACATGCCAGGAGGGACCCCATCAGGGCGTGCGCCGGCTATGGGCTGCTCTAGCCGGATTGTCATTGAACCACCGGCCATCAGCAGCAACAAAGAATGATGAGCATGTTAGAACCGGTGATGTCCACCGAGTTCTCGATCTTGGAGCTGGCTTGAAGCCGGCCGGGCTCGCTACCGCGAGCCTACGCTCCACATATCCCAGGTCTACCGGAACTGACAACATATAAGGCCTTGGGCCCAATTCAACCCAAAAGACTAGCCCTGATAGGTGAGGACTCCCCCACCTTATATGTTGTGCTCCCCCACCATCGCTACACGATGTGGGACTAAACCCCAACAGAGCAGTAGTAGATGGAAGTATGGTAAAAGTGTAGTAGATGTGTGTTTTTTTTTTCAATTGGATAGATGGATCTCTCAATTGGCCATGATCCTATCATATAAATAGAGTGGGGGGAGTCTCATCCCAGCATGAAACTTATTCCACACGTAATTTACAAGTTTCGCACAAGATCAGATGAGTTTTCAAAGGAAGAACACGAATTTAGGCTCGGACTGCCAAAACATCCCTGGGCTGGTTTCTACTGAACACCGTAGGCACTCTGCCAAAACCGGCCTGGGCCAGTTTACTTTGCACATACCAGGCTGGTTTCCAAAACCGGTCTAGGCCGGTTTTTCCTGGACAACGCCAAATTAGCCCAAATTGCTCTAATTGATCATTTTTCTCTTTCCTTGTCTGCACATATTCTCCAATCCATTTTCAACTCACCCAATCATATTTTGACTGTCAATAGATTGCTTTTGGTTCTGTCCAGCTTGGAGCTATACTTTTCAGATTTCACCATTGATGTGCTGTTTATGTTTTTGTGGTCCTTTATTATTATTATTATTATTATTATCATTATTATTTGAGCTTCTATTTTATGTTTACATTGGTTATTCCGTTAGAAGATTTTTGTTGCTCTTTCTACTTAACTGTAGGCATCACATCTGTCCTCCTGAACTCCTGATTTGCTTGTTTGCGTTGATTTTTAGGTTGAATACAATCATCTACTCCCTCCGTCCCGAAATAAGTAATTTTCTAACGTTTAAAATTTGTCGCAAAACAAATAACATTCTACAGAAAAATGGAACAATGCCTCTTAATACCGAAGCTAATTATGGGTGCATGTAAATGATAACCAACAAATTCAAGAGATATCCTCTGAGGAAGGAAAGGAGGAGAGGTACATGCATCTTTTGCCAACGTTCTTAATCTGTCTGAAAATTTTCAGAAACTTGTTTATTATGGGGCGGAGGGAGTATGTATTCAAGAAAAAAGCAAAAGAAAATAGGAAAAAGAATACAATCACCTAAATATTTTTTTTACTCTGAGAATCGAGGCAATGTTTTATGTTATAAGATTAAGACCTTTTCAGCCAATACGAAAGAAGAGCCTTCTTATACATTAATAGTGCTGGTAAGTTAGTATTGTGGTCTAAAAGGTGTCTGAGTCCCTGATCTGTTGAGAACCATCTACTCATCTTAGAGTTAACATCCTAACACTTAGCTCTGGAGATAAGGGTGTGGGTGTCTTCAAGGAACGATTATTCTCCCTAGATTTAATATCGGCGCAAAGCCAATACTAACCCTGAACTTAGCTGCCTCAGTCCAAACCCTCCCCTTCTGCATCTGCCTACCACTGCATTTCTCCGTTGTTGGTCACTCTTGGTGCTTGTGCATGCACTTCAGTTGAGGTATCAGCCTATCACATGATCCCTCTGATGCTCCTTCAAATCATGCCATTTATCCTTCTTTTGCACGGGATGACCATGATTAGACCGTTTCACATCATTTTGTATCGAACACCATGGCTTTTGTTACAGAGAAGATGTTAACTGGCCACAAATATTGGACGCTATGCAAACGATGTGGATTCTGCAAGAGACCAGTTCTGATCTCGGTGTTATGGTGATGAGTGTTCTTCATCAAGTTTTGGACTTCTACGGAGGTATTGTGGGAACCACTGACATATTCGTGCGGGGTCAAGGGTTGCGGTCTCCATTAATTATTAAATACAGTTCATTCCATGATACACAAGCTTCAGGAAGGCTCCAAGGCAGTCTATGATGCCTGCTGGAAGTGGGACACTGTGTTGTCACTTTCTCTTCCATGGTCAAGGATGGGAGGAATCCCTCTTAGATTTTGAAGAAAAATGTCTCACTGATTAGACTTATGAATGTGAAAGAAAGCTGAAAGAGGGACAGCATGATGCTGCGCTTACCTCGCCACTATATTTGACCAAGGGGCCAACAACCACACAACCTTTATGACTTCACCAGCATTGCTACCACTAACAGGAAAAAAATGTTGTCATTGTTCTACTGCCCATGTTCTCTGTGTTGTAATGGGCCTGTGTATATAGGAATCTGATGTTAATAGATGGCAATAAATCCAGGAAGTATAAAAAGATGAGTTATATCTGGTTGTGATCAGTTCTTTCATGGGCTATTCAGACAAATAATTGAGTCTGGCTTCTTTTTTGGATTGGAGATAAAGAGTTATCACTTGAGAGTCCATTGGTTCATCCCCATAAAAGGTCTAGGTATCATGTCCTGGAGGAGCAGAGAAAGTGAAATTAATCTATTTGTTTTCTAATATATTCTCTCATCTATGTTCCAGCTAGATTCAATGCTCTTATCTCCTTCCATCCATGCTGTCAGTCCTTCCTCTCCCTGATAATGGTCCAGATATAAAACTTTATGCTCTGTTTAATGTATATGTTCTGTCCCATGGCTGCTACACCTGACACATGGTGTTAAAGCATAACACTTTCTATATATGTAGTTATTGGAGACGATTGTCTCTTTTACCTTTCTTCCTCTTTCTATGTGAAAGGATAATTGCATTATTTGCATACTGTGACTATATGCTTTCATTACAATTATGAAGACTTATTTGATTTTATTTTATCCCAGTCTTTGGTTTCTAACTAGTTTTCTGATGTTATCTATTGCTCTAGTTAGGTCACCATCTTGATGATACTTGGGTGGCTTATGCTGGAACTGGAGCTGGAAATAGACCACCTGCTATACTTAGCTGGCAGCAATTAGCCTCTGGCACTCCAGGTGGTCGATTCAGTCATTCATGCACTCTAGTTGGTGACACATTAGTTTTGTTTGGTGGAATCACAGATCAGGGGCAGCGCTTGAATGATACATGGATAGGTCAAATTTTCTCTGAAGAGCATCGAAGGATGCGGATCTCATGGAGACTGCTGGAGGTAGGTCCGCTTGCACCACCTCCTCGTGGAGCTCATGCAGCCTGCTGCGTGGATGAAAAGTTTATTGTAATTCATGGTGGGGTAGGGCTCTATGGCAGCCGGCTTGGTGATACGTGGCTTCTTGATCTCTCAAATGGCTTCCAATCTGCCAGTTGGCACCAAGTAGGCAACACATGGCCTTTGCCTCCACCTCGTTCTGGTCACTCTTTAACTTGGATTGGTGGTACACGCATGGTATTATTTGGTGGTAGAGGATCAGAATTTGAGGTTCTTAATGATGTGTGGCTGTTTGATATTAGTGATCAATACCCGAAATGGAAGGAGCTAAAGTATGACTTGTCTAGTGCTCTCGGTGAACTTCCTTTTCCACGGGTTGGGCATTCAGCAATACTTGCCTTGGGTGGCAAGGTCCTTGTGTATGGCGGGGAGGACTCACAAATGCGACGAAAGGATGACTTTTGGATCTTGGATACACCAGCTCTACTTCAGTATGAGTCAGGTTCCAAGAAAATGACCAAAAAGATGTGGAAAAAACTAAGAATTGATGGTCAGTGCCCAAATTACCGATCCTTTCATGGGGCATGTGTAGATACTTCTGGTTGCTGTGTGTATATTTTTGGTGGAATGGTTGATGGCCTTGTACACCCTGCAGAAGCCTGGGGTTTGAGATTTGATGGGCATCTGTATCAAGTGGAGCTTCTGCTACATCTCTAGAACGTGTATTTTGTTCCCTTGTAAATCCGAGACATGTCATAGGTTTGATGTTTAGCGTCTGGTGTAGTTTGTAAAAACTGATTCATGATAAATCTGGAGGTGTCCCTATAAATATTGAGGTGACCAGTACCAGTACCAGTACAATGTCACCCAGGTTTTCAACATTGTAAGGATACTCCAAATGGTGCCTAACTGTCGTTTGTGCATGGATGCATGCGCACACCTGTCGCTGATCTGTGAAAGGAACAGTGACCCTTGTAATTTTGCCATTAAGGCCTGATCTGTCTGTATATGGGTTTGAATTTTCATTCCTTTGTCAGATTCATATGTTCCAAAGAATGTCCGTCAATACCATCTGGAGCAGATGGTTGTTTTGCTGCCTGATGAGCCATCATATAGTCATGGGAAGAGGGATAATTGTTGTTTTCCATAATAATCCAATGCGTGAGGATTGCTCGGGACCATATGGAGCTGCTCTTGGATCTTTGCAATTTGCATCCCAGTCACAAGTTAGCTCAATGCAGGAGGACCATATCTCATTCAGCTCTTGGGTCGTCACATGCACAGAACCTGTTATTTGTATTGATCTAATGATGGTGCATGGGACACTGGCAACACTACGCATCAGAATTTCTCCCAAAGATGAATGTTGGTTTGATCTTTGGTCCACCAGTACTAGATTGTTGTCGAGGTTTGTAACGGTATATCAGTATGCAGGTTATGTCATGTCACTCATGTGCGCATTAATTCTGCGATAACAGGACCGATAGTTGCTTGGATTATTTCAGATTAGGGACCACTTGCAGTATGATTGCTCGAGAGAAATATGGAGCTCCTGTTCAGATCCGCTTTGTGACAGCAAGGCAAGCTTCAGCATGAAGATCCATGTATGCTACCTCTGAAAGGTTTACTTAGGCTAGACTCAGTTTGTCCCTGATTCTGTACATTCTTGATAGATTGTATTTGCTCAAGATGTTTCAGTCCGGCATTCATCTGACTTCGTCACAAATTTCACTGCTGGATGACTCGCTATTCACTAGTGCATACCGATTTCCAGGCACTGAATTCCATCTACATCTCGAATATAGTTGTTATTGTACTCTACTGAAGTTTGAAGCTGAATGTTGAAAGTACTAGTAAGAGAGATTGGTTGCTTGCATTAGCTTTAGTCTGTATAATGCTTTATGTGGCTACAGATGTCAGCGTGGAATTTCATTGTCAACAGTTAGTTCCCCATTCCTATTCCCGCGGGGGAGAATTTTCCCTGTCCCTGAGAATGTCATTGGGGATAATTTCTTTTCCGTCCCTGTTCCTGCAGGTGAATTAATCCCCGCAGGAATTGTCTATCCCTGCTTAAGCTTACCAATTCTCCCAAATTCAATAGATCAACTACAAGCAGCTTAGAAGTCCCACCAACTTGTCATTAAAAGATATTAAATTATCAATAGATATCCATATATCTAGTACACTACATCTATATGAAACATTAGATTGGTACACTTAATAAATTGGTGTAAGGTTGCTACAAAAATTAATTTCACGGGGCATGGATGCAGGAACAGGACAAAGATGGTTTTTTGTCTCCATCCTCGGAAGCCCGATGAGGAGAGTATTTCCCTCTTTCATTCCCCATGGGAGATAACTTTTCCCCTTTCCCATCTCCTTATGGAGAAATTCTTCATGAGGACTGAAATTAGGCCCACACTGCCATCTCTAAGCCAATATAAACATGTGTGGTATCTTTATGCTTGGTTATCCTACACAGATAAATTGTTATTGGTTATTTACGTTATGTTGAATGTAATCATCTTTATGTTCTAGTAAAGGTCTTGTGTTCCTAGCTAGTAGAGGTAACAGATGTGTGAATATTTTTTTTTTGCTTTCCTTATGCTTGTGTAAATCTACATTGGCGAGTACGACCAAATCTAGTGGAGTATCTAATGTTATATTGGGCCTAATTGATTGTATGTATTAAGTTTAGTCTACTAAAAGGTTCTAAAATGACTAGAGGAGGGTGAATAGCCTATTTAAAAATCTACAGAGCACTATAGCCAAAAGTTAGTATATAACAAAGCAAAGCTTTTTGCTCTAGCTCTATGAGAGTTGCAAGCCACCTATCCAACAATTCTAGTTGTTATAATCTCTAAGTTCAATCAATGACTAAATCATTACTTACAATAAAGAGCTACCTAAAGTTTCTATATAAGAACGAAAGCTACACTAGTTTGTAGGAATGTAAAGGAGTATGCGTGAACTTTTATACCAACATGTAGAGGCAAGTGAACTAATTAATATAATGAAAACCAATCATCGGGAGAAATCTAATCAATCAAAAGAGATGGACACAATGATTTTTCTTCCGAGGTTCACGTGTTTGACGGCACACTAGTCCCTGTTCTGTCAACCAACACTTGATGGTTCGGTGGCTAAGAGGTGTAACACGAATCTCATCCTCACTAGGACACCGCAAGAACCTACCAACAAGTGAGGTATCTCAATGACACGCACAATCCACTAGAGTTGCCTTTGGCGCTCCGCTGGGGAAGGCACAAGAACCCCTCATAATCACCAGGAGATGGCCACGAACAATCACCAACTTATGTTGATCCTCCTCCACTGCTCCAAGCCATCTAGGTGGAGGTAACCACCAAGAGTAACAAGAAAACCACAGCTCAAACAATCCCCAAATGTCACTAGATGCAATCACTCATGCAAATACACTTTGAATCACTCATAATCTCACAAATATGATGAATCAATGAAAAAGATGAGTGAGAGGTGTTTTCTTAGGCTCACAAGGATGTCAAGTATGCCAAAGTGTCAAGAGAGACATCCTTGAGCCGGCCAACAAGTATTTAGATAGGTCCCCAACAAATAGATTCATTACCCTCTGAAACCTCCCTCGGTCGGGGGCGTCGGATGTGCCGATGCTACACGTCAAATGCAGCCCTAGTGTTCGACGTTGCCCTGACAACGTCGCTGAATCGCTGCCACATGTCCTCAGTCAAACGTGACCGGTTGATCCCAGCGGTCACTTAAACGTTGAAGTCCATAGTTGAGAGGTGTCGGACGCATCAGGTGGGTAGCACCTGACGCGTGACCCTCACAACGAACACTACTCAATAAGGTTCAAAAACCGTCAAGGACGCATCGGACACGTCCGACGGTGCTGCATCGGACGCACCTCAGCGTCCAATGCACATAGCTTGAACCTCGCTTGCGCCCCTGCTGACATCATGCTACATCGAACGCTGAAACAATATCTAGCTCGTGTCCGACGCGAACCCGTTGGACGCTCTGACGCTTCGCTCAGAAGAGTGACACTAAGTAACAATGCACCGGACACTGGACCAGTGTCCGACGCCTCTGCTATCAGCGTTCGGTGATACTTTCCTGAGCCTATACGTGTTTCTATGGGTCTTATTGTAACGGGTTTGTTGGGAAGTATATGCATCCATATTTTTCCACCATAACATGCATATCGTGTCATTGATCTTCGTCCTGCGTTTATTTGTCTCGCAGTGGTCAATGAGGTTCAAGTACTTGAAGAGCATTGAATTTTCCCTTCATTCTTCCTCTATGTTGTTTACGAAATCTAGTTCTTTTTGCGGTTATAATCGATGGTTCTTTTCTTAGTTCCATTTCTCTACAAAACTGGACATAAGAGTTTCTTCTCATCCAGCTCCTTGTGAATGAAATGAGAAAGCGTGCGAATTTTATTTCTCTAATCACTCCCACAACTTCTCCAAAATTTTCCTCCGACGCAATAGAAAATATGCATTTTATTTTCTCAAAAGCGATGAATCCCGCCTCGCGAGCTCGGTGAGAGCGAGAGAGAGACCTAACTCCTCTCCACCTCTTCAACCTTTGCTCAAAAGTGTTAATCACCAAGTGTTTCACCTTGTGCACGCGTGTTAGCATATTTTCACAATATTTTCAAGGGTTAAGTTAGCACACTAGGATCTAAATGCATGTACATGAATAATGTCACCTAGTGACACTCGATAGACCGCTTAGCCAAAGAATTCATCTCTTTACAGTACGACTATCTATCCTAAACATGATTACACCCTCTATGGTGTCTTAATCACTAAAACCAAAACCCTAAGCAATACATTTGCCTTGATCTCCTTAAGGTTTTGTTTTTCTTCAAGATGGCAACGGGTACCCGAAACCTGAGTACCTGACGGGTTTTACCCGATAAAGAGGCGGGTATGGAATGAATTTTCTACCCGTGGGTATGTTATTGGGTAAAATCCTATACCCATCGGGTATGGTGGGTACGGGTGTGGTTGTTTACTACCCATACCCGCCTACCCACGGGTAAAAAATACCCGTCAAAGTAACTAGCCACCCTTGTCATTTTAGCCTATATAGCACATGAATTTGATCTAAATCCAACTAAACTCTCCTAATATATATGTATATGAATTTGATGTTGTCATATGAATATTAAGTTTGTAACTTGTTGGAGGCTTAGTATGATTTTCTTTGTGTAAATATATGATATTTATATGTAATTCTCGGGTATACTAGCAGGCGCGAGTTACCCGTCGGGTAGAAATTACCCGCGGGTGCGGGTATAGAATTATTTTCCTACCCGTGTGCGGGTATGGGTAACCCGACGGGTAAAATTTAGACTTCCCGGGTGCGGGTGCGGGTGCGGGTGCGGGTACGGGTGGCCACTACCCGTCGGGTACGTACCCGTTGCCATCTCTAGTTTTTCTCTTTCTTCTTTTCAAGTTAAGCACTTGATCATCTTGTAGTCATCACCATCATCGCCATAATCATCTCTTGCTCCATCACTTGGCATGTACCAACCTCATCTAATCTACATACACTTAGCATGAAGGTTAGTACTTGAGTTTCATCAATTATCCAAAACCAAACTAGGACTTTCACCTACATTAGACCTTAGGGCGTCTGCAATGGTGTTCAAATCGCTAGATATTTGATCTCTAGGAAGAATGTTATTGGCTCTCAATGACAATTTGCAAATAGTTAGCTTAGAAAGTCGCTAGCTATTAGGAAGTCGCTAGCTATTGTGGAGAGTATTGTGAGAGAGTTATTTATAGAAAATCGTGTTAGATTAGCTATTTATGAGTCGCTAGCTATTTGATCTCTCTCCTCGATAGTCAATGAGAGTGCTACTTTTTCATTATTTTTATACGTCATCTCGCTAGCTATTTGTAAAGTGCTATTGAAAGCCAATAAAATTCCTCCTAGCTAACTATTTGATAACCATTGCGGATGGCCTTATCCAACATAATCTAAACTAGTATAAATGTATCACTGCCTCTGTGTTTAGTTGTCTGCATAGGCAAGTCGCATCTAATAAAATTGTGTTTGCTTGTTTACATTTTATTGTATATAGTCACCTTATAAAAAATAGGATCAACAAATATGTGTGTGTGGGGGGGGCGGGAGGGGGGGGAGGGAGCTCAAAAGTAGGGGCTTGATTTGTGAGCTCCTATTTACTAAAAGACTTTACAAATGTCTTCACCTAATAAGAAGTCAAAAAAAGACGATAAAGCCTTGTTTAGGTGGTTTTACCTTTTTAGTAGAAAAAAGCTTTATTCCTTTACGGCTTTATTGGTTTTATATCTTTCTAGTAAAAAAATGGCTTCCTCCTCTTTGTATCATTTCTTCCAGAAAAGCCGTTTTACAAGCTAGCATTTGAGATATAAGAAACCATAAAAAAAACAAGAGGACCTAAATGATTTCTCAACTCTCGTTGTTGCTTTAATAATACATCTGAATCTGACAAAAAAATTGAAGATTGCGTAGCTTGTTGCTGCTGGTGTAAGATTTCATTTGAACGACTTGACATGCTCGGATGCTCCACTAGTAGCAGTTAGTGTCATATCGTATGATCGTGTCCGCTTTCCGTAAGTAAAATACACCGTTTGCACGTCGTTTATTTATGTGGCGAGACTCGTCGAGACTTGCCTTGTAAGTTGGACTTGTGGTTGTGGTTGGTAGATGGTGACGGCGAGTGATGCTACAGCGGCACAAGATTGTGACAGACAGGACAGGACCAGACTACCAGCTAAAGGCCTTGTTTAGTTTCTAAAAAAATTTTGTAAAATTTTTCAGATTCTCCGTCACAGCAAATCTTTAGACGCATGCATGGAGTATTAAATATAGATAAAAATAAAAACTAATTGCACAGTTTAGTCGAAATTGACGAGACGAATCTTTTGAGCCTAGTTAGTTCATGATTAGATAATATTTGTCAAATACAAATGAAAGTGCTACTATTCTTATTTTGTAAAATTTTTTGAAACTAAACAAGGCCTAAGGTTCCCCCGGCAACCCCCGGTTGTTTCCTAATTCCTGTCCAACGGTAATGCACTGCAGCTTGTGTTGCTAACCACTAACCTAACCTTGACAGTGTGGCACACCGGCCGGTCGGTATGGATGTGATCATCCTGCTTATCGGCCTGTTCGCTCTGCATTCATTCAGCTCACAACAAATTAACCAACGATACTTTCACTGTCAAAACGAGAGTGATGAAGCCAATCGGACAAATGCCCCTTCTCTTTACACACACCAAACGCGCCATTTGCAGATGCGCGGCTACCATAGCCTACGTACATGTAAATGTAACACCATGTGAGCAGAAATCTGAACAAACCCACGGCAATAGATTCTGTCCCCGGGTAAGCTGCGTGAACACATCAACACGGATAGGAATCAATTACACTTTAGATTGATTTCTCACCATCGGAAACATACCTGCCATGTGCAGGTAAGCGATTTCTATGGAGATTTGGGTACAAAAGGAAATTGCAGGTTTCAAGACATTGCTGGAACCCTACAACAAAAACAGGAACATAATAACACGAACTGGAAACCACTGAATCTCCAAACAGGCTCCATGGTAGGGTAGGTAGTACTGACATCAAGCCATCCTTGTTACAAGCACCATCCATGGCTTGGCTCAACCAAAAAAGAGAAAGAGAAAATTACATATAATATACTATACGACCAAGCTCCGGGTAACTGACTGAACGACCACTGATATTGTACTTAGCCCATAATCACACCCTGCATTTGCACATTCTTTCAACCCTAACAACCCACAGAAACCAAATCAAAAGTCAAGGCATCTTTTTCCTCTCCTCCGCACACCAGAGGATCGCCAGAACCAATCCCCCTCTAGCTAGACCGGTATCACATCCAGGTCAGATGTGTCTTCGCATCTCAGGACCAGGCCCTCGAGGCTGGCCGGGAGGATGCACTTGGCCCATTGGCAGCCAGTGGAGATGGGTTCAGCTGGAGGAACGATCATCAGCACGTTCTCATTCCTTTGAACAACACCCATCACACTCACAGTGCTGCCCTCCTTGATATATCTGCAGCCCCAATGGCCGTGTTAAATGGACTTGATAGTTATCACAAAATAAGTTGTGCCTAGGAGAAAGCAGATGAAGAAAGAAAAGAGTACCCTTCTTTAAGGCGCATAATCCGATCATCACTCGAGAGATTCCTTCCACGGAGCCACCTCAGGAATTCAGGCGACATATCCTTGTTGTCTGGGTTTATGTCAATAACAACAGATTCATCCACATATGGGGTTACGCGTGCACCAGATCCTGTCCTTACCAGTGCCCGCAGTCCAGACTGGAAATCAGAGATGTAGAAGTCCACTGCATGTCGCTGCCAATGTTGCACAGGAAGAAAACAAACGTCGGAACTGATTAAGGTGAAAAGAGTTGCAAGAGTCAGCCATTCTTCCATGGCATGCTTATATTTCAAGCAAACTCACCTCCATTGACCTGAGACCCCAAGTAAATCGGCGATGCGTAGTGTTAGCAGCTTTCGAATCCCAACCCCTATACTCATACAAGCAAGTAGAAGTGTAAACACATCGCGGCACCCGTTGGAATGAGGACTCAAGGGGCAAATTTCCACAAGTGACAACCTGCAAAATACTAGGTGAGGACAGGCTGTTGTTAATGATACAGAAAAATGCTGGTGCTTAAAGCCAATCTGTCTTTAACTATAAGTAGAAAAATCACTGCATGGGTAAACTCATAACATGATGCTACATCATTTGCTAGTCCTTGTATGGGAAACGATATTTAGGTACAAAAAAATAAGGTTTATTTCTTACTGACAGACATAAAACCTGTTTGGGTGAAGTAAATTTTCTGTGTTCTCTGCATCCAAATTATCTTTTTAAAAAATTGAAACCTACCTGAAGTGTAATACCTGTACAGTGTACATAAATTACCTTACACCTATATCAAAATAGTTAGTGTTGAAACAGGCAGTGAAATTACATCGAAATGTAGTTCACAGGCAGTTTAGAAGCATGGTGCAACAGAACCAGCCAGAAATGGAAAGGCTACCAGACTCATCAGATTATGAAGAATTTATTTGTGCAAAGCTACCTAGAAACAGTGTACTCTGAGGATAAATTCTAACATAAGCATACAAATATATAAGATAACAGCAGAAGTGTTTACAAAGAATAACTGAATAGCATTAGTACATTACAACAAAGTGATCAGTCACTTACCCCAGTAACCTTCACATACTCCCCATCTTTTGCGGTTCTAAGGTCTGCATCAGGATAGCGACTGATAAACCCAATCACACCTTTTGTTCCCCAGCAGATGTTCCAGGTCACCAGTGCAGCAACAAAACCAAATATCACCACCACGACTATAAGCAGGATTGGATTATGAATAGCAGCGAGAATGAAGCCACCAGCTACGAACCCAACCAAAAAGAGCAACCCGACCAGCCAGATTATTGTGGTTGGAATGCTGCCCTTAATCGAGTAACCACCTCCAACATTGAGATTTGTGACAGCTGGGTTGTGTGCAAAAGAGGTGGCACGCATCTTCATTGATACACTAGAATCAAGAGGGCCTGATACTTTCCGTTGAGCACCAGATGAATTCAACTGACCAGAGGTGATAGGACCTGATGTGATTAGCCCAGTTGTAGGAAGAATAGGAGGCAGAGGGCCAGAGTTCTGGCGGGCCATTGGGGTTACACCACCAGATTGGGGGCCAGACGACCTCTTTGTTGGTTCTCCATGCTTATTGAGAGGTCCAGAATTAGATTTTGTTCTAGAAGATCCTCCAGTACCAGGAACTGCAGACGAAATAGAACCAGAGTAGTTGGAGCGACCAACAGCATTAGAAACTGGTCCAGAGTTGTTGCCAGCACCACCAAAGGAAGTATTCCTTGAAGGTTGATTACCCAATTGACCAGACTTTCTGTGGAGATCAAACATCTTTCCAAGCTCTCCTGATTTCTTTATGTCCCCACCAATGTAAGGCATAGCCGAGGAGCAAATGACTGGGGCCTTCTCTTTAGGTTGCTCAGGGCGGCCCGAGACATACAAGCCATTGCTTAGCTGGTGAGATGGAAACCGTGAACCCATTCTCTGAAATGACTGTCTAAACCTTTAGAGTGATTGTGTTGCTTTTGCGTCAAGTGAGACTTTCAAACTTTTGAAAGCCTTGCATCAGCAACTGAAAGATGAAAACAAGAGAAACTTGATCATATCACTGATCCTGAAAAGAAAAGGTTATGCACAACAGAATCAGCAGATGACATCCAGATGGAACAGCTTCAAAACAAACAGCACAGAAAAAAGGTATGAGGACAAAAGTATCACCCTGACAAAGATTTGCAAGAATCAAAGCGATCATAGAGGAAGAAGCTTTTCATACTGTTCTACCATGCAATGCAAGGTGCAGATCAGCTGATTGCACAGCAGAGATGCTTCAATAAGTATAAAATAAATAATAGATGGGCGTTAGCAGCTACATAGTAACGTAAAGCAATGGCCGTTAGCATTAGCATTTACATAGTAACGTAAAACTGGCTGGCACGAATACTTCCAAAACATGTTCCCACTGATTAAGAAATAGAAACTATATAAAGCAGCTAGACTAAAATGTTACCATGTTTACAAAAAAAAAGAGTAAATACTTAGCATTAGCAGAGTAGTGCTTCTGTTTGTGTGCGGGCAAATTGAAGATTCTCATGCTGAAATCCTCTGCACTTGGCTCCAGGTTATGACGAGCTGGATTATCTTAAATAAGCTTTGCTGCTTTGGCCTAAATACTGTCTGGCTAAGTTAGGTGGAGTTAACTAGGCTAACAATAGGAAAATGTGCATGTGTGTTGTCAGGGTTAGGCACCCGAACTGCAAAAACTTAATTCCATGGTACAAAATATAGCCCAAACACAAGTAGACACAGCAAACACTCATTGAGGTAAACCTGTTGCTTTGGCAGCACCATTTCAGGTTTCAGCAACACATATGGTGTAAAGCACATCACTGCGATAAAGTAAGACCGATTTCTGACCAAAATAACCTAAAGAGCTAAAGAGTAGAGACAAAGGCCTCAAAACAGGCAGAATTTGTGGAGGTGGCGCCATAGCAATCCTGACCACAGTCGAGTCAAAGAACTAAATACCCCAAGAAAAAAAAAACTGATAGCGATGGTTACATCAGCGTCACAAAGTGCATCCCACGTAAGAGCAAACTGTGCCTACCAAATGATTTCGACCAGTACGGGGAGTGGATTAAACAACCACCACGCCACCGACACCATCAGATCACGAGTATAGCTTAAAGCTTCGGCAAAGAACTTGACAGGTACATGCCAACATAATTTCAACATGAAGCAATAGCGCCAGCACATGCACAACCTACAGCCCGCAATCAGGGCCCACCACCTCTCTGAAAAAAAAATTTGTACAGTCGCGCAAAGCCCGATTTCACTATGTTTCAGCACCAACCTGGAGCTAAAAAAAAACTACGGAAAGTAAAAGTAGCACAAATCCTACGCACGAACTGAACAGAGATGAACAATCTCCGCAGCCCCGCCATGAGAGGAATCACACCCCACGCAGACGAAGCAATGGCGCCATTCCCAGATCCGAAAACCAGCACCAGATCCAGCCGCATAACGAGGGGCGGACCAGTAAAGGGAAATCGAAGCTGGTAGGGGAAATACCAGATGCATATACTACACTTATAACAAGATCAGATCCAAATGCAGATAGCTTTAGTTAGGGGATGAGAAAGGGTAGGCGTACCTGGTGGGTGCTCGTCGCCGGCGAAGGGCCCGGAGAAGAGCTGGCGAAGGGCACAACAACGACCTCGGCACCTGGCGTAGGGCGGCGGCGGCGGCGTCGGTCGCCCCAGCCGTCCTCACTCCTCACAAGAGAGGAAGGGAGAGCGCACACGGGGGGAACGCGAGGCGAGAGAGAGAGAAAAAGTGAGCGACCGCGTAGGCTTAGGGAGACGAGAGAACAAAATGCAGGGCCGGAGGGGCTTTGCTAGCGAGTGGTTAACCACTCGTACCAAGCTAAGGGTTTTTTTTAACCCAAAAAATCTTTTTTGAAAAAACAAAGGCACGTGGTATATATAATTTCAGTAAACAGCTCTTTTGGAAACTTTAGTATACTTACTATAACAAATATATAAAATCAAATTATAATAATGTGATTTGAGCTGCCAATAGTAACGTAAGGCGCATCTTCTCAATATATGACGTTAATGTGGGAAGTCGAGCCATACTAGTCATGATAGCATGTCTGAGTCACGCCAAAACGGATGACGCGTGAGTCACAACTTTTTCTTTGGCGCGACTAACTCTTATATGAGGTGTGATTCTAGTTTGTACTTTTTTGTCATCTTTATATTTTACAGCTTTCACATCGAGTCCAATCTCAAGCTTAGGTGAAGCCAGGTTTTAGTGTGATTAAGTCTTATATTTTGCATAATTGAAGCTAGATTTGGAGTACCGTGTAGACAACCAATCATGAGAAACGTGTATCCGATGAGCCTAGCTGGACCATATGCAACTAACAAGTCACCCTCTAGTCTCTCAATCGTCGCTACCTCTTTCACCTGCTATCTCAGTTTTCTTCACATCTCTCTCTTCTCACTCATGGCAGATCTATTCAGCTACCTCCTTCCTCGTCCTCTTCTGCTGACCCACGACAGACTACGTATATTAGAGTTGATACTCACCATAGACATTGTTCTTAGAGAGATTGGTACCTACAGACTCAATGGTATCGAGGAAATACACCATATAAGAAGTGGACTAGGTGGATCTAGCACGTAGCATGATAGATCTAGATGGCAGATGGCTCAGTGACTACAAATCTTTTTATTGGTTAGTCCTTCGGTTGCTGGGCTCGGACTCATCTCCGCCTTTGGACTCGATGGCTACTGGATGACAAGCTTGGATGGGCTTGCTGGTTTTCTTTTATGTTCCAATTCCTCCATTTCAAATTATAAGACACTTTGACTTTTCTAATATATTTATTTTGCTATGCATTTAAATATGACGTATGTTTAAATATATGGTGAATTTTATGTACTAAAAAAGTTAAAGTGACTTATAGTTTAGAACAAAAGGAGTAATTAACAGTGATGATAAAAATTTGAATAGTACAATCATATCTGATAATCGATTTGGATCGCCAATATATGTCATGATTAACACAAACGAGATGACAGAAGCGAATAGTACAATCGTCTCTCATAATCGGTTTTGAACACCTCACCAAACAGTTATTGTATTAGTGCTATTTTAAATTAAGTAAAATGTGCAAATAGTACATAAATTTGGGACGTGGGTGCACTTACATACGTCATAAATGTATACTCCCTCAATACCTATAAAAAATCGTTTTGAATAAGATTTTAGTTAAACATTGAGAATATAAAATCATGAATAACTTTAAAGTTGTTGAATTTGGAAATATGAAAATCGTATGAATAAATTTATCTTGAAAAAAATAATTTTATAGAAGTATACATATACCACTTTTTAATAAATATTTTTATAAAAATAAAGAGTCAAAGTTAAACTTTAGAGACCATGTTTTTGTCCTAAACGATATGGAGAGAGTATACGAGTTCAATAAATTGGCTTGTGGGTGCACAATTGCCCATGGTCAAGACAATACGTACGTAGACAAAAAAAAATGCCATGTTGGCCGTTGATATGACAAAGATAGGAGGTGTTTGATTAAGGGTGATAAAATTTAATATGTATTATATTAGTTTTATTTGACAATTAGTGTCCAATTATGGACTAATTAAGCTTAAAAAATTCGTCTCGTAAATTATTCTCTAGCTATGTTTTTAGTTTTATAAATAGTCTATATTTAATACTTTATATATGTATCTAAACATTTGATACGATAGATGATAAAAAAGAAACCAAACAGGGCTGGTCTAGCGTGCATGAGGACATGAGAGGCTATGATAATTACCAGATAGCCCCTTAGTCCTCAATTTCTTTATCTTTATTATTTAATCCTCGTAACTTTTGCACAGATGAGGGTTTGAGCAGGCACATGCTACAATATATTATCGGTTTTGGCAGAGGAGAATGACCAACTATTAGAACAATCGCGCGGCCGAGGCAGGAGAGAATGCGGAGGATAGGGGGACGAGGTGGCAGAGTACATGGGACCGCATTGATCTCAATTTAGGCTTAGGTCTTGTTTAGTTCCGAAAAGATTCGGATTTCGGTACTGTAGTATTTTCGTTTTTATTTGACAAATATTATGTAATTAGTTTTTGTTTTCATCTATATCTAATGCTTCATGCATGTGCCCTAAGATTCGATGTGACGGGAAATCTTGAAAGGTTTTGGTTTTTGGGGTGAACTAAACAAGGCCTTAGTTGGGAAAAGTTTTTGGATTTTTGACATTGTAGCACTTTTGTTTTTATTTGATAATTATTATCCAACTATAGACTAACTAGGCTCAAAAGATTCATCTCGTAAATTACAGACAAACTGTGCAATTAGTTTTTTTTTGTTTTCGTCTATAGACTTGTTTAGATGCACCCAAAATTCCAAAAGTTTACAAGATTCTCCATCACATCAAATCTTTAGACACATGCATGAAGCATTAAATAAAGATTAAAAAATACACTAATTGCACAGTTTACCTGTAAATCACGAGACAAATCTTTTGAGCCTAGTTAGTCCATGGTTGGACAATATTTATCAAATAAAAGTAAAAATGCTACAGTGTCAAACTTCATAAAAAATTTTGCATCTAAATAAGGCCTATATTATGTATCTACCACAAGATTTGATGTGACGTGGAATCTTGAAAAGTTTTTGAATTTTGGGATGAACTAATTTAAACATGGCCTTAGTTTCTCACACAACTAGTCTAACATACTTCCTCCTTCTATTGAAAGTGTCGTTTTGTTACTTTTAGACTTCTTATTTGACCATTTATTTTATTCAATACTTTTATATAAATATTATTTATTTTGTTATGACTTTTTTTTATTAATAAAAATATTTTAACAATAATTTATTTATTTACTATTTGTGTAAAAAATTGAATAAGATGAATGGTCAAGCAAAAAATCTAAATAAAAAAGACACTTTTAATGGAATGGAGGGAATAGACGAAACCAGAGGCTGGCGAACAATATTACAGTTACCTAGATATTAATGCTCTGCACATTCTTGCATAGGTTCTATTTTTCCCCAACTATATTCACAGGCAACTCTGAAAACTCACACAAATTCAATTTGCTTTTTATAACATATATGGTGTGTAGCCCACTCTAGGGCTGGCCTAGCTAGGAGCTAGATGTAGGCCCAACTAAGCCAAGATGTGTGGATGCAGCCCAGCTTGATTGGTTGCTAGGCTGGAATGAGTGCTAAGTCTAGTCCTTGTATGGTTTCTTAATTTTCAACTTGCGCTGCGAAAACTGAGTAAGGGGGCATTTATGTGGGTTACGCGTAGGGATGAAAACGGTACGGATATTTTCCGACCGTATTCGAGACCGAATTCGTTTAGAGGGGTTCAGATCTGTCCGTATCCGAGTCCGAATATTCAACATCCGATACCGTATCCATATCCGAATACTTAAATCGTATATTTGTGATGTCGACATCTAATTATATCTTATCCGACATGGTTGACATTATCCGTATTCGAATCCGAATCCGACCAGAAATATGAAAACAAATATGATATCAGTGATATCCGTTCATATCCGATCCGTTTTCATCCCTAGTTACGCGCTAGCCCAATTGAGCCAGGCTCAGCAGTGACGTCCAAATCCTGCGTGGCCCTCAAGCTAAGCCATGGAGCTGCATCTGCAGGCGTGGAGCCACCACAACCCAAGCAACCAAACACGGTTCTCCTACATGTCATAGGCCTGGTGAGAGCTTGTAACACCCAAAATTTTGCTCATTTTAAAAATAGGTGAAAAATGATTTATTTATGAATTTTTCTGCTCATGAAACATAGGGGAATAATATTTTTCATTAAATTAAAACTTATCATAGGGTTTAGTAACAAGTATGTGCACTCATGCTGGAGCATTTGTATTTTTGTACTGTGTGACTTTGAGTAAAGTTCAAAAGTATTTCAAAACTGATTTTAAAAAGGGACTTGAAATGGCTTTTGGAATAAAAGAAAAAAAAGAAGAAAACCTCTCCCTCTCCATATTTCTGGCCGAAGGCCCACCCCAGCCCCGCGCCAACCC
>Ga0182004_10000369_pt1 | contig 26019 bp, 24 predicted proteins | sample Sormic07211540_1_FD_120479 | JGI IMG/M metagenome (GOLD analysis project Ga0182004, IMG submission 120479) | Endophyte microbial communities from Sorghum bicolor roots, Mead, Nebraska, USA - 072115-40_1 MetaG | ecosystem: Host-associated > Plants > Roots > Unclassified | place: USA: Nebraska...
AGAATCTGTTGGAGACGTTTTTCTTTTAACAATAGTCAAATTTACCTTTATAAAATGATTTGGCTAATCTCTTGGAGATGCTCACTAGCCATTATTTACAGAGTCTGTTGGAGTACTCTATATTTTTTGCCAAATCTATTTTAAAGAATAACTAAATCAGTAAATTTGATTAATAATTTTAGCTAATTTGTTGGAGACGCTGTTAGGCTGCACAACCGATATTCTCCGTCGCTACTTTCCTACGTTGGCGGAGAATTTCAACGAACGTGTGTGCGTGTCCGCTCGGGCGATCCAATGGTGAAGACGCGTGGATCCCGGGGACCCCACATGTCGTCACCGCATGAACTCCGTATTTTCCCCTCCGATTCGAATATATCTGGCCTGCTGATTGGACATAATCGCCCCGAATCGTCTGCTGTCAACGTCTGTGACACTGAGCCTTGTGTTGATCCCCACATCGCTCGCTCTCCAGTTGCATTCGAATCGAGTAATCGACTGACATCGGAAGAAGTTGCGGGGGAATCGATGGAGTCGACGGCGACGGCGCCCGCCCGCTGCGAGATCGAGCGCCTGCCGGATGACCTCCTGTCGGCGACGCTCGTGCGGACCGGGCCGCGGGACTCCTGCCGCGCCACTGCGGTCTCGCCTGACTTTCGTGCCGCGGCCGACTCCGACGCCGTCTGGTCCAGCCTCCTGCCGCGCGACCTGCCACCGCTCGCCGTCGGGGAGCTCCCCGCCGATCCGCTGCTCACCAAGAAGCAGCTCTTCATGCGACTCTCCGACCCCGGCAGACCCGTCCTCCTCGCCGACCGCTTCACGGTAATCGGACTACGCTCCTGTTGACGTCTTGCTCTGTAAGGTGTTCGGTAGGTGGACTTGATCGATCGGTTGTTATCGTGCTTTTGCAGAGCATGTGGCTGGACAGGGCGACCGGTGCCAAGTGCTACATGCTGTCGGCCAGGAAGCTCGGAATTGCTTGGGGCGATACGCCGCAGTACTGGCGCTGGATCCCCATCAACCTCTACAGGTTTGCATGCTACTCCATATCTCGCTCACAAATCACATGTATGTCGCTTTCCATTTCTGAAATTTCTGAAACGAACTGTCAGTCGCTCACAAATCACATGTAGCATGCCAGGTTTCCATTTCTGAGATTCTGAAACGCGCTGTCAGTAGGCGTTTAGTTCGCTAGTGCTCCCTTCAGTGTCAGTATGTTGATGAATGTTGTGTTTGATTTCCTTTGCGCTTCCGAAGCAAAGTGCTTCTTTTTCATTTTCCCAAATTTGTATGGAGAGAGAGCATGGGGCATGGCCATGTACTTCTGTAGTTCTGCTAAGTTGGTGTTGCTGAATTGCACTGTCCACGCTTTTTCTTCCAGCCAATTCTTTTTGGATAATTGTCTTATGTTGATACGTACAAGTTAAGGTAGTTGAAGAAAGCTTGGCTTATGCCCCCATTCCATGGAAGAATCACTTGTTTGCATCCACTGCTTTAGCAAACAAAGATGATGTTGCTAATCTTTAACAGAATCTCTGAAGCTGCTGAACTCCGGCATGTCTGGTGGCTGGAAATACGCGGCGAGATCGACAGCAAGATGCTCTCCCGGCACACAACATATAGCGCTTACATCGTGTTCAGTCTAGCTCAGAGGCGCCTTGGGCTTCATTACACATGCAAGGAGGCGTCCGTCAGCCTCGGAGGAGGAAGCAGCAGGTCGAGGCGTCACGTCTGCCTCGACGAAGGCCACGACAGCGCGGATACATGGCCGTCGTTGCGAGGTAACCTTCCTGAGGACACACACTTCCCTCGAGTGAGAGGTGATCACTGGATGGAGGTGGAGCTGGGCGTGTTCTGCATCGGTGAAGACAACGACGACGGTGAGGTTTCCGTCAGCCTTATAGAGACGTCAGTCATTAAGAGTGGCCTTGTTGTCCTGGGCATTGAGATTAGACCCAAGGAACAAGGGGTCTGATTGATGACAACTTTGTTTGTGAGCATCTCCAACAACTTGGTAAAATTCACTTGTCAAATCTTGAGTTATAGCAAGTTGCGAATTTGTTTAGCAAAAGAAAAAAGGATGTGTCTCCAATAAGTTACTATTCTCACTTGGTAAAAATAGAGGATGACAGATGAGACCCGCTCATTTGGTAAAAAAATATATGTCTCCAACAAGTTGCGCTCGGGATATCAACTTGGGATAGCAACTTGACAAATCTCGGCAGTAGAAACCTCTGGATAGCAACTTAGGAAATTTAGCAAGTTGAGATAAGAAGTTGTTGGAGGAAAAATTTTATGCTTTTAGCAAATTTGGTAGGACAGTATGTTGAAATACAAAGTTGTTGGAGATGCTCTAAATAATAGATTTAGAACTCAGCTATGTAATGTCGTTATTGTTCGCAGAGGCGTCTGTGGAGCTAGGCACTAGTATAGAATTGCTCAAAGCCAGCGGTAGAACATAATTTTTACAGGCGGTTTTAATTAAATAACGCATGTGGAAAGAAATTGGCTTACCCGACTACAAAACCGCCTGTGAAAATTAATTTTTACAGCAAAACCGCCTGTAGAAATCATGTATTTCTACGGGCGGATTTCTTAAGGAACCGCATGTAGAAATCATATTTCTATAAATATATTTGAACTTGAATTTTTGAGCTTTTTAAATGATCTCGTTTGAAAAAACTGTCAAAATGAAAATTGTAGATATCGAAAAGTTATGAAACTTTGTAGTTGATAATTTTTTCATTTGAAATCATCTTTTCATTGAAAAACTACGTTTGAATTTCTCAAATTTGAAATTCAAATTTTGTAAATGACCTCGGATGAAGGAAGTACCAATATAAAAGTTGTAGATCTTAAAAAGTTGTAAAACTTTGTAGTTGACGACTTTTCCATTTGAATCCATTTAGAGCCTTAAATAATCAATTTATGCTTGATTTATGATAGTATGTGGGGAACTAAACTCTAATTCGAACACAACGATAGGCGAAGTGGTAGAGTAGGGTACGCGCGAGGGCGAGGTCTCAGGTTCGAATCCCATCAACCGCGTAGTACGCGATTTTATACGAAAAAATGCGCGACTTCTCTGTATTAAAATCTTTTTTTTTATTTTTAAAAACCGGTTTCATATTTTCTAGAAAAAGAACCGCCTGTATAGTACTTGTGTGTACTAGTGAGCTCATCACATGATTATCTAGGTTAAGAATTAGCTACTAGTACACCAGAACTAAGGTGTTTCTATTATGTTTGTCTACGCTTTGTCTCGCCGCCAAAACATATGTATATGGTCATAGTCTGCGAGATATTCATTAAGTAAATAGTCGTTTGTCGTTGATTTTCCTGATGCACTATGTTCTATAATTTCCTGTACTAAAACTTAACTAAATTCAATAGCTTCTAAACTTTATTAAATATATTTTATTCTGGTGCATGCATGCATATGTGCCACAAGGTGCATGTAACTACTCGTACGCTAACACATGTACTTTTAAATTTATTAAGGACAAGGACTAGTGCATACTAATATACTATAGTCCTAGTCCTAACGATGCTCAACTGGCGTTCTATATAGTCCGATCTGCTTTGTTCGGCTGGCTGTCCGAAAAATTCTGACTAATAATAAATATACAATAACATAAGCCCGTCAAGATTTAGAAAATATACAATAAAATAAGGCCATCAGGATTCAAATAATTTCGAGTTGGGCACCATAAGATAGAGCAAAAGGACTGAAACTAGTCTTGTAATTTTCCAAGCTAAAATAAAACTTCTACGAAATTTCTAAGATTATAAACAATATTTTAATTGCTTTATTTTGCAAGTCAAATCTATTTGGAATTTTTTTTAATTTTTTAGATATTTTATTTAAAAAAACAAAGCCAGATTTATCCTCGTTGAACTATAAGGATGGTAGGATTTATCTTTTTAGCTAACGTGACGTCACGTAGGACGGTTTTCGTGGCTTCACGCTAGAAAAACCGCTACCAAAATTATTTAGGTGGAAAATAACTGGTTTTGAAAATTCAGAGATAAAAAAACAGGTTTTACATAATTGAGAAAGATAAATTAAACCACCTAAAAAATATTTAAACGAGTGCGAAGGTTAAAGGGCTTCGAAAGGACTCCAGCACAAACTGAGCCCATTTACGGCCCGCGAAGGCCCCTTTTCTCGGCAAGCTGGAAATCTGCGGTCACCGTCAACCACCGACCATTTGAAATCTGGCTGCTGCCATGCGCTCTTGCGCAAAGCTTAGCGCCGAAGCGTCCTCTTCCACCACCCCACCTTTTTTTTTATATATAGTACGTATTAGCATAATCCATTAGCTGCTGTAGCCCTTTTCTGCGTTGATCATCCCCCCCACATCGCTCGATCACGGCTCACCCCAATCGCATCGAATCCACAGAGAGCAGAAGAGGCGGCGCGCGTGGGGGAACCGAAGATGGAGTCGACGGCGCCTGCCCGCTGCGAGATCGCGCGCCTGCCGGAGGACCTCGTGTCGGCGACGCTCGCTCGGACCGCGCCGCGGGACGCCTGCCGCGCCGCCGCGGTCTCGCCGGCGTTTCGCGCCGCGGCCGACGCCGACGCCGTCTGGTCCGGCCTGCTGCCGCGCGACCTGCCCCCGCTCGCGGACGGGGAGCTCCCCGCCGATCCTCTGCCCAAGAAGCAGCTCTTCATGCGACTCTCCGACCCCGGCTGCCCCGTCCTCCTCGCCGACCGCCTCACGGTACGTGGGGGTGGTTCTCTTCTCGATCGATCCATCAACTGATGTGATCACTCACCCGGGTTTTTTGTGCCCCGCCACAGAGCATGTGGCTGGACAGGGCCACCGCCGCCAAGTGCTACATGCTGTCCGCCAGGAAGCTGGGCATCGTGTGGGGCGATACGCCGCAGTACTGGCGCTGGATCCCTCTCACTCTCACCGACTCCAGGTTTGTGAAATCAAAACCTCTAATTTATGGAAAAAGTTTATATCACCCCTGAACTATGAGGTGGTGTCTACTTTACGTTCCGAACTATGAAACAGTCTAATTTACCCTCTAAACTATCTAAAACCGTTCAAATCACCTCCCGAGTGGTTTTTTATGGCGGTTTTGCCACAGTAACTGTGGTTTTGCCTTCTTCTTTTTTCCTATTTGTTTTCATATAATCTTTGAAAAATCATAGTAAATCATAGAAAAATTATAAAATAGAAAATCTAATTTTGTTGGACTCCACATGAGTAGATCTATGCAATGAATATATAATATGGTATACTTAAGTAAATTTTTTTCTGTAGTTTTAAATTAGTTAGAAAAATCAAATTTTATCTGTAATTAATTGGAATAATTCATAGCTGCAGCTTCTGTGGTCCAATTGTGGTGAAATTTTTATGGTAGACTAATTATTCTATGCTTGAACTGTAGTAAATATTTCATACTCATCGGATCATGTATAACTTAGTTATAGATTTATTTATATTTAACAAGCATAGGCCTGAATAAACTTATTTATACATGATCCGATGAGTATGAAATATTTACTATAGTTCAAGCATAGAATAATTAGTCCACCATAAAAATTTCACCACAATTGAACCACAGAAGCTACAGCTATGAATTATTCCAATTAATTACAGATAAAATTTGATTTTTTTTCTAACTAATTTAAAGCTATAGAAAAAAATCTGTATTAAAGTAACGATATTATATATTCATTTCGTAGATCTAATCGTGCGGAGTCCAACAAAATTTGATTTTCTATTTTATGATTTTTCTGTGATTTACTATAATGTTTCAAAGATTATATGAAAACAAATAGGAAAAAAGAAAAAGTCAAAACCACGGTACTGTAGCAAAACCGCCATCAAAAACCGCCGAGGGGGTGATTTGAGCGGTTTTGAATAGTTTAGGGGGTAAATTAGACTGTTTTGTAGTTCGGAGGTAAAGTAGACATCACCCCATAGTTTAGAGGGTGATGTAGACTTTTTCCTCTAATTTATCCATAATCCATTTATCGGCTCGTCAGCTCTGATGCGAATGTGAACACTAGTATTTCGTGACAGGGATTAGTGCTTTACCCAACTGCATTACTCTTATCTAGTTTATATTACCGTCCAATAGTGATATTGTTTTGACAGCAATCGCAGCAGCTTGATTGTGGGCTATTAGGTTCGCTGAATCGCTGTTAATTTTTTGTACTAGTAAAGCAGAATCGTACTGCTTTCCACATGCACATGACCAAATGCTGTTCTTTTTACCTACAGCTTTCAAGAGCATAGATCCATGGCCTTTTTTAACTTTGATTCTCTAATCTAAATGAATACAGCACAATTCACTCAATGAAATTAATTCTGAATGAATGGCACTTTACATAAATAAATGCACTCCATATGAATTTTGTAGGCTTGTTTATATAGGATTATATATATTGCAAATTCTAATGCCGTGTTTGTGACAGGTTTTCAGAATGTGCAGAACTCCTGGCCGTTTGCTGGTTGGAAATCCGTGGCAAGATACATTGCAAGATGCTCTCCCAGAACACCACTTACGCCGCCTACATGGTGTTCAAGATGTCCGATAGATCCTATGGGCTGGACCTGGATTATCCACCCCAGAGGGCTGAAGTTAGCACTGGGGTAACCAAATCCACTCGTCGTGTTTGCCTCCAAGTCTATGACAGCGAGGGCGAGGACCATCGAGGACCTCCTATGGAGCACGTACATCACGCTCAGACAAGAACCGATGGCTGGATGGAGATGGAGATGGGTGAGTTCAACAACGAAGAATGTGAAGATGGCGAGGTGTCCATCAGTCTCACGGGGAGAGGCGGTCACTGGAAGAGGGGTCTTATTCTGCATGGCATTGAAATCAGGGTGAAGAAATAAGGCTCGGAACGTTGTGTGGGAAACGAGCTTTGATTTGTAGGCCGGGTTTTATTGGTCTAATGTTTTCAAGGGATGTACAAAATGCCAACAGTTTGGTAATGTACAATTGATACCTGCTCCAACGATGTATTCCATTATAAAGCCGTGGTCATTTCAAGGCTGAGGGTTAGACTTTATAAGGCAAATTCGTTCTCATTGTTCCAAAGGACACCACTCTGTGTTGGTGACGACAAATTATTTCACAAAATACGCCAAAGAGGCATCTTTGAAGAATGTGACGTACAAAGAGATTGTATTTACATATACCTTTCGTCCATGCACACTCCCAGAACCCACTGCATAGTCTCTTTACATTACCCCTATCTGCTCAGGCACACTCACAGTTACTGCTGCTACAACAGGAGCTGATTGAAATAACACTGAACGAAGAACCAGATGTTTGGGCATATATTTGGAATGCTGAAACTTACTCAGTAAATAAGGCATACAAGCAACTGAGCGGCTTTAGCCACCCTCACCCGGCTTTCAAATGGATACGGAAAAGTGCGTGCCAGAACAAACATAAAGTGTTCTTCTGGTTAGTCTTAAATGATAGAATCAGCACCAGGGAACTTCTGAGAAGGAAAAATATGAATCTAGAGGACTACAGCTGCGTCCTCTGCAGCAGCAGAGTGGAGGAGACATTGATGCACCTTCTTTTGCAATGCCCGCTACTCAGTGTTGGGCATGGATAAATGTCCAAGTACCCAATGACCTAGAAGTGTTCCAAGTTCTTCAGAGTTTCAGGAACCAGCTCTCAGTACCTTTCTTCATGGAGATCATAATCCTGATGTGTTGGGTGATCTGGAAAGCTAGAAACGACTTAATCTTTAGGCAGATCAGTCCACTTATTCTGAATTCCAAAGAAGACTTCAGAAGAGAAATAGGTCTACTCAAGTACAGGGTGAAACACAGCTTTTCAAATAGCTTAGATCAATGGATTACAAATCTCTCATAGCCTGGTTTCTCCTAATCCTGGAGTCTTTTCTTTGTTTATTTTTTTGTTTCCTAGGCTAGCCTTGACCTCTTTCTTTACTTGTTCTCAGTTTTTGTACTCGAACCCTTTCTGGGTTTAATTCAATTTCAGTAGGGGCCTCGCCCCTCCTGTTTACTCAAAAAAAAAGAGATTGTATTTATTATTGAACATATTATTCATGGACTCAGCATCCTTCAACTTTAACTGTGGATCAAGGTACTTTGTTTTAAATTAAAATAGGTGCATGAATTTTCAAAACCATACAAAACTAAGTTGCCCAATTCATTTCCATATTACACTCAGGTCAATGGTCAATGCGCGGCGTCTGTCTCGACATACTAAGGTGGAGGTACAGTAGGGAGTTCCACAATATTGAAGGCGACAATGGCGAGGTTTCCATCAACCCTTATGAAGACGTCAGTCGTGAAGGCTGGCCTTATTGTCCTGGGTATATTAAGATTAGACCTTAGACCCAAGGAAGAAGTGGTCTGATGAGCCCCTTGTTTGAGCCATGGTGGGCTGTGGTGGGCGGGTTGTTCGAGGTTGGGGCTAATGCTTGAATGGTAACGTCCGCGGACGTCGCTTCATCCTTGAAGGCATCCTCTTCGTGCCTCTTCTTCTACTTTGCCTTGTTGTTATTTGTGGATGAAAACCTTTGCATGTTGGTTTAGCATCGTCAATGTCTTTGGTGTCGTCTCCTTCCTAAAGTTTTCGCTAGCCTTCTCTAGTTATGCCGTCCAACTCTTGCTCGACTATGATGGTGCATTTGTGCTACAAGTGGCTGTGTTGGTGGTGCTCTACATCTTATGTTAGTGGTGTCGTTATGGCTCTAGTTGTCAGCCAGTTGTTGGTGTTGTTGAGTTGCTAGTTGGGTCCTTTTTTTGACTAAGTTGAGGTGCTAGTTGGATCTAGATGGGCGCGTTTGACCAAATTGACTCAAGGGCGTGTTTGGATCCAGAGACTAAAGTTTAGTCCTTGTCACATAGGCTGTCAGATTTTAATTAGTAGAACTAGACATGAGCTAAATATAGAACTAATTACAGAAGTGATGGTTAAATTACACTAATTAGACTTAATAGATTCATATCATAAAATAGTCACAATTTGTGTAATTAGTTTGTAACTAGTCTATTTTTAATACTATTAGTAGCCAAATTAACATCCGATGCAACAAGGACTAAACTTTAGCCGAACCAAACACCCACCTTAGTGGTTTTTGTCCGGTGATTTAAGGTCATAGTTTGAGAACTCCTGTTAAAATAAATGGCAAAATTCCATACCCTTAATAGTAGGTGGGCCCTCAAGTAAAAAGGATACAACCTGAGATTTAAGGGCACCTATTGGACTATTTATGTGTGTGCGTGTGTGTTTGCCAATGCCCAGCAAAAAACTAATGGTGTGTTCGAGGTTCTTGAGACAAAGAACTGCATTTTTGTACAGATTCACCACCATGCAATAAGGCCTTGTTTAGTTTCGAAAAGTGAAAAGTTTTCGGTACTGTAGCACTTTTTTTTTGTTTATGACAAATATTATTCAATCATGGGCTAACTAGGATCAAAAGATTCGTCTCGTGATTTACAGCTAAACTGTGTAATTAATTTTTGTTTTCGTCTATATTTAATGTTTCATGCATGTGCCACAAGATTCGATGTGACGGAGAATCTTGAAAATTTTTTGGTTTTCAGGATGAACTAAACAAGGCCTAAGCCTTGCATTGCATTGCTTAGCAGCGAGGCATGACGACATCGCAAGAACTCCAACGGGTTAAATTAGCTCTATCTCCAGACGTACGTGTTCTCAGGACGTGAGGAGGGCGGCCATTTCGGCGTCCACGGCCGTGAACCGGAACGTGATGAGAGTAGCTCGCCGACCACGGCCGCCACGCGTTCTCCTGTATCAGCTAGGATCTGACGATCGAGTTGCTTGCCAGGCAAGCTACTCATCATCCCCTTCCTCAAGACCTGAATATTTTTTTCGTTCCCCGCCTTGGAATCGGGCTATGGGAATTCCTTTGGGTCTCCAACGCGTCTCGGCGTCGTCGTCGCGCGCGTTCCAAAAGCCGTGGGCAGAGCTTGGAAGCCCGCATGCCAATTTCAACTATAAATCCATGCATTCGATGCATCCCGCGAGGCCACGCTCTCACCCCAACCGAAATCGACCCAAAGCGGAAGGAACTACTCGCGATCATCGATGGAGACGACAGTGGCGGCACCGGGCGCCTCCGCCAGCTGCGAGAGCGAGATCACGCGACTGCCGGAGGACCTCCTGTTGGCGTCGCTCGCGCGCGCCGGGCCGGTGGCCGCCTGCCGCGCCGCCGCTGTCTGCCAAGCCTTCCACGCAGCGGCCGACACCGACGCGCTCTGGGCCTGCTTCCTGCCCCACGACCTCCCTCCGTTCGCTGACAAGGAGCTCTCCCCACCACCGCCGTCCAAGAAGGAGCTGTTCATGCGGCTCTCCGACGGCCCCGTCCTCCTCGCCGACGGCCTCACGGTACGCAACTGAGTCCGCGGAGAGCTTCTATTCGCATATATACGGAGTACACATATTCATATATATATGTACTAGTTTTGCTCTCTGGTTCGTTCTGGCCGGAGCCATCAGCTGATCGATTGCTAGCTCTGCTTGTGTGGTGTGGTGGGTGCAGAGCATGTGCCTGCACAGGGAGACAGGTGCCCTGTGCTACATGCTGTCCGCAAGGAAGCTGAGCATCGCTTTGGCTGACAGTTTTCGTACTCCGGCCCACTGTCGCTGGATCCCCATCACCGGTTCCTGCAGGTTTCCTATATATGATCTCCCTCACATGTTGGATCGTCATTTTTTTTGAACAATCTTCGATTGATGTGATTCATGCATGGATCAGAGCCAATTGAGTTCTTGATTGCAAATTACTCAATCTTATCCCGTGTTAATTTATGACAGATTCTCAGAAGCTGTTGAACTCCGACATTACCGGTGGTTGGAAATAGGTGCCAAGATTGACAGCATGATGCTCTCCCAACACACAACATATGCTGCTTATATTGTGTACAAAGTAGAAGAGAATAGGTGGCATGAACGGTTTACTAGCATTTTTGGGGCATCAAAGTTTCCTAAAGAAAGACATGATGGTTGGATGGAGGGGGAGATGGGCGGGTTCCATAATGATGAAGGTGAAGACGGTGAGGTTTCCATCAGCTTTAGGACGTTGCCATATGCGAAGATTGGTCTTGTTGCTCTGGGTATTGAGATTAGACCTAAGGGCCTCCTCTCCACATCGATCGCCGGCAAGCGTGTGGCTATTTGGCCAGCCTTCCGCGCCCCATGTCATCTCCCATTGCTTGCTGATGGGGAGGTCCTTCAACCCCTGGCGTCCATGAAGGCGTTGTTCTTGCGGCTCTTGGACGGCCCCGTCCTCCTAGCCGATGGCCTCACGGTATGTGACTTTGCTTCTGCATGTATCTATTAGTTTTATGTGGTAGATGATTCTAGGACAATCAGCTCTCAACCTGATGCGTGTGGTGTCTGTAGAGCTCGTGGCTTGACAAGGAGACCGGTGGCATATGCTACATGTTGTCCGCGAGGAAGCTCAGCATTGCGTGGGGTGATAATCCGACCTATTGGCACTGGATTCCTATCACCGGCTTCAGGTTGGCTATATATCTCGCTCGCACAGTCATATATATGTTAGCTTGCCAAATCTGAAATTTTGATGCATATATGATTAGTGAGCATTTAGTTATTAGTCCTTTAGTTCCGGAATGATAAATGTAGCTTGTCGAATGAAAATCAATATATAGTTTTAGGACATAAAAGTTGTATAAATATATTTGCATTCAAATTGTTTCTGAAATGGTATTGATTCTTTTACAAACGACGACATGTTGTAAGCGAAATTATGAGTCAAAAATCCTATTTTGTATGACTTTTCTTTAATAAATTGCACTTATTATTCTAGGGCAGAAGCAATTATAGTTGAGCTATATATACCTCTAGTAAGCATGTCAAATGATGCGGCGCTGGTGGACTAAGAACATGTTAGTGTACTTTGTTCAGTAACAATGGAGTAGTTTGGTTGGTGTCATTGAATCATACTGTTCATGAGTTTGTTCTAGCCAATTATTTTAGACATTTTAGATCCACACAAAAAGTAGTCTGAGAAGCTTGAAAGATGCCACGTTAGGGAGAATCAATTGTTTGCATCTATTGCTCTAGTTCTTAATGACATATTTTAACCTTGGTTAGTTTATGGCAGATTCTCAGAAGCGGCTGAACTCCAGAAGGCTAAGTGGTTGGAAATACGTGGCAACATTGACAGCAAGATGCTCTCCCAACACACAACATACAGTGCTTACATTGTGTACATGATATCTATCGACTACTACGGGCTTCGAGCCTTAAAGACATTCGTTAGCCTCGGAGGAAGGAATAAGTCAACGGGCCACGTTTGTCTTGTTGATGGCTATAACTACTCGGAACATTGGCAAGTGATGCGAGAGTATCTTCCTGAAGACACACACTTTCCTCAAGACAGAGGTGGTGGCGGGATGATGGAGGCGGAGCTAGGTGAGTTCCACATTAGTGAAGGCGACAATGGTGAGGTTTCCATCAGTCTTATGGATACGTTCAGCTCTAAGTGTGGTCTTGTTGTCATGGGCATTGAGATTAGACCCAAGAAACAAGGGGTTTGATGAGAAGTATCTTGTTTATGCGGGTAAATAATGGATTGAGAAATCAACTCTGTAAATTTTTTATTATTCGCAAGGGTGTGGTGTGGTGTGGTGTGGAGCTAGCTCATCACATGATTGCCGAGGTTAAGAACTGTACCGGAAGTCTAGAACTAAGGTGTTTTCATTATTCTCGTGTACATATATATGTTTTGTCTCGCAGAAAAAAAAAACGAATATATGGTCCATAAGTTATTCATTTTGCAATTAGATGTCTACTATCAGTGTTTTCCACATTTTTCTTTCAACATTTCCATACCAGCTCTAGAGCCGCCGCTCCTGGTGGCAGTGGATCAGTGACCGCCGAGCCGAAACAAATGGGGATTTGATCGGCAAAACGGACGTGTGGGTGCACGGAAACGGAAAATGGGCCTTCTCGGTAATGCCTGCTGCCTGGCACTGTTCATTTGTTGAAGAATTACAGCGGCAGCCGCTGCAAAGAAGCAGAAGCCATGAGGCCCAATATCTAAAAGAAGGAATGGCACAAATCGAGCCCATGTACGGCCCGCATCATGGCGGGCGAGCAAGCCGAGCCACTCCAACGGATTCGACAACTGCCGCTGGCTCGCTTGCTGTTCGTTGGCGACGATGCTCTCAGTCGCAGGTCGCCGTCGACCGAACGATTTCTCCATCCACAACGTACAGCGAATCGAGTCGGCGAACACGCGTGCGTGCATCCTGAGTCCTGACGGCGACGGCCACTTTCCTGCCTTCCCCGCGGACACGCCAACAACGGCAAATGAGCCCGGATCGGCGTGCGCCGTCAACCACCGACTTCCGGTTCCGGGGACCCACATGTCATCACCTCAATATTTCCACTTCCATCCGAATCTGACTTCTGCTATCAAATCGAATTCCTTCCTTGGCAAGCTTAGCCTCGAAGCATCCGTCTGCGTCCGCGCCTCTTCCGCCCCACCCCCTACCTTACAATACAAGCCTCCGCCTTCCACTCCCATTCATTAGCAGTAGCAGCGGTACTAGTTCCCCATTCGCATCGAGTCAACCGAGAGCGCAAGAGGAGATCCCAATTCCAGGCGCGGGGGAACCGACGATGGACTCCACGGCGCCGGCGCCCGCCACCTGCGAGATCGCGCGCCTGCCGGACGACCTCCTGTCGGCGTCGCTGGCCCGGACGGGGCCGCTCGACGCCTGCCGCGCCGCCGCGGTCTCGCCGGCCTTCCGCGCCGCGGCCGACGCCGACGCCGTCTGGTCCAGCCTCCTGCCGCGCGACCTGCCCCCGCTCGCCGACGGGGAGCTCCCCGACGACCCGCACTCCACCAAGAAGCAGCTCTTCATGCGACTCTCCGACTCCGCCAGACCCGTCCTCCTGGCCGACGGCCTCACGGTACGGGACCTCGACCCCCCGCTTGTCTGTCTATCTGTCTCGATCCATCCATCAGCTGATGTGATCACTCACCCGGTTGTCTTGTGTGGTGTGGTGCCCCGCGCAGAGCATGTGGCTGGACAGGGCCACCGCCGCCAAGTGCTACATGCTGTCCGCCAGGAAGCTGTGCATCATATGGGGCGGCACGCCGCAGTACTGGCGCTGGATCCCTCTCACCGACTCCAGGTCTCTGAAATCAAAATCTTTATCTCTATTTATCCATTTATATATCGGCTCGTCAGTTCTAGTCTTCATACAAGTCAGTAGTTGCGCGTTCGTGGGTTGCTAACATTGTTTTGAGAGCAATCGCAGCAGCTTGATTGTGTTAAAAACTCCTAGGTTCGCTGTTAATTATTTGTACTACAGTAAATCTGAATCGTACCCCTGTCCATTCTGCTTTCCACATGCACATGACCAAATGTTGGTCTTTTTACCTAGCTTTCAAGAGCAAAGATTCATGGCCTTTTTACTTTTGATTCACTAACATGAATGGATACAGCACAAATTGGTCAAGGTCAAGGAAATTAATGCTGAATGAATGGCACTTCACCTAAACAAACACACTCTTTCATGTACATTGTCATATGAATTTTAGGCTCATATAAAATTCTAATGCTGTGTTTGTGACAGGTTCACAGAAGGCGCAGAACTTCTGAACGTTTGCTGGTTGGAAATCCGTGGCAAGACACATTGCAACATGCTCTCCCAGAACACCACCTACGCCGCCTACATGGTGTTCAAGATGTCCGATGAATCCTATGGGTTGGATGATCCACTCCAGGAGGCTGAAGTTAGCATTGGGGCAACCAAATCCACTCGTCGGGTTTGCCTAGGATATGACAATGAGGACGAGGACGGGGAAGAGGTGCCTCAGAATTACCGATCATTCAGACCAATTGGATTATTCAGACCAAGGGTAGGGAGAAGAAACCGTCGCGTGCCTCCTGGAGTGCAAGTACAGCGCCCTCAGGCAAGAGCTGACGGCTGGATGGAGATGGAGATGGGTGAGTTCAAGAATGAAGAAGGTGAGGATGGTGAGGTGTCCATCAGTCTCTTGGAGACCAGGGGCGGCAACTGGAAGAAAGGTCTTATTTTGCAGGGCATTGAGATCAGGGTGAAGAAATAAGGCTGGGAAGGTTGCGGGAATCGGACTTTGCACATCCAAGTAAATAAGGATCTTAGATTTGTAGTGCGTGTTTTGCAGCACTTGCGTTGTTATGCAATGTGTGTGTGTGTGTGTGTGTGTGTTGCCAATGCCCAGCAGAAACTAATTGTGTGTGCGAGGTTCTTGAGACAAAAGAACTGCAGTTTTGTACAGATTATGTTTGTGTCCCAGATCACTCGGTGCTCGATGACTGCTAATGTTTGCTTTTAAAGTGTAAGCTAGGTGTGCTGGTTCTTTTCGAGTTACGTACTGCTTGTGGTTGGGTATTGAAGATTTTGATCCGTATCATCATAATTTGTATTTGGCCTCCGGAGATTGTAGCATGTCAACCATGAAACAGCTGTATATAGAAGTGTCGACATCCCTTTCTTTTTTGTTATTGTTCTGTTATATTATAAAGTTGGAAATATGACGTAGAAAAATGTACCAGATATTTTGAATCTAAAAAGAAGAGCTTCAAACATACTAGTATCAAGAAAGAGTGTAAAACATTTTTGTATCATTTAATTAATTAAAGTAAACATAATCAGACAAGAGATCAAAAAAAAGCTGGGGTGAGAGAGGCTCGAACTCTCGACCTCAGGATCACTCAAATTAGCTATGAGACCTACGCGCTAGCCAACTGCGCCACCACCCCAATGTTGATGTTGCTTTATTTTCATATACTTATTTCCAGTCTCTACAGCATGATGACGCGGATTCTATATTCTCTACAGGAAAACAAGGCATTGGAATAGGAGTGAGTTAACTTTTGCGATCTGGAATGACAACGGGTCGGGTTAGAGAAAATAGATTTTCATACCCGCATCTGTACCTGCGCGTAAGATTTTATACTACCTGTGCCTAAACCCGTCGGGTACTATACCTGCAAGCTAGATTATCACTAGAATAAATACGATTCTCTTTTTTTTTTTAGCGCTAGCGGATGATACCATATATCCTATAGCCTTGTACTCGTAACCACACCCGTGAGTAAAACTTTGTACACACGATAACAACTATCGAGTACAATACCCACAGGTCTGTGCCTACGGGTAGAATTACCATCTCTATTAGCAGCATTGTGCTATTTTCAGGTTGTGTTGGTCTCCCTTACAAACTAAATTAATTTTTGCTAGTCCTAAGTCAAACTAATATATATTTAACTATTTTTATAGGAAAAATATTGGCACCCATGAAAGTAATTCAATACATTATAAAATATATTTCATATTGTATCTAATGATGTTATTTTGGTCACATAAATATTGATGCTATTTTATTCAATTATAGTTAAATTTAAAAAGATTGTAACTAAGATAGCTCATTGATTTATTTTAAGGTGGAGGTAATATTTGAAAGAAAACCATTTTCAGGTCATGTTCTAAAAAAAAAAGAGGTAAGCCATTTCGAGGTTGATAGCAAAGCAACCTTTTATCGTTGACTATATTTTCAGATGCTCGAAAGTCCAAAACGAACTCAAATCAAAGAAGAATATGGGTAGGTCAGTAGATGCGGCCGTGCGGGTATCTCGTTATCTCTTGACTTGTGGGGACCCCGAAACTGAACATCGATTGTTGGATCACAAATAGCTGAAATTTAGATGGTAAAAAGTACCATTTGCTGTTTTAGTGCGAAAGAAAAACATTGTATAATGACTACTAAGCGGTGCTGATAAGTTCAACGAACACAATACTTTAAAAGTTTTTAGAAACAGATTAGATAGACACTCATAGAATCGATAAATGGGCGATGAGCATAATGCACCTAACTTGGCTCTGGCCTCTTCAGAAGTTGTATTTGTTGCCACGCGCTGCAAAGAAGAACCAGGACAGGTCATCAACAGCAAGCATGCCTTGCAGAGTTCGGCAACTACCACCATGAGTCCATGACCCAAGTGCGACTTGTCCAGCTGCAATAAAGGCTACTACACTTCCCAAATCCTGTCCAGATTCACTGGACACGAAGTTCGCATCATTAGCGGACGCGCGGCACATTTTTTCATCACGTATGTTACCGAAAATTGTTGCGAAGATCAACTAAAACCTCATTTTTTTTAAAAAAGGGCTCTGCAGCTACACTGGCATATGCAAGAATCTGCTCCATGAAAACTGTTCGAATCTCCACGCCGAGGAATTTCAGTGAAATTCAGCTCGGCCATTCGTCGAGGTTTCAGATGATTCAGACCCGGCTCGTGTGAACTGTGTGTTTCCTGTCGTGCTTCAGCTTCACACGTGGATCTGTCACGAAGACGAATCCGCTCTGTTTACCTTGCGCTCGCTAGACATATCAAACTCCAACACTGTAGGAGCATTTAGCACGGCAACGAAGAAATAGAATGGCATCCACAGGAGATCCTGGGGACGTCACCGGTGATGCAAGCTAGCACACCCTTGGCCGTCTGATCGCGATCGCGCCACCGTGTAGGACGATGGACCATGGACGAGACTGCAAGGAAGACCAGCAGAGCTGGCAAGCTTGCGCATTGAAGAGCCAAAAAAAAAAAGAAGGTTGGATTTTAAAAATAAAATAAAAATCAGGGCTAACTAAGAGCTGTCCGAAAGATAACCATAAAAAAGAAGCTGCTCATACGCAAAGTGATTCCATTATTTATCTAGTCATACATATAAGTGCCTCTAATTTCACCAATTTTCGTCTCACGCGTTGGTTTTCTACTAATTGTCAGTTGTTTGTCCATTCACGTCGTCGCGTTTGGACACATAAAATTCACATGTTTTATAGTACAGATTCAATTTTACAAGAGATTCATAAAAAAACCACGTTATAAAGAGGACATTACACCATCCTAAGTAGAAGTTTTATGGTATATTTTTTAATCTATATATATTTTAGAAACAACGTAGAAGTGTTTCTATAAAACTTTTATTATCTTTTTTTCATTAATATAATATCATATCAATATATTTAATGTCTATAAAATTACGATGAAACAACATTAAAACTGACTTTGATGACATTTCTTATTAACTTTGATGACATGGGTCAAAGGAAGCACCAGCACGAGATGAAGCAGACTTGAAATGGATAAACTATAGGGACTTCTGTGTAAAAGCTTGCTTGACAATTCTAAACTTGCTTGACAATTCGAACTGTACAAAACTTAAACAGAAGAAGGCGAGGCGGAATCGCAGTCGCTCAAGGTCACGGCCTCACAGGTGACTCACGAATCGAGCTACAGGAGAGGGAAGCTTCAGGAAACGAAGCCGAGAGGAGCGAACCTTCTGGTTCGTCTGCGCTGCGTATCAAGATCACAGGTGCGGATTTGTGCGCGAAACAACTGCGTACTATTTCCTCCGAGGTTTCGGGGTCTGAAGCCGTATTTCCTTCTGCGGTGTTGAATTGCGCCCGCGGTCTAGGGTTGTGCTTGAATCGCGGGCGTTGGGAACCCATCCATGGCGAGGAAGATGCTTGTCGACGGGGAGGTGGCGGCCGTCGCGGACGCCGGGCAGTACGACTACGATCTGTTCGTCATCGGGGCGGGCAGCGGCGGCGTTCGCGGCTCTCGCTTCGCCGCCTCCTTCGGAGCTAAGGTTTGTTGGTTTTTCCCCACCACATCCTTACCGGCTTACCCTGTCAATTTTGTATCATATCCGGCGCGCCTATGCCTGATGCCTCCTCGCCGTGACACCCGTGCGGCCGTGCCCACCCATTGCCTCCCGCTCCTCCTTCCGCGGCTCAGCCGCTTCCATTCCCCTGCCGGCCCCGCCGGCTGCCACTTCCATGGTCGGCGGCGGGCACGCGTTGACTGTTGTTGCCCTGGGAATATAGGATTAGATCATTAGATGGCTGCCGCCTACCGCTGACGGCTGACCCGACCCTGCGGTTGGCTGGGCAGTTGAATGATTGAATTCCGTTGCAGCATGTTTTGTGTGGATTATTATTATGTTTCAAACCGCATGGAATTGGATGCAGTTCATATGATGTTTTGTGTGGATTATTATTATGTTTCAAACCGCATGGAACTGGAGTGAAGTGTTGCTCGGCTGGTGTTTGCAGGGCCTCCCCTTTTCGTATCCTGCCCTGCAATAACAATCGTATCATGTGTTTGGTGTCCTATCAGGTCAGGTCTGTTGCTTGTTGTTTTTGACTCGTGATATTTGTGGCAGGTTGCGATTTGTGAGCTCCCATTCCACCCCATCAGCTCAGAGTGGCTAGGAGGACATGGTGGGACGTAAGCATCTCCTAAATGTTTTCTTGCATTTCTTGTGCTTACTCAAAACATTCAGCTAATCTGCTAGGTATATTGCTCCATTCTAAATCTGCATGCTCATAATGATCATATTGTTGTCCTAGGTGTGTGATACGTGGTTGCGTACCCAAAAAGATACTCGTGTACGGTGCATCTTTCGGTGGAGAGTTTGAGGTTAGACATTTTACTGTCTTATTATGGTAGAACTAGTGTAGGTACCCAAAATGGTTCTGAAGCTGCTGGCATGTAATCTAAGAACACACTTACTTCGATGGCAGATTGTAATTGAACTGTATTTTGTTAAAAATGCAGGATTCAAAGAATTTCGGGTGGGAGATTAATGGGGATATTAACTTCAATTGGAAAAAGCTGTTGGAAAATAAGGTCAGGTTTAATTCTCTATCATGACTATGAGCACATTCTCCACAACTGCTCACCCTGTAGGAATATCATATTGCCCTTGGTCCTAAATTTTTTCTTCTCTTCAGACTAAAGAAATTGTTAGATTAAATGGAGTATATCAGAGGATCCTTACCAATGCTGGTGTGACAATGATTGAAGGGGCAGGCAGTCTAGTTGATGCTCATACTGTTGAAGTTAGCCAGCCCGATGGTTCAAAGCAAAGGTATACAGCGAAGCACATTTTGATTGCGACTGGTAGCCATGCTCAACGTGTCAACATACCTGGAAAGGTTTGTAAAATTCCCCACCTACATTTTTTCACTAAGACTTGCACAGTTTGATTGCACTGATATTTGTTTGTTAACTTATTGATGCTGAAGATTGATGATTGTTGGAATTTTCAATAGTTTGCACTGTGTTCCTTTCTTGAACTGTTCTGAGCAAGCGAAACATTACCTTTTTATCTAAGGAAGCATACCATCTTTGTTATGATTTAGCCTTTGTTCGTTTTCATTTTGAACTTCATCCTTCTGGTGAATTATGTTAAAAACTTTTGAAAATAATCACTTTTTTTTTCAGGAGCTGGCTATTACATCAGATGAGGCCTTGAGCTTGGAGGAGCTTCCAAAGCGTGCTGTAATCCTCGGTGGCGGGTAGAGTGCTGTGTGCTACTTTAAACATACATTGTGCTGTTGCTCCAATTCTCTGACATACCTTTGTCCATATGCCCGAATAATGCAGATATATTGCTGTTGAATTTGCTTCTATCTGGAGAGGGATGGGTGCTGAAGTAGATTTGTTTTATCGAAGGGAGCTTCCTCTAAGGTTTGTAATTAGTTTTTGGGTATCACTTCTCTTACTAATTCTTTAATGGCTAGCCTGGCTTCTTGTTTAAGTAATGGTCTTTTGTTCTACTTTTGTTTGCATTTGGGTAATTTATTATCAAATCCTGGTAGTGAATACAACTAGACTGGACAACCTGTCCTCTGTCCATGTTGTACATTGATGTAGTTTTGAACAGCCATAATAATAGTGTCAATATGAAATGTTAGCCTATATTATGTGATTAATAGAAATAAAAAAAGGCTCCAAAACTGTTTTTTTTTTTGCTCTATTATGGATTCAGTTGCTTTGACATTACAGAGAAGTTTGTGATACAATAGAACCAAAAACCATGCATTGGTTCCACCATTATGTTATACATGCACATGAAACAGCCCACAGAGCCAACTTTTCTTGAGTTACACTGGTTAGAAAGTTGAAGTCCAGGGGTCGAGAAACCCGTGTCACCAGTCCAGGTTCAAAGGCTGGCACAAACTCCTTTTAAGGGCAAAATCAGGGGGGCCTCCCCCTGGCTGTGTGCATGTGCGTGTGTTTTTGTTTTCATCTAAGGAGTGCAAATTGTTTCTTGTTTTTGAAATCTGGACATACGTATCTGATAACACACCTGCCTAGCAGGCAATTATTCCCTCCATCCATCTTTGATCTGTGTATTATAATATTAAGCACTGAAGCGGAGCTGTGTTCGCCAAGGTGCTATTCCACACTCTCCTAGGTGTGCTTATGCGTTGAGCGGTGGGGTACTGCGGACTTAGGGGCGTAGGTGGCACCATAGGTCGTGCCCATGCGTCTGTGACGAAAGGTGGGCGGACATGCCATCCCTGGTGTCTGCCACAAGCAGATCTGCTCTGGCAGGGATGTGTGGGGGAGGCAGGGAGCCGGAGATGTCGAGCCAGCAGTGTAGGGGATGTTGGGTGGCAGTGGTGTGGCGTGTGGTGGGTGCGACCAGGTGGTGGGCAGGGGCAGGCGACAGCAGAGGGTGCAGGAGGGGTGACCGAGCAGGGGTACCAGGAGAGAACGAGCCAGTGAAGGGAAAGCTGGCAGTGGGAAGCTTGGATAAGGTGGTGTTGTCCAGATTTGGGATTTGGTTGCTTTGATGGCCTTTTCTCTCCAAAGCTTGGCCCACCAGGCCCTTTCTTTTAGAGTACATGTATGCATATGGCAACGCCTAGGCAGGGATCAGCGCCTAGAGAGCGCCTAGTGGATTTTTTAACCATGCAAAGGAGTACATGATCTCCATACACCATTATTACTCCACAGGAAACTTGCCGCATTTTCGCTGGAGAAAACGTCGTGAGAGCCAATCAGGAGAGCTGGGGCATTTAATTTTTCTCGGGTTGAAAACCCTGCTTAGTCTTAGGCCAGCAACGGCAGCACTAATTGGTGCCGTGACCTTCCTGAAGGCGTTGTCGTCGTGGAAGTTGAACGTCGTGTCTAGTGCCGCTTGACCGGTGATTGCAATTTTTTGTGGCCTACAGGGAGTCGGAGCTGCTGCATCGAGGGTGATGAGCTTGGCAACGATGACCAGAAGCCGTGTCTTGGTTGTGGCGGTGGTTGGCAAGGTGAACCTTGGTAGAATTTGCTTATCTAGTCGTTCTTGATTTGGGTGGCTATTTGTTGCTCCGTCCCTTGTCATAGTGGTTTACAAGGTGTGGCAGTAGTGTGCGAGTATTGGCTGTTGTATGGTTTTCGGGCCCAGTTCCCCTTATAAACTGGGTCAATTCTCTTCTTATATATAAAAAAGCCGGAACAATTTGTTCCCAGATCCCCCCCCCCCCTCCCCAAAAAATTAATAATAATCTGCATGCAAACCAATTCAGAGTTTAGGGTATGGCGTTTTTTTTAAAAAAAATTGCGTGCAAGCCGAAGCGTTGTGCAACTCACACCTGAGACAACTGGCTTCTGCTGTGATAAAAATAAATAAATAAATTGGCTTCTGCAGTTCTGTATGCAATGTGTAGATCAAATTTGGTTCTATATTTTTATGTATGCACAGATCAAGATGGATGGAGTATTATGTAATGTGCTGATTGTATGATACTTTCAAGTTCAGAAACGAATCTTGTTGCTATGATTGATGTGGACAGGGAAGATGGGCATAACATTATTAACAAACTGACTTGCAGAGGTTTTGATGATGAGATGAGAACTGTTGTTGCAAGCAACCTTGAGGGAAGGGGAATCAAATTGCATCCAGGGACAAATCTGTCTGAGGTGATTTTAACCGAAGTACTACAGTGTATTTTGATTTCTAAATGCCAGTTCTAAGTTGGATCAATTTCATTTTATTTTAACCAGTTAAGTAAAACGGCTGATGGCATAAAAGTTGTAACTGATAAAGGAGAAGAGCTCATTGCAGATGTTGTTCTATTTGCGACAGGTATTTGGGATATCTCCCTCGTTGAATTTTATCTTTGTTCAATCAAAACATTTGCTTATAGATTCAGTTTTGGACTGCATGGTCTTCCTTGGCATCTTAGTTCAGAGGAGTTGGATGTCTCTTACAGTACCACTAAGATTTAATACCCGAATAAGAAATTCAGAAAGAACATATTTGTAGCTAAATATTTGAAAAATAAAACTGGCTGGTATGCTTATTTGCTTTCAGATTTTCTTGCAATACATGAAACCCAGTATTTTTAGTTTAATACTATTTCCATGCCTTGTATTTAATTGATTGCAGGGCGCACACCAAACTCCCAGAGATTGAACTTGCAAGCTGCAGGCGTCGAGGTTGACCAGATTGGTGCCATCAAGGTTACTTTTTCTTTCTTCCCTAGCTGTTTCTTCTTTGCCTGTGGGGTATATTTACGGCTGGAATTTACTTCTTATATTTCTTTTAAAGCCACCCATAAATCTGACTGAGATCGTATTGGGCAAGTTGAATTTATCACCAACAAGTTTTGGATTATTTGAGTACTTTAAATGTTTTTTCTCAATTTTTTGTCTGTTTAGGTTGACGAATATTCTCGTACATCTGCTCCTAGTGTATGGGCTGTGGGTGATGTAACAAACCGGATCAATCTAACACCTGTTGCATTGATGGAGGCAACTTGCTTTGCCGTAAGTTGTTGCAGTAAAAATCGGTTTCTTTGTCTCTAACAAGCAGTTTCTTACCTTTGTCACATTTTCAACTGCAGAAAACTGTGTTTGGTGGCCAGGAAGTTAAGCCTGACTATGGAGATGTTCCTTGTGCTGTTTTCTCGTAAGTTACACAATCTTATTCACTTTCAGTTGAATGCAGTTGTTTACATATTTCTAATCAAACTAAGTTGCATGATTGCATACTTGCACATATGCTCTACAGTTTGTCATCACAGATGTTTGCTTGTTTCTGCTTCGCTATGTAGATTGTTGGTATTTTTTTTTCTTTTTCTAAATCCATGTTGCTGAAATATTTATTAACAACTAATAACGTGGGAAAAATTGCTGGTGGTTTACTTGCCATCGCAGGTGTTTACTTGTTTCTTGCACTGTAGATTTTTAGTATTCGTTTCTCTTCTGAATCCATGTTGCTGAAATATTAAACAGCGACTAATAATGTGGGAAAAATTGCTAGCATAAATTTTCAGCTGTTTTGGGCACCCTAGGTTGCACTTGTTTCAGATCTAGTTGATATGCTTGTTCTATGATGCGTCATGTTTTAGTTGATGCAAGTTTCGTTTTTTTTTTAATTTATGCTTTTCCTCCTTTATCATTGATCATCCTGTAATAACTTGTGACTATTATGTTCAATAGCATTCCACCACTATCCGTAGTGGGCCTCAGCGAACAACAGGCCTTGGAGGAAGCCAATGGTGATATTCTTGTTTTCACTTCATCATTCAACCCAATGAAGAACAGCATATCCAAGTAAGCATAGTGTTAGATGTTCTTGTCTACTCCATTTTGCAAGCTTACACCCTGCTAGCTCTTGTGCTAGCTCTTGACATATGTGTCCTCTACTACATTCAGGATCTGAGTGTTCCCCTGTTTTCTTCAGTCATGCGCTCTGCTTTATAGTTTCTATATCTCCTACAGAAGTTTGTAATTCAGTTTATTTTTTCAGGCGCCAGGAGAAGACTGTCATGAAACTGGTAGTTGATGCTGAAACTGATAGAGTACTTGGTGCATCCATGTGTGGACCAGATGCACCTGAAATTATCCAGGTAAAGCATATGTACAGTTCTCTGGTGATTTTTTTTCCTAGTATTTGGGTCCTCCCCCATTCCTCGTTGTTGTCTTACGACTGAGCTTTGGCATGATCCAGGGCATTGCTATTGCGCTTAAATGTGGAGCCACCAAAGCGAACTTCGACAGCACTGTATGTTTGTTTAAAGAGGCCTTTTAAAGTAAAGCAGGTGTTAATATCTTGCGCCTAATGGTGTATGGTGTATGTCTCTGTTGGCTTTTCAGGTCGGAATCCACCCTTCTGCTGCTGAAGAGTTCGTGACCATGCGGACTGTGACAAGGCGCGTGAGCCCGACATCCAAGCCAAAGACAAACTTGTAAGCAAGAGTTGATGTTCTGGGGAATGTTACACAACACAAATATTCTGGTTTCATTTTGGTAATTCTACGTCATTCAAACTGGAACACTGTATATTGAAGGAATAGGGTTTTTGCATGACAGTCCACACAAAATAATGAAAGCTCAAGCTGAGGCCTGAGGATGTTCATGGTTGCATTGGTTCTCTGCATCTGAATTCTGCTAGCTTGGAACGCCTTGGTCCTCGTTACTGTAGTTAGTAGCCGTACCTGTTCAAGTAAATGGCGATTGGCGAAGGCTACCTATCGTACTCGGCGACACTGTCGTTTGAGAAACCTGCACATATTCCAACCTATTCCAGTGAGATTTGTCACTAACCGCAATCAATTTAGCACAAGAAATCTGACCCAGGAGTCCAGAAAAGTGCGTCTGCGTGCGCCTTAAAGTGAGCTCAGGTCCATGAAGACCGACTATACTATACAAGCAGTGGTGCCAGTACTGTTTAGCTGAGCTGACACAGCTTCAATTTGCGGGAGCTTGTGTTGCGTGTACCATTTGCTCTCTGATCGGTAGTTGATAAGTCACTGATGAGAAAGCTCAGCTGCAACTAATATCTGGTGTAGGTCAAATTAACCGGTTATTATATGGATCAATCTGTCTAGCTCGACGTGGAGTTGAAAGTCCTGGGCAATTTATGGTGGTGTCGTACTGCTATGTGTCAATGGGTGGCCGGCTCGACTGGAGCGTAGCAAAATTGTGAGCGCAACCAAGGAATCAATACACGGCGTGTGAGAGCAACCAAGAAATGTTTCATCTGGTTCATGTTCATTCTGGCGTTCACTCCCATCCACGCATATTGAAGCACCGAAGCAGCAGAGCATCATGGATTCATGGTGCCCCGCCGTGGACGCCGCCGCGCCGCGCGCGTGTTCCACCGAAAACCGTGGGTATACTATCTATATCGCCTTGACGACGCCCATGCAGTGCAGGCAGG
>Ga0182004_10000370_pt1 | contig 25974 bp, 18 predicted proteins | sample Sormic07211540_1_FD_120479 | JGI IMG/M metagenome (GOLD analysis project Ga0182004, IMG submission 120479) | Endophyte microbial communities from Sorghum bicolor roots, Mead, Nebraska, USA - 072115-40_1 MetaG | ecosystem: Host-associated > Plants > Roots > Unclassified | place: USA: Nebraska...
CCCGAACGCCGTGCCCCCCCGCCCCCCCCCCCGCCCCGGCCCCTCCCCTGGGGGCGCCCCACGGGAAAAAGCCCCCCCCCCCCCCCTGATTAGGGTTTTCAGATGCTGGTGGAGTTCGCTTGATTTTGTTTTCGATCTGGCACTGCGATTTTTCTGGAAGGTCAGTTGGACAATGCAGTCGCCTCAGTTTTGATGCATTTGTAGTTAGTAATCGCATCGAATCGAATCGATTAATGTTTATTTGCGAGAGCGTGATCTTAGACATGGGGGGCTGAATATGTTTTAGATACAATACAAACCATCCTTTTCGATTTTCCTGAACATTCAGCATTCAATACAAACCGCCCGCTCTGCCACGTAGGTAGTTGGTAAAAATGTTCGGTGTGGGAGGTGGGGATGATATGCTGGAAAGGAAACGATGATTAATTATTTTGCATAATTGATCAGGCTAGGGTTCTGAAGTTAGTTATTTTTTTTATTGCTTTAGAGTTCAGATTTATTGTTATCAGTAAATACCGGGATTCTTTCTTAATGAATAGTAGGATCCTCTTATGCTATATCATTCCATTCTTAAATTTTGAATAGCAGGCACTACCATATATCATCACCAAATGTGGGCATGGTTGTGTACTATTGGGCCTTCTATCATGTTATGGCAACCATACCATTCTATCAATTTCAATTTTTATAATCAATCTTGGAAATTAGCTTGCCTGTTTGAATGTACATGTCACTTGTTACCTTACTCTGAAGTTCCATTGTGAGGTTGTGCCATACCGTCCCTTTCATTTCTTGGTAACCGTCACACCAGGTATACTTTCTCTGTTCAGAGAGTGATTGGGATTTCAAGGAATGAGTTCTTCATCACATCGTGCCGAATATAACCGAAGTTACATGGCTATGGTGCCTAGTGATTTTTCATACCATGGGGTTGTGGACAATGGCCCCACTGGATTTACCCAAGGTTCGCGTGAGGAAGCCTGTAAACTTGGTCCATCATGGTATTTCAGTAGAAAGGAATTAGAGGAAAATTCTCCATCCAGAAGGGATGGCATTGATTGGAAGAAAGAGTCGAACCTTCGAAAGTCATATTGCAAGTTTCTACAAGAATTGGGGAAGAAGCTTAAATTGTAAGATTGAGACATGGATCTACTCTATATTGTCTGCTATCTTTGCATTTCACTTCTGAAACTCTCAGTACATGATTTAAAATGAAATGCTACTTTAATATTTCTATGATGTTGAAGTTTCTTAAAATATATCTGCTCTATCAAATTTACTCTTTTGTTCATTTTACTTAGTCATTTGTCTGGATTTACAATTGTTTCAGGGAGTAATATATTTATCTTTTTCCCCATTAATTGACTTTAGTTTTGACCAAAAATTACTGTCATCAAGAAAAGAGAGATTTGTATTTCTATTGTTGTATAATTGAATTTTGGGTACATGACAGTCTGGCATGTGAAAAATGGATTGAGGTGTTGCTGGTGTTTATTTTTGTCGACATGGTTGACCTTGGTAGTTGAATGCTAAAGTATGTCACTTTACTCAGTGGTTATAATGTTGATGCAAATTGCATTGCTCATGCTAGTCCTTCTGTTAACTTTTATCAAGTTTGCTGAAAAAAAATCCTTTTAGCTCACCCTTTTATATCTCATAAAGCCCCCCTCATTTGTTTGCTGTTTTTAGGCCTCAACTGACGATTGCTACAGCTATGGTATTCTGTCATCGTTTTTACCTTCGCCAGTCCCTTGTAAAAAATGATAGACGAGTAAGTGCCATTGATGCTTGTCTCTAGCTTTGTTAGGTTTATAACTGTTACCTTAGAAGTTTGTACATTGATATAATTGCATTTTGCTTTTAAATTTGGTTTAACTAAAATATTTTCTTTTTCCATTTTATGTGCCTGAGTATTAATAGTATCTTCATTGTTGATAAGAGATTGACAAACTCAATCTTCTCATTTGCCTTTTGGATCTGTGTTTGAAACCGAATTCTTCATACTGTGTCATTATGCATTCTGTTTCTATAGATAGAATATGTGCCAATACTTTAAAATCTAATATCCATACAGATAATCGCCACAGTTTGTATGTTCTTAGCTGGAAAAGTTGAAGAAACACCCATACCTTTGAAGGATGTCATCCTGATTTCTTACGAGTTTATTCATAAGAAGGACCCTACGGCTGGTCAGAGAATCAAGCAGCAGAAGGTAATGGATTACGCTATCTTTTATTTTGTTTCAGAAGTTCTGACACTACCTAGTTTGGCCTGCACGATTGTTTTACTATTGAACTAATATTGTTTCATACACTTTACTTGGGAACTTTTCTCGAATACTTTAATTTGGAACTAGTATGTGTTTAAGTATAAATTTGTAACTCTTTGCGTCACACACTACTATGATGTAGTTGTATTATTGTATAGCTATTTATGCAAGTAAATGTTAGATCTTTGTTCCATTTTATTATGTAGGTTCAAATCTCACTCCTAAATCTCAATGAAAGAAGTTGAAATCTACTTTTGTCATGGGTTGAGGTGCAAATGCTACTATCATCAATGATTAACAGTTTATGATGCTTAATAAACATTTGCTTACAAAATGATGGTCATCAATAGCTGCTATTGCATGCTTCCATTATCAGCTTATGGTTGCTTATACTATCTAAGCTATAATCTAATCCTGAAAACAATTTTTATGCTCCTTTGTGTCGAGCATGAACATTGTGATAGTGCTGTCATTTTGCTCTTCCTTCTTCCAAATCTGCATAGATTTTATTTTCCGCATGCACTAATTCATAATGGACTCAAAAAGCAATGTAAGGGTTATTTCAACTGAGATTAGTGCTTACTATTGCCTCTTGCAGGAATTATTTGATAAACAAAAGGAACTTATTTTACTTGGGGAGCGAGTTGTACTTGTAACACTCGAGTTTGACCTGAATATTCATCATGCTTACAAGCCCTTGGTTGAAGCAATAAGGAGATTCAATGTTGGTGATATAAATAATTTTCCTCAGGTTGCCTGGAGTTTTGTAAATGATGGGTATGCTAGTGCTACCCTGTCTTTTCAAATTGTAGTCCCCAGTTGTCTACTTTGCTTAATGCTGTGCACTGTACAGGCTGAGTAGTACTTCGCTTTGCCTGCAATTCGAGCCTCATCATATTGCAGCAGGTGCTATCTTTTTGACTGCTAAGTTTCTCAAAGTGAAGCTCCCTTCTGATGGTGATAAGGTTTGGTGGCAGGAATTTGGTGTCACGCTAGAACAGCTTGAAGGTTGGTCCTTGTTTTCAAAGTCAGTGATGAAAGCGTTTCAGTTGCTCCTATTTTGTTTATTCATTCTGCTTAGTGCATACGTTTTGATCGTTATTGATTGCATTATTACCATGTGTCTGGTGTGTAAATTGACTTTGTTCCTGTGAAACTTCTGATTTTGAAGTATGGAATACACATCATAGGTACTACTCACATCATAGGCACTACTCCTGGTTTTGGTTTTATCATAAGTCATAATAAGGGCCTATAGTTGAGTTGGTTAGGTGGCTTGAGTAGCACTCCTCAGGTCCCGATTCCTCGTGAGAGAGAATTTTTAGGTTAGGGTTAAAAAAATCTCCTCGTCTGTCCCATGCCAAAGCACAAGTCTAAGGCGCAGCCCCAGTCATGGTCGTTCTCACATGGGCTATGGTGCCACTTTGTATGGTGGGGCAGGGGTTTGGGGGTTTTTTCGACTTGTGCGAGAAGGTCTTCTTCTTAATGCAATGCCCAGGGACCGTCTTACCCATCGCAGGTTGAGTTTTTTTTTATGATATCTTATGTTTGACCAAGTTTATAGAGAAGATTATCAACATTTATGATACCAAATAGATTTACAATAGAAATATATTTTATTATGAACCTAATAGTATTTATTTCGTATCATAAATATTGTTTCTTTAATTTTTTATATAAATTTAGTTAAACTTAAGATTGTTTGACTTAGGACAAAACCACCCTTAGTTCGACGGTTACTTCACTTGATAACTATGTGCCTTCTTTACTTGTAGCAGTTATTGACATACTGCAGCTCCACTGGACTTGTATTCAGGCTAAAGTAGGATGTAGGGTGGCATTTTTCGCCACGGCAATAGCTTACTGTATCCTAGTACAAGGTTTATTTTTTTCATCATCGTTTTTTAAGATGGAAATACATTTTATGCCATTTTACTGTCTTAACTTTTTCATACGCTAATCCATTGTACAGTTTAATTTTCATAAATTACATGTTGGCCATTTTTTTTAATGCCAGCATGCTTGAACCAATTCATTTTCCTGTTGCATAGGAAAGTTGGATATACTTAATAACTTAAAGCTATCTAATAAAAATAGGTACAATAGCTAGTGCATATTGTTATTTGGCCTAAAGAGGTTGGCCATTGGTCAAATTTGAGATTTGCATTAGGCAATGTTCTGAACATGCTCTGATAATGTTCTGCCCATGGAGTTTGATTTTCCAGTTTTCCCTCTCTTGCGAAATGATCTTGTTCCAGTTGGATATTTGTAGTTGCTATGTGTCTTCTTGCATTATTATTATATTGCTGCCTTTCTTAGTTATATTTAATTTGTCTATGAATGGGAGTTTGATGGTGCACTTATGTTTTTTTATTAATATTTACCTTATTAGAGAGCTATGCACAATACCTTTGGAAGAGCACTATTTCACATGGAATGAGTAACTGGTTTAAATTTTTCTAAAAACAAGGAGCATCTTCTAATTCTTACTGGTGATTTGTCACATAAAACATTGTGGTGAAGAGGACCACCACCTGACTGGAAGTCCCAGCTACCTTACAGCTGTTAGAATCAGAAAGCAAGTTCTCTTGGAAGCTGGTCTCTACTCATTATGTACTCCCTCTGTTCTAAATTATTACAAGTCATTCTAACTTTCTTAGAGAGTCAAATCATCTCAAGTTTAGCCAAAAGTATAGAGAGTTAGAAAGATTTATGACACCAAATAGATATACTATGAAGATATAATTAATAAAGAATCTAATGATACTTATTTGATATCATAAATACTATTATTTTATTATATATAAATTTGGTCAAACTTGAGATTTTTGACTCTCCAAGAAAATTGGAATGACTTATAATTTGGGATGGAGGGAGTGTTGTTTAGTGTTGACTTGGCAGCGCATGGAAATTCTTATTTGTTGTCATAATTATTATTTATTAGTTTATTATAGCATTGTGGTCTGACATGTGCCAGTATCTCTTGGTTTCAAGTTGCATCTGGTAATAAAACTTATTTGTCATCCATTATTGCAGATTTTAGCAACCAAATGTTGGAGTTGTATCAGAAAAACCGTACAACACAGGCACAACCATCACATGGGGGTGAAGCCAAAGGTATCTCTGCTGGTGTGCGTAATCAACATTCATCTGTAAAATCTGAAGAAAACACCAAGGAACCATCTGCTCATGGACGTCATCAAGTATCCAGACCGACAAATTTGCAGCATTCTTCCTCAACAGCTGCTCCAGGTCACCATGACGTTGGGCACTCAAATTCAGACAAGCATTTTTCTGGCCACAAAATACTTCAAAATGACAATGGTGGAAGCAAAGTAAAGAACAGGAGTGGAACTAAATTGGATGCTTGCATGGACAGATTGCACCATGACAAAAGGTCCTCGCCTGGACATCATTATTCCAAGGCCAGCTATGAGTCTCATAATCTAGCGGAAGAACATAAACCACATGGATCACATGATAATTCCAATGAAACAAGAGATAGTGTTGGTGACAAAGAAGCTCCTGGGTTGTCAACATTGAAAATGGATGTGGTGCACAAAATCGACAAGAATAAGGTAAAAGCAGCTTTGGAGAAGCAAAGCAAATCGGAAGGTGGTGTTTCAACAAAGGTAAATGCAATGGACGATGACGATCTACTTGATAGAGGGCTAGAACATGGTGTTGAATTAGCTGTTGAGGATGAGAAGGTTAAGCAGGGCAAGTGGGACAACTTGTCCCATGGTAGCATGCCTCCAGCTGATCTTCAAGACACTAACCAAGCAATGGAGAACGGTCACCATGCCAAGCAGGGTGTACCAACAACTGCTGAAGACATGGGCTTTCCAGACAGTAAAGAACATCATCCTCCAGCATTTCATAGGCAAACTGATGTTCCTGAGCACAAGGCACAGCAGCTTGATCACACGTTGAAGCACCAAAAGGGCCAGGATCATTCTCAAATTTTATGAAGACACCTGAGCAGGATGAAAAAGACTACAAAAGGCTCAAGCTTGAATGTTTACATGATTTTGGATGGGTTTAATGGAAACTGGCGAACTACAGGCAATTCGGTATCGAATTCATTGTATGGTGCCCGATGCATTTTGATGAGCATGTATCTTCTTCATTGGTGCCTGAGGATGCTGGAGCGACACAAAAATGTTGTATTGTGCAACATCTAGATGAGTCGATGGTGATGTGTCTCACAAACGACACAACAGATTGCACTTTATAATATGAGGAATGTTGCGCTGCCAATATTTGTTACGTTCCAACAAGCACTGGAATATATGAATGAAACATGCTCACGCTTCTGGTATTCATTCTCTATATGCCATGTTTGCCGATGCGAAGGGGGAGACGGGCCAGCGATATTAGAACAACGACCCCCTGTTTTGCTTCTTTATTAATTTTTTTTAAACAATTTGCTTCTTTATTAATTTAATTCATCTGGGCCGGTAATGTGCCAGTTTTTTGGGAATAAAAGCCCGACGTACTGAAAAAGACAACTCATTATTTCCTAGTTAGGGCTTATACGACTTTAGTAGTCAATCAAAATAACAATGTTTACTAATCCCTCTGTTCCAAATAATTTTTCGTTCACTTATCTTTGATTTGATATTTATCTTAATCAAACTTTTCTAATTTGGTTAAGTATTTTACAGAAATAGTACACTAGCAATTATTCTCTATGTTGCAAATTATAAGACATTCTGACTTTTTTTATGCTATGTATTTAAGTACACTATATCTAGATACATAGTAAAAATAATGTACTTCCTCCGTATAGATTTAAAAGTTGTTTAGGATAGTGACACGGTCTCCAAAATATAACTTTCACATCTTATTTTTATAAAAATATTTAGGAACAAAAATACATGTATATACTTTTATGAAAGTATTTTTCAAGACAAATCTATTCATATAATTTTCAGATTTGCAAATTAAATAATTTAAAAGTTATTGATAATTTATATTTCCAATGTTTAACTCAAATCTTGTCCAAAACGACTTCTAAATCCTATAAGAGGGAGTACCTTGAAAAGCGAAAATGTTCTATAATTTAGAATAAAATAAGTATAAGTTAAAAAATAAATAAACTATCAAAACATATTTTATATAAAAATAGAACTAGGCCTAGGTTCATACCATAAATTTTGACGTATTTTTTTTATAGTTTTGATAAAATTTCCTTTAGATATAGAGTATGATCAAATTCAAAAGTGAAAAATATTTTGAAAAGTCTATAACGAAGATAATATTATTGAAGCCAAGTCTATTATTCTAAAAAAGGAGGTTTGACTTAGAACAAAGTTATGTGAATTATAATTATAAATAAATAGAACAAGTTATAGTATATAACACTTTTTTCCATAGGCGATGGATTTAGGCAAGCGAAGATCTCAAGTGACACATTAAAGATTAAAAGAAGATGGAAAAAAAAGGTCCCTGCAATGCTAAAACTTAATTAGTTTGATTGAAATTTAGACAAATGCGTGCTTAATCATCACGTAGATTTCAATTTCTCCAAAAATGAACCAAACGCCCCTAACTAAGATATCTCCTATAGAACTGCTTTTGTTTATGAAAACTAAAAATTGTTTTTTACATATCTCCTATGAAGGCATCTGGAAAATCGCCAACAGGTAATTAAATCTGCATCTTTTCGAAGCTCACAGCTCCGCTGCGGCTTGTCTGTACCGAGGAGAGGAGAGAAGCGAGGTGATTTCGGGGGGACAGGGATACGAAATAATGCCGCAGCGGCTGTTCGTGCACGCATTGTGCATCCACGAGCCTACTGTTGATCCAGCGAGCCACGGCCGCGAACGAACAAGAGGAAGCCAACAACGGCGACGAGACGACGGAAACCCGGGCCGGAGCTGGGATTCCCCTGTCGCGTTTCGCCAGAGAAGTGCCGCCGGTTCCATCGACAGGTATCGATGGCTTCCGCTGAGGCGACAATTCAGAGAGCTGCTGCTGAGCAGTGCCGTGCCCCGGGACCCATGTCTTGGCGTGGCCACTTGGTTGGCAATGGCATCACCAAATGAGCAACCCTTGCAATCTGAATTCTGAACCGAATGTACCACAGATGCTCTCACGCCTTGTTTAGTTCTAAAAAAAATTGCAAAAATTTTTCAGATTCTCCGTCACATCGAATCTTTAGACACATGCATAAAGTATTAAATATATACAAAAATAAAAATTAATTGCACAGTTTAGTCGAAATTGACGAGACGAATCTTTTGAGCCTAGTTAGTCCATGATTGGACAATATTTGTTAGATACAAACGAAAGAGTTACGGTGTCGATTTTGTAAAATATTTTGGAACTTAAAAAAGCCCTTTCTTGCCCAGACGTTTGAACGAAACGTAGCAAGTGTGGTACGTACTACAGTACCTTATTAGCTGCCCCGCGCGGAGTAGCAGTCCGGCACTCTAGCCGGGCCGGCCAGCCCCCGAGCATTTCACCTGACGGATTTGACCCGACACGACGACACCGTGGAGCTGTCGCGCGTCGGGGTGAGCAGACGAAGAAGGCGGCCCCGCGCGCGCCTGCGGACAAGCGAGGCCGTGTTTAGTTCCGAAAAATTTTGGAAAATGGACACTGTAGTATTTTCGTTTGTATTTGACATGTCCAATCATAGACTAACTAGGCTCAAAAGATTTGTCTTGTCAATTTCGACCAAACTGTACAATTAGTTTTTATTTTCGTCTATATTTAATACTCCATGCATGCGTCTAAAGATTCGATGTGACGGAGAATGTGAAAAATTTTGCAAAATTTTCTGGGAAGTAAACAAGGCCCGAGAGCACGGGCGAGCCGCGAGCCACGCTCAAAAAGGAACTGGTTGGTTGCTCCTTTGATGCTGGCAGCTGTGGAAGCCTAGCCGCCGCCGGAATCCTTGTGCAACTCAGAGCCGCCAGCAGCCTCCTACTCAAAATTTTCAAAATTCTCATTCACATTAAATCTTTATTAGACACATACATAAAATATTAAAAAAATAAAATATAACTAATTATATAGTTTATCTATAATTTGCGAGACGAATCTTTTAAGTCTAGTACGTACCAGTGTTGTGACCTTAAAAAATAAAATATTTTGATAAAAAAATAAAATATGATTGGACAAGACTAACTAGGTTCAAAAGATTTGTCTCGCAAATTATAGATAAACTGCACAATTAGTTATCTTTTTTATTTATATTTAATACTTCATGCATGTGTCGTAAGATTTGATGTGATGAGCAATTTTAAAAAATTTTGGAAACTAAACAAAGCCTAAGGGCTGTGATCAATGAAATGAAAAATCAAGTGACTCTCTGTTGTAACCTAAAAAAAGAACAAGTAAAGCATCGTGTCGCGTCGAAAATAAACAGCGAAGACGGGAGAGAGAAGGTACAACTGAAAAGCTGCTGTGGTCTTGCCTTGCATGCACAGACGTGTACGTTCTGTCTGGGCTTCAACTGAGGCCTTGTTTAGTTCCAAATTTTTTTGCCAAAATGAGCACTGTAGCAATTTCGTTTGTATTTGACAAATATTGTCCAATCATGGACTAACTAGGCTCAAAAGATTCGTCTCGTCAACTTCGACCAAACTGTGCAATTAGTTTTTATTTTTATCTATATTTAATACTTCATGCATACATCTAAAGATTCGATGTGACGAGGAATCTGAAAAATTTTGCAAAATTTTTTGGAACTAAACAAGGCCTGAGCATGGAAATATATGTATGTAATGTATTTGTGTGTGTAAAGCCGTTTAGATTCTTGGTGAAAAATAATCGAGAATTTCACTCAAACAGAATCGGTGGCAAAAGAAAAAAAAGATTTCGACTAGCATCGACGTTTCTTTACTGTGCAGTTGGTAGTTGGGCATAGGACATAGGAGTATTGGCAAGACAACATTCACGCCAAGTATACCAAGAAGTGAGCAGTCACTTCTAAGTCTCAGTATCGATCGATAAGTATCTCATTAGAGTTTCGTTGCAAATAGGTTGGCAAAAAAAGATTGTTGCAAACATTCCTTGAGGTGACAACAAATACGATAACATGCCTCCTCCCCCTTAACATGGCAAAAAGTTGAAGCTCCCTGTGGGGTTCCCCTACAATATCAGCTGCCATGGTTGGTCCTCAAGCTGCTTATGATGACCAAAGGAAGAAGCTCGGACTAGGTAAGCTATTCTTGGGCTGAGAAAGCTATGTCAACGAGAAACTACCAGATCTTTGGAAGCCCAGTCGACCACACCACACACCCAATGCAACGGGCGCTGCCCTAGGCATGTAGATAGATACATCCCCATTTTGGTTCCAAAATTCTGCGCTTGCTACACATTATTATTTTTGGCTTCTAAACACAAGTGAATCTTAGTGATTTTTGCATTCTTTGGTCCATATAGTTCTTGTAGTAATACAACGTTAGAGCATCTCCAAGAGTTTCTAAAACCCACCCTCAATCTAGACTTTATGGCAAGATTGGATAAAAAAACTACTCTCCAACAACTTCCTATCTCAACTATCAATCTTTCTTTATCTAAAAAAAAAATCAATCTTTCTGCTATGTATCCATCGGGCAATGTGAATGTGGAAGGAAGCACACCCATGGAGGCATGAGGACCTATGATGAGGGTTGAGAATTTTGTCCGATTTTCACCAAAGATTGGCGATATCCGTTTCTATCGATGACCTCCCATAAATACACATAACTTTAACGTTAGTTCCATTTTGTTTAGTTTCTTTTAACTTTAGCTAAAATTTCATGAATATTAAAAAATGTTAACAAAAAATTCATCCAATTTTCATCGATTTTCGTGAATTTTGTTTCTATTGGTCCCTTCATCATTTGAGTCTCAACCGGTAGGGTAAACTCTCGACCACGGGGCACAGCTATTCATGGTCTTTCAAATAAACTTTGAAGTATCATTATTTCTGAAAGTTGTTAATTAATGAATAAATTCTATCCATGGTCTTTCATATAAACTTTTATCAAATTTTTTTTCTGAAAATAAAAAAGTTGTAAAGCTTCTTTCCCCGCGCTTCTTGACCCCCCAGGCCCCCACGTCGAATATATGCTCCAACCGGCTCTTCCACTTGCACACACACGTCACACGTCTCTTCCTCCTTCCACCTCGCCTTGTCCATCTCCATCCATCCGCTTCCTTCCCCGTGCTGCCCCATGGCCCACCCATCACCGTCGCCGACCGGCAGCAGCAGCAGCCGCCGCCGCCGCCTGTCGGAGGTCCTGGGTGAGCAGCAGGAGCCATTCTCCCTCGACCTCTATCTCCTCGAGAGAGGCTGCTCCCCGGCCTTCCTCGACGCCACCGCGTGTGGTAGCGGCGGCGCCTGCTCGACGTGCTGGCCCAAGACCAGAGGCACCGGCCGGACGCTGAGACGGCCGGCGAAGAACAAGAAGGGCTCCCGTCGCAGCGGCGTGCTAAGGATGCTGCTCTCCAAGATTCTCACCGGCACGACGGCGCCTGCGGCGACGAAGAAGAAGAACCGGGCTGCCATCGGGTGGCGCCGCGTCGTTGCCGAAAAGCAGAGGACGCCGGACAGCTTCGAGCTCGCTCTTCGTCCCGCTTCCCCCGGAGCCGGAGCCGTTGAAGCGCACATGGAGGACGACGGCGGGGAGCAGGAAGACGACGAGGAGGACGAGTCCACGAAGAAGCAGCTGAGCCCGGTGTCCGTGCTGGAGCAGCGCCTGTTCGAGCACTCGCCGCCACCGCCGCCGCACGCGCCGAGTACGTAAGCAAGCACCCCAGCCACCATCTCTCTTTGTCACCGGCCATTATCGAATCGAGCTCGTACAATGCAAGCTGCCCAAATTCTGACGCGCCATTAATGGGAACCACCGCAGAAGCGCTGGCTATCTTCGGCGAGCTCCTTGAGGCCGCCTACACACCCAACGCACTGCTGGACGACGTCGACGTCGTCGCCATCGCCAAGGATCGAAGCAGAAGCACCCAGTCCGAAGACGGCCGCCGCCGCTGCAGCAGCACCGACAGCTCATCAACGCCGCCGACGACGCCGCGGGCCAGGAGGAGGAGGAAGAAGAAGAAGCACGCGCGCCGGAAGGAGGACGTGCCGTTGGAGAAAGACCTTGGTAGGTTGACCAGTCTCGTAGCCTCGGACATGGCCGTGGCAAGCGTCGGCGCAGAGGACCTGCGGCCGTCGGTGGAGGACGTGGGCGTGCTCATCGCGGCGGCCGTGCTGGAGGCGCTGACGGAGGAGACGGCGGCGGAGCTGATCGATGGGGATGGAGATGGACCACGGCTGTGCGGTTGACACGACACGGGTGGTGCTGACGATGCTGACCTCCGTTGTTGGGTTTTCTGGTGCGTGATGTGCGTATCTGATCGATCGACGTGTTCGTGCGTGTACGTACTAGTACAATATATTATATGGTTGATGGTGGTTTCTTGGTTGCGGTGTGTAGTTTGTGCTGATAGCTTGACACTTTGACAGTGCCTGGCTAGCTACTAGTACCTCTGTTTGTTAGGTTAGCATGGGATGGGAGCATGCTGAAACAGAGCTTTTGTACATGGGTTCATTAACATGGTATCGTTGAAAAAATAACAGCAATTAATATACCAACCATGCATATGACTCACACATGAACATTATCGTTGATCATGTGTTTTTTTTGTCAAGATTATATTAAACTCCTTTCGTCCCATTTAAAAAATGTGATTAGTGTCTCCTAATACAGAAACCTTAAGTAATTTCTAGATTAATCTAGGACAATATGTTAAGAAACTATTCTTCACAGCGCATTGTAGTTTTTCTATCTATACTCCGAATAAAAATCAACCAATCCATCCTCTCTTCCCTACATGGATCCTCTGCGCCATGCTACCATTTGCACACATGCACGAGGGAAGACATGTGCCCGGACGGGCGAGGGGAAGATGCACCAGCTCGGGGCACCCATGTGCAGAGGCAAGGCTAGGGAGGAAGACACGTCAGAGACGGGAGGTGGCATGCAGCTATTGTGTTTGGTTGGTTGGTTTGGCTTAGATAGAGTCACATCTTCTTTATGCATATAAGTTCATCACCTTTGAGGCAGTGTATTGAACACCTAGTGAACACTACTCAGTACTCACCACCTCTCACAACTCACATATCCTGTCCCCTGAGCGCACCACCACCTACGCCCCAGCTAGTCAAGCACCTCATCGCCATGGACTACGCATGAATGAATGCTCCTTCTCTAGTTGGCGGTGATGTTGTTTCAATGGTGGGAACAAGAACAATGGAGGAGGAGGCAGCGAGAAGAGCTGTGCCGCATCAGGAGAAAAAGAAGAAGCATGACCGGTTAGAACTGCAGCAGATCGTGGACCGGACGAACCGACAGTTATGTTTCTCCAAGTGCTAGAGCAGGTTGTTTAAGAAGGACCACAAAGCTCGAGGTTGCACTCGTCGTCTTCTCCCTTGCCAACCGCCTCTATTGCGGCGCTGTGCTCAAGAGAAAAAAGAGGAAGCTCGACTAGATGGAGCTGCGGTGGATTGAGGACTGGACGAACCGGTAGGTGTGTTTCTCCAAGCGTGGGAGTGGGCTGTTCAAGAAGGCCCACGAGCTCTCCATGTTGTGCGACACTGAGGTCGTGAGTTCACCGTCGAGTGCCACGTGAGCCTTCGCTTTGGTGGCTAGAGAACCACCTTCGAGCTTGTGTGGTGGTTGGAGCTTGTTGGCGTTCTCCTCCTCCTCCGCTCGAGCCTCCTTCGTCGAGCCTTTGCTCCCACACCTCATGCCTCCACGTCGGTGGCCGGAGCACCAACGTCGAGCTCGTATGGTGGCCGGAGCACCACCATCGTCCTCCTCTGCTTGAGCACACATGCACTAGGAGGTAACACGACTGGAGCAAGAGCGCTGGCCAAGCTACGCTCTAGAAAAAATGGCCATCTCCAACATTCTTCCCAGCCTAGCTAAGAGGTGTACGGTGGCCCGAAACCAAGCTAAAGATCATCTACATCTACAACTAACTAAACAAGCTCATCTTGGCTCAAGAAAATCAGGCGAGGAATTGATCATCCAACCAAACACATTATGTATCTCTGAGAAATAAGTCCAATTGTGCATTTTTCTTCACATCCAATTATAAGTGTCCGTGCAACATTGAATAGGCATCCAGCACACGTGCGGCAAGCTATGGCCCACGGCCAACCATGCATGCACATTGGCGCTAGCCACCAACCCCCCTGCTAACCTTGTTTGCGCAGGAATGGCAACCACTACTAGTAATCCTTTGGCCTAACGCAAAGCAAATTTCAGCGAGCTCGTACACAGGTGCACGTACAGCGGCAGGCAGGACGACCCAGCAACGGCGCGTACTCGTCAGCCAAGGCCCGTACTTGATCCGTCACTAGAGGATCGATCGGCCACGCGACGAGCTTGACGCCTAGCCCTGTCCAGCCACCGGAGGTCCGGCCGGTCCAGAGCAGAGCATAGATACCGGCGACCGGCCATGTCCCCTGCTCTTTTATGTATAATGACCTTGTTTTCGTAAAAAATTTTAGACGTATGTATAAAATATTAAATATAATTATATAATTTATTTTTAATTTATAAGATGAATCTTTTAAATCTAATTAGTCTATAGTTAGATAACAATTACTAAATATAAATAAAAATATTACAGTAGTTAAATTTAAAAATTTTAATAAACTAAACAAGGCCAAAGTAGTAAGTACTTGTAGTAGTCCTGTTCCGTTACGTTGCGTGCGTCCTGACGGACAGACACAGCATCTCCATCGAGAGCGACGCCGGAGCTACCGGTATACTCAATTCGGAGGACACTTTCTTTATTTTTTTTTCTTTTTCTTTTGTTTGTGAAAATGAGAGAGAGAAATAAAGCTAGAAGAAGGATCGATCCCTTCACCAATTGACGTACTAGAGGTTGCTCGGGCGTGTCTTGTTCGTTTAGCTGATAAATCATAACAAAAAATATTGTTAGTTGATTTGTTATTAGAGAAAATACCATTGAATGACTAGCAGATTCGACTAATAAGCACAAACAAACATGCTTATTTTACATGGAAATGGAGATGGACGAGCGCGCGAGCGCTCGGAATCCGTGTCCGTGCGGCAGGTAGACCATCGTTATCATCGTCATATATCCCTCGCTGTAGCTGTATCCCCGTGCACGGCGGTGCCGTCTCTCGCCGTCGCCGGCCGACCTTCTCAAAATCATCATCGTTCCTCTTCCAGTTAGCCGTGTGTCACCTTTATTTGTTTTTTTTTGAAACATTATTGTGGCCACGTCTTCTCGTGGCAATCTGGCATCCTACACACTGCATAATGACTTGGTGAGTCATCTGAGTCAATGATCTAATCACGGAGTAGGTCCATCCGGGAATTGAAAAAAAAACGACGCTTCTATCTTTCAGGCTCCTGAAATTTGGACTTTTGTCTAGGTAACGAACTGTCCACTTCGAATCTAACGGTGCAGGTGTGTTCTTCTCCCTTGAGCAGCTGCTCTCGCCACATCGGAACTCACCTCGCCGCGCGCGGTAAAGTCTCACTGGAGCTTCGCCGCCATCCTCATCATCTGGCCTGCCTACATCTCCCCCAAAACCTTTCAATACCTGTCGGATTTGAAGAAGAAAGAGAAAGATGATGAAAAGAGAGGGCAACAGATTTACGCGACACTGGAGCTCTAGCGACGAGCTCAGCACGAGACGTTAAGACATGAACTAGAAGGCCACGCGTTGCTGCGGGTACGAAGGGAGAATATAAATATAGCATCATTGTAGTCTATTAAGTCATCTATATACAGTTGTAGTAGTTAGTTTCAAAAGAGAAAGAGAGAAGATCACGTGAGAGAATAATTGCTAGCAGTATGCATATATAGTCATGTATAGGTAGGTGTATCCACTACTGAAACCATTTGTGAATGGACACTTATTGCATGCAACAGAAGAAGTGGATGATGATGTGGCGCAAGGAGGTGCAAGAAAATTAGCTTAGTGAGATTTGTCTTTATAGGACATATAAATATAAATTAGTGAATATTACTTTTAGCCATTACTTTTCGGATTAATAAATTAGCTTAAGATGGGAAAGACCTGCCCACCATGCAATAACTATGGTTAGTAAAACAAATAGAATCGATTGATTTCTCTTAGGGTCTGTCTCATAGGTTTTTGTCTTAGTTTGACAAAGCTGATTTTTAGCTTCTACCAAATTAAGTCCAGATAAAATAACTTCTTTCTAAAAGTTATTTTCAGCTCCTCTCACAACACAAGAGCCCAAGTGCAGCTGAAAAATACTAGTTTCTCCCTACTTCCTCTGTAAAAAACTGTTTTACCAAACTTTTATAAAATAATTTAACTTAATGGTGAAGTTGAAAAAAAATTCACCGATGAAGTTGATCTATACCAAACAATCTTTATTTTTTTATTTAATTTGATGTTTGGTAGTTATTCCAAGGCCTTGTTTAGTTCGTGAAAATTTTTAGGTTTGGCAACTATAACACAGTTGTTTGTATTTGACAATTATTATCTAATCACAGATTAAATAGGCTTAAAAAATTCGTTTCGTAAATTAGAGACAACTATACAATCAGTTTCTATTTTCGTCTATTTTTAATGCTTCATCCAAGGATTCGATGTAATGGATAATCTTGAAAATTTTTGAAAACATAATAATAATTTACTAGAAGTTCGAAAAGTTTCACGCAACTAAACGCATTCGAGAGCTTTCCCTAATCCACCTTCTCACTTCTGATCCTGACCTCAACCCCGGCACCGCCGCCGTCTCTCTCTCTCTCTCTCTCTCTAACCCGCTTCTCCACCTCCCTCTCCTCGGCTGCTCTCCGCGCGTCCACCGGGTCTACGCCGCATCGGTGAGTACCTCTCGCGCGCTTACTCTCACCCTCACGACCTCCGCTCCTCCCGTTCCCGCGCTCCGATTTGGGGGCCCAGCGGTTCCTGGTTCGCCATGTTTCTCCAGTCATCGATGCGGTTTTCGGTTCTGGAAAAACTGTAATTGAATTGAATAAATTGGTGTTTTGATCCTGGAATTGCAGGATTGGTTAGTCGGCACTGGTGAGGTCGCGCGGGGTACCGTCGGTCGATGGCGGAGCTTGTGGGGCCGCGCGTATACAGTTGCTGCACTTGCCGGAACCACGTCTGCCTCCACGACGACATCATCTCCAAGGCCTTTCAGGTCCGAACTCCCCGGAATTACCTTTCCTTCACTTCCGACGAGTTGTTTGTTCTTGGGAGCTTCTGTAATTAGCTTCCGGCGAGTCTATCTATACTAGGAATTAGGACCTCTGGTTCCTCCGAAAATCGGGTCCTCATGTAGGTGATACACTTAGTGGATCGGGTCCTCATGTAGGTGATAGATTTAGTGGATCCACTTGTGTGGATATTCTTGATGACCTGATTGATTTGTGATTGCCAAGTGGAGCGATCCTTTTTGCAGCAATGGGGTATGCTGTAACATTTCTGTTTGTTACTTAGAGCTCGGGATGTCAGTGTGTTGCGAGTTGTGTTTGCATAGTCATGTCTTTTATGGGTAGCAGAGATTACACCACTTCCACTTGGGTTAATGTGAATCGGTGCAGATGGCATGTGCTAGTCTATTTCTCTGTATGTTTGCATCTCTGAATCATGCCTTCAGGTTTCATGTCCATATATGGTTGTACTTCTCATTGCATTATAGTACTTCTGATTTTACTTTAAATACTGAATGAAGCATAACAGCAAAAGGGCGCTCTTGTTTGCTGTAGTGCTTTTAACACTATAGTATTCATGTATCTATGCTCCCACCCTTTCCCATGCTTCTATTTGAAAAAAAACACCAAAATTTTCTATGCTCACTTAAAATTCGAGATGCAACAAAAATATATGCAAGGAGATACAAAAAAGTGAAATCAGCTTTTACAGATTGCACTTTATTCTGATGCAACTATCCAAGTGCTGATTTCACTTTTTTAGTTTTTTGTATCTCCTTGCACAGATTTTCTTTTGCATCTCAAAGTTTACATGAACATTGAACTTCGATCCATTCATATTTTTGTTATAATTTTCGGGCACATTTGGATGTCTTTTTTTTTTTCTCAAATGGGAGCAGAGGAGTATGGCGAAGAGGTGGGAGTACTGGATACGTTCTTGGTGACTTGGTGCTAAAAGCACAACCAAAAACTAGGATCCCTATTATTGTGTCTGAAACCGTTTGTAAGCTCTGTATCTTTAGGGATTGGAAAATTCTTTGCAAGTGCCATATTAGTTCAGACTTCTGCTGGTGCCTGGAGGATAATGCCTTCTTCCTTTTTCTGTTTTAGGGGAGGAATGGCCGTGCATTTCTGTTCTCTCATGCCATGAATGTAGTTGTGGGGGCGAAGGAGGATAGGCAGCTTATGACAGGGCTACACACAGTCGCTGATATCTACTGTAATGATTGCCGTGAGGTGTTGGGCTGGAAGTATGAGAGAGCATATGAAGAGACACAGAAATACAAGGAAGGAAAATTCATATTCGAGAAGTCAAAGATTGTCAAAGAAAACTGGTAGTATCCAAGTTGTCACTCACCAAATATTCTGGTGAAGATGAATTGGTCATTGTTACATGGCAGTATGCTTTTGGATGTTTGTGTCCCTGTAAATAGCCTTCCTCGATGGATTGCAGTGCTAAGGCGCCTCATGTTCTCGCCTTAGAATTGTAAAACACACTTATTCCTGTTCATTTGTGTGAATAAGATACTGCATGTGGTTTTTTGGTATGGAATTATGGCCTCTAATGTGCATAACATGGTGGGTTCCTCAAAATCTTTTACTAACTTTGTTCTCGATGCGGAATTTGTCGTTTGATGGGTGTTATCAGGTTGCCGAAAAATTAATGGCTGATTCCATGCTTGGTTTTGTAGTAAGAACATTGGAAGATAGTTGTGGTTCCTTGAAAAGGGAATAACTTAGTTGACATGGAACTGGTTTAACATTGGTAAATGAAACATTATAGAAGAAACCCTCTGGTATTATATCGATTCCTAAACGTTCTGCATGTCTTCCTCTGCAAAAAGTCTGTTGATGTTAGTCTTAGTAGTCAGACTGTTGTTTCGTAAGGGAGCATGTATATGATACATTTGGTTAATGAATTGGTCCTGTATGTGATATATCTACTGAAAACTTTAGATTGATCAAGAATGTTTATTTTACACTGTTAGTTATTCATTTGATAACTGCTTTGACATGTAATATGCAGGCAAGTTAAAAATCTGGTGAGTTGGTGATGACCTTTTCTTGTAATTACTCCAGCCTTGCAGGATTGCTGAGCAGTCCGTGACGCAACCGATGGCCGTATAATACAAATTGTAATTGTCCGCTTCAACCAGTCCATGCCTATGCTTGTTTTGGCAGCTTGCATCTTGCAATCGCTCTGACAAATGGCTGGTTTGTAACAAAATTCTATTTCCCTCTTCTTAATGAAATATACGGATCCAATCCGTTCTCAAAAAAAGACCTTTTCTTGTAATGCATTGCAGAAGGATCAGGGTTCCGTATTCAAAGTTCAAACTCTTGCCTAAAGCTGTTTCTTTGTTATTATTTTTAAATAGTGTTTGCATCACATTCTTATGTTTGTAGTCATGTTCCAACCTTATGGTTTGATGCTCTTACCTTAGAGACATGTTTCTCTGAATAAGATACTACTACATATGGTTCTTTGTTCCAAAACCATGGTCTCCAATGTGCATAACTTGGTGGTCTCCAATGTTACATAGAAATTGCATTCGGTATTATCTGGAATGATGAAATATTACAGGGAAGTTGCCACCATGCATAGCATAATAGTGAAACTTAGATGCTATTTTGCCATATCCTCGCTTAATGAAAACGTGTCAAACAGTCACATTCTCAAAAAATAAAAATAAAAATTGGAATGTCCTAACTTTGGATGGTCTTTTGGCATTCACCAGCAACATAATATGTATGGCCAATTCTATTTTCAGTTTAGTTAGAACACAGCAAGATAGCTAGTTTCCACTCATAACAAGATGGCTGAAGAGTTCAGATTACTATGAGAAACATTTATAGAAAAGGACGGTGACAAAGAGATATTGCAAATAGTATGCATGTCTTTCTCTGATAAGTGCTTTGTTAATGCTATCATGCCTCATATCTATATCTATAATTTAATAAGGGAACTCTACTATTTGGTCAGCAAATTAGCTCTAAAGGTTGTCATATGTTTATCAACTAAAGCAGACCTAATCAAACGTGGTTACATGTTATGCATCATTAGTCGTCCTTTTACTAACCTCCTTGACTTAATCTTTGTTGCCTATGTTGTAGGCTAGTTGAAAATATGCGCAGCCATCTTTCTTGGTATTGCTTAGCTAATGGATTTATCTTGTCTCGATACTTAATGCTTAATCAGGACATCAGGTTGGACTTTAAGGTTAATACCTTGCGTTTGGCTCTCTCTTTTCTACGTCACGTTGAGTTTTGCAACTTCCACTTTTGTCCAGCTCTCCTGCGAGGAATTATTATCATTTACTCATAACCATTGATCTGATATTTTGTATGTGAGTGTGTTCATGTGCTGTTAATACCAGATAGTTACCTAATTTCTGCCAAAGTTATTTTGGTTGCGGCTGGGCGTGCAGCCTGACCACATATTTTTTTAATAAATGGAATAGTGCTCTACATTGTATTCTATGGATGGAGGGTGCCCCTGACCCTGAGGCTTGACATGCTTGTAGTGTGAAATACTTGAAGTATGTAAGAACTCTGCTATCCAATTTTCAAAAAAATAAAGCTCTGCTATCCACGATGCCAACAGGTTTGTCCAGACGCCCAAAACTTCAGTTCATGAAGTTCACCAAAGATGAAATGGTCATTGTTACATGTTATTGTGCTTTAACATTGTGGGTCCTCAAAATTATCATTCTGGATAAGAATGTAGTGCTGAATTTGTCGTTGGGTGGGTCTTATCAATGCCTGATTCCATGTTTGGTTTGTAGTAATAACATGAGAAGATAATGGTTCCTTGAAAAGGGAATAGCTTAGTTGACGTGGAACTGATTTAACAGTGGTAAATGAAACATTTTAGAAGAAATCCTCTGTGGTATTATCGTTTCCTAAACATTCTGCATGTCCTCTGCAAAATATAGTCTGTTGATGTTACTCTTGTTACTTGTCAGACTATTGTTTAATGAGGGAGCATGTATTTGATACGTTTGGTTAAAGAATTGGTCCTGCATGTGAGTCTGTGACATATCTATTAATATCTAGACCGATCTACTGTTAGCCATTCATTTGCTGACTGCTTTGACCTGTACTATGCAGGCAAGTTGAAACTCTGGTGAGTTGGTGATGACCTTTCCTTGTAATGCATTGTAGAAGGATCAGGGTTCCATGTTCAAACCCTTGTCATTTTTTTGAATGCAGAAATAACGCCTTGTAATTAAGCTACAGTTAGATTCATTTTGAAAATTCTTGCGCTTAGCTGTCTCCACTTGTGATTAGGTTGCAGTTAGATTCAGTTTTAAAACTCTTGCGTTTAGCTGTCTGTTTGTTATTATTTTTAAGTAGTATTTGCATCACTCTTATGCTTATAGTCAGGTTCCAGCCTTAAGGTTTGATGCTCTTGCCTTAGTGACATGTTTCTGTGAATAATATACTGCATATCGTTCTTTGTTCCAAAACCATGGTATCCGTTATGCATAACTTTAATCTTTACAATATTGGTCTTGTGAGAGAATGTTACATAGAAATTGGCATTGGATATTATCTGGAACGATGAAATATTACAGGGAAGTTGCCACCATGCATAGGATTATGTTGTAACTTAATTGTGATCATACCATCCAAAGTTGAGGCCATGAGACCACATGTCAGACATAGCCGATGCTATTTTGGCAATGTTGTAACTTTGGATAATCTTTTGGCACTCACCAGCAACATAATATGTACAGAGGCAATTTTACCAAAATACTAATGGTCAATTCTTTTTTTTTTCAGTTTCGTCGGAATACAGCAAGATAGCTATGATTTCCACTCAAAACAAGATGGACAAAGTTAATATGGAGCCGATTTCGGATTACTATGAGAAACATTTATAGAAAAGGGATGGTGACAAATGAGATATTGGAAATATTATGCATGTCTTTCTCTGATAAAGTGCTATGTTGATGTTATCATGCCTTCTCAGACCTATTGTTTAATATGGGAACTTTACTATTGGTTAGAAAATTAAGTCTGCATGTTGTCATATGTTTATTGACTAAAGCAGACCAATACATATTTTGCATCATTAGTCGTCTTTTTACTAACCTCCTTGACTTAATCTTTGTTGCCTATATGTAGGCTAGTTGAAATATGAGCAGCCATCTTTTCTGGTAGTCCTTAGCTAATGGATTTAGCTTGTCATGATACTTAACGTTTGATCAGGGCATCAGGTTGGACTTTCAGATTAATATACCTTGCGTTTGGCCCTCTTTTCTTGGCGCATGCCACGTTAAATTTTGCAACTTACACTTTTGTCCAGCTCTCCTGCGAAGAACTATCATCATTTACTCATAACCATTGATCTGATATTTGTTTGCGAGTTTGTTCATGTGCTGTTAATACTAGGTGCAGTAGTTACCTAATTTCAGCGATTTTTGTTGCAGCTGGGCGTGCAGCCTGACATCTTTGTTATATGGAATAGTGCTCTATACAGTATATATATGGATGGAGGGTGACCTCTGACCCTGAGGCCCGACGTGCTTGTAGTGTGAAATAGTTGAAGTCAAAAGCAGCCGCTTGGTATGCCAGAACTCTGCTATCCACGATGCCTAAAGGTTTGTTCAGACGCCCAAAACTGCAGTTCATGAAGTTGACCGAAGACTAGGTAGACAAGGCCATTATTCCCAGAAAATTTGAGAAAGACATGGTGCTGAAGCCATTGCACAATGCAATATGCATAGAAAAGAAAACCATTAGTCTGTAACAGACAATTTAATTTGCAATCACATCAATTGATGCTACCGTTATGAATTTGAGACCACTATGACAGCAATCCTTGTTATGTGACGACCATTGACCAACAGTTCGTTAGCAACTCAGGACGTCATGACCTCATATGGTTACCTCAGGTGACTAAGTACAGTGAAGCTTGCAAACTTTCTGAAGGCACGTGTAAGGCCCCATTGGGCACAGGTTCTTTTACAGCTCCTGGAGCACTTCATCACAGTTTTTTTTTTACCAAACAGACAAAATCTCAGTACCTCCTTGTGTGAAGCTCTTAAAAGTTGCTCTCCGAGAAGCTAGACAAAATCTAGGATCCGCTACATTTCAGGTGTCTGAAATATAGCTTTTTTTTTCAGGCGTCAGTTACCAGCCTGTGTGCAGTCTCAAAGACATGATCGATGGCCACCACATCGCCTGAATACAAGTTTGATTTCAGGCGACTGGTGCATAGCAAAAGTGACAAACATAATCTATGTGTTCTGTAACATCGAGACTGTCAAGGGCGTTGAGCCCAAGGGTAGGAGGACCGCAGCTACGAAGGTCGTAGCCTCTGTCCGTGGTGGTCGATCGGGTTATACCCCCAGATCGCCATTCTTCGTCAACGGGTTTTGCCCCCTGTCGCCGGCTTGAGAGGAAAAGGAAGATTAGATGGGATAATTCTTTGTTGAGTTCTTAATGTGCATTTACAGAGATATATGGCCTCCGGCCCAACCAAACCTCCTAAACTTTAGACTAAGAAAGGAAAACAACCAATCAAAACTTCTACTCCTTCTAATCCTAGCCACTTGGCCTGATCCCCTACTAACTCAGGCAATCCGCGCGCTCTGCCGCGCGGCACACGTCGCGCACCCTGCGACGCCGGGAGTACCGCGCCCGTACATTATATCTCTCCCCTCCTCGAGAGGCAGGCGCACGCCACGTGCAAGGCGAGTCTTGACCGCCCGCTTCGGCTCTGGAATGATGGCGCCATGACGAACATGACGCAGGGCTGGTGGTTCTTGCGGAGGCTCGCCATGGAACTTCTTGAGGAGCCCGACATGGAAGACATCGTGGAGGCGAGCTTGGGGAGGTAGGGCCAAGCGAACGGCGACGTTGTTGATTAGCTCGACCACGCGGTACGGGCTGTAAAACCGCAGCTTCAACTTGCCGGCTGCAGGTTGGGGCATAGAGGCCGTCGGGCGTTGACGAAGACGAAGCAGCACCCACTCACCCACCTGGTAGTCGACCAGACGGTGGAGCCGATTATAGTAGCACTTCTGCACCGCCTGGGCCTATTCGAGCCGGTGTCGGACGTCCTCGAGGAACTCCGCGCGCTCCGCCAGAGTCCGAGCCACCGCCGGTACCCGCGTCGCCTCGTGCTCGTATGACTGGAAGGCGTACATGACGCGGAACGGCGTCTCCCGCAGCGACAACTGGAAGGCGTTGTTGAAGATGTACTCCACCCAGGGGAGCCAACGCAGCCCGTCGCGGGGGCGGTCACCTGTCAAGCAACGGAGGTACATAATGATGACCTTGTTAGCGGACTCCGACTACCCATCGGATTGAGGATGGAACGCCGTCGTCATCTGAAGCTTGGTGCCGCTCAAGCGCATCAACTCGCTCCCAAAATTGGAGGTGAACACCGAGTCCCGGTCAGAGACGATAGACTGCGGAATGCCATGCAGCCTGACGATGTCGTTGAAGAATGCTTGGGCCACAGTCTCTGTCGAGTACGGGTGCGCCAGGGGGATGAAGTAGGCGTACTTGCTGAAGCGGTCCACCACTATCAGGATGACGGACTTGCCTCGGACGCGCGACAGCGCCTCAACGAAGTCCATGGCGATGTCCGACCAAACACCCTGCAGCACAGGGAGTGGCAGCAACAGGCCGGCCGGGTGCAGGTGTTCTGGCTTGTTGTGCTGGCACACGACGCATGCACGGATGAGATCTTGCACCACACGTTTCATGTGAGGGAAATGGAAGTCGCGGCGGAGTCGATGCAAGGTGCGTTGGATGCTTTCATGCCCCTCTTTGTGGACAGCCACCAAAGCTTCCTACAACAGCGGGGAGTCCGGCAGAAGGTACAGCCGCCCACCGTAGTGGACCAGCCTGTCGGCTAGAGACTAGGGCCGAGTCCTGGCGCCGCTCCTGATGTCTGCCTGCAGGGCCGCAAGGGCCGGGTCGGTGGCATGTGCTTGGCATAGGTGATCGATGAAGTCGAAGCGTGGCCCGGACAACACCAACACCGCGCTCTCCTCCGGAGTGTCACGACAGGAGAGAGCATCCGCCACGGCATTGGTATGACCCGGCTTGTACTCTACGGTGAAGTCGAAGCCGAGGAGTTTGTCCACCCAGTGATGCTGTGGGATGGTGGACAACCTCTGATCCAGCAAGTACTTGAGGCTGTAGTGGTCAGTCTTGATCATGAAGCGGCGCCCCCAGAGGTAGGGCCTCCAGTGATGGACGGCCTAGACGAGGCCGATCAGCTCGCGCTCAGAGGCGGCGAGAGCACGATGTCGGGGGGCCATGGGCTGGCTGAAGAAGGCTACCGGGTGGTTGTCCTGGACCAACACTACCCCGAAGCCATAGGACAAAGCGTCACACTCGACGACGAATGTCTTGGAGAAGTTTGGCATTGCGAGTACCGGGGCTGAAAGCCCAAGTTTGGTTTTGGTAATTAATGACACCAAGTTGCTAATGCCTTGTATTTAAGTGATTTGAGTTAGGCATAGCAACACAAGTGATGAAGGTGCAAGGTGGCATGGAAGGTGGCC
>Ga0182004_10000371_pt1 | contig 25923 bp, 23 predicted proteins | sample Sormic07211540_1_FD_120479 | JGI IMG/M metagenome (GOLD analysis project Ga0182004, IMG submission 120479) | Endophyte microbial communities from Sorghum bicolor roots, Mead, Nebraska, USA - 072115-40_1 MetaG | ecosystem: Host-associated > Plants > Roots > Unclassified | place: USA: Nebraska...
CCGTCACATCGAATCTTTAGACACATGCATGAAGTATTAAATATAGATAAAAATAAAAACTAATTGCACAGTTTGGTCGAAATTGACGAGACGAATCTTTTGAGCCTAGTTAGTCCATGATTGCACAATAATTACCACAAACAAACGAAAGTGCTACAGTGTCACGAAATTTTTTCCTTCAGGAACTAAACAAGGCCTAGGTCGCTTCTTCCTTTTTTGTTTCATGTATGTATGTAACATTCCCTTTTTAACCGCATCTAATAAGGACAGTTCTAATTCAAATATATGCTCACTCAGACACGTTTAATTTGCACAATAAAAACGTTCAAACGAGACTGCTCAAAGCTAAGCCATATATTTGAATATTTTGTCCCGGCAACAACGTAGCTGCAGCACCAAAGATCACCCAAAAAACTGAAAATCTCCATGCCAGCTAACGTATCTGCATCACAAAGCAAAACTAATTTTGACATTCGACCTCACACATTATATTGTTGTCATCTCTTCCCAATTGGTTCCACCGGATCAACAAGTGTCCACACGATCAATAGTTTTATCTCCCTGCATATATTAACAAGCGTACGTGTGAGTTAGTGGTGCATTATTAGTGGATTTGCAGGAGTCAAAAAAACAAAGGACTTGCACCACGTCCACATCGTTTGTGAAAACTAAACGGATAATCAGGCACTTAACTCTGTTAATTCGCCCAAATCGAATGATTGATCGTTAGATTCCTCCTTGGATATGATTCGCTTCCCAAAGGTTGCTCACTCTAGCTGTCAAATTCTGTCAAGCTACTCAGCGTGTTCCATATCTATATAACAACTGTTGCATGATGCAGATATCCAGTACAAGTTTGATTCAGTCATGGGTCATTTCTTGATTTCTTTTTCAACTGAGCCATTGCTTGATTCTTTACCAACCTACATGGATGTGGAGGGCGTGCAAATTTTGAACCAAATCCACTAATTTGTTAGTTTTTCAGGAAGTTCATGCGTGCCTTTTCTACCGCCTGCATTGAGCCAACAATTTTTTTTGACAGAACATTGAGCCAACAATTTTGATAGTAGTTTGTGCAATAAGCGCCAAATCTAAGGGTAGTGCAGGAAACAGGCAAGAGTCTGTCTACCCAACACCTGGGTGTTCAGCACCTGATTTTTTTTGGCAGGCACTGTTCATCTTCTAGCTCCTGCCGCCCGGCACTGTTCATCTCCTACCTCCAGCCGGCTGTCGCAGCTCACTGCCATTGGTATTGTTCATCTTCTTCCTTGGCACAAATTACAGATCACAAATTACAAGTTATAAATCACAAATCACAAGAAATAATTTTCTCTATAGAAGGACAAGAACACAATTTGAAAGAGAGGGAGGAAGAGGAGGACGACGCCGCCGCCACCGCCACCGAAGAGGAGGGAGGAAGGACCTGCAGGCGTTGGCGCGGGCTGAGCGCAGGCGGACGAAAAATCGTGTGCTGGATAGGCGTAAAACACGCGAGTGACATATAACATTTTTTATCTGAAATGCACTGGAAAAACTTGGGAGTTCGTAGATTTACAAAGATTAAGTGCAGTGAAGTATTTATGCAATTTCCTTGTTGAAGCATAAAGTTGAAACGATGTGTTTAGAACTATACGTAGAACTTTAAAACATAAAAACACTTGTACACTCCATGGACACGGCCAAGAAAAATGGAGTTCGAGAGCAGGGTTCTTAGTTGGACAACAGCAAGGCACTCATACTAACAGTTAACCGAAAACAAATGATAGAACACAGTAGATGCATGAAGCCTCATGACTGGCTTGGCCAAATGTTTAGAGGTCTATATGTCCCAAAAGTTCGAAAGGCTAGAAGCTGCTGCTATTTCTTCTGTGTCAATGAGAAAATAACCACCTATCTCAGAACTGTTGAGACACTAACCATTATCATTACCTCCCTGCCACACCACCCTTAACCTTGTGTTGTTTATCATTTCGACAATATGAAAGACTTATATTTTCTGAATTATGACTTTGTAAAGTAGCTGTGTGACTTACTGGACAATATAAATATATCAAAAGAAACCAAACACCTCAGAACAATAATTTTGAGGCCACCATAAACATTTGTTGAAGACTTGAGAAGAGAGTTTAATTGGGCAAAAAAAAGACAAGCACAAAATAGCATGCACAACATATCCAATCAAGTAGCAACACATTATTTGTAGGTTCATTAACATAAGTCCCTAAATAGAAGAAGCTCTAAAATTTTGATTGAACTAATAGTCTACTGTTGATTATAGGAAAAATCTAGTGTGCCTTATGCCAGCTACCTGACATCAAAATAGATGAAATATAGTTTCAGTTGTTAAGTAGTTCTGAATTTATTAGATCTTAGGTGCATATCAATGCAATCAAACAGCTGGTTTATTGTTCCGATTTGCACTGAAATGAATAATAGTTAACATTATTGGTCTTGTGCATAGAAACAATATACTTGGCTTAAAAGAAATATAGTATAACCACGAACTAGTTGACATTATTGATCTGTGCATAGAAATAATAGTTGACATTAGGACCCAGATGAGTTCACTATTGATCTAACAATCTAACCAGTACTCAGCATTCGATAAAAAAACCTTTTAGTCCCAAGCAAGCAATTGGGATAGGCTGAGTACTCAACATTCAACTTTAGGTCAAAACATAGACAAGGCAATCATACTTCAACAATAGTTTGACAAGGTAGAGAAACACAATTTATATCAACCGAGTTCATTTAGTTAAACAACATGTTATGAGGGGACTTACATAAAAATGAAAGCAATGCACCTGAGAAGCTGTAAAACATAGCTGCATACAGAAAAACACACTCTATGATAGTGACACTATATATGTGCAAAGTCAACTAATTAATTAGCATGGAAATAATTGAAGTCAGTTAAGCTAAATAACACTAGGAAATATTAAACTATCATTCACGCATAAATTGAAAATGCATGTCATATATCATCAAGAAGAAAAAACTTCTGGGTCAATTATCAGGATGATTCTTTTTTCTATTTCCAACAATTAAAGAGGTAAAATCAGACTCCTATATTTGACCTCGGTGCAGATGGGACCGATGATTGAGGAAAATGTCTGTTATATTGCAGGAAAATTTGAAAATATGGCTGCATGCTTGAAAAATATGTAAAATTACATGTTCAGAATAACCTATTAGTTTCCAAAGAAAAAACCTCTTTTTTAAGATTCAGAAGATAATCTACAGTCTATGACCACAGATCAGATAACCATTGTTCACATATACATCACACTACTGAAGCATTGCAAAACTGATCCCAATCAGCTACAGCTTGAAATTAGACAAGAGAGAACATTCAAATTAGAGCTGATGGCTAAGAGGAATAAGGGAAATAAACAATCTTTGATTCCAAATCGAGTCCAGATAACAAAGAGAAGATGCATATCGCCATTCCATATGCATATATGTCCATGAACCAGCACATAGCGACAGTCATCTAAGAAAAAAAGTTAGTAGTAGAAAATTACTAGACACCTTAAAAGGGCATACAGGGACAGGCAACACATTGAATCCTAAGATTGGTAATCAGGTCCACCGAACAGTTGAGGAGGCTCATCCTCAAATTTTCAGCAACAATACTTTGTGCAAATATAAGAGAAGTACTACGGTTGCTATTTGTGCTCCTGTAATATGTGCAGTGTCACCGTGGTGATCAGCCTGAACTTCCACCTCTAAGAGAGAAAAACTAATAATCAAACTGGAATTAAAGGGGTTTACATAATTCTGTTATTGAGTGTTGACACCAAGAGAAACTTTGGGAACTTGATCAATCTCAAATATCCATTGTCTATGCACTTTCAAGAAAATGAAGAACCTTCAATGATAGTGCCTGAAAACAGTCCGGACAGAAGAAATTATAACCATATTGCGCATCAACTAACTCTGGAGTCTTGTAAGCTGCCGTGTTGTCTTGAGGACTCACCAGAGGCCAGAGCTTGTTCCAGGCCTTGTCTAGTGAAAACTTGTTTCTCCTTAGAAAAAAGCACGAAGCTAGAACTCATTCTAAATCCTTAATTTGTAGTCATGATCCAGCTGAGGATGCCGCCTCCATGTTCACCCCATTCCGCAGCCAGACGCACAAACCTGAAACGTCCCCGCCGCCGGCGGTGAGCTCCTCCAGCTCGTGGAAAAGGGGCCCGAAACTAAATGGTGTTTTTACTCGTTGTCCATCACACAAGTTTTTTTCACAAGTGGTCGCAACGGTCCAACTCCAACACTTGCAACTTCTTTCAAGAAGAAGCCCAATACAGTACGCCCCTCTATCAAATGATCCATTTATCCGGCCCAAACAAGCCCAATGGGAACCGCCTTTGACCTTTCCCTGCCACGGCAACTGCAACCCCAAGTCGCACCCGCGAGAGGCGACACGGCCCGAGCGACAGGCACAACAGACCCCTTCGCTCCTGGCCTCCTGCTCGGCGTCGCGCCACCGCTGCGCCTCTCCGGAGTCGCCGGCCGCCAAGGGCACCCTCCACCTCTCCTTTCGGCGCCCGGGAGAAGGAGATGGGAGTTCACGGGCTGTGGGAACTGCTGGCTCCGGTCGGGCGACGCGTCTCGGTGGAGACCCTTGCGGGGAAGCGGGTGGCGGTGGACGCGAGCATCTGGATGGTGCAGTTCATGCGGGCGATGCGGGACGACAGCGGCGAGATGGTCCGGGACGCCCACCTCCTCGGGTTCCTCCGCCGCATCTGCAAGCTCCTCTTCCTCCGCGTCCGCCCCGTATTCGTCTTCGATGGCGCCACGCCGGCGCTCAAGCGCCGCACCCTCGCCGCCCGCCGCAGGCACCGTGACGCCGCGCAGGCCAAGGTCCGCAAGACAGCCGAGAAGCTCCTGCTCTCCCATGTGAGTCTCTTCTCCGTTACCTACCCTTCTCCCCTTTTTTTTCTCTACTCGATGTGGGTGGTCGTTGTCTCGTTCATTAGAGGTGGAATACTGACATCCCGAATCGCTTATAATACAAAATTATCAATGTTAGGCACAGAATTTGCAGTGCATTCTATTTTGATCCTAGCACAGAAGGCAGTGCATCCTTCCAATTCATCCGAATAACCATCATCATATAACTGTTGTTCGTGAGCCTGTTCGCTTGTGTGAATACATGGCTGAAAATACAGTTCGCTGGTATGTTGTAAGAGAAAAACACTGCCGAATGACTGACAGATTCGGCTGATAAATTTAAGCGAACAAGCTCATTTTACCAATTATATGGTGCAATAAATTGGTTAGAGTATAGTTCAATGTGCTGAGCAATTCATGATCAAGGTATTGATGGTTTGTGACCTTTGGTTGTCAGCTCAAAGCGAGGAAGCTTGAAGAATTGGCAGAACAAATCCGGAGTGACAGGGCTAAGCATGATGCCAAGGGCAAACAAGTTGAGAGCAGTAAAGAAGGAGAAACTGAGAAAACAAGTCAAAACCAAATTGGTGATACCAACAACAGTGAGGGAAATGCTGCATCAATCAATCAGGAGAAAGTGGATGAAATGTATGTCTACCCGTAACTCTCCTCATGTTATTTTCTGGTTAAGGCCAGTGAGTTGATATTTTTATTGCATGTGTTAAGGCTGGCCGCATCACTTGCTGCAGAGGAAGAGGCAGATTTCACTGACGAAGGAAAACACCATTTTACAAGTGTTCCGTTGCCAGAAGGAGCTGAAATTGATGAGGATGAAGATGATGATGAAGGGATGATCTTCGTAAGTATATTTCCCATGAATCATTGAAATTTCATACTTTTTATTTCTTTCACTTTTCTTTCTGCAGGTTATTTGAGTCTTGCTAAAATATTTACGTATTTCATACTTCTGTCATGTGACTTTGGTGTTATGGAAAACATATACGACTGCACTGACTAGCACATATTTCCCTTGTTTGATAGATTGATAGCTAGGCATCCTAGTTGGTTAGCTTTACTAGATGGTTCCTCTATATGAAGGTTGCCAAAGTCTTGTTTAATCAATCAAGTGTTAATTCAGTAAAAAGGATTTTGCCTATCAAACTTGGCTATCATCAAAGACTCTTCTCGACGGAAAAGCCCGATGATTAGAGGATGATCTGCCCTTACCACAACCACAATATATGGACTAGTTCCTGGCTTTCTTGCTCTGTATTTAGAAAAAGTGTTTTTTCCCTGTTGTATGTTCATTTTCTTCAGTTATTAGTTGGTTTAAAACATAGTATAATTTTATTGCGGTTGCAGCCTATGACAACTGGTGACATTGATCCTGCAGTATTGGCTTCCCTTCCTCCATCGATGCAGTTAGATCTTCTTGTTCAGGTAAAAGGGGCAACAGACTAATGCTTCTTATGATTGTCCTATGCTACAAAGCAACAAGGAAGATATCTTATTTCCCTTTTTGTGTTTGCTTTAGATGAGGGAGAGAGTGATGGCTGAAAACAGGCAGAAATACCAGAAAATAAAAAAGGTAATAGGCATACTTCTGTAAGTATATCAGCTGCATAGCAACACTATTTGTTTGGTGGCTATCTATCCTTGGACCCTTTTAATATGATTTTACAATTTGGTCATCTTTAGTAATGAGAAGTTCCTTCCAGGAACCTGCAAAATTTTCAGAGCTTCAAATACAGTCCTATCTCAAAACAGTTGCTTTCCGTCGAGAGATAGACCAAGTTCAGAAGTCTGCTGCAGGGAAGGGTGGTGGAGGTGTCCAGACATCAAAAATAGCATCAGAAGCTAACAGAGAGTTTATTTTCTCATCATCATTCACTGGTGATAAACAGTAAGTGATTTGTTACTTTGCATCTGTCGCTGTGTGCATTAGAATTAACAAGGGCTGCTCATTTAAGGCTTTCCAGTTCTACACATTGCCTTTTGTGATATTCCAGCATCAGCATCATATTTATTAGCTTATTGTACTTTCCCTACTGGATCAGGATGCTGGCACAAAGACGTGAAAAGGAACATAATGTTGAGAACACTAAATCAAAAAAGGAAATTAATTCTTCTGTCTTCACATCTAACCCAACAAATAGTTTGGGAACAATGAAGCCTCCCAACAGCAGTAAACCTTCGAGGGATTTTGGGCCTGATGTTGAGACCTATCGTGATGAGAGAGGACGAATTAGAGTAAGCAGGGTCAGAGCAATGGGAATTCGTATGACTCGTGACATTCAAAGGAATTTAGATTTTATTAAAGAGAATGAGCAGGTTAAAAGTAAGGGACAAACGCAGACCAGTGTTCACAATGGATCAACAGGCAATGAAGAACCTCCAGTTTTTCCAGAGCATCTTTTTGAAAGTAACAAGCTCCAGAGTTCTTGTAATCCTGATGAGGATCTTTCTGAAACTGACAGAGAGAACCATCAGACCTCATCACAAGTAGAAGCAGCAGATAACATTTCTGAGAGTTCTTGTCATGGAAACAAGGAAGCAATAGAGATATCTTTCTCGGTTGATCAAACTGAATTGAAGGATGGCGATGAAGATATATTTTTGCAACTAGTGTCTGGGTCGACATCCAACATGTTTTCTGGCAATAATTGTTTGGTTAAAAACACGGAAGAATCTGAAGATTCTGAGTGTATTTGGGAAGATGGTGTTATTGAAGCAGGAACATCTCCTATGAAAGTTGGCAAGAACGATCATAAGTCATCTCTGCCAGAGAATTGCAGCGATGATGAGATGGAGTGGGAGGAAGGTGATAGCTTTGCACCTGGAGTTGCTTCTAGTAGTGAACATAATCCATGTAACGCACCAAAGGGGGATTTAGAAGAAGCAGCTCTTGTACAGGAAGCAATAAGGAGGAGTTTAGAGGATTTTGAGAAGAAGGCATCTGAGAATGTGAGCACTGGAGATATACAAGAATCTGTTGAAGATAGATCTTTGCAGTTCTCCAATAATGTTCCTAAGATATCTGAAGCTCTTGGTGAAAATGATTCACATTCTGGAGTACCTGTTGTTGAAGAGATAAACAATGAAACAAGAACAGAAATCAATTGTGATAAGGATGATATGGTACAGGGCACTGGACTACTTGGAATTGATAGACAAGAAAATGAAACCCGACCTCAACTGGTGAAAAATGATGGGCATCTGGGGTCTGTGCCTCTATGTACTACATTCACAAGTAATCTGGCTGAAAAACCATCTAACAGCACAGAAGCTAACGGTGAAGATGTAATGATATTTACAACCAAACTTCCTGGAACAGCTGTAGGCGATTGTGATAAAACTTCCAACCTAAACATTATGAATTCTGATCAATCAAAATGCAGCAATGATATTGCTTCAACTGGAGAAACCTTGTCACATCAAAAGGATCTTTTGATTGATGAACTGCTAGCTGACACTGCTGAACAAAAAGAAAATGCTACCCAAGTAGATCTGAAGTTTGCCACATCTGAGATAGATTATACACAAATTTGTGACAATGATGACAACCATACAATATCAGCGAGTTATGTTGATGCAGAGCTATCTCGTCTTAGACAAGAACAGATAGATCTTGGACATGAAAGGCGAAAACTTGAAAGTCATGCAGAGTCTGTAAGCAGTGAGATGTTTGCCGAATGCCAGGTTTGAAGTGATCCTTAATTCCTTATTTTCAACTGAATAATTCAAGGTTCTTGATGCAAAATTATATCATAATGTGTGCATTGGAAATAGAGATATAAGTAAATAATTTGGTTTATTAGTAAAGAAACACTAGCCAAAAGTTCCATTGATGACAAAATGCTACTCTGATGCGGTTCCATGTTGCAGGAATTGCTCCAAATGTTTGGCTTGCCATATATTATTGCACCAACGGAAGCTGAAGCTCAATGTGCATACATGGAAATAAATAACCTCGTTGATGGAGTTGTCACTGATGATTCAGACGTCTTTCTGTTTGGAGCAAGGAATGTTTACAAGAACATATTTGATGATAGGAAGTACGTAGAAACATATTTTATGAAGGTATATCCTATTTTTGTATCTTGGTTCAATTATATTCATTGTCTTCTCAGCTCGATCCTTTTTCAAATAGTGTTGTAATGTTTCAGGACATTGAGTCTGAGCTTGGGTTAACACGAGAACAGTTAATCCGTATGGCTCTGCTTCTTGGGAGTGACTACACTGAAGGCGTTAGGTAATAACAACCTAACAAAATGCAGGAATTTCTTTACCATGTTCTTGTTACATCTTGAAACCATTCTACATAATACATATATACAATGTTTATTAGTTGTGGTGGTGCAAATGCTCCTGTCAGATAACCATATGATTTCAACTGCTATATGAAAGTAACATCAAAGTTTATTTTTATGTATGGGTTGTTACATTTTCTTTTCTAGGAAGTGGATCTCGAGTTTCTGCTCCAGAAATTGTTTTTTCCCTTCATTTTCTGTTCCGTAGTTTGAATGCCTTTCAATCGGAATACCTAAGTTTAGTAATACTAAAAGCATGATTGACCTTTCTAAGTATTCTAAAGTGCAGCACCAAAATGCAACATTTCATCTGATACATTTTTTTTGTTGGTTATGCTCTATTTTTTATTTTACTTTATATGCTGGTGTGCAGTGGTATCGGCATTGTGAATGCTATTGAAGTTGTACATGCATTTCCTGAGGAAGATGGACTGCAGAAGTTTAAAGAATGGATTGAATCACCGGATCCATCAATATTTGGTAAACTGCATGTGGAAGCAAGTGGTAGATCAAAGAAAAGAAAACTTGGTGGAAATGATTCAGATGGAAAGGGTAAAGGCCTGGAACCTGAATGCATTCAAGGTTCTGATGATAAACAATCTTCTAATGAGGCTGAACATGTAAAGGAAATATTTATGAGTAAACATGTAAGTATGTTTTCTTGCAGGGAACTACTTATGGACCTCTGTCATTGATTGATTCTTGCATATACATGCTCTTGTCGTATTTTTTCTTATTGTTCCTTAATATATCAGAGGAATGTGAGCAAGAACTGGCATATCCCTGCAACTTTTCCCAGTGAATCAGTTGTAAATGCATATATTTCTCCACAAGTTGACAATTCAATGGAGCCTTTTTCCTGGGGAAGACCAGATTTAGGCCTACTACGCAAGTAAGTTGAGAACTATTTTTCTGCGAGCCATTGAACTTGCAAGCAGTATACGACGTATTCATGAGAGCTATAATTCTAGATTTCTGTGAGCATATCAATTTGTTTCCTTTTCGAGAATGTAAGAATTTATTTTGGGTTTAATATTACATATGTAGTATATAATTAACCATTTGCCAGTTTGGACTATATTGCCTAATATAGGTTGCATATGTAAGAAGGTAAGCTGCCCTGGATTGTGTGTGTCACTTAAAAGAAAATTTTAGAAGTATCTGCACTGTACAGCATTTAGGAATCGAAGTTGATGTAAACCATTGTTTTTTCGTATTTCTGTTTTGATATTGATTCATGACTGTTATCTTCTTTACAAGAACCCTTAAGAAAAAGAACGATCAAGCTGAAGAACATTGATCTGTTATGAATGTTTTTTTTCTTCTGCGTCCTTGGTACAGCATCAGAACTAAAGAAAAAAATTCCTTCAGGTTATGTTGGGAAAGGTTTGGATGGGGCAAAGAGAAAGCTGATGAACTGCTTATTCCTGTTTTGAGAGAGTATAATAAACATGAGGTTCGTCTAGTTAGGTTTCAATAACTATTTACTGCATTCTAGGCTACTTCTGTTTTGTATGTAATGTTCTGCATGATGCTGGTTTAGTCTACCAACTTTTGTAGTTTGTCTTTTTTTTTCTCAGAAAGATGATGAATGTTTTTAGAGGATATTTGATTCGAGGAACCACCCCATCCTAGATGTGGTGGTGCATTGTGAGTTTATCCCATGAATTTTGGTGGAACTGCCCCATTCCTAATGCTTGTACTAGTTTTTTTTTACTGTCACCGGGGGCTTGTACTAATTTTTAGCTTGTGAGGGATGAGGTGATAGAGAATCAACCCATTCTATTCCACAAACCAAAGAAATAATTCAGGAGTGAGAAGATGAGAGATCACCCCATTCCTCAAATCAAACACACTCTTAGAGAACAGACTATACAGATATGCCAGCGTCTCACCTAATCTTGTGTAAATTTTTGGATCTGCAGCCAGTGGCTCAATCATATCATAACCATTTGCAATGTCAATAAAAAATACAAATACATCATTACAATTTTCTTGTCCTATTGTATCATTACAGAAATGATTCTCTGCCTTTTTGTAAGTGTAAATGTATAGTCTTTTTGTTGGGTTTCATTTAGCCAAGAATATTTAAATGGAAATGAGGTGATACTCAGAATGTGTCAAATCCTTGCATTTTAATTAAATTGATTTACTTACATGCAGACTCAGTTGCGCATGGAGGCATTTTATTCATTCAACGAGAGATTTGCAAAAATTCGTAGCAAAAGGATTAAGAAAGCCATCAAGGGCATTACAGGGAAAAGCTTTCTTGACACAGATGAACCTGAGCCAGATAATCCCAGTACTAGCAAGACGATCAAGAAGAAAGAGGCAAACTCCTCAAGCCATGCCAGAGGTAGAGGAAAAAGGAAAAACAATTCTGGAATCAGGAATATGGAAAGTCAAGAAGATAATGTAGGAGATACCAACAGTTTGGCAGATACAGTTGAGATTACTAGAGAAAATAACAATACCACTAAGAGAAAAAGAGGGAGCCCCTGTGGTCGCTCCAAAGGAAGAGGACGAAGCAGGACAAATGCTGGAAATGATGCAACAATAAGTCAGGAGGATTATGAAATAGAGTATTCTACTTCAGCTTCAGATGAGGATTCATGTAAAAGGCATTCCAACAGTTATGGATCAGAAGGAAGGGCATTGCGAAGGGTGAGCTTCTCTTACTGTATTGTGCCTTTACTTTCATATGGTGCTTATATTTCTAAGTGAAATGTTTCTCCACTGTGCACTGCTGACATTGGCAAAATCTGTAGTCCGGCCTAGAAATGGCTAGCTAGAACATGGTAATTAGTGAACGTGTTTACTATTGCTTGAAATCACAAATTTACGGTATTTTGAGAGAGTTGTGCAATGCCTTTCTTTTGTTCTCTATATGAAAAGATATATATGCATTGCCAGGAAAAAACTTATGTCATTTGCTATCTGGTGCTGATTTTGCAGTCAAGTAGGAAGCGGAAACAGGTGACATACATGGAAGATGGTCATGAAGCATATGACAATGATGTTCCAATGCATCAAAACGATGAAAATAACCCAGGCCAAGCTGCTGCAGTCGCAGACATGGCTGGAGAGGACACAGGGTTTAACCTTTACCATCAGGATACAAGTGAACTGAACAGCAGTCGGATGCATATAGGTGCAGGCACTACCGAAGATATCAATGAAGATTCCCAGGACTTTGAGTTACGTGAGGACAATCAGGTGGATTCGGCACCGAAAGACTATCTGTTCAGTGGTGGTGGTTTTTGTATGGAGGAGGGCGAAGGCAACGAACAAGAACCAGCAGGTCATCAATCTGGTGCAGAAATAGAACCTGAGCCAAGTGGTCCATGTGACGCTATGGATGGAGTTTCAGAGAGTTGCAAGAGTGCGAGCCTGTCGACCGCGGGAGAGTGTACAGAGAATGCAAGCATGGAGGCCCGTGGTGCATCTTCGTCGCAGCAGAGACGCAAGGCAAGCCGAGGTTTTAGTGCCATGCCGACGCTTACCAAGCGTAGGAGAAAATCGTGACTTGTTTGCGGTTGCAGTGCATGTATAGCACGCATTTACGGCTTCTGTTTGGTTCAAGCGCTTATGATTCACATTTCGGTCGTTGGCCACACGGTAGATCTGAGTCAGATTCACACGCTGTTTTGTGTAGACCAGCCATGAGCGCTGTTTTGCGGACGCAAAATGCACTTCGGAGATTTTGTTCCGTCTTTTTTTAGATCAAAAGTCCAGCCCGGTTTTATTAGAAAGCTTATAAGTTTGAAGCCCCAATCCTGCACTGGGGTTAACAGTTTACAAGGAAGCACGAAAATTCAACAACGCAAACAAACTAAAGCTTGACCGCGGCAACCCTTCAACACCCCACAGAAGAACTGAACCCAACTAAGGTCTTGTTTAGGCCTTGTTTAGTTCCAAAAAAATTTGTAAAATTTTTCAGATTTCCGGTCACATCGAATCTTTAGACGCATGTAAAGAGTATTAAATAAAGACAAAAATAAAAACTAAATACACAGTTTGGTTATGAGACGAATTTTTTAAGTCTAGTTAGTCCATAATTGGACAATATTTGTCAAATACAAATGAAAGTGCTACAGTGTCAATTTTTCAAATTTTTTTGGAACTGAACAAGGCCAGTTACACTCGAAATTTAAAAACTTTTTAAGATTTCTTATCACATCGAATCTTGCGGCATATACATAAAGTATTAAATATAGATAAAAATAACTAACTATATAGTTTATCTGTAATTTACGAGACAGATCTTTTAAGCATAGTTAGTTCATTGTTAGATAATAATTAGCTAATATAAATAAAAGTGCTATAGTATAAAAAAAATTTCACTCAGGGAACTAAATAAGTCATAACTCAGAAGTTTAGTTTCTTGGCCACACTCTTTCCAAGAAGAACTTTTAACACATTTAAATGCTACTGTACTTAGACTTTATTTATTAGTATGGCTCCTCCTCAATGGGTCCTCCGGAGGAGCTGGAACCCACTGACTCCTCTTTTTATGGCTGAAAAATGAGTCCTATTAAACTGTTTATGTAGGAGCCGAAGCCGAAGAGAGCCTTACTAAACGGGCATTTAGGAGCCCTGTGCAGCAGTTCTTGTTTCAGCTCGTTGATGATCCCATCCGCTGTAGCTATGGATTTTGGCTTAAGAAGTGGTCTTCAGGATTTAAGCAACATGACTTGTGGATCACTGCCACCGGAGAAGCCGCTAGTGGTTGATGACCACGATATTTCTTAGGCCTTGTTTAGTTCGCAAAAATTTTGGTTTTTAGCTACTGTAGCATTTTCGTTTTTATTTGAAAAACATTGTCCAATCACGGAGTAACTAAGATCAAAAGATTCATCTCACAAATTACAGGTAAACTGTGCAATTAGTTTTTATTTTTGTCTATATTTAATACTCCATGCATGCGACCAAAGATTCGATGTGACGGAGAATCTTGAAAATTTTTGCGAACTAAACAAGGTTTTATTTAAAACGCACAAACAAACAACATTAAACTCCTCATCCATTAAGCTCCTCATCCCATTCTTTGTTTGATTCAGCACCTCATCAAACAACGTTTCCACACTTAGGGGTGATCTCAGCCAATCAAAAGAGTCACGGGAAAAAGTTCAGAGGTAGGATGCCATTGGCCATTGCAAAAATACGTGATCAGTTATTTCTAGTGATCGCATAACTTGCATTTAACAGAGCCACCCCACATTGTAGTTTGTCATGAAACACCATCCAAAAAAATTGCACTTTGAGAGAGATTTTGCATTCCTAGATCTCTGCTAATCTTGGGTTCTTGTCACCCCTAAAGGCATGACCTTGTATAAGGATTTCGTTGTAAAATTCCTAGAATGTTTTTTCTTTTTTTTTTTGCGAATAATTTCATGGAATGTCCTAACTTCTAGGGCACCACATCTCTGCCTGAGATCAAAATTACCTCACTAAACCATCATTGCAGCTGAGTCCACCCACTTTGGGTTTGTTCATCAAACGATCTTCTGAAGTTTAATTGCCATTGGTTATCTCTCCAAACCTTAGCCACCTCTATGATAGTGTCTGAGAAACACTGAAACAGTTGTAACTCCATCTTTAAAGGGCAATCCCCATCCACAAATCATGCCAGAATCTAGTTTGATTCCCACTCTTCACTTTGATCCTCCTACCTAATTGATACCACTCTTTTGATGTCCAACAAACTTCTCCAAAATTGCAGACCTCTTTTCCTTTCACTTTGAAAGATGTTCTTTTGATCCAAGTATTTTCCTCCTTTTGGTAACTCACAGCTAATGCTCTTCTCTCCCTGTTCTAGTTTGTCAATCCACTTACACAAATACACATCATGAGTTCATGACATCAAGCAAATGCTTCTGACTCCAACATCCATGAAACCCAGGTCCCCATACTCGTTTGGTCTATTGAGAGCTTCCCATTTAACCATGTGGCAGGCATTGTGCTTATTCAGTCAAATGGGTGCTCCAAGTGACTGTTTTCAAGCTCTTTAAATGCAATCACGATGGTTACTTAAGGACAGGGGCAGAGCTAGGTATAGATTAGGGGGTGCAAATGCACCCCCCCATTGGAAAAACTATGATTATATCTAAAATTTCACTATATATGCACCCACATGAAAAATATTTATGCACCCATAAGTTAAGTGCACCTCTCTCTAATTTGCTTTACCTTCGCCATTGCTTAAGGATGACATGGGCTTGTGGTTGAAAAAAAATCTTTACATGACACTAGTAAAATAACTTATTCCTTTCATGGCATCAAATTTCCACACTTTTAACACTATATCCAAATTCTGACACTTTCGTCTAATATGTGAGTTAACGATGTTAAATAACATGTGAAAAGACACATTTGCCCTCGAACATAGTATGAGATCAAATACAAAGCAAAAAAGTATTGATATCTTGACGTTATTTTCTATAAATCTAGTCAAATATTAAATTAAATTATTCTTCAAAAGCGATAAAAATACACTCATTTTGGTTGGAGAGATTATGAATTTCTCCTGCTTATTTAAAAACTTGGGCCACTGCCTATTTCTATAAGTTGGTTTGAATGAATTTTGGACCGGTTCAATTTTGACAGATTTGTCTCCTATAATAAAAACTTTATAAAAATATCATTTCTGAACAGAATTAAAAAACGAGGGAAAACTAGTAGTCAGTATATACTCCTATGTAATAGCACTGCGAATCCTGTTCATTTGGAAGCCAATGCACGGCACAGGAAAGGGCCCGCCTGAAAGGCGTCCGTTGACTCGAGTCTAGCCCGGCCCAGACCAGTCAACTGGACCTCCCCGCGCGACTCTCCCCAGGGCCCGCCTCGAAGGCGTCCATTCCAGCCCAGTCAACCGATCCTAGCCGCGCGTCCCTCCCCGGCGGCCAGCTCCCCTAGCCGATCGTTTCCACCAAACCCACCGGTCTGCCGGCCCCGTCTTCCGCTCCGACGACACGGAGGTCTGTCCGGTCGATAGCCGCCTTAACCACCAATCCGTCCCTCCGCCGAAGCTACGCCGTCCGGTCTCAAGGGCAGCCCTAGCTCGCTGAGGCGGATCGTAGCAAAACCGATACTGGTTCGTTGCCGTGGAGGCAGTTTGATTTTGTGGACCTAACGGCCTTCCGGATCTCTTGGGAGCCAGAGCGATGGCGCGCGGCGCTCGCTTCCTTCTTGTTCTCGCGCTGCTCGCCGCGCTACTCGCCGTCGTCCTCCAGCTCTACCGCCTCAGGAAGCCGGTCTGTCCTCTGTTCCTCGCTACCTGCTTCTCGAAGTTTGTGGGCTAGATCTCGCTTGTTTTATCTAGTCTGCGGAAGCAGACATGGCGTTTTCAATCAGAGATACCCAGTCATGGCTTAGCCGTGTTCGTCGACTAATAATAGCTTAACGTGGTCATATGGAGCAAATACATAGGAAGTGAGCTCCTAGTGATTTGATGTGATGCCTTGTGAAGAGTAAAAATGGTCTAGGAGCGGTTCGTCTGATCTGTAGCTCTAGCATCTGACTAACATATTGTGCCCTTTTCGACCTCTGCAACTGCAAGTTGTGTTCTCTCTTACTTACCTGAACCTGAGTCTCATGTTGCGATGGGCAGAGGTTGTGGACAGTGGAGGAGCTGTCGCCGTACAATGGAACGAATGAGGGGTTGCCCATACTACTCGCGATTTTGGGGTACTTGTGCTTTTCCTTGCCCCCACATGCCTACATTTCCTTCCCCCTGACTTGTTTTAATAGAATGATACTTAACTACGGTGAGAAAAGGGAAGTGTGATATGATAAATAAGTTAAAACTCAAGCGCACAGCACACCTTCTTTCTAATTATACAGATGATGTTGTCAGTAAATTCCAGTGTATTGTCTTGGCTATTCAACTGGCATGGCTTGTGTGAATGATGTTGGTTTTCATTTGATGCTGCAGCTCAGTGTTTGACGTCACAAAAGGGAGGTCACATTATGGTCCTGGCGGAGGTTATCATCACTTTACTGGGAGGTTGCAGTCTTAGACTTTTAGCGCCTGTTTCAATTTCATTGTTATGAATTACATGTATGCTATAGCTTGGTGTTATAAAGTATAAACTATAGGAGGGTAGTTCTTATATCCATATCCTTTTTGTTTTGTTGCTTCACATGCTGATGTTAAAACAGCATTGTTTTCACAGGGATGCATCACGGGCATTTGTTTCTGGAAATTTTACAGGTAAGTCTGCATCTTATTGCTAGCTGGTTAGTTTAGTAAGTCTTTTAGATGACCATGAGTTGATGTTGGTTCTGTAGAGATAATTTTGGTGTTCTCTTGATCCTTTGAACTGCAAAAGCAAAAGCATTTTCTGTGTGATCTTTTTACTCCTAGCAGTACATTGATTCTAAATTCAAATTTCATAAGGGACAAAAGATTGAACGATCAAGATGCCTGCTCAATATCTTAGAAGCAGTTACTACTGACTCTTCACACTATGATATAGGATAAAAGAGAGTGAAAAAAAGTTGCCCGTTAGTTTAATGTTGAAAAAAAGGCTTGGATCGGTTAAAAAAATGCAGATATTATGACTTGGCCTTTATATGATGAAGAGGATACTTGAATTATATGACTTAAATTTTTATGGAGGATGAAGAATCTTAATTCCCCCCTTTACCAAACTTCCTGGAAGCTAATCTAGCTGTTCTGCTTGTAATAATGTTGTTTTAAAAATACAATAATTTCACCATAAGAAAAATATAATGATGGATGATCTATGACTGCTTAAGCATATCCTTTTGCTAGAATAACCTTTCTGTTTCAACAGGTAATGGTCTGACTGATTCCTTACAGGGTTTATCAAGCAGTGAGGTACTGAAAAACACTATGTATGGATTATTTGTATTAGTAAACCTAGTAGTTAATGCAAATATGTAGCTTAGACATAGACAGGCATTGAAAAATGTTAAAAGTACCACAATTCATAAATTAGGGCTAGGATGGCAGTTTGCTTCAACTGTAATAGAGAAGTGTTTCATCTCCTTCTCTTACCACTTCTGCAAAATCTAGTTGGCTGTTTACTTGATTATGATACCAAGTTACCAACCTTTTAAGCTCTATTCTCTCGTGCTTCAAGCCTGCAGGGATATAATTATGTTGAAACAGAAACATCGTTGCCTCATGTATCATGTATGCATATTATATTAAGTACTGATGGGAAGCTGCTACTTAGCACGCTGAACACAGCACCGTATGTGCATGCTAGTGTAGAATACAAGCATTTACAGACTTTACTTTTCACTCTTTATTTTGCCAATATTTTCAATATGATGGATTTCAATTTCCTTTCAGGTAAACAGCATTGTTGATTGGAGGAAATTTTACTTCGAAAGATATATGTGAGCTTCTTTCTAAGAGCCATCTTCATGTTACTTATTTCCTTCCAGTAAACCATGAGGCTTCATAGAACTGTATGCAGTTTTCCAGGAAATGCTAGGCTGGCAGCTTGGTGGCACCTAGTCCCTAGGCAGACTAGTGGAACACGATTTGGAACACTGTTTATGTGTTTGGGCTATAGCACTTGCTCTCGATTATCTTGATCATGTTCTTAAATCCATCACTACCATACCATGTGTTATTCATGTTATTAATATTACCAAATGTGTATGCCATATGGAACACACTAAGCTATCCCTGAAGCAGTGATCATGTTAGAGAAACTACTCAATTAATAATATGTACCCTTGTAACATGCCTTTACATGTATGATGCAGATTTGCTGGTAAACTTATTGGACGTTACTACGACAGTCAAGGAAATCCTACGAAATATCTGAAGGGTGTAGAAATGAAGGCAAAGAGAGGTGCACAGCTTCTTGAAAAGCAGAAGAGTGACGAAGCTAAAATACCTGGCTGCAATTCAAAATGGAGCCAACAAGAAGGCGGAGAAGTAAGTATCCTTGCACCATCCCTTTTTTGTTGACACATGGTTTTATCTGATGTTGTTGTTATCTTTTTTATTTATCTTGAAAGACCTTCGTGAACTGAGCTTCTTCCTATCATATTCCATATTCAAACAAACTAACCAAATGAAAATAGTCACTATACCAAAGTTAGACATCGACAAAATTGCATCTTCAACCCTGTCTCTCCTGATGTAAATCAGGTTGTGAGGGCTGTAGTGGAAGGTGCAAAGCAGCTCCTAGAGTTACTCATTGGGATTATCTAGTTTCAGCGGTTGTTTAGGTCTGGTCAATTTTTTTTTTACTTTTTAGTCAATGGCGTGCGTGTTACTGAACTCTTAGGGGTTGGATTTGGTGTTGTACTTGTTCCTTTTTCTTCTTTAATGAAAAATGATACACTGCTGTCCTGTGTATTTGAAAAACAAAATTAGACATTGACCACATCATGAAATGAGCACACCTGCTAGTCTTCTAAAACTTTTGATTCTGCATCGAAACATATTGCCCGTTGGTAGGGCAGCAGTGTGCCATGTTGGATGTTTTGGATGTATCATGCCTCTAGTGGGCTATGGTCTTCCCAGGCAACAATTTCTGGTTTGTTTTTTGTGGCTCCAGACAGTCGCCATTTAAGAATTTTGCCCCAAGCCCATAACCATAATTCAACTCTAGAAATGACTGTTTTCCAATAAAGATGGGAACAGATGAGTTGTGTAATAATGCAATCGCAATAAACATAAGAAACAGCTGGCATTCATGAGAAGCATCATGAGTTGGTGTAACATGTTGAGATTATTCTGGATCTCCAGTGACCCAGCAAACTCCAGTAATTTGACAGCAAATGTTCTCTGATCCTTTTCCTTCTGTTTTCTCATCCTATCGCTCTGCTGGGGATTTCTCATGACACTTGAGGAAAATTAATCTGTTTTGTGTGAATTTCCCTATGTTCCGAACAGCTTACATGGTCCAAATCATGTTTGCCTATCACACATTCAAACGTCTCCTTGAGAAACATTTTTGCATGATTAATGTTGAGTTGAACTAATGTGCCATTCTAGTGGCTCCAGGCCATATTTCGAAGGTTCTGAGAGAGCAGTTTCCATTTTGCTAAAGATGTCACTTTTTCTGCCTAATTAAGATCGTACTGCTTGTGTTAGGTTTGGTGCGACACGGGCTATCCAAGATTGGTGAGGAGGCCAGGCGACATAGCTCTGACCGGACAAGTTAGCCAAAGGTGCGCTTGTTTCCAGGAAAACGAGCTCGACAAAGCTGGGCTAGTGGTGTACGAAGGGTGTGATTACTTGTCCAAGTCTTGCAAAGTAAACTAGAACTGTACATGTCCCTCCCCTTTGTCCACGAACTTGTTGCTTTGGGCACTCAACGCAAGGTTCATTAGTTGGGAGCAGTGACATTCCACGAGCACAAGCCACGCATCATGATGGGTCTTCTGTACTGTTCCGCATCAGTCCTTTCGGAATACCTGGTGCAACGTCGTGTTTCAGAAGCCAAGATACTCCGCAATTGATTGGAAGATACGTGCAATCGAATCAAATGATGGTAACACTGCGCTGCCACGCATTATTCGTGTAGGGCAAGATCAATCGCAAAGGCTGTCCATGTTAATAGCCATGGGGCCTTTGGCTGTCGATTGATCGAGTCGAGGCACGCACCGTCGGCATCATCTTTCTGGATCCCAAACTCATTTTCTCTGTTGCAAATACCTGCCTTTGTATATATATAATAAAAAAAAACTAACCTTGAATTGAAAATGGTATTTCCAAGTGTCTTCCTTGCAGTCGGTTCCCTGTTTATCTTCAACTTATTGATCATACACCTACTGTTAGGCAGACTTTAACGCACATCATATAGGAAACGTCAAAATTTGCAGACAAATCAGACCAAATGCACCAAGCCTGGCCTCCTGCTCGTTCCAACCCGCGGCTACCTGACATTTCTTGCTTCTGGAGTTTGTTACTGACCGTTCTGCACTGCAGAAACGCAGCACGGTGAAGCAACAGTTGATTCGTTTTGTGCCTTTTGTCCCTATCTTAAAAGTACTAAATAAGGTTTATTTTTCAGTTTATTTGATTCTCCTCTTCGCTAGTGTAGTGTACTCCTAGGTTCACACTTGACAGGCCCCACAGGCCAGAGGAGCACTTCTTCCCTCGTCATTGCAGGTGGTAGTGCTGTGCGCAGCGGGCGTCGATCGAATTCTGCCTTGCCTTGTGCGTTTGCATCGCTGCCCCCCTGCGCACTGCGCTGGAACCAGTGCACCGGCGGCCGGCCTTTTTTCTCCGGGCAAAGGATGCATGATGCGTCACGCCACGAGCAGGCAGCAGCAGAGCATGGCCGGGCAGCGGGCAGTACAGCCAGTGCGTGCTTGTCCGGCGCCACCGCCACGCCCACGCGCATCGCATTCGCGCACTGCGTTCTGCCTGCGTTCCCCATGGCATGATGGGCAGTACATGGCGTTCGCTTGGGGCGGTGCGCATCGCATTCACTCTGGAGAGAGCTGCTGCGTGCGATCATTTCAGCACATCCTCTTTCCTCCCCTGCTGATCAGTGATCACGCACATGCCGCGCGCCGTGGTTTTTGGGCGTCGAAAGATCTGAAGCTGCTAGTGGTTTTTTCCTCGGAGGATCTGTCCAAGATTTGAGAAGAAGGCCGTTCCTACCAAAAACCAAAAAAAATTCAAAATTCCACGTCACATCAAATTTTACAGCACATGCATGAAGCATTAAATATAAACGAAAACAAAAATTAATTATACAGTTTGTCTATAAATCAGACGATAAATCTTTTAACCTTAGTTAGTCTTTAATTAAACAATATTTGTCATAAACAAATGAAAGTGCTAAATTCAAAAAGTTTTCAACAAGGCCGAAGGATGTGCTACAGAGAGAAGTGATGTGAAAACTCTTGTCCGTACACACGCGCTCTGATGCCCAGGTCTCCGCTGGGAGAGACAAATGGCTCTCTCTGACACCGGGTCCGGGTAGAGTACGCCTATAGGATTCTCCCGTGCAAGGAAACGCAACGCATGCAGGTCTCTCGGATGGTCGCTGCGCCAGCCAAACTTTCAATGCGCACTTTATTTCGGCGAGATGCGGAGCGCAGGCAACAGGCATCATGGGATTCGGTATTCGGAGGATCCGATCCTGGACCGATGTGGAAGAAAAGCAAGCAGGTACCGCCTTCTGTTGCTCGCCTTCCGCGACCCGGGGCATGTTTGGTTCTTTTGCTAGGAGAGGCAAGCTGAGCAAACCCTTGCCTAGCGTTGCTCAATGCTCATCAAGGCAACTAGGCAAAGGTAAGATGCATAATCCCCCAGCGTCCAGGAAAAAGCAGCCCCATCAAACGACACTCGTTCGACCCCAGTATTTTAGGCCTTGTTTAGTTCTAAATTTTTTTTAGAAAACGACACTGTATCACTTTCGTTTCTATTTGACAAACATTCTCCAATCATAAAGTAACTAGTATTAAAAGATTCGTCTCGCAATTTACAAAAAAACTGTGTAATTAGTTTTTATTTTTATCTATATTTAATGCTCTATGTATGTGCGTTAAGATTCGGTGTGATGATAGAGAATCTTGAAAAGTTTTCTGTTTTTGGAGTGAACTAAACAAGGCATAGTCGGAGAGTTTCAGGGTCTGTTTGATCGGCTGAACTAAAATGTGCATCTTATAAAAATATATTATATGATAAATCTAATGATATTAATTTGATACCGTAAATCTTAACACTTTTTTAAATTGATCAAAATTCAAAAAGTTTGATTTAGGACAACATTATGAATTGATTCTTTCGTGAACGGAAGGAATACATTATCTCTAAAATGGGTTAGAAGTTTATACAATCACCAATCAAAACCTCAATGCACATTGGCTAGAGCAATACATATAGCCCTTGTTTAGATCAAAAAGTTTTTGGATTTTGATACTGTAGCACTTTCATTTTTATTTGGTAATTATTATTTAATTATATACTAACTAGGTTTAAAAGATTCGTCTCGCAAATTGCAGATAAACTGTGTAATTAATTATTTTTTATCTATATTTAATACTCTGTGTGCCTACAGGTTTGATACGATGGAAAATTTTGATTTTTTTTTTGAATTTTGAGATAAACTAAACAGGACCATAATCAAACAGTTTTGCATCGTCTCAGCGTAGATGAGGGAGACTTGTATCCCAGACTGAGGCTGGCAGCAGGCTGGTTACGGAAGAGAGCAAACAGGCACTAACACAAATTGCGTGCTAAAAAAGGAGATACAGATCCCGTCGTCGTAGCCACACGCATGCAGAACGTGTGGCCATCATTGGCGTCGCGGGGTGGCGACACGTTAGGAGCTGATGATGGTGTGGGTGCCCAAACCATGGTCTGTCATCCAGTAACCGAGCGACAAAAACAACAGGGAAAACCGGGGATTAATCTAGACTAGAGCAACTGCTAGGGGCCTCGCCCTTGGGCTGGGCGTCACACCCCGGCCGCCGCACCGGTGGACGGGGCGCGCGGGCGGCTTTTGCATGCACTGTGCTAGTGCGACGCACCATGCACGGCGCGCGCGGGCGCGGCATGCCGTGTCTCTGGCTGTGTGCGAGTGGATAGAGAGAGAAACCAGCTGAAGTGCCGAACCGAGCAACGCAACCGCAACGCAAGAAACGGCGAGCGCGACGGGGCGGAGAGAGGAAAAGGAGGGAAAGTACGGGGGGCGGGGGCATAGTGCGGTGTGCAGCTGCCGCTCTCGAGTTCGCCTACGTACGGGAAAAGGGGAAAAGGGAGGGAGGTGGGCAGCGACGAGGAGCCAGAGGGCACGGCAGAGCAGCGGCTGCTTCGTGAAGCGCAACATCATGATAGGCTGTCGAGGGCAGAGCGAGCACGGGCACGCCTCCCTCCGATCCGACGACCCTCTCCACCTCCAGGCTGCGGTCCTTCCCGTCCCCCTCCTCAAAAGAACCGATCGAGCCCCCTCGCCCGACCTCTCGGCTCCGTCGTCTACGACTAGTAGGAGACGGACGGGTCCATACTGCTGGGCCGGGGGCCGTCATCATAAGCTTAGACCATGCAATGCAGGCGACTAGGCGAGTGAACACAGCAGCTAGTACATGGCTACGTTGCTCGCCTCGCCTCCTATGCCCGTTGCTGTCTGTTGAAAACCGTCCTCCTCCCTCCCAGCCCTACCGTGCTAGGGGTAGTCTTTGACTTATTTCGCTCTACGCTACGGCTACCGTCTACTACGCTACGCACGCCCATCATCGGCTTCGGTAGCCAGTGCTATACTGCGTGCTTCCTAGTTCCTAATGCTACATTGCTACATCTAATAATATATAAAACATTGAAATGCCAGCCAAATATGCGTCTGCTCGATCGGGTCCAGGTCCAGCCTAGATGGAGATGGAGGTAGAGACGGAGACGGGGCCCCGGCCGAGGCTCGAGCAATCCACGACACAGGTGAGGCCGCGCTTGCAGACTGCAGAGCCTGCCGTTGCCCGTTGCCCGTTGGCGCATGCAGAAGCAGAATTGCAGATGCAGGCATACAGCCAGCCAATCCACCGGAAATCGGCGAAAGCCGTCTGCAACTGGAAACACACTACTAGGCGCATTAGCAAACCACTACGTGCATGCTTTTACCTGGCCGCGCGCGCGCCCTCGCCCCTCGACGCACGCACGGCTCACGCCCATGCCATGCTCATGCATGCCGTCAAAGTGGAACTTCACAATCACAGGCCGCATACCACCCCCAACACCACCCGATCGACCCGCGCGCGCGCGCTTGCTTTTGCGACGTCTACCTGCTGTCACGCGCCGCGGCGGCACACGCGTCATCGGGGGCCATGCCATGCTCCAAAGCGCCGGGCCGGCCAAGCTGCTGCTAGTGCTAATGCTAGGCGCCTCTCGTTGGGTCGATCGCCGCGAGCGTGCGCAAAAGGGATCGCTCGGCTCGGCCTCGCCCTCCTTAAAGAAACGGTGGCAGTACAGTACAGGGCGGGCGGAAGGGCATCAGAGACCCGAGGGGCGCATGAAAGGCGAGGTAGCTTTATCAGAGGCATGCATGCATCAGGCATGCCGATGCCGGTGTTTTTCTCTTGATCGGAGATGATTAAGGTCTTGACGTGCCTGGTTTTGTGTCGTCCGTGGCCTGCTTAACTGAAAAAAAAGGCAGTAGCTTTATTAGCCTGAGAGCTTATTTTCAGCGACACACCCACCTTTTCCGATCTTGTTCCATGCCCGTACGTAACCCTTTGCATCGCCTACTAGCTCTCTTTCTTCTTCTTTATTAGAGGGAATATCCTTTTGCATTGGTTGTGCAACTTTGCTTTGTTTCTCATACACTAGTCAATAAAGTAGTACTATTTGTATGGACCGAACATATACCTCCTCGAACTATGCTCATATTTTTATAAATCAATTTTATCAAAAAAAATAAGAAAAAATAATATAAATGTGAAATGACTAGAAATTAAATTATTTCCATTTTTCATCAACGGGCAGCCTAGCCTCGTCAGGGCCGGACCAGGTTCCAGGCCCAGGGTTTCAACTTTTGCAAGACCCCAGATCCGGCCCAGCCCAGCCCTGGGTTTAAACCGATCTAGGTCTGCTATTCTGCTAAGGAAAAAGTCTACTTTAGGTCCCTCAACTTTCGCAAAAGTCTGATTTTCATCCCTAAACTCTAAAACCGGACGAAATACATCCCTCAACTTTTAAAACCGTGCACATTACGTCCTTAACCTGGTTTTGAAAGTGGTTTGCCTTTTTCTTTTAATTTATTTTGGCTGAATTTTTTGAAAA
>Ga0182004_10000372_pt1 | contig 25916 bp, 31 predicted proteins | sample Sormic07211540_1_FD_120479 | JGI IMG/M metagenome (GOLD analysis project Ga0182004, IMG submission 120479) | Endophyte microbial communities from Sorghum bicolor roots, Mead, Nebraska, USA - 072115-40_1 MetaG | ecosystem: Host-associated > Plants > Roots > Unclassified | place: USA: Nebraska...
GAAGTGAGCCACTTTAGTCAAACGATCTACTATCACCCATATTGAGTCATACCCTCTCTGTGTTCGTGGTAAACCCACTATAAAATCCATACCCACTTCTTCCCACTTCCATTCCGGAATCTTTATTGGTTGCAACAGTCCAGCTGGCCTCTGATGTTCAGCTTTCATTCGCTGACAAGTATCACACAAAGCAACATACTCAGCTACGTCTCTCTTTAAACCATACCACCAGTACTTCTATTTCAGATCTAGATACATCTTAGTGCTACCAGGATGAATGGAATATAATGACTCCCCATATAATAGTTGGGTTACTAGACAAGGGTAAGAACAGTCACCCCATATATTTTTAGGGAGAATTAGGTGTACGGCCCTGAAAAAAAAAACTTGTCTTAGGTATATGACTCTTTTTTTTAATTTGGCCATGTAGCCTCAAAACAAAATTTATTTGGCTCTATGGCCTTCTGTCAGTTTTGAGCAGCTAACAATGTTAAGACCATTTTACCCCTAACAATTTTTTTTTGTGTTTTATATGAATATATATGTGGTTATGTAGTGGAAATATACATGTGATTATGTGAGAATTTATATTTTTATTTTTTGCTAGGGGTAAAATAGTTTTTTTACCCTAGACTTAACACGGTCAGCTACCCAAAACTGACAGAAGGTCATAGAACCAAATAAATTTTGTTTAAGGTCATAGAGTCAAATTCAAAAAAAGAGAAACATATACCTAAGACAAGTTTTTTCGAGGGCCATACACCTAATTCTCCCATTTTTTAACACAACACCATTGTGGCCTTATTTAGTTCCCAAAAAATTTCCAGATTCTCGTCACATCGAATCTTGCAGCACATGCATGAAGCACTAAATATATATTAAAAATAACTAATTACATAATTAGTCTGTAATTTACGAGACAAATCTTTTAAGTCTAGTTAGTCTATAATTAGATAATAATTACTAAATACAAATAAAATGCTACAGTATCCAAAACCAAAAAAATTCTCCAAACGAACAAGGCCTATGTCAAACAGGCCTGTGCAGCCCAGCCGGCCCACCGCCCACTCACCCGCGCGGCGGCGCCCGCCCCCGCCTCCTTCCCCGGCGCCAAAACTTCTCAAAATTCTCCCGCGCGAGCGCCAAACCGGAGCCAAAACGAAACTAGCAGCGAACCCCGCGGCGGCAAATGCTAAAAAACGCGCAAAACCCCCGAGCGCCGCTCGCCTCCCGCCATTTCCTTCCCAAATCTGCCTTATAAGCGCGCGCAGCCTAGGCAGCTCGACGCATCTTCGCCGCCGCACAAGGCTCCCCCACACGAAACCTACCTTCCTCCGGGAGACGATTCGACAGGGAGAGGAAAGAGGCAAGAGGAGCCATGGACGCTGCCAACTCGGTAACGCCGGGCGCCGTGTCGCACATCCTGGCGCACCCGTCGACGGGCTCCGACGGCGCCGTGCCGGATCTCGTCGTCCAGGTCCTCGACCTCAAGTCCATCGGCACGGGCAGCCGGTTCAGGTCAGTTCTCACCTCCTCCCTTCCCTGGCCGCGCTGGATCTAGTATCTTTGCTAGTTTTCGTTCCTTGGGCGGCGGATTTGTTCTGTTCTTAGCGCAGTTCTTATGGATCTTGTCGGATGGTCTGACGAGCCTCCCCTTCGGTCTGGATCTGTTGTTGCCTTGCAGTTTCATGGCAACCGACGGGAAGGATAAGATCAAGGCGATGTTCCCCACCAGCTTCGCGTCGGAGGTCCGCTCCGGCAATCTGAAGAACCTCGGCCTCATCCGCATCCTCGACTACACTTGCAACGCCGTCAACGGCAACAATGGCAAGTAAGTGTTCTCCATCCTTCTTTCGTCACCATGAGCGGGCTAATGTTGGCAACTATTCTCGTGTTCAGCGTTTCCCTCGGTTTCCTGAATCACTGTGCTTTGTTTACCAGAGTCTTGATTGTCATCAAATGCGAGCTTGTGTGCCAAGCGCTCGACGCCGAGATCAACGGCGAGGCCAAGAAAGAGGAGCCTCCAATTGTGCTGAAGCCTAAGGACGAAGGCGTGGTCGTGGCTGAGCAGGCAAATGCTCCCCCAGTCGCGATTAAGCCCAAGCAGGAGTTGAAGTCCGCGTCCCAGATCGTGAACGAGCAGCGTGGAAAGTAAGTGCTTGCAATTGCTGTCTCTGTCCTTTGATATCTGGCTGAATCTGAGGATTTATTAGATTTACAGCTCATTATTATACTTCTGTGCGTGCAGTGCTGCTCCTGCTGCGCGCCTTTCCATGACAAGGAGGGTCCATCCTTTGATCACTCTGAACCCCTACCAGGGTAACTGGGTCATTAAGGTGCGGGTCACGAGCAAAGGCAACCTGAGAACCTACAGGAATGCTCGTGGAGAAGGCTGTGTCTTCAATGTAGAGCTCACTGATGAGGATGTAAGTGCTCTGATGGCATTTTTCTCATGTTTAAGTGCGTTTTTGTGAGTTGTTGTTGGTTCGTGAGCTGATATTTTCTGAATCTGTGTATGCACAGGGCACCCAGATCCAGGCCACCATGTTCAATGAGGCTGCAAAGAAGTTCTATCCAATTTTTGAGCTGGGAAAGGTCTATTATGTCTCAAAAGGATCTCTTAGAATTGCCAACAAGCAGTTCAAGACTGTTCAAAATGACTATGAGATGTCACTAAACGAGAATGCTATTGTTGAAGAAGCAGAGGGGGAAACTTTCATTCCGCAAGTGCAATACAACTTTGTCAAGATTGATCATCTAGGAACATATGTTGGTGGCAGGGAACTTGTTGGTACGTCAGAATTATTGGAGTTAAGTTGGTTTTGCTTCTTCTGGCTTGATGTAGTGTCTCACTGTTTTATGTATTACTTCAGATATTATCGGTGTGGTTCAGAGTGTATCTCCCACACTCAGCGTTAGGAGAAAGATTGACAATGAGACAATACCAAAGCGTGACATTGTTGTAGCAGATGACTCGTAAGTATCGCTTGATCTTTTACCTTGTTAATAGGTCAGAATACAATCATTCAGTGATGTTGCTTATAATTTCTCTAATCACAGATATAAGTCCATAAAAATTGTCTCAAATTAATTCTCTTAAGTTTTGCCATATCTATCTTTATATTTTTGTGACCTAAATTTAACAGACTTGTTAATAGGCCAGAATACAATCATTCAGTGATGTTGCTTATAGTTTCTCTAATCACAGATATAAGTCCATAAAATTGTCTCAAGACTTTATATTTTTGTGATATAAATTTAACTTAACGAAACAATATTGGCACTACTATATTAATGACGATAATAATAATAATAATTTCATAATTTATAATACTCTCTCTTTAAGATTATTTTTATAGATATTGTTTCTAATAAAGAAATTATCTGTTCCTAATTGACTCATTTCATTTTTTTGGCAGTGGCAAAACTGTTAGTATTTCTCTCTGGAATGATCTTGCTACTACTACTGGCCAAGAGCTTTTGGACATGGTTGACAGTTCTCCTGTTGTTGCGATAAAGAGCCTAAAAGTATCTGATTTCCAAGGTATGTCATCTAATCTCTGTTTGATCTTCTTCCTAGAAATCAGTAAGTTACTGAGTGTGTTGTGATAATGTGGTGCTGAAATTTGTTTTGCAGGCGTGTCACTTTCAACTATAGGCAGAAGCACTCTTGCTATTAATCCAGACCTGCCTGAGGCTCAGAATGTTAAATCATGGTAGTACTTCTCTCCTGAATGATTTGAGCTTGCTGTATGTTTTTAATTAGTATAGTATGCTTAGACTTGTACATAATTTATCAAATAGGTATGACTCTGAAGGCAAAGATACTTCACTAGCACCAATTGGTGCAGAAATGGGTGCTGCACGGGCTGGTGGCCTGAAGTCCATGTATTCTGATAGAGTTTTTCTGTCTCACATCACCAGTGATCCTGCTATGGGCCAGGAAAAGGTATGATCCTGAATATTCACTAAACGGTAAAATTGCAAATTTGGAGAAGCCCCAGTTTGACTTGTCTTTGCTTTGCAGCCTGTTTTCTTCAGTTTAAATGCCATCATAAGCCACATCAAGCCTGACCAGAATATGTGGTACCGTGCTTGCAAGACCTGCAACAAGAAGGTGACTGAAGCTTTTGGATCTGGATACTGGTGTGAGGGATGCCAAAAGAACGACTCTGAATGCTCACTGAGGTAAAATTTGTTAGCAGAAGCCTGCTATTGTTATCTATTTGGTGCTAAATCTGATTGTTTCCCTGCATCCTTCAGATACATAATGGTCCTCAAGATCTCTGATCCCACTGGTGAGGCATGGGTGTCCGTGTTCAACGAGCATGCTGAGAAGATCATTGGCTGCAGCGCTGACGAGCTTGATCGGATCAGGAAAGAGGTAAATTCTGAAATCTGAGTTGCGCAAATACTCTGGCTTGACAGCATTGAATTTCTGCTGTTTCCTTGTTTGTCTTATCCCTGATAGTGGGCCCTCCATTGTTGCAGGAGGGCGATGACAGTTACATTCTCAAGCTCAAGGAAGCCACCTGGGTTCCTCACCTTTTCCGCGTCAGCGTCACGCAGCATGAATACATGAACGAGAAAAGGCAGAGGATCACCGTGAGGAGTGAAGCACCGGTCGACTATGCAGCTGAATCCAAGTACCTGCTTGAAGAGATCGCGAAGCTTACTGCTTGCTAGAAGATGCAATCTTTCTGGTGGTTCGTGAAGGAGGACTGGCCCCTGATATGGTTCCCTCGCAAGGGTTTTGAGCTGTAGTAACTTTATTACTGTTCTGTGTTGCTCTCATTGGTCTTTAGCACTTCTGTAAGATATGTAGATGTTGGTTCACCTTGATGTAAGCACAACAGATGCTATGACAGTTCAAGCATGAAGCCTTTGCAGAATTGCAGTTCCGATTCCTTGTCTCTGCAGCTTTGTTGAGCAAATAGCGAGGGTTATTAAGACTAATTCATGATGTCAGGTTCCTGCGGCTAAGTTTTAGTTCTGTATATCAGTAATCATATGTAGAAACCCTTCCTTGCTCTAACTCGTATGATGATTGATAAAGTGTGCGTATCATTGTGCCATCTATTCTGCCTTTTCTCAGACATGTTTCCGTGAATTGCCTGTGTCAGCTTATCGTGTATTTGTACTCTTTAGCTAGCGGAATGAGCTTAACATGCTCCAGCCTCTACACCTTAAATACATATCTAATCGTGCGTTTGGATGGAGGATAAGTGGGTTGAGTTGGTCGGAGTTGCACCTGGCCGAGCAGCGGCGCACATGGCCGGGGAGCTGAGGCGGGGACGGCGTGCGCGGCCGGGCCGAGAAGAAGAGCACGCAAAAGGTAGGGGAAGACATCCGCGAGACTGCCACTGGGCCTCTGATTTTCTCTCACAAGACAGTGTCACATTCCACTTCTATAAATTCTACCACCAAACAGACACAGACCTTGGGTCTTGTTTAGTTCCAAAATTTTTGTAGCAATTTTATTTGTATTTGACAAATATTATTTAATCATAGGCTAACTAGGCTTAAAAGATTCGACTCGCAAATTACAGACAAACTGTATAATTAGTTATTATTTTTATTTATATTTAATGTTTTGCTGTAAGATTTGATGTGACGGAAAATCTAAAAATTTTTATAAATTTTTTTGAGAAATAAACAAGGCCCAAATCCTCACAACTGGATCGGATGCAACCCTCTGAACCGAACCAAACACGAACCAAATACGAGATGGGTTGATCCTATAAAAAAAAAAAACCCAACCAAAACACAGAACTGGATCGGATCCAACACTGTGGACCTATCCCAAAAATCAGCCAAACACAACGAACTAGATAGGATCCAACGCTTTGAACGACTCCCTCCGTTCATTTATCTCTATCTCACCAAGGAGCAGAGCCAAATCACTCAGTTTAGGAACAACCAACAAAATCCCAAAAATATGGATTGGATCCAACCCTTCCCTAGTAGTCCTCAAATTAATCCAACCAATCCCTAGTAGCCCCAAACCAAACACACGCTAAGTTATTCAGACAGTTAAACTGATTGGGAGCTATGTGCCTGCGTGAAGTCATGGCCGCTAACACACTATCGTGAGCTTCGTTTTCTGGAACACCTACCAAGTAAAACGAAGTTGCAGAACTACGTTTAGGAAGGATCAGAACATTATCAACAGGTTATATTACCATAATGCCCACCAATTTAATCGGGCATAAGTAAGCACTGCACCACAAACACAATCTGACAATGAGACTACTCGACGCTAGGCTGAAGGCTGACTCTACACGACGCCTGCACAGGTCTGCTGGCGAAGGTTCACAGGTTTGGGGTAGGGGTAGGGTTGACGACAATGTGTCGCAGCGGGTTGTCTACTTTGCCGGCTCCGGCGTGTTCCACAAACTCCGAAGGAGTAAGGAAGCTTCCATGGCAGATGCATACGATTCTGACATCTTCTCCTTTCCTGTATTTATACAGGAAGCCTTCAACCCTGTTGCCATTGGGCAGCCCCTTGGTGAACACGCCCGGCATCTCCTGCATCATCTTCCTTTCCACGTCCCCCATGCTGTTCGCCCTTGAAGCAGCCCTGCCTAAAATGCTTTGATCTCCCGCGGGACCAAGGGTAGCTGTTCTGTGAGCCAAAGACGAAGATGGTGGACTTGCTGCCGTGACGCTACTTATAGCTTCACCGGAGGAAGGAATAGATGATGACGGGCTGTGCTCCTCAACGATGGCTGCTCTTAAAAAAATCAGAAATGAGTATAATATAGAGCTTAATGATAACAAAAAATCATTGAAGGGAAGAACCATTAGAATAGAAAGTGTTCAATCATACACAAACAGCCAGCTCACATCTATAATAACTGAACAATATAAGAAACCAGCCTCCATCGATAAGAGCTGAACAATATAGAATTTTGTATCTTCCAGATTCACTTCTGGCATGAAATGTCTTGGGTGTTTTTTTTTTTTGGCGAAACCCAGTTACAGAAGCAAGCGCTCACAAACACGAGCGCACACTCATGACTATTGAAAGGACCCAACAGAGGTTCTAACACAACATAGCCTTTGTTTAGCTAATAACCACTAATATCAAATGTAAAAACTCTCGATGTATCAGATATATATAAGTTCTTATAAGATTGTAGACGCAAATACTAAAAGACAATGATCTTTGGGCCCAAAGTCTTAATTTAAGGACAAATATCAATCCAGTCCATTCATACATTACACCTGTGGTGCATTGGCAAGATTCATGTTCTTGGAAGCATGGGAAATGGATACTGAGAATACCTAAACAGTGTACTTAACAAACAAACGGGGATACCTTTGAAGGCTGAGTTTGGCTTCTTTCCCACTGTTGACAAACTATCTTGTGATGCAATTGTAGCCTGGTACTTTGGAGGAAGCCCCTTCACCAGATGCTTGCCACTGCTATGATTTTCGTTATTCATCACAACAGCTTCATCAGAAGCTACTAATTTGTCAGTGTGTGCATTCATCTCTTCTGGAATCTGCCCAGCTGCTTCTTTTGAAGTGTTGCAAGTGTGAGAGTTCCTCCTCTCAATCCTTTTCTTCTTAACCTCGAGCCTCTTCAGACTCTGTGCTTCCTTACGTTTCTTCCATTCATCATTGCCAGCAGCCTCAATGGCAGCAGGGAGTGAACTAGTTCTCATGAGGGTGCCTGCAATATTCAGTAAGTATTTACAGATATTTGGAATTTGTGAAAAGCTGTTGATGTTTATTTCAAGCAACATTGAGATGTCGATTTCTCAAAATGTGGTTGTTACGTTAAAACATGTATTTTTCTGTCTACATTGCCATTAACAAATCTATATAGTAACTTCATTAAAAAACAACTAGCAAAACTATAATGTTTTGAAAGTACTTTAGACATACATCTGTGCGTATTGCTTCTGTACATACACTCTTTAAGTATTCATGGAAATATCAAATACTAAACTTCAAACTGTTACATCACTTCTTTTCTCAGAGATATTTGGGCCTTGTTTACTTCCACCCCAAAACTTTTCAAGATTCCCCGTCACATCGAATCTTTAGACACATGCACGGAGTATTAAATATAGACAAAAATAAAAACTAATTGTACAGTTTGGTCGAAATTTACGAGACGAATCTTTTGAGCCTAGTTAGTCTATAGTTGGACAATATTTGCTATATACAAACAAAAGAGCTACTGTAGCAATTTTGCAAAAAATTTCCTGAGTCAACAGAGTTCTCTGCAAATAAAATATTAGTTAACACAGTTTTGCAAAATAATTCACAACTACTACCATTTACCAAAACGATCACAATCGGCACTGCTAAGCACGGAATCTGAACGCCAAATTAACTATCAAGGGTAGCAAAATACTAAAGATAGTATAAACCCCACAAAGAGAAGCCGCACGCACCCTGCAATCTCTGCCCATCACCTCCCGAAGAGGCAGAGGAAGGGCTCCCGCTCGCCGGCAGCCTCGCCGCGTGTTCCACGCCGAGACCCCCGCCATCACGGCAAGAACCCCATCCAGCCAGCCCCTGCTGCTTCGCAACCTCCGACGCCTCGGCCAGGACCGGCAGCGAGCTCGTCCGCGGGAGGGCGCGCGGCGTCGGCACCTCCACCGGCGGCGTCAGCATGGCCGCCACGGACGAGGACCGGGGGAGCTTGTCCCCCTTCCTGTCTAGCCCGAACCGGCCGCCGAGCGACAGTCCGAGGCTGAGCTCGACCGCCTCCATCTCCTCGCGCAGCTGCCCCGGCCTCTGCTCCGGTGGCGGCGCGTCTCCCTTCCCAATCCCACACAGCAAGTCCCTCGAAAAACCCTCCATCGTGAGCGCAAGCTTGTCTCAGGGAGCCTCAGTAAACGAGAAGCGCCTGCAAGACGGGCAAGAGCTGAGCGACGCCGCAGGAGCAACCATTCCCGGCAAACAAGAGGCGAGGGGCCGGAGCAGAGAACACGGGATGAGAGGCGACTTACACAGGTTGCAAGGAGGAGGGAGGAGGCCGCCATTGGAGAGGTGAGGCGCTGCCGCTTCTCCTCACCGCAGCCTCGAGGCGACTCTAGCGGCGAACAGGAGAGAAGAGAGAGAGAGAGAGAGAGAGAGAGGAGGCAAAGCTTTCTGCTCCTTTTTGGGCTGGTTGGTTTCGCTTTTGGGGCATGCGGTTCCGCTGGGGATGGCGAAGACGGGCGGGCGGGCTTGCCTCCGGCGTGACGCGTGTTGATACGGCGGCCGACGCGTGGTGCGAGCGAGCTTGCGCGGCACCGCGCAGCCGCGGCGGGAGCCGAGCGGGATGCGGTCGGCTCGCCAGCCTCGGTTGGAGCTGAGCCGGTCGAGTCGTGGACGCGCGCCGTGACCGGTGGATGCCCAACACTCCAACAGGCTGCGCAGCAGGCCGATCCCTCGGTAGATTGTAGGGGATCCGAGGACCTCGAATTACCATCATGGCATTTTTATTTTATTTTATTTGGAAAAGCTACTCTGGGTCGCCCTCCTTTGTTCCGACAGATCTTTTATCATCTTCTCTATATCTTCGACAGAAAATTTCTATCATTATATTTGTCTCCGGCGAGATATCTTATCATCGTCTTTAACTCCAGCGAGATTAATCTCTTCTAGTGGGTTCAAGTATTTGGGATTTGTTTGATTCTAGATTTTTTGGGTTAAGAGGTAGGACCAAAGGAGTTGGGGATGATGCTGGCAAGATATCTAAGATGAGAGTTGAGTGAATAATAGGATAACGCTGGCAAGCTGACAGTGGATGATCTGTGGAAGAGTTGATGTTAAGCTATGGCTGTGGCGGCGCCAGCAATGGCAATGATGAGAGGGTGAGGGTGGGTGCAAGGGGAATGGAGGGGTAAACTCACTACAATAGATTAAAGGTGGCCCCTTGTCTCTTATTGGCCGAGAATGGTTGCTCATGCGGCGTCACTTATCTCTTTTCCGTCTTGCAAGGGCTTTTTGCTTACTGAGACTCCCTGGGATAAACTTACACGTGCAATGGATTCGAGGGACTTTCTATGCAGGATTGGCAAAGGAGACACGCCTCCATCGGGGTAGAGGCTAGAGGAGATGGAGGAGCCGTGGAGCTCAACCTCGAGCTATCACTTGGTGGCTGGTTCAAGCGATAGGAAAGGGGATAAGCTCCCCCGGTCATCATTCGTGGCGTCCCACAGAGTAACATGGCAGGGAGGCGATAGATCCATGAGGAGCTGCCTAAATAGGAGGATGAGAGGGAAGAAGAAAGAGAAAAAAAAAGAGAGTCATACGTCACACTCAGAATGATATATCGTATGAGAGATTTAAGAAAGAATAAGACTTGTTGAAGAAGATGTAGTGGTGGAAAAATTAAGCCGTGCAACATGTGAGAGGAGACAAATTTCCTTGTATGTTATAGATTTTATTTTTTAATCTAAGATCATTCCAGTGCAAAAAAGCTTCTAATGTTCTTCCTTAAAAAAACCCTTTGTGGCGGTCATGAAAAGAAAATACGAAGTTCAAATTCTATAACAAAGTCATTGTTGATAATCAAGCTAATTCCAACAAACAGGCTCTAAAAGATTTGCGTCAATTAGAAGAAAAAAAAACAGAGCCACATCATGCCAGATAGGGACGACATTTCAGGTACTACCACCGCTTTTTTCGTACGTTTTCCTAGCTCACCACTTTCCACCGAAAAACCTGCGCAAGTATACGCCATCAGGAACCCCCGGTTTGCCCAGAGCAAACTGCCCGCCCGCCCCGCAGCCGCACAAGGAAAAACGAAGCAAAACGGCAAAACCAGACCCAGCGTATTAAGCTGGCGCTAGCGACCTAGCGTGCCGCTGCTCTCCGGCTCTCGCGATCGCGAGGACGCGACCGCGCCGCATCGCGCGCCACGTGAGCGCGGCCCGCCGAGGCGCCGACCGCGACACTCCCCGCCGCAAATACGAAAGGCGCATTGCTTCCTCGGCGTGACCCCACCGGCAAGTGGCCCAACTTGCGCACATGGGCCGCCCGCGGGCGCTGCCGCGTCAGCGCCTCTTGTCGTACGAGGGCGGTGGGAGCGGACGCGTCGCCGGGCAGCAGTGACGTCAGGCGGCTGGTGCACCGGACACGTATCGGGCCCGGGGCGTGAATAGGGTGTTCTTGTGCGTGGGGCCCGCTGGGACAGCAGGATCTCCGCACGGCAGATACGCTAGGCGAGAGGCTCTGGCAGTCTGGCCCGCGTGGCTCGCGCGTCGCTGTTTGGCAAAAGCGGCAAGCGGGGGACGGGGATGCTCACGCCCCGGCCGCGCGGGCTGCGGCGTGATTGGATGGACGGCCAGGATCGTGCGGGCTCGAAGGAAAGGACGGCCGGAATCGAAAGAGAGCCAGCTGTCTCCACATCGATGGATGGTGACAGTGGCTAATTAAACCAGGTGGTCTATAAAGCTGGCAATGATCGCTTTTCAGGGAAGACAAGTGACCTCTCTAATTAATGAGTCCGGTCTTAGTTTAAGTTTTTAATGAAGCAGCTTGCTTGTGGATCTACCATGGCCCATGCCCATGGGCTCATGGGGTGGTTAGCTAATTATTATACTGGAGTATATGTGACCTCACTGCTCCTATCGGCACTCCTACGTTTCTGATACATGACGGCGAATAAAAAGCTTGCCTGCCTTTTGCTGATCACTCGATACTGACGCTGACGGACTCAAATAAGGCGTTGTTTAGTTCTATATTTTTTTTGAGAAATTGATATTGTAGCATTTTCGTCTGTATTTGATAAATATTGTCCGATCATGAACTAGTTCCGTCTCGTCAATTCCGACCAAACTGTGCAATTAGTTTTTATTTTCGTCTATATTTAATACTTCATACGTACGTCTAAACATTTAATGTGATGAAAAATCTAAAAATTTTTGCAAAATTTTTTGGAAACTAAAAAAGGCCTAACTTGCCCTTTAGAACACAGGACAGAAATTTTATAAGAATCAGATAATTTTCATAGGAAAAACACAGGAAACAGAAAAAAACCTGCATTCAAAAGAGGACCTAAATGATCATCAACTACAAATACCTATGCATACGGACGTGAATAATCGAGTGATCAGCACGCTTTATATAGCCGTAAAACCATACGGCGTAAGCGTTGGCAGCGCTACCAGCGCGAGTACATCATACCTCACAGTTCATTACGATCCATTAACCGACTCACAGAATTACAGCACTGTTCAAAGAATCCCTAGCCCTAAAAGCTAACAGACCAATTTACAATGTACTAATCCAGTTCACACGTTCCAGTAGTTAATAGTCAAAAGAATCCCTCCGGATTGTCTGTTAATGTCCCTTTTGAGAAGAAAAATATAAATGTCTACAACAGTCTACAGTGTGCTGTACATGAAGCGAAGCAACGCAAACATGAAGTACTAGTATTTTCAAACATGAAGTACTAGTATTTTCCTTTGGACTAGAACATGAAGTACTAGTTGGTATAAGTCACAAACATTACGTCATCTTAAATTTCAGCCTTTTCCTATTTACAGGAGGAGCCAAACCAAGGTCTTTACAGAGGTCCTCGTCAGGCTGCAGCGTCTTAGGAACAGCACCAAACGCACAGCGAGTGACTTCCAGACCTGAGAGGGCTTGGTGCAGGTAAACTGATGCGTCCTCTAAGTTCTGTTTCAGTTTACGAGTTCTTAGAAAAGCAGGCAACAAAGCCCTCGAGCTTTGATGGGTCCTGGACTCCGGCACATGAGGATTTATATCAGCAGCCTCAATGAATCTCTGAGTCGCAGCCTCCCATGACAACTCGTACCTCTGCGCGTCTGTCAATGGAGCAGGCTGCTCTGATAGAGCATTCAGTGTTAGTTGTACAAATTCGTCTTCATTGTCATAGATACGGCAGTTGGGGAACTGCTTGAAGAACTCATTTGACGAGTGATTGGCACATATAACTATCTTCCCCATTGCCAGCGCTTCAGCGGTGGTCGTACAGACCACATCTGTGGTGCTGGGATTGATGAATACTTTGTACCTGTCGGAGAATCAGTGTTTCAAACTTTCAGTTGAGCACAAACAGTTGGTGTATCCTAAGTGCATCAGAAATGTTAAATCTTATTATGAAACTATCAGGTCACCTAACATTACCCCACTCATTCCTTAATCTCGTTTACATAACTTTGTGTAACCTGTGTTTTAGTTCACTAAGATCACAAAACTTACATATTTATCTAATAATGTTGACAGAAAACTGAAGAAGAAATTGCTTTTACTGTCTTGACTCTTGACAATGGCAATACCGATTTTGCATTCAAACTCTTAACTTAGAACAGAGGGATGTATTAGGCATGTTACACATGTACAAATGTCTAACAGAATAAGACGGAATGAGTATAGTAAATAAGAAACTTACTCATGGAACAAGGGATCTGCATGATCACGACCAGGATGAACATTGATAGACAAACTTAAACGTTTGGCAGATTCACAGACCTCATCAGAATCTTCTCCGCTACCATATAAATCCACTTCAAGACCAACCAACTTGCTCTGATATTTGGATAGCAGATCAAGAAGCTCCCTGTATCCCTTGCTCCATACCATCTTCCCGATGTAGTATGCCCCTTTTGTGAAGGCTTTCTCCCCATTCTGCAGCTGCCTCAACTTTAGCTTGCCTACCTCAAGAAATTTTGGATTAACACCATGGACATTGCATATAACAGACCTGGGCAGATCTTGGGTGGCACCTGACAATCTGATAATCTGCATTAAGATCAGGATAATTTTGTACATGGCTCAATCAATCAGCACAGGATGATAACTGGGTGTTCAGTTTTCCAAATTCAACATTTTTTTATAGGAGGAGAAGGAAAACGAGCAAATGCATTTATATGAGAGAACTACAAGGTACATAAGTGACATATCTCTTGAACCTCATTTTATACTTAGTATTGTAGCAATATAAGATAACATTGCATGCAAATACTGAACATTGTTATAAGTTCATTAAGTAAGCAAGAGGCGACCATGACTGGGTACCACCATAAAACTCTTCTAGAATATTTGTACATAAGTATCTAATTGTGCTTCTACAGTAAGGTTAGCTACTTAAAAGGAAAGTATGCCTATTCCTAGCATACCCCATCATGATTGAAATTTAAATTAAAAAAATTATGTGTCAAAATCCATACTCTTGCTCGCCCTTTGTATTTAGAACTAAAACAAATCATCCATAACCAAATCTAATACTGATTGCATATGTTCACATCCCATTGGTGGAGCAGCACACCAGATCTTACAAAATCATTGACAAGTTTCGCAGTGTTCGATTCTCTCGCTAGTGCAGAAATTATCGTACTTGCATTTCTCAATTCAACTCTACATACTAGAATTTTTTTCCTCAAATATGCCGTGCATCATTTCATTTAAGGAGAAGAAAAGACAAACACAAAGGAAACCCCACATTTCCAACACAATGCTGCATACATCAACAGTTCAACACCCCCAACACCAGTTCGTAAAACAGGAGTGAAAAACAACCAGAAAGGACAGCAACTAGGTTAAAACACCTCTAGCCTTCTGTACAACCAAATCCTGAAGCTTTTAGCCCCAGAAGCACACCACAAAGATCCTCCAAAATAGAATGAACCAGCCAAATCAAATCTGGGGAGGCGTCGTTAAAAATGTAGTCATTTTGGAGCTTCCATAATTACCAATCCACTAAAATAATCAGTGTGCTAAGCTCTATCCTAACCTCAGAGTGTTTCATAGGAACCCAACACATGATTTTTCTTTAAGGGTTCAAGGAGGAGGCTTCTCCAGTGAGGGTCTGTGGGTTTAGGGTTAGGGATATGGGGGTTTGGAGGCTAGGGATCTCATATTTACCCAGGCGTAGAAGCAGGACCAGGGGAGGAAGGCCAGCACGGTGGTGGAGGCGGTGGATGGGTGGGATAGCAAGCGGAGAGGGCGCGACCAGGGTAGTGGAGGACAGCCGATGCGCAGGGTTAGGGCGGTGGCATAAAACCAAGAGAGGTTAGCATGGTAGCGAGCTGCGGTCACGAATTCGGCAGCGAGAGTTGCTGGTGATGGGAGGAGTATGGAATGGGGGCATGATGAACTAGATGAGCTTGCTGACGAGCAGATCGCAAAGTTTTGGTCTGTGCTGTGCAAGCTGTGAAGGTGGCCAAGGTAGAAGAAATACCGAGGAAGAAGATGCGGTGATCATTGGATGAATGATCTAGGGTAAAAATTCAAGAGTTTTTTCTCCTAAAAACACTTGAACACTGTGTAGACAGCCCCAAAATTAAGCAGCTTTTCTCATTCATCTTTGTTACTTATAAGTTATACACAGTACCAACTATTTTTTTTAGGGAAAGGCACCTATTGTATTCACAGCATAAGACCAGGAGATAGATAGGGTTATCACTAACAAGAATATTGGTACTATATCTGAAGAATATATTTTTGGCTTGCATGCATGCATTCAGAATTATGAATAGCAAGTAAACACATTTATTCACATATTTCTATTTATCACAAAACACAATATTGTAGATTGTTAACTTATGTCAAGAAAGAAGTGCCATCATAGACAAGGTTTACCAGAGAAATTTAATCGAAAGAAATGATCTAGTGTAGATATGCATAGTTGCATACTCATGCGATTACCTTGTGGCAATAGATTCGAGTTACCCAAGTGTTAGCATACTTGAGGAAACAAGCGATAACTTGACCATTCTTTTCTCTCCTTACATATGCTAGATAATTTGTATGAACAATTCCTATAACTCGCCGGAACTTATTTTTCCATCTTCGCCCATGGTGGTACCAATTCAGATGCTCGGGCTCTTCCAATACAGCAATGTCAGCAACTTCATCTGGAATGCATTCTGTAATATCTCCAACAGGAAGAATGCTTCTCATTTCTTTAGAAAACTGCATCATAAAAAAAGAGTCAGGTTATCTTGTTATCTTAAGTAGCAAAGCAAAAATAAGAGATGCAAGGCATGAATATTGTCGGATGGAGCTAACAGCTAACAGAAGCAAGGTCTGCATGCATCAGGCACTGAACAAAGTTTCTCTTAAATGCTTAGGTTAGCTACAGGAAAGGAGCAGAACTCGTCAAAGAAATTGAATGAAGTGCTAGATAACCCAACGGCTCACATTGGATAAAACAATCAGTTTGAAACAAACTCCATTCAGGTCTTACTGGACCGAAAAAAAAGCAAAGTGCAACAGGAGAGTGACAAGATAATTCAAGTCACTAATTTGTGTTGATATCCTCTCGGTTTGACATAGAAATTACAAGGTGCATAGCTACTATACCTTTCCTGGGTAGAATTTGATGCTGAAGGATGGCCTGAAGTCAATCCTCTCCTCGATCCAGTGATGAACATAGCTCTCATGCTCCAAAGGCGAGTCAAATACAATATTGTTAGGGTAAACCAACTCTTGGTCCCTTAGACAAAGCCAGGGGATCACTAGCGTAACATCCTTATCACCATCCTTTGCCAAGTAAGCGGCCCGGAACAAAGGGTTGATGGCTGTTCCCGTCATCCATGGGAGGCTTGCGGTGGTGAATATCGCAAAATGCCTCCTCGTCGACATGGCTGCTATCTCAGGGAGGGCAACGGATCACCACTAGCGTGCCACCTAAATTCGTTCTCCTAGCACATTGTCGTCTGTAAACCACAGACCAATGAATCAAGCAAGCACAGAATGAGTAGTACCAGCTGAGCAAATAGATTTCCTTCCTATCGAGCTACAGCCTACAGAAAGGCGCGTAAGCGGAATTGCAGCAGCCAAAGAAATCAGCTGCATAAAAGCGAGCTATGGACGGAGCATTCCGGCCGCTAGCTAATTAGTGACTGACCATGTGCGAGGAATCCATCCTCCGCCGAGAATTAGGGGAAACACAAGGGGGTTCGAGGGCCTACCAATAAACCCAAATCTCCGGTGTAGGAGGAAGCGCGGCTGCGGGGCGGTAAGAGGCCGAGATCGAGGCCAAGTTCTAGAAGGTCGCGCCTCGCGCAAGAGGCTTCAGCGGGCTGGCGGCGACGCCGGTGGAACGGCAGCCAGAGGAGGGTGGCGGCAACCGGCAAGGGTGAGCGGAGAGGGAGGGAGAGGAGAAAGGGGGCAAAGCCGCGGGCCGTCTGTGTCTGTCGCGGTAGGTTAGGTTGATCTGGGCCACACCGAAGCGTTTGGGCGGATGGGAGTGGACGATAGAGCCAGGCGGGCTTTGTTGGCCAAGCGAGCAGGGATGGAATATACCGGAGACTTTTCTTATGTTATTACGAAAGTTGCACCTCTGTGTTCTTGCTTGAAAAGTTAGTCGTCTTTGTGAAGTTTATTTGTGTCATTCGTGCTATTCCGTCAGATTTTAATGCTAACCGGCTGTCTACCTTTTATGTACAGCAGCATGATGAAGTTTGTTTTTTTCCTCTATGTTATTCCTCGATAATAGTTTGTAGCTGGAAATGTGAAGTATGGATAGGGGAAAACGTCGATAGACATCTCGTACAATACGAAATAAATAGTCTGGCTGTTTTCTCTCTCTTGGGGCCATTTGCCAATCCAAAGATTAAGGTATTGTTTAGTTCACTCGAAAATTAAAAACTTTTCAAGATTCTCCGCTACATTAAAAGTTACGACATATACATATAGCATTAAATATAAATCTTTTAAGCTCAGTGACTCATGCATGTAGCATTAAATATAGATCTTTAAACTTAGTGACTCCATAATTAGACAATATTTATCAAATAAAAACAAAAATGCTACAGTGTCAAAATACAAAAACTTCTCAAATCTAAACAAAACCATAAAAAAGAAAAATCCCTGGCGGACTAAGTGGCAGAGGCAGTCGTCTTGCTCTCGTCTCTCGCTCGCATTTCGTCGAGCACGTCCCTGGCGGGCGGCGAGACCGTGGCCTCCCACTCGGCGAAGTCGGCCTCCACCTCCGCCGCCTCCTCGTGGAGCCCCAGCCGCTTCATCCCCCGCGCCATCACCCTGTACACGTACTCGTCGACGTCGAGGCCTCCCTTCCTCACGGCCGCCTCATATACCTTCCACGCCGCGCGGCCCCTGGCCTTGGCCACCAGCGCGCGCAGCAGCCTCGTGAGCTTGTACACGTCCTCCTCCCCGTCCACGAACCCGCCGCCGCGCGCCTTCTCCTCCAGGAACGCCTCCACGAGCGCGTCCACGGCGGCCTCGGCCTCGCCGGAGGGCGAGGAGGTTGGCGCGGAGGAGACGAAGGTGGCGTAGAGCGCCGGGTCCGGGCGGTACCAGGGCTCCGCACGGGCGACGTGAAGCACGGCGAGGGCCAGGGACCAGTGGCCCTGCCGCTGGAGCTCGGCCATGGCGGCCACGAGGTCCGCCTTGAGGAGGCGGCCCAGGGCGGTGGCGGCGGCGGCGGTGGCAGCTGCCGGCGAGCGGTCCGCGGAGGTCAGGCGCTTTAGGGATTGGATCGCCAGGATGGCCTCCGTGGAGAGGGAGCGGCCGCGCTGGAGTGGCCCGCGGTTGTCGCGCGGCCCGCAGGTGATGGAGACGCGCCTAGGCTTGTGAGTGGCACTGGGTCCGGTCTTCGCGCATGCGCTCCGGGTGGGGCGTGGGACGAAGAGAAGAGACGCCATTGGAGCGGAAGCTGGGAAGCCAGCAAGCGGTAGGAGAAAGAGGAACACCGAGGAAGGAGACTTTTTGTCACGCTTAAGTGCCCGTACACCTCCGTGTGGACGAGCTTCTCCCAGCTCCGCTCGGTTGCCGTGGGCCCCGCGCAGGGCGATGGGCGTTTTTGCCCCGACCGAGCCGTGCGGGCGCGAGGTCGCCGGAGCTCTGTGCGCGAGGCCGTCGGGGGCGGGCGGCGCGGGTCCGTCGGACGCCGGCTTCCGGGCGGAGGAGCGCGGGGAGGTGCGGGACGGAGGGCGCGCGGAGGAGGGAGCCGCGGCGCCTCCGGTGGCCCGTGGCCGGGAGCGCTTCCAGGCGCAGGCGGCGGCGGGATAGGAGCTCGGCTTCCAGAGGTTGAAGACGCGAGCGAACGCGTGCGGGGCCGTGCGGTTGCAACGCGAGGGACCGGATAAGGTATAGGGAAAGAAAAAAAAGAAAAGAGAAAAAAGGAAAAAGGAAAAGGAATGAGGGTATTATGGATATTTTACCCTTTCTAAACTACCAAACAACAAAAAAAAAACAGCTTTTACCTCTCAAGTGAATCTGCTTCACAAGCAAAGCTACAACTAAGGCCTTGTTTAGTTCCGGAAACTTTTTGGTATTCGGAACTGTAGCACTTTCGTTTTTAGATTTATAGGTAAACTGTACAATTAGTTTTTATTTTTGTCTATATTTAGTGCTTCATTCATGTGCCACAAGATTCAATGTCATGAAGAATCTTGAAAAGTTTTTGGTTTTTGAGGTGAACTAAACAAGGCCTAAAGTTGTTTTAGCTCGAATTGGAGACCTACCAAAACAAGCCCTTTATATGAAGACTGATTTTTTGATAGATCCCATGAAAATGGCTAGTAGGGATGAAAACGGTACGAATATTTTCCGACCGTATTCGAGACCAAATTCGTTAAAGACGTTCAGATCTGTCCGTATTCGAGTTCGAATATTCAATATCCGATTTCGTATCCGTATTCGAATACTTAAATCATATATTTATAATGTCGACATCAAATTCTATCTTATCCGACATGGTTGACATTATCCGTATTCGAATCCGAATTCGACCAGAAATATGAAAACAAATATGATATCAGTGATATCCGTTCGTATCCGTTTTCATCCAACAGTTTGGCAAATAACTTAATATCCATAATTTTTGTAGCAAAATAAGAAAAAATCGTCTCCAACAATTTGACATCTCAATTCTCCATTTTTTTGACTTGGCATATCTCCTTGTCTAGTGCGTAGAAAATCCTTCTCTTTGTCCCCTTTGATTTCGACGATCTTGCTAGAGAGTGAAGGGAAGGATTCTAGCAAGAGAAGATGTGATTAACCTTGAGCACTTGATTTCTCTATCAAGCTGGTGCGGTTCATGTTTGTTACTCTTTGAGCTTTGCCCCTAACCAGCTAGGCATCGCCCATAAAGTTCCAAAATTGTGTGATGAGCTCCGAGAGGTTTGTAATACCTAGATTCATCTAGTGCATAACTCAAGATTGACCTTTGTGGTCTCTTAAGACAGGAAGAGAGGTGAAACAGACTTTAGACCTCTGTAGTCACCTCAATAACAAAGATGTAGCCTTCCTTGTGGTTTGGCCGAACCTCGAGTTCTTATGTCTTGCATACTTGTTGTGATTACTTATTGTTTCATCTATTTCAAGTCTATTTCTATAGTTTGCACCCGATCTATTTCTTCGCAAAGCGTTAGACTTATCCAAGTACTCAAGGACACTCTATAGGTGTTGTTTGGATGTTGGAATACAGGGGCTGGGACAGGGAAAGAGAAATAAATGAATAATTCAGATTAAATGAGGTGTGGAGAACGGATGGCTAGAATACAATATTTCCCTATCTCTATCCCCTGTCCAAACATGCACTACATACTTCAAAGAAGCTCTTACTCAACGTGACGCACCCCTGCAAGTCAATTTCACATCTGGTCGCTTTGCTGAAAAACTATGAGTGAAAAAACTGTTTGTTGATTTGTTGTGAGAGGAATGACTAAACACAGATCATACTATCACCGAACTGTATGAGATAGATGTTTTCGTATAGGAAGTATTCAATGTGGTATATTTGCTGAGTACCTGGTATCCTATCATAACAATTTTGCGTTACAAATGAAAGCAGCAATATAGTTATAAAGAATTGCATAGTGATAATTTGGTCCCCTCCATGACTTCTAATATCTAAAACATAAGATTTTGTAGCTCCTAGTCCAGGACTGCATTCATCCATATGCTTCTTTCCAAGTATATTAGCCAATACAAAAACGTTCAGGGTGAGGCTGTTGCAAAGGAGATAATGCATCAAAGGAACTTCCTTGTAAGGTTTATGAAGAGCTTTACTTTTGAGTTGAATTGCTCTCTTGCACTCCCTGCATCTGCAGCAATTTCTGCTGCTCCTCGTCGTTCTCTTCCTTCGGCTCAGCCTTGGGTGCCTTTGGTTTCGTGGTGGATTGCTGGTAGAGCACACCACCTGACATGCATATCAAGAGCCCAATGGTACCCACAAAAGAGGCATGCTTGTCCCAAATAAGCAAATTAATCACAACAGTTAGGAGCTTGTTCACTATGCCAAGCACTGTGAACCCAGTAGCAGAGATAGCCCGTCTGCAGGAGAATCCAAAGAAGGATATCGATAGTCCAAACAGGCATGAGAGAGCAACAGGGAGGACCACATCAAATGAAAGCCAGTTTGACACATTGGAGCTGTCGACCTTCATCTGATCAAATTCTCCCATTATAAGGAGCTCAAGGGGGAATAACATCAAAGCCTCAAGGTTGTTGTATAGCACAAGGCCCCATGTGTTCAGCCCAATGGTCATTACGACGTGCTTGATGTACACGAAATCAATGGACATGCTTGCTAGGTAGGCCACTGCCCAGGTGTAAGCAGTCACAGTGAATTGGTTGTCTGTGAAAACATAGATCACACTTCCACCAAGTATTGTGGAAAGTGAAAGCCATGTCTTGAGTGATGGCCATGGCTGATGAAGATACAGCGTCTCCCCAATCGCGACAAATATAGGCACAGCAGAGCGGAACACAATGAAAGTATCCACATTGGCATGAAGCAGGAGCTCACTATTTGTGAAGATGGAGATATAGAACATCACAGCAGCAGGTAAGAACTTCCACATTGTCCTCAGATTAAGGCCGTCGTGCTCAATGAGCTTGAGCTGTCCACATAGGAGAACTCCAGCAACACTAGTGAAGTATTGCAGAGCTGTCAGGGCTCCAGGATATGGAAATTTCATGATTGCCCATTTGTTGATGATGGAGAGCAGCGACGCTGATAAACAATACCCGGCAGCCACACCATAGACTGAGGCTTGCTGCAGAAGAGTGTTCAATGTGTTACTCCAGGCTCCAGTTCTCTGGGTAGTACCTGAACCTTCAGGTGAAGTATCTTCTTTTGAGGGGTCTGAGAGATTAGACATCTGCAACATGCAAACTACAATTACTAAATCTTCAAAAAGATTCATGAGTAGCTACTATAGCATATGGAACAAACTCTGGCACGCACGCATGTTCAAGGGAAAAAAACACACTAAAATCAATGAAGCAGATAGTAAAGATTTTAAGGATAGGTTTCCAAATTCCATATACTAGAATGTAAAGAAAGTAAGTGACCATCCTAGAAGAACTTTGCTGAAGGGTAAAAGGATAAGAGCGTACAAATCTCTTTCTACAGTTCATTGTATCATCAGTTCATATCATAATACCATATTATATGATACAATAAAATGAATTATTCACCATTACAAATACAGATCCCAGTTCATAATCTGAGCTAGTGCAGCATGTTGTCTTGTAAATATTTTATATCCTGCTTAATGCAATGATGAGTAGTTCTCCTGTGCATTCGAGAAAAAAAAATCCTAGTCCTCTAGTTATGAGACACTGAATTCTTCAACTGCATTTGGTTTAAAATGCTAGACGACAGACATTGTTCATCACATTGCTTGCTTATGTAGGAGTTTTAAATCCTAATAAACAAGGCTGCAACCATGGTAAAGGGAACAGGCAGGTCAACAGCATTTGAAAACCACAAATACACATGAAGATAGTAATATGCATGCCATATTGCTAATGAACTCTCTCACATATTCTATTCCATTACAGTATGTAACTGTACCATAACAAAAGGAGCAAACAAATTAGTACAAGGGGGCAGGGTGGGTCAGATATTGCTGTCCTCTAAATAGGATTGCCCACCTTTCACCCCATGAAATTTCAATTGTTTGACAACCCAGATAATTCTTTAACCAACCTTGTCATTCATATAATGCCAAGGGGCAAGGGTAACACATATTTTGACATATGATGATGCCAACTGGACCTTAAAACCTCTATCGATGTAAATCTGACAAGATACTAATGTAGTAATGGACTATCCAGAAGAATGCCCAAAAACTATGCACAATACAAAATATACAGAGCCTTGAAAATTTTGGCCCAGCCCCTAGATCAACATCTTCCAATCAAATTTCATACAGTAACAATTGAGATTATCAGCACTCCTCACAAATATATTCATGCCTGCCAGAATTAGTTGTACTACTCATTAATTTGTGCTACAAAGAGTTCATCACCATCACATATTAAAGATCAAAGCATATTTTCATGCACTCCTAGTTGGGATTAAAGAACAAAGCATATTTTCATGCACTCCTAGTTGGGATTGGTATGAACTTCTAAGGATGCCCTTCCAACACATATATGCCAAATAAGAAATCAACTCTAAGTCATGACTCATTTACTGAATAAAAGAAACAATATTTATCAAATGGTGCTATCAAATAATCCAATATCGAGTAACTTTACACCTCTGAGAATAATAGAAAGAAATTAAATCTCTGATTCATAAGTTCATATGTTAGGCCATCCTGTTTATCTTCTGTAGCAAGCTTGAATCCAATCAAAATTTTCTGATACAAAACCAGCAAGCATGGTAAAGGCTCAAGAAGGTCAAACCAAAACAAAACAAGATGAAACAAACAACAAAAGGCAGACAACAGATACTTCAAATAAGTTGCACGACAAAATCAAAGGCACAAGATGAGGCAGCAGAACTTCATGGAAGAATTAGAAGAAGATCAAATTATGCCACCTATAAAGAACCAAAGTAGCCAAGCAAAGATTGACAAATACCTTGTAACGTCCAATCCGGGAATTCGCCATGGCTTAAAACCAAAATTGAACACCAAATGATCTAGGTATGAAGCATGTATCTTTTTAAGGCAGCTGAAGATGCCCAAGGTGGCAAGAGAAAGAGGGAAGACATGCAACGGCCACCGAGCAGCTAGCCTTATCAACTAATCTCGTGGGGATATAATGCGTTGGTCTATGACAGCCAGGGAAGTCAAACAAGCTTGGGGCACGTCACAAGCATGTTAGGTTGCTAGGATGACAGGACATGGTAGAAATATCAACAAGACCTATTCTACTACCTAAGCACTTGTCCAAGTCAAGGAGGACAACTTAGACAAGGTCACAATAATGGGATGAGCTAGTTTCTAATAAGAAAACAAGTACAGCATACCTCAGGAACCTTTCCTCGCAACTATGCAAATTGGACAGATCCCTCTCAACTACCACAACGTGACAGCTCCAGCACCTCAAGACGAGTGAACAAGTCGCTGTAAGCCCACGAAGTGCTCCCTGAACTCGGTGCTAGGGCCTCGCGAGCCCGCGCAACCAACCAATCAGGCACATGAAGCGTTGCCGAATCTGTTTTAAAAAACAAAGACAAAACAATGGAAAAAAACATGAAGCCACCTCGCCGAAGCATGCGTCGTATGCTAGCGCAAGAAGTCACTGCACGAACTAAAGGCCGCCATGGACAGAAGAAAAGAAAAGAGCGTCAATTGTTAGGTGAGGGCATCCCGTCAGGACCAATGATAGCCACTTCGCATAGTAGCAGTTTCGTGCGCAGCCTGAACATGGCAGGACATTATTGATTAGCACAACATCAACCCACGGAGGCGTCGCCGAGAAACCTCCCAAGTGGTGGCGGGCCATCAAAGCGCCAGCGGCGTCGCCTCAAGCCTCAAGTTAGGGTTTTTCCGGTACCTGCCCTGAAGCAGAAACGGGTCGAAAACCCCAGAGAAAGCAGATGATAGGAACTCTCACCTTTCAGACGCTTCCTCCTGCTCCGGTGAAGTCGGTGGTGTGGGGGACGCCAAAGGATGGGGCACAGCGATTTATCGCGGGGCTTCCGCGTTGGCCGGCTGCGCGGTCGTCGTCGGAGGTGGGAAGCCCGGATCTAGACGCTTGCGATTGCGAGTCAACCCGCGGCCGCGGACGGGGCTAACTGGGCGCGCGCTCGAAGGGGGAACGTAGCAGTGGGGGCGTGCGATTTGGGGGACTGCCGAATTGGGATTTCAGAGAATGGAAGGTAATCGAGGAGGCCACGGCAGATATTTTGCAGGCGGGGACGATGATGAATTTACAAATGCGACTTGCTGCTTCTGACCCGCGAGCCGCGCGGAGGAGATCTCGAGGCGCCTTCCGCCTCGGCGGGCTCGCCCGCCTTGGCGCCTTGCGGGTCGCGGTCGCGGTCGCGGTCGCCGCCCCTGCCTGCGTGCGAGCCTGGCTGGGCTGCGTGAGAGAGAGGGGGGTACCAACGGCCAGATGGGGGTCTGATCTGACAAGCGGACAAGGATGGGAACGGGGTGCGGCGCCTGCGATATCCGTCGTCCCCGGCGAGGCGGCGACACTGCTACGTGCGAGCCGCGAGCGGGCCTGAGAGGGAAGGGAGAGGACGGACGACTGGACGGAGCAGCCTCACGGTTGACTGGTCGGCACTCGACTCCTGCAGTGCAGCTGGAGATCGGATTTTTTTTCTTTTATTTTTTTAAGTGGATTTTTTTCTTTTAACTTAGATCTTGTTTAGTTCACCCTGAAATTCAAAAACTTTTTAAGATTTTCTGTCACATCAAATTTTGTGGCACATGTATGAAGCTCTAAATATAGAAGAAAACAAAAAATAATTGCACAATTTGTCTGTAATTTATGAGACGAAACTTTTGAGCCTATTTAATTTATGATTGAATAATATTTACCACAAACAAATAAAAATGCTACAGTACAAAATCCGAAATCTTTTCGGAACTACATAAGGCCTTAGTGGAAATTGGATTGGGTCACAGGCCCGTTTGTTTGTCTGAATTGACCGGTTAACCTATTTCCAAAATATTTTCTCCACCAACACTCCACCAGGCGCAAGGATTTCTAATCCCTCTAACAATGAAGACTCTACTCTTTTTCAGGAACAGAGACCTCGAGAGATGCATAATATTGAC
>Ga0182004_10000373_pt1 | contig 25908 bp, 32 predicted proteins | sample Sormic07211540_1_FD_120479 | JGI IMG/M metagenome (GOLD analysis project Ga0182004, IMG submission 120479) | Endophyte microbial communities from Sorghum bicolor roots, Mead, Nebraska, USA - 072115-40_1 MetaG | ecosystem: Host-associated > Plants > Roots > Unclassified | place: USA: Nebraska...
ACGTTATATATTTATGCATTGTCTTTTGATATTACCCCTTATTTGTAGCTATATGTGAGATTTGACTTCTAAAACTCACATATGGTGCATATCTGGTTTTGTCCTTAAAATCGGGTATTACACTTTCCCTGTTAGCTTGTCCTTATTCTTTTCTTCTTCTTTCAGGATCTCTAGGGCGAAGTATTCATCCCACTTGATGGCAATCTACACAAGATCTTCCTGGGTCCAATGGACGATCCAGATCCTAGTAGGGTAATTGTTGCTGAGACTAACAGAATCCCCTTCAAAGAATCCAACATGCATCCAGGTCTTTGGGACAAAAGGGCTTCTATAAGGAACTGGCCCTCGATTATTCTAGGCTAGAGAAATTGGTTGATCAAAGTAGCAGCCAAGAAGAGAGCAGATTGGACACTTAGAAACTTGGACCAGTGCATCTCCTTGTCCCTCTCTGATATCAAGAAGAATGAATCTATGCTCAAGGCTGCTTGTTTCTTCTGGTCTAACACCTACTATGCCTTCCTCTTCAGACAAGGCTTGATGTCCCCAACATTAGCTGATGTCCACATGTTGACTGGCCTTAAGATTGCAGGACACATCAACCCCTTTGGTTTGTTGGTGAAACCTTCTTTCAAGCTGGACAACATAAGAACTGGAGGTTGGTCTCAATACATCATCAGCCATAAGTCTGACAATAGGTCTATGTCTGACAGAGAGCACAAATCTTTTTTAAACATGTGGCTGGACAGGTATATCTTCTGTGGACGAGCTTGTTCTCCAACATCCAATTTTCTGACTCTGTAGAGAAAATATCGGGCAACTCTAAAATTCCACTTGGCAAGATTCTTCTTGGAGCTCTATATAGCCTTCTGAATAGAGTCTCCCAACACCTGATGCAAAATGAGACCATCCCAACCATCACAGGCCCTTGGTGGTTACTGCAGTTATAGCTCAATTTACATATGCACAAATTAGTGGCTCCAGAGCTAACCATCCTATCTTTTCCTTCCTTAGAATATTTAGAAGATCAAGAAGAACAACTCACAAGAAGTCAGAAATTTCGCCGATGTATGTCCTTTGGTGAGGCAGCATCGACAATCACTATCGATAGATCAATTACTGATTTCTTCAAACTCTTCTACAGAAATTCTCTAGAAGCAGCCTTAGAGTGGTTGATCTACTCAGATATTCTAGAATTTGAACTCCCAGCATCATTCAGATTTCAAAGTATTTATAGTGATCTTGAGGAACTCAAAATTCTGAGCCATTTGGTAAGGCCAAGTCTTCTTCCTATGGAAGTTAGGCATGGTAGAGAAAAACCCCCAACCTCCTATGAGTTCTTCTGTCCTTCAATAGTGGGCAGACAAATGGGCTTTGGTCAGTTGCCCCCAGCTTTGTTCTTTGCTGATAAGGTGAAGCCAAGGGAAACTGTCAATACTAGAATAGAGTACAATAGAATTCTTCACTTTGAACAATCTCCATTGCCACAAGCCATTAGTGGATGGGAGTGCACCCCTTTCACTTCTATAGCTTTTGATCATTGGTGGCTACAATGGAGCTAGAACATCTTCAATGAGCCAGTATCTGTTTTAGATCCTAATTTTCAAGCTGCACCTGAGGTATATTTTTATACATTGTATTTCCAAATTTTTACACCTCAGAATACATTTACTCATTTTACTTATTTATATGATCTTGCCGGCTTGACTCCTCCACTGGTGAACTATGACATGGTGTCCTGACCCAAGGCTAGGCAATGATGCACCCTCACTGAAAACTTTGATGAAGAAGCTGGTATCAGACTTGCCTGATGATCAGCCAATTGCTAAACTAAAAAGAAAGCAACCGGCTGCCTCATAGAAGACTACTTCAAAGAAAACCAATGTTGCTTCTTCTAAACAACTCAAGTATTTAGCTAATGCAGCTACTAAGGTAACCCTACTAACTCAGAACTGTATATTATGCTTATGCATCAGCTAATTTTTGATCTTTTCAAGATGTCATCCAGCAACCTACTAGCGAGAAAGAACTTGAACTTTTTGATCCCCTGGCAGGCCTATCCCTCTCCAGTAGTGATGAGGATATCAATCCTAATCCAGGCAGTATCCCAGAAGTCTCTTCAGGTAACACCATATAATAGTCGATAGGACGTATTCTCTTGCTTATACTAACTCATTTTTATGAATCCAGACCTTCAAATTCTTGAAGTTGCTTCATCGGCTATTCCTAGCTCTACTATGGTTTCAGTATAGGTATGTCAAACTACTTATTCTCATATTGTTGATATCTTCTGATAGACCCTAATCTGTTTACTCTAATACAGGAATAGGTTTCTTCACCTAATCTGCCATTCTCCTTAGACAAATATCTTAATGAAGAACCAGTCCTGATCTTAGAGGACACTCCATTGATGATACCTAACTACATCAAAGCTCAACTACAAAGGTTGATCACCCATCTGGAGCTAGATGTTTCAGTCTTGGTTCAAGATGCAGGATCTATGAGAGAGATTTTCAATTAGATTAGAGATGATATTCCTTCTTCTTTAAAAGAAATGATTCAGCCATTTGCATTCTTGGAAGGTAATGGCCCCAAGTTCTTCAGTGCTCAATCCAGATTAGCAGCTCGAGAAGCTCAGAAGAACTCAACTGCTACTGAAGGCCAATGCACCCAAGAAATCCTATCAGTTAAGAAAATAATCGATCTCCTCAAAGAATCCCCTACTGAAATCAATAATGATCTGGCTGCTCTTAATGAAGAAAGAACACAATTATAAGCTCAGCTGAAGACTGTTGAAGATGCAATCAAACAGAAGGAATAAGCCTTATCTCAGATCCCTGCATCATTAGCTGATCAAAAGAAGAACATGGCAACCTTGAAGATTAAGCTCAACAAAATCAAGCAAGACAAGAAAGCCAAGATCCCAAGATCAGCTGAAGAAGATCAATAGCAAATAGCCGAAGTAGATAGCATTAGGCTTTCAACTTTAAATTCCATTAAGTATGTTCTAAATATGTAATTTGGACACTCTCTGCATTTTTTTTTGCATCTTGTAATTCTCAAACATAACTTTTGTTTACTTAGATTCTTTTTTCTCTTTCAGTAATTATATACTTCTATCAAAATATTATCAGCAATGTCAATCAAATCCAAGTAAAGTAGAATTCCATCGGCAAAGTTAGCCGATCCACTACTTAGGTCTTTCGCAGTCACAGTTAAGTTGATCAGCTATTTTCTGCCGCCCACGTCCCTAGGATTACAGAGACATTTTAATTTTAGCCGATCCACTCAGCCCAAATTCAAGGAACCATCTTCACGATAGCCAATCCATTTTCTCCAGGGGATTAACTGCATGTCGTTTCACCTTCGACTTACCCCATTATAAATAATACTAAAATCCTGAGGGTAAGAGCATGCAGCCATTAGACTTGCATCTTCAACCTTTCAATCTCCAAGCCCCCTGCCTTCTCTCCCAAAAACCCTAACTTCTCCTTTCAATGGCAGACAACAGAGGCAAGCGCCCAGCATCACCTTCTTCATCTGAGGAGGTGAACTCCGCGCAACACTGGTGTTTGAACAGGTAAATTAGTGCAACCCTTTATTCAATCTCATTCTGACTTACTTATCCCCTATTCTTCTTGCAGCCCTCCCCCCCAAGACAATCCTGAGGCAGGCCTGAGCAACCTTGCTCCTAGGGCGTTGACATCCTCCCTGTCTCTGGTAGCAGTAGCCTTTGAGGAGGCTGCTGTGAACCAAACAGCAGAAGAGAGCTAGGCAGGCTTGGAGCTGGTTGGCCATGAAGATGCCACTAGCTATGACACCGTATTTGGGCATGAAGACGCATGGGTGAAAGGTCCTATATGGCTAGAGTGGGGTGAATAGCCTATTTAAAAAAATCTACAAACTCACTAGAGAACGAGGTTAGTAAATAACAAGGCAAAGCTTTTTGCTCTAGCTCTAATAGGGTGTTTGCAAGCCACATATCCAACAATTCTAGTTGATATGATCACTAGGCACACAAGAACTATGTCTCTACTTACACTAGAGAGCTACCTAAAGTTTCTATACAAGAAAGTAAGCTATTCTAGTTTGCAGGAATGTACAAGAGAGGGTTTGATCTTGTCGCACCCGGTTTTCCAAAAAATACCACGCGCTAACTATATGTGTGCCCAAGATGTCCACACAACACATATAGCGACATAGGAGAATATCAAGAACAATGCTTTATTATATATCGAAACATAGTTACAACAGAGCTTACATCTATTACAAAAGCATAGTGGAAACTATTCTTAATCTTTACTTTGGGTCTCCATTTTCCATAGGGACGGTTGACTGGGGGTACACTTGCCTAGTACTCCTAGAATGCCTCAGGGAACTCTGCCTTTGTAACATCATCGGGTACCCATCTGGGATTTTTGATTGTTGAATGTAAAGCAAGTGTGAGCGCACCACACTCAACAAGTATAACATGAGGGGATGAAAGGCTCAAAAGGCTTGACTTGGTTTGACAACGATAAGCATTTTTAGTTGGTCATATTTTATTATGAGACCTATGTTGCTAGGTTATGCTTAAGCTCCCAAGGTGAAAGTATAATTAATATCAAGATTAATCATCACCCAAACCATCCATAGAACCATCTATCTCGAAAAGGATCCAGGCCGCTCATGACTGAGAGCACGACAGATATATCCATTTTAAAACACTCTGCAGAGCTTGTACACTTTCACCATGAGTCGTGTTACCCATATACTTGAGGTGATCAGCCTCTTGACCCACTTCCAAGGTAAGTCGGCAGGGTTCACTATGAAGCCTTTCAAAAGCCCCCTAACAAGTTAGTAGCCGCGAGGTTTCAATGGCAAGTGTGCATAGGTGTCCTCCTCTAAGAGGCACATGTGGTCGCAGCACTGTACACACCAAGGTAGGAAAACAACTATACACCACAAGACACCCCCCTCTTGTGTCTTTCGGTAACCACTAACAAGTTAGAGAAGTTCAGTTTACTGAGCTAAAGCCAGAGCCATGTAGCTCTCAAGACTGTACGGTAAATCCTGGGTGGCCACTTTAAGATTCAGTCCTTACAGAAGGCAGACTAGAGCACCCAAAAAGCCCAATGCTCTAGCCCCATTCTGTCCATGTTGCTAAAAATCATCAATTTATCATTGATTACATAATCCATTAGTCAAGATTAACATTATGTAGTTTGGTGATTGCAGACTAAGCAAAACTATCCATATGCATAACCCAAGGTAACAAGGGATTCAGGATAACAAAGGTTCTAGGTAAAGTCCTTAGGGGTTTATCATATTAGACACATGCACATGAAGAGATGATTAAATAGTTATTAGGTAACAAGGGAACTTATGTTACACTTGCCACAAATGGTGCTCCAACTTGTCCAACTTTCCTTCTAGATCACCTCGCATATCTCCTCTTTTATAGATCACAACAACCAGCACAAGCACCATAAAAGAAACCTAAAAACAATACATCAAGCATTACAAAAATAAGACACAAAGGTTTTAAACACGTAAGGCTTGCAACTATGAACATTTGAGCACATAACAACTAAATGGAGCTATGGTTTAAAAGGTATGAAAATTCAAATTTAGTAGATGGAAGGTATGATAAATGATAGGAATAGAATAAACATGATTTATATGGGCTAACTTGAAAGATATAGAGAGCATAAGATTTTATAGATGAAGGGTAACGATTATAGGATTATACAAGATGGATATGACATTGTGAAGAATGAAGTAAGCATACGGAGATTGAAGGGCTAGGTAACATGAGATGCCTATGAAAGCCTGATGAGATGGAACATATACATGGCAAGGGTTACACAATAGTGAGATGGTATGGTGATATACTAACAAGAATATTATTTCTTGACATAGAACATGAAGAATTGAAGACCCGAAAACAATGGTGGTAGTTGGTTAGGATCGAATTTGCCAACAATGATGAGATGATGGTTACATAGCGAAAAGTGAGGATGAACCTATAGCTTAGGTTCGGCAACCTGCTTTAGGTTATGACACTGACCATTTGGATTGGAAAAGAGGACATTTTGGAACATATTTGAAGCAATGGCTGCAGCAGGGTGAATGCTTCATTAAAGGGGAACACGGCGAGACACTAGTGCACGTAGGTTGTGCACGGCAGCGGACAGCAGGCTTATGATCACTGATAGCATACTCTTATCAGCATATATCAGCAATCCATGTTGTGGGGTCTCTGTGGACTGTATGAGTTATGTTCTAGCAAAAGGGAATGGTGGTTTGGCCATCTATGAGCCAGGAAACGCAAACATAGGATGGGTGGGATGGCTGATTTCTGGACAGCAGGAGTAGCAGTTGCCATGGCCTCGATATCTCGGTCACTGTGGCACTTATGGACAAGCCAACTTACAAAGGTATGTGTGAGTTCATGATACACAAGTGAGTAAAATTATTTGACAAATGGAGTAACGGATTTTCGGAAACGCACTCACCAATCGGCTGCAGCGCGACTGCAGGACAGCAGGGACAGCGAGCACAAGAAAAATGATATCTCTTTTATATTGAATCCTATTGACACAAAATTTCTCAGAGGTGTGTGCAGAGATATGAAACATGCTGTGGTTGAAAGACATGGTCACTGGATCATTGGAACAACGGGAATATGCATGCCAATAAGCAGCAGTGCGGCTGCGAGGTTTTTGGGGCAGCAAGCACAAAAACGGTTGTAACACTTTTGTATTGGACTTGCTGTCCACGAAATTTGGCATAGGCATGTGCAACTTTATGAAGAATATCATGGTCAAAGGATTCAATGATTGGAGTGATGGTCAGTGAGAAACGCTGTTTCTACAGGAGGCATCAGAGCTGACCATAAAGACAGCAACACATTTTTGTAGGAGAAATTGTCATGGATCAATCATACTCGAACTATGGCACATATCTTGCAGCGAGTGACATCAAAACATATAGATACATGGGAGAAGTTCTCAATATGAGGTTCATGGGGATAGCAGCAACCACGTAGGTGCTCGATGAGACGATGATGACCAAAGTCGGCATAGCAGTTGCCGATCGTTGGGACTGCGAGAAATTCGCTGCAGGAAGAATCCTGTGATACATGAGGATTTTAAAAGACATGAAGAGTAAGGAGCACCCAACAAAAATATACACAGAGAGGGTGACCTTGCTGCAAGTGAGGATCAGCGATGGTTTCAACATGGCCGCCAGGATCGAAGCAACAGCACGTTTGCAGAGATAGCAGTGATGATTTGATTGTCTGATGCATCCACGATAGGTAAATGTGATCATGGAGAAATGTTAGGGACAAAAAGGATTATCAAACTCAGAGAGAAAGAGGGGACGACCTCACCATGGTTGCAGCCCATGTGCTCTCTACACAGGAGGATGGCAACATCATTATCAACGTGTTCCGGTTTTGGAATGAGGGGCGCAGCGGCAAAACGAATTGCAGCAGCGATTCCGCCTTGGAGATAAACTATACCAAATGGAACATCAAATAGGTCAATGAAAGGGAAATTGGTGTAGGATCAGAGAGGGGAGAGGGGGGGGGGGGCGTACTCACCATGCCTTGTACAAAACCAGCAGCGACGGCATCCTTTTCTCATAACAAGTTTAGGCTTCGGGATGATGATGAATTGGGCTGCGATCCATCAATTCAGGTTTCCCTGTGTTGCGAGAGAGAAGTAAAGGGAGGGGTGAGGGCTGAGGTAAACACCACACAAAGACATAGAGAGAGGGAGGGCGACCTTACTGCAGCAAGGATTAGGAGCAACGGCATTCACTGATGGTTTGTTCGGTCTCTGATATGATGAACGAAGTGGCAGAACAGAATCATACCGGTGTTTGCTTTCCATTTTGTTGCAGAGGGATGGAGAGGAAGTTGGAGGGAAGAGAAGGGGGCGTCCATGGTGGACGATGCGGAGGAGATGTGGGAGCACCTTCTCTGGTGCTTGCATGAGGCAGAGAGGAGAAGATGAAGGGGTTATGGCTGCTGCTTGTGGTGAAAAGAGAGGAGGAGGAGAGGAAATGAGGAGACTCCTCTGGTGCTTGCATGAGGAGGTGAGGAGGAGGTTATATGGCTGTGGGTTGCTGCATGTTTCCATGCCATTCAAGTGAAATAAGAGGGAGTAAAATAAGTGCTATCAAGAGGGATTGAAAAAGGGGTGAGTAAAGGGATTTAAGTGCTGTCATTTTGCATGAGAGAAGAGAGGGGTCGGCAGCAGAAGAGGAGAGGGGCAGCATCTTGATGCAATAGTGCTGCTGCATGCTTGCAAAATGAAGAAAAAGGAATAAATTGATGGAATGAAGAAGCACTCTTAAGAGAGTTTTGTCTGGGGAATTAAGAGAGCTAAAGAGGAGATGCATGTATTTTTGCATTTGAGAAGGGATTGGCGTGTGCAGCAGAGGGGGAGGGATGACTGTTCATCAGCTTTTAATCTTGTAATTAGAGAGGCATGCAAATGTGATGAGGCAGAAAATTAAGAGAAGGGAATTGATGTAGATATAATTCTTGCATGGAGGAAGAGAAGGGGACAGCATAAGAGAGGATACCGAATTAGTAAGTGTGTCCATCTGTTCTGCATGATGAAGAGAGGGAGGAGAGAAAATAATGCATCTCTGTTGCATGTATGCTTGCAGAAATGAATGGGAGAGGATGAAGCACACCTACTGTTTACTCATACTATTTAGAGAGAAAATTAAGGGTAAATAACAAGCTTTGAGGGCTGTCTATTTTGCATGGGCAAAATAGGGGCATGTGAGCAGCAAAAGGATGTAGTCAGTGATGGGAGGGAGCTGCTCTTTACAATGCATATCAATCTTGAGTTAAGAAAGGAAATTAGAGAGCATAGTGATTATTGCTGCCGGTCCAATTTATTGAATGAGGAAGAATTATATGTTCGGATATTTTTGCATGGTGGGGAGAGGATGAGGCGCCACCACGAGGAGAGGACTGCATGTTTACATGAAAATATGAAGAGAGTTCAGCTAGGGGTAGCTTGGGCTAGTTTGGGTCTAGCCAAAGCAAGAGAAATGAGAAAGGGATAAGTTGGGCTGCTATTCATTATAGAAAGAGAGACATTGTTGCTGTATGCATGCAATTGAGTGATAGAGTAAAGGAGCATAGGTGCGTCTAGTAAATTATGGAGAAAAGAATAGGTGCCTATACTACTAGGGAAGTGCTCATCAATGACGCTCTGCCTTCGTCACTGAAGGTTCCACAAACGTCACTGAAGTTGTTTTGTGATAAACTTGTGACGAAAATTGTTTCGTCATGGAATGAGCATCATAGATTGACTACGGTGATGAAACGCCTATTTCCGTCACTGATTAGCTTTCATTCAATGACGAGGGGCGCTTGGCCATTAACGATAAGGACAAGCCAACAGAGGAAGCTTGCACTGATATGCTGCGCACTGGGGTGCGACAAAGGTGCTATCGGCTGAAGAAGAAGTACTTCGATGGTGTACCTACAAATGAGATTCCGACAGCTTCTCCAGTAACATGCATGTGTGATGCAGAGTGGAATGCGGACTGCAAAGTGGAGTAATCAAAAGAATATGGTACGTGTATCTTATCTTCTTTCTCATTCAATTTCTAGTGGATCTTCTCATTTTGAACCTATGATTTCATCTCACATGTTGATTATCCTTTAGGAAACTTGTGCAAAGAACAAGACTAATCATAGTAAAGTCAAGTATCATCAGACTACTGGCTCCTGCAACTATGGGGCACACTTGCATGCATATGTAAGTAATTCATTATACATAAGACTGAATTTGTATCACAAGACTGACAAATCTTTGCTGTAATTGGTTCTCTATGAAACAGAAGCAGAACAGGAACAATGCAGAGCCCAGCACAGCGCAAGATGCAGAGCTTGATGTGGTGAAGGCCTTCCAGACATGCCATACCAGCTCAAAAAAAGGTCTAAGTGAACCATCAAAGCATTGGTAAGTCCCGACATCTGTTTCGGTGTGCCATTTTGGCCATTAATTGGATAAACTTAGTACATGTTGAGGTTTGCTATGTAACATGTTATCAGATCCAATAACAAAAGAAAAAATGTGTCCTACTAACCTGTACAAATTATGAAGGAAAGAAACAGAAGACCATTATTCAGTTTTCTAATAAATGCAATGTAACATCATAATTTACTGAAAGTAGTCTGTGCAATTGTATAGAGTCACACTTTGTAACTAATTGAGCTACACTAGAATATTGCTTCACTAGCCTACAGAAGTCATCTACAGATGGTTGCTGATGCTGCAAGCTATCTCAGTAGCTACTATTTATACATACCTTACTTTCAAATTTTCATTTTATATTACCTTGACTGCAAATAAGATACCATTTAGCTGATAACAATCTGGACTAAAAGTTTCCATATTTGGTCTATTCTAGTTCTGTTGTTGTCATTTGCTACAGCCATTTTACTTCTACCTCTTTGTACTACATATCTTGTTGTCTACACTTTAATTCAATAAGTATGAACTAATGATGGCTCATTGTTGTTTCAGTCCAACATGGAAGCTTTGAGGGCAGCACCTGTTGATGAAGGTGAGACAGTACCTTCCAGTTTACAGGTTGTGTCCTAGGCGCTCCCCAAGAACAGCTCAAACACTTTCCTAAAGAATGTTGGCATCAAACCAGCGGCATCCTCCAACTCAGCAGCATTAAAAGAAAGCGAGCTTCGGGAACGACTAGCAGCTGAAGCTAAGGCTGCTGTACAAGGTGAAATCGAGTAGCTCAAGAAGAAGAGAAGTGAAGAAGCTGAGGAAAAGCTGGAGAGGACATAAAGGGAGATGGAGGAGATGAAGAAGCTAGCAGAGGTAAACCAAAAGGCAATGGAGGAGAACAATGCGCTCCTTAGGCGTATCTTGTCCCTGAACAACGCTTCTTCGACATGAGCACTACTACTGGTTGGCATGACCAAAAACTGTAGCTGGTGCTGGTTATGTTTATGCAATCCTTATATTTGCTGGTCATTTTGTTTAGCACTTATGTTGGTAGTGATGAAATCTAGGGTTGGTGAACTGAGTTTAGTTGATGGTGAACTGAGTTTAGTTGCTGGTGAACTGTATGGTAATTGGAATCATGGATCTATTAGTTGCTGCTGATATAAATATTATTTGCATTTTGTTATGAAATCAGCATAGTCAACTGTGCTGAGAAGCTGTGTGATGATTATATATTTTATTCCATGATGATGTGATATGTTGTTCTGTGACGAAAATCAGAAGCAACCACAGCGCGACACGTGGCCTAATGACAGAACACCACGTGGTGCCAAAAACTAACACGTGGCAGTCCAGGCCAGCAATATGTGGCAGTCCATGTCATCGGCCACGTGGTAGTCTACGTCATCCGACACGTGGCAGTCCGCGTCAGTAGCCACATGTCTGTCCGCGTCAGCTGCCACGTGGCGGTACATGTTAGCTACCACCGTGGCAAACGACGTTCGCAGCCTAACGGAGCGCCATATTATGACGAAAATAGGGCCACATCAGTGATGAATAAAGTTCATCATTGAATGAATTCCATTCAATGACGAAGCTAATCAGTGACAGAAATAGGCGTTTCATCACCGTAGTCAATCTATGAGGCTCATTCCATGACGAAACAATTTTCGTCACAAGTTCATCACAAAACAACTTCAGTGACGTTTGTGGAACCTTCAGTGATGAAGCCAGAGCGTCATTGATGAGCACTTCCAAACAATAAAGGAAACCTAAACTCATGACATCTTCAGTTCCAATCCTCCTCGGAACCTTCATTGCCTTAACCATCATGATTTCCCTTTATCGGATCGGTCTTCACTTGCCGTTTTTGTCGCTTCCTAAACGAAACTGCCTTTCCAAGGATAACCGATTGCATAGGCACTTGCCGAATCTCCAGGAATTAGCCGACCGCATAGATATTTGCCGAAATACTCAAAACACCTACTTTTCTGCGAAACCACCATGCACTAACCCACTTGTCATCTTGTTAAGCGTGCCAAAATCCAGTGTTAACACATGCCCCCTCAATTTCGGGATAAAAGTTGTTTTATCCTGAAATTGATCACAAGCTCCTCTTTTCTTTTAGGTCAACACTGTTCAAGACCATAGCCGCCGCTCGAAGGTCTAGACTCCCAGCATAGTTCCAAATCTGCCTCGATTCTTTAATGGCGACCCAAAACGAAATTCTAGAGGTAAATTACACTTCATCTTTATGCATTCGGCAATTCCCAATTGGTATTCTTGCCTTTTCGTCCAACTAATCTGCCCCTTGATTTTATCATTCTTTGAAGGAATACAAGAATGAGATCTTAATCCCCTACGTTGCCAACCCCGATTCTTATCTTCTTGGTCCAATGGGAGATTCTGACCCAACCGAGTTCATTGAGAAGGAAACTCTGAGAATTCATTTCAAATCTGGAGTTACACCTCCAAACTGATGGCCAAAGACCTTCAAGAACTGACCGTTTCCTCCAATTGCCAGATGGCAAAGTTGGTACCAGAGGATGTAAGAGAAAAGCAGCAGCCACTAGGAGGCCCAGGACATTCAGCACTGCTTGGAACTATCTTTGTCACAAATGCCTAGAAATGACTCCCTTCTAATAGCAGCCGCTCACTTCTAGTCTGACGCCATCAATGCTTTCGTCTTTGGCCATGGTATGATGACCCTTAATTTAGCCGATGTGTTTATGATGACTGGTCTGAATGTGACAAAACCAGTATACCCCTTTAAGTACAAGGGTAATAGTAGCCAAAAAGCTGTTAAATCTGGGGTTGGATGGGCCAAATATATCCAAACTTATGTGGCCTCATCTGGTACTATTACTGACAAGGAATACAAGGCCTTCATGAATATGTGGCTATGCAGATTCATTTTCTGTGGAAAATCCAATGAAACAGTGATGGTCGAAGACTTAGCTGCAGGTACCTTGATCCCACTAGGCAAATATCTTCTAGGATCTGCCTATCATATGACACATCAGATCACTGTCCAGATGCATGAAGGAGTAGAAATATCTTGTGTGAGTGGCCCTTGGTGGCTAGTTCAAATGTGGTTTCAATTGTACATGCACCAGATAATCTCTGTGGACCTTCATGGCATAAGCTTCCCTTCAGTCAACTATGCCGAAGGTAGCACAACAAAAACCAAAGCCTACCAAACTTATGGGGAAGCTGCTTCTTCTATCCATATTGACACAGACATTGGTCATCTCTTCAACCTCTTTTTCAAAGGTTTTGATAATGTGATTTGGCATCCTTATAGAGAAAATGAAGACTTAACCCTTCCCTATAAGTTCAGCTATGAATTCGGCTATTCAGATAAAGTGTCCACAGAGGTATTCAATTCCTTCATCAAACCTTGCATTCTACCATCCGAATTCCATCATGGGAGGTTGGTGCAGCCTAGTTATGAATTCTACAATCTAAACGTAGCAGCCAGACAACTAGGATGTGGTCAGCTACCCCCAAGGCTTTTCTTCTCAACAATTATAAGATTCAGAGAGGTAATCAAGGATGGAATAGAAGCCAACAAAGTTTTCGAGCTTGGATGCACTCTGCCAATGTATGAACCCTCTCCATTTGGGATAATAGAAGCTGCTCATCCTCTCTTCTCTTCATGGTGGCAAGAATGGCATGCTTATATTTTTAACATACCAGTGCACCCTCTATGCCAAGATTTGCAACCTCAATTTGCTCCTAACAGTGAGGTAATCTCATTGCACTCTATCATCTTCCTATGTTTTGAATTCACTTTCTCATTTCACACTGTCATTCACAGGATATTGAACCCATACCCCCCTTCCAAAGAGGTCAAATACTACAAAGCTGGGCCTAAACCTGTCCTGGGATTCGATGCCCCAACTTTACCAGTCTTCATGAACATCCCTGCAGCTTTGTCTACAACACCTCTAGGTAAAAGAAAAGCATTTGAAGATGTCACTGTAGCCAGGAGGAAAAGGTCCAAGAAAGTCAAACCAGCCCCGAAGGTATAAACCCTTTATTTTTCATTCGATAACATCCTCATTCAGCAATAACCTTGACTCTCTCTATCTGTATCACCTCTACTACAGCCACACATTGAACTCCCAGGATCAAGCAATGTTCCCCCAACTGCAGATACTTCTCCCCATGCATCTACCAAAGATGTAGAAATCCATGAAACTAGCGAGTATATTGGTAATACCATTCGGATAACCACTCTCTCTCTTTCTAGCATGCCTATCCATTGTACTCACATCTCATTATCTGCATTACTAGAAATAGATGAAATTCTGGACAAACAGGCAGAAGAATCTTCATCTGATCAAGCTCCAAGCCCACCATCTCTAGTTATTTAGTTAAGCTCTCAGCTGGATCAAGATACAGCTCAACCTGATAATCATCCAACTCAACAGGTAACACCTTGCTCTAAACTACCTTCGACAAACCCATCTTATCAGCTAACACAGTTCTTTCCCCTTTTTTATTTCGTTTTTAAAAGAACATCATTAAGCCGACTACCAGCTAATCCTTCACTGTCGAGGACTACATCAGTGAGAATGGTGAAGAAGCCACATCCAAACAAACTCTGTCAGTGGGGAATCAAGCTCGGCTAAAGGACATAGCTGCTCTGCTAGATAAGGACATCAACACTTTGGTTAAAGAAGCAGACCAGATAAGAGATCTTCTCGAGCTTATTGACCAAGACATTCCTTCTGCCCTCAAAGCTTCTCTAGAATCTGTAGCCCACCTTGATGATTATTTTGCCCTGGTGAGAAAAGCAAGTAAAAATATATCCTCTAGGGCCACTCAGCAGAACGACAGGTCTTTGAGGAAATAAGAGGCCAAAGAGCTGCACTCCCAAATTCAAAATGCCAAACATTCTCTGTCAACTCTGTATCCCGAGCCGAAAAGCATGGAGGAGGAAAAGTCCAGGCTGGAAGCTCAATTAGCCCAATTAAACGCTAGAATCCAGTCCCATAAAGACAAGATGGCTGATTTACCCAATTCTATAGCAGTAGCCAAAGCAAAGATAGCATCTGTCATCAAGGAGGATCAGCAGCTCAAATCAAGGCTTGCCAACATCCAAGGTTCTAAAGATGAAGACCAGAAGGTGTTGGACAATGTTAGCTGAATCAAAGCTGAAGCCATAGATGCAATCAATCAGCTTTTGAGCGAGTAAACACTGGATTTGTAATAGACTAGGCATAATACATTGTATTCTTGAATTATTGAACTCTTTCACATTTCTCCCTTATATACTTCTGTTTATTTGAAAATGTAATTGATCACTTTCGAGTCCCCGATTAGGATACAACCGACTGTTCTTTTACTTCCCGATTGAGATATAGTCGACCGCATCTTATCTCCCGATGAGTAACACAACCGAGTGACTCTTGACTTAGACGAGCTCGGCCCAATCTAGTAACGGCCCAATCGAGAGCAAAACCCTAGTCTAACGCTTGGTATTCTCATCCCACTACTCCAAGATACACGCCATGACTCCTTACTTGACTTATAAATAAACTCCCTTCCTCAGCCTTCATCAACACCCCAGTCAAGCATTCTCATCTCTGTCTCTTCAATTTCCTTCACTCAAACCAACCCAGAGATAAACCCAACTCCTAAGGTAGCAATGGCGAGTGGCGGTTACCGTGGCAAGTGTCCCGCCGAGGAGGAAGCAGAAGGGAGCCGAGCGCCACACCGTCAACGAGTTGGGTGAGAATCGATTCTTTGCCTCCTTGTGGTCCTACTTCTCGTTCATCCCTCTGGTTTTTGATTTTTCCTTTTCAATCATTAGGGTGAGGGTTATCACCACCAGCCAAGGCCATCTTCTTCCCCTAATGACGTCGACCAAGCCACGGACTCCCTCATCTGATTCCTCTGACTCCTCGGGCTCATCGGAATCGAATCTCTCGTACACTCACGAGGAGGCGCTTGCCTTCCTCAAGGGACGAGATGAAGCTCAGGAGGAACTGGGCAACATCTCCAAGCAGTTCGGGATCGAGCAAGCCGAATGGGAGGATCAGCGGAAGCAATTCTGCGATGCTATTTTTGGTTAGCACGAGACTCATCTGGATTTTCTCTTTTCTTGATTTATCTGTTTACCCGATCTATTTGCTCTGCTCAGTGCTTTCTGCAGAAAATGATTGCTTGAAGGCTGCGGCGATCGAGATTGCCGACAAGGTGAATTGCCAAGGAGAAACCACCAAGGCGCACCTTGACGTTGTAGACGGCCGCATAGACTAGGCCGTCATCTAAGGCGTGCACCATGGTGCGGCCCTGGGATTGGTAGCAATGTCCACCTAGGTCCACGAGGATTTCTCCGTCATGCCGGTCGGCTTCACCAGCGGGCCCCCAGAAGAAATCGAGGACATCGACGAGCTCCTACAGAGTTATGACGACCATGCAACCGTCCTAGCTCAATCCACGGATGCTTAGTCTGTCCTCAACAGATTGTTTGACGAGTAGTTTGTACCTAGGGATTTGAATGGAAAGAACAATTTATCCTTATGAAATGTTTGTTTGTGGTCTCTATTCATCTGCTTCTAAGTTTCTATTTTTTCTAAAGGCGATACATACTTTATCAGCTATTCTCTAAATCCTCGGAGTACTTTTTATTTTTTGGCTAAAGACAATGCGCTTACATCGGCTATCCACGCTCGCATCCTTAAGTTCTCTTATGAACCAACTTCAATACTAGGATAAAACCTCTTAAGAAATCTTCCATTAATAGCCCTAGTGAATTCCTCTCCCAACAAAGTCTTCAAAATATACGCATTGCCAGGCGCACATCTTACCACCCAAAAAGGCCCTTCCCAATTTGGAGACCACTTACCGAATGCTCTGTCTTTCGTCCCAATCGACAATATAACTTTCTAGACTAAGTCTCCCTCTTCAAATTGCTTCACCTTAACCTTCTTGTTATAATATTTGGCAATGCGCAATTTATTTTTCTCAATATTTTCCAATGCCTTGAGACGAACCAGATGTAAATCTTCTAATTCATCCATCATCAAATCCTTATAACTTTCTTTCGTCAAATCATTCTGTAATGTAACTCGTCTTGAATTTGATTGCAACTACCACGGTAACACGGCATGATGCCCATAAACCAATTCATAGGGTGATGTATGAGTAGACCCATGATACGCCATTTGGTAAGCCCATAAGGCCTCATTAAGAACTGAATGCCACCTTTTCGGTTTCTCATCAATCTTTTTCTGAATAATTCTAATCATAATTTTATTTGATGCTTCAGCTTGACCATTGGCTGTGCATAATAAGGAGAAGAATTGTACAACTTGATTCCCATCTCTTTGGCAAAATCACAAAATTTGGATGAAGTAAACTGAGTCCCTTGATCGGTTGTTATAGTTTGAGGGATCCTGAATCTGTAAATTATATGCTCTTTAACAAAATTGATCATATTTCTTGATGTAACCTTTTTCAAAGGGATATCATCAACCCACTTAGTGAAATAGTCCATGGCCAACAATACAAACTTATGCCCTTTGCTAGAAGGAGGATGAATATTACTAATCAAATCTATACCCCATCCTCTAAACGGCCAAGGCTTGATAATCGGGTTCATGGCAGATGCTAGAGCTCTTTGAATATTGTCGAATCTCTGACAATTTTGACACCCCTTATAATACTCAAAACAATCCTCTAGCATGGTTAGCCAAAAATAATCTGTTCTCCTAATCTTCCACTTCATTCGGTAAGCTGACTGATGTGTACCACACAACCCTTCATGCACCTCACACATCATCTTTCTGGCCTCTTCTTGATTTAAGCATTTAAGCAGTACTCCATCTATGGATTTATAATACAACTGATCGTCAAGAACCACAAACTTAAGGGCTTTATACCTAAGCTTTCGGGAAACCTTTTGTGACAGATTCTTCAAATAATTGGCAATTTTGCTTCTCCAATCACCAACCACTTGACCCTCACTTAAAGCCAAAATCTCTTGGTCTTCTCGATATCCAGAAGCAATTTGGGCCAACCTATTTGCTTCCTCATTATGCCCCCTAGGGATATGATGCAAGGTTGCTATCCAAAAATTCCTTAAAAGTTCTTAGCACTCTTCATAATATTCTCTTAACATGTCATTTTTGCATTCATACTAACCAGTTAACTGATTTATCACCAACTCAGAATCTCCAAAGGCCTCAATAGCAATAGCTTTTATTTCCACAAGGATCCGAAGCCCCCTGAGTAATGCCTCATATTCTGCCTGATTGTTAGTAACATAATATTCAATGGGAATAACATATTTAAAGGTTACCCCTTGTGGAGAAATTAAAAGAATACCAGCACCACCACATTTGCTACAAGATGAACCATCAAAGAACAAAGCCAAAGGCGTAATGCTTATTATTTCAACAGGAAGATCACGATGTTGGGTGATAAAATCAGCAATAATTTGACCCTTCACTGCTTTTGCCGATTCGTACCTCAAATCAAATTCTAACAAAGCTAAAATCCACTTGCCAATCCTTCCGTTCAAAATTGGCATCGATAACATATGTTTTATTACATCAAACTCAGAAACCACCACACATTCGGAATTTGGTACACAAATAGTACACACATAAGCAATGCTTTTCCGTAGCCGAATACCTTGTCTCTGGATCTAACATCTTTCGGCTAAGATATGCTATTACTCTTTATTCTCCCTCAAATTCTTGCATAAGGGCCGATCCTATCGTCAAGCTACTGGCCGCCACATACAACTTAAAAGGCTTACCAAGTCGTGGAGGTACCAACACAGGTGGTGCCTTCATGTATTCTTTGATCTGATCAAAAGCCTTTTGTTGTATGTCACCCCATATAAATTCTTGATCCTTTTTAAGCTTCAATAGTGGAGAAAAAGGCAAAACTCTTTCTGATAAGTTGGATATAAATCTTCTTACAAAATTAATTTTGCCGAGCAGTGATTGCAACTCCGTCAGGTTGGTTGGAGGGGCAACTTTGTCTATCGCTTCCATGCTCTTCTTACCAACTTCAATTCCTCCTTTATGTACCAGGAACCCTAAAAACTCACCAGCCGAAACCCCAAAAGCACACTTATTCGGGTTCATTTTCAAACCATGTTTCCTAGTGCACTCCAAAGTTTTTCTTAAATCGGCTAAATGCTCTTCATGATTCCAAGACTTAACCACTATGTCATCAATATAAATCTCCACAATCTTGCCGATCAATTTGTGGAAAATATAATTCATGGCCCTCTGATAGATTGCACCGACATTTTTCAAACCAAATATCATAACAATCTATTCAAACAAACCAACACGGCTGATCAGACCAAAAGCCGTCTTCAAAATATCTTCTATTGTCATCCATAAAACTGATAACTTCATAACCGACTGCTGCATCAACTAACAAATCGGTAATCGGCATCGGGATCCATCCATTGGAGTGGCTTTATTAAGATCTCTAAAATCAATGCAAACCTTCATCTTTCCATTCTTCTTGTATACTGGAACTATGCTCGAAATCCACTTTGCATACCTACACGGCCGAATGAAATTCGCCTCTAATAATCTCTCAACTTCTTTTTTCACATCAGCCAGCACCTCCTCTTTGAAAATTTTCTGAGGGGGTCGTTTGTAAGGACGGTACCCAGGCTTGATAGGCAACAAATGCTCAACAATAGAATGATCTAATCCAGGCATCTCTGTGTAGTCCCAAGCAAAACAATCTTTAAACTATTTAAGAAGGTCAATCAACTTTGATCTATACTCTTGGTTTAAATTTGCACTGATGTACATCGGCCTTGGCTTAACAGCATCACCAACATTTATTTCCTCTAAATTATCGGCTGACATAAAACCACGCCGCAATTTTCCTTTGTTGCCATCAATCGGGTTACCCATCAAAAACTACTTTAAGAGCCGACTGCTTGGATCGGTTGTTGATCCTTGTTGAAAACATTCACGGGACCTTCTTCCCACACTCTACCGGAGAAACAATCAATACCATCATAATCCCAATAAGCCGGCTCCATGGAGGCAACACCTACCAAATCATCAACATGAACAACTTCTACATCATCTCCAATCCACAGTATGAGAACTTGGTGCATAGTTGAAGGAATGCAACAATTAGCGTGAATCCAATCTCACCCTAAGAGCATACTATATGCCCCCTTACCATCAATAACAAAGAAGGTAGTAATCAAAGTTTTTGATCCAATCATCAATTCGGCATGTACAGCACCCCGGGTGTCAGAAGGATTGCCAGCAAAATCCCTAAGCACCATATCAGTCTTTAACAATTCCTCATTTGTCATCCCAAGCTTCCCAAAGGTAGCGTATGGCATGATATTGATGGCAGCTCCTCCATCAACAAACATCTTGGTCAGAGGCTTGCCATTGACATATCCCTTCACATACAGTGGCTTTAAATGTTGATGCTTGGCTGGTTTATCGAAAATTGCCCTCTGAGTCAAGACAAGTTGAGCCATTAAATCCTGATACTCGCTCTCATCAAAATCTGAGTACACTTCTTCCTAGACATCCTGGACTTTAGGAGCCACAAATTCTGATGGAAGGAAAAAAGCCATACATGCATCAGCCGAACGGTCATGCTCATCAGACTTCTTCTTAAGACGCCATATTTGTTGATTTTCAGCAACTTCTTGTTCCAATTCCTTGTTCCTCAAACGTTGTACTCTTCTTTTTTGGCTCCTTGTCAGTCGTGGTGGGCACCACTATCCCCTCTACCATACATTCCTGAGGTCCTTTTTCCTCTTCGTGCTCCTTGTAATAAACCCAATCCTGATCGGCAAATCTTTTTCCTTGCCGATTCTTAGAGCCGCTTATTTTTAAACGCCTATTGTCCTCAGGAAACTGTACTCCAAGTCTTTCATGGACTGGATGGCGATTGACTCGAGACTGCCTATACCCCAAGTATTGATCACAGCATTCAGGGCAATTATTCCTAGCAGGCCGTTTCAAGCCTTCATTCCAACATTGTTTGAAAAATGAACACCCCCAAAGAGATTGCTCTTGTTCCCTTATGTATTCATGTTCTCTTTGGTACATCTTCTCTTAGAACCTTCGGTGTTCCTCCATGAACTCCCATTCCTCATAGTATTTCCATCTCTGGTGGTGTTCTCGCTCTCGCTATCATTTGTTCAATAGGATTCATGTTGTAACCCTTGGCTTGGAAACTTCTTTTTCCTCATTTCGGCTACTCTAGAATTGAATACGTTGCCGAAACTCCCCACCTATAATTCACCGATCGGGATCAAGAGCGCCAGCTATTCTTGCCCTATCAGAGGTCAATACTTTCATCTTGCCTTTGCCTTTAAGGTCATCTAAGGTAATCATGTTCATAGAGAAAGACACCATGCTCTGCGCAAAAGGCTGAGCATCGATCTTCATCTTGCCATCAGATTTCAAATGCCCCTCTTGAATAGCCTTTTGAATTCATACTCTGAAAACTTGGAAATCATTGATAGAATGAGAATTGGTATTATGAAAGCCACAATATTTCTTGTCTTTTACTCCTTCAGGGCGTAGCATGGGATGCCCTTCAGGCAATTTGATACGTCCTTCTCTAATCAGCAATTCGAACAACTTATCTGACTTGGAGACGTCAAAGTCATAGGTTCCTTTTTGCTGCCTCAGCCAGCGTTGACTAACCTAAGTTGGCTCTTTCGCCTAGACCAATTCAGCTGTGGCTATTTCATCTTCATCGTTCTAATCTGTTGCTTCTTCTAGGAAACTTTGATACATTTCGCTAGCCACATCACCCTTCTGGAAACGGTTATCCCTTCTGAACCCCTAAGCTTGATTACTCATCATAGCCAATCACTGCAAAAGTTGACTAAGATCATCGAAGTCCATACCAAAAAGCTTTTCCCTGACATTGGGCTGCATGCCTGCTATAGCCATTCCTAGTAACTAATCATCGGGCAGATTCAAAGAGTAGCAAAGGTTCTTAGTTTCTCTAAACCTGTGAAGATACTCCTGTGTTGTCTCATTAGTCCTTTGCCTTAAGCTCATAAGATCAACCAACTTCTTCTCATTAGTACCCATGAAAAAGTATGAATGTAATTTCTGTTCTAACTCTGCCCATGTTCCAATGGAGTTTGCTGGTAAGGATGTAAACCATGTGAAAGTCAGCCCTGTCAGGGACAACGAAAAATACTGAATCCTCCAAGCTTCATCTACAGATGCTTCCACTAGCTGCATCAAATACTGACTAATATGCTCTATGGTGCTAGTATCATCTTGACCAGAAAACTTGGTTAAGTCAGTAGGAGGCTTCACCCTTGGAGGAAGCGCCACTCGGTTATACCACTCTGGATAAGGAGATTTGTATGCATAGGACTGGTTCTTTGGTTTCAAGCCAAACTAATTTTGCATCATGTCTGCCATCCTTTGCATAATAAGATCGATATTTGAGTTTGGAACCCCGCGTGCTTGTCCTTCAAAAGACAATTCTACTGAATTTTTATATCCCGGATTTGGAACAGCATCAACAGCGCTGTAATTGGCAAATTCCTGATGCCCATCTCCATATATATTTTTTTGTAACCTGTTTGCCACTGTAGACACCCTAAAAGCCGATTGCGGGACGTTCCCTGTTGTACGGAATGCGAGCTAGCCATAGGTTGTGGGAGGCTGCTATTTCTCATGAAGCTCCAGCCCACCTTTGTTTGCGGTAGCCGCGCCATTGCCCCCAGCGATCTTCTCTTAATGTTTTTGTACATGGAACAACGTTGGTCCCTGCATCAGGCTGATAGCTTTCTCAAAATATTTGTTAGCCGTTGGACCGAAAGTGTTAAGCATGATTACACGTAAAGTATTCAAGAAAGCTGAATGATGATTTGTCATAGTATCTCCCATGGCCTTGTAGACTAACTCAGCCATTCTTTGGGCGTCTTCCTCTTTAGTGTAATCAGTCTAGTGTGGAAGAAGAACCCTTGGTAACGACTATTTCTAGAAAACTCTGTTGCTTTTGTTCTTGGAGAAGGACATCAACACTTGTGTTGAAACTGATCACATGCCTACTGAACCATCTCCTTCATGTTTTCTAGCAGTTCGTCCATAGTCACATCGAGAACCTAAGCGTTGTTGAATTCAGGCATTTTGAACTGTGTGGTCCCACCGGGCATGCCAAAAAGTGTGTTGACACAAAATGTGACGCACTGTGCCTTACACACAGCAAGCCAAAAAGCGTAGCTTCAATCGGGTGCCTGGATGCTTCAAAATCAGGAAACATGCCAGTCAGTTTGACCTGCAACTAACAAGAGACAAAATTTATTAGATACAAAACTGGAACTTGCCGGGTGAGACTAGACAGTTCCATATATATGGCCCTAAAGCCACTTACGACGACATACAGCTATAAAAGCTGTCTGCCAACAAGTTTGTAGGTCATTCGACTAAAATGATCGTAAGATATTGATTACCGAATGCACGTGTATGAAAGATGAGTTATAATTAGTTATGATTTAAAATGTAACCAAGCTCAGCAATCTAGCCAAATTGGGATCCATGAATAAGGAACATGCAAGCAAACACGATTAAATCGATCAAAAGCTTGTATCCGCTGCACGACACCTGCTTTATCTAAATTCAAGTGTATTTGACATGCATGAACCCATAACATGTGACAACCTAGATTAGTTTAGTTTGGCTATTGTAAGCATATGATCTATTCATAATAATAACATGAAAGTAAAACCGTTAGAGCATAAATAGATTTATAAAAAATATAGAGCCGAACCTTACCAATCTAGATTGGGCAAAAGAGTGTTATAAATATATAAAGTATTTAAAACATGCAACACATGATAACTTGATGAATCTATTAGATCTTGCCAAGTCTAATAGAGTCGATAACTATCTCACTTTGCTAAGCATAATAAGCAAACACCTGCCACATGGTATCTACTCATAATGAACAAAGCATAAGCAAAGATTTCTTGATTATCAAGCAAAAAACCTACCACACAGTCATTGTGATAAGCAAGACTACTTGTATCAACGTCTAAATCCACTGCATGATACTAGACATGAAAACAAGGTGGAACATATGGAGGTCGAGGATCGATGGTTCCTCTCAAAGAACTCGACGACACGACAAAGACACAAAGTTGGCACGGGGCTGATTGAATTGATTTGGTTGTGAACACACTTTACAATAACCAAGGGCTCATATTTATACCCTGGTTGTAACACGAATCCTACAAGACTACAACTGAACAATAAAGGAAACCTAAAAACATGACATCTTTAGTTCCAATCCTTCTCAGAACCTTCATTGCCTTAACCATCGTGATTTCCCTTTGACGAATCGGTCTTCACTTGCTGTTTTTGTTGCTTCCTAAACAAAACTGCCTTTCCAAGGATAACCGATTGCATAGGCACTTGCCGAATCTCCAGGAATTAGTCGACCGCATAGATATTTGCCGAAATACTCAAAATACCTGCTTTTCCGCGAAACCACCGTGCACTGGCCCACTTGTCATCTTCTTAAGCGTGCCAAAATCTAGTGTTAACATACTCCTTTCTTGGAGTAAGTGGTGAAGGGAATAAAGAGTAAGAGGGAGCAAGATGTGACCATGGTTGGTGGATGCTTGCTCAAGAGATGCTTCATAGTAGGATTCCTCACAATAGTGATTTGCTTAAGGGCTTGGATAAGCATCTTTCATTATTAGCAAGGAATGATTTGGTCAAGGGTTGCATGAGTGGAATTAGGGAGAGAGAATGGATTTTCTCCTAGAAGATTTACTCTACTTCTTAAGTCTACTCATGATTGTTTATGTACCTCTCCACAAATTTTGTTAAAGCAAAATTCAAGAGAAGTTTAGCTCCTAGAATGAGTGCCGACATCTACATGTTGTTATTCCAATAAATATTCTTCTCACACGTGTGTACTAGTCTATTCTAGACAATGGGGGTAGGGGCTGCTCACAAAGGGGTCGGGCGACCCCCACCAGGCCTTCCTGTGGTGCTCATGCTAGAGTGGGTGGCACAAGTATTCATGTCATGGCACTCAAGTTGATTGAAAGGAACAAAAGGATTCCAAGCATGGGTCAAAAAGATGCTCTAGTAGGGTTATATACCATTATATGCTAGTAAATGTGTTTCCTTGGATTGGGAATATCATGGAATATCTAGATGTGCAAAGGAAAAACAAGTGGTAGGTGAAGGACACCAAGGAGTGGTTGGCCGATGTTGACGGTCCTTAATGCTCACATTTAACCGTCAACTAATCATAGAAAAGGACCTATATGCAACCGGCACCCAGACTTAGAGTTTTATCTGACATAATTCCACGAGTTTTGGTGTTTGTCTATTTCTGCAGGGGGTTATCAGGAAATACGGAAGAAAGGCCCACATGTCGGGTTTACATAGAGATATTAACATACCGCGCAATTTTCTATCATCTAGAAGACTCCAGAAGCCACGGGAACGAAGCGGAGGCCGAACGGGGTCTGGCCCAGGGCGCCCACCCTAAGGACCAGGGCGCCCGCCCAGCTATAGTGTCCAATTCAGACCCGTTTCGCGGATTATGCTCCACCGACCTAAAGGATCAAGGATAAACGTTCAATCAATGTCGGTTTGATCCGACGACCCAGATTCACCTGAAAAGATTATATACCTCTTCTACAGAATCAAAGTTAGGGTTTCAATTCTTCATCTAAGTAGAGAGGATCCCTCTAGTTCATCTAGTTCTAGTTCTAGTTCTTCTAGTTCCAGTTCTAGTTGTAATATAGAAAATAGGGAGAGAGAAGAGGAGAGCGGAGGAGGAGCCTGATCTGTCGGATCTTCCTCAACATTATACTTTTGCAGCAACTGGTTCGTTCTTCATCGTTCTCCAAGTTCTTCAATTCATAATTCTTGAGTTCTTTAATTACTTTTATTTACATTCAAGTTAT
>Ga0182004_10000374_pt1 | contig 25833 bp, 30 predicted proteins | sample Sormic07211540_1_FD_120479 | JGI IMG/M metagenome (GOLD analysis project Ga0182004, IMG submission 120479) | Endophyte microbial communities from Sorghum bicolor roots, Mead, Nebraska, USA - 072115-40_1 MetaG | ecosystem: Host-associated > Plants > Roots > Unclassified | place: USA: Nebraska...
CTCGCGCGTCCGCTCGCTCGAGTGCTCGACCCCCGACAGCGGACGGCCGGCACTCGACTCGAACTCGAGCACTCGGGCCTCGGCAGTCTGCCAGGCGCCAGCGGGCAGCGGCCACGGCCCACGGCCAGTCCGGGCGTGAGGGCGTCCCGCGTCCGACTCCGGCTGAATTTGTGAGTCAGGTTTTTTTTCTCCCAGATTGGTTTAGGGATTTGATTTTCTCCCAGATCTGTGACTCTATAAGATTGTGTGCCAAAAATTGAATCAATTTGTTGATATGTTTTTAGGAAGTTGAGGCATGAAGAAATCAAATATAGCAGTTTTTTTTTTTTTGCAGAAACATGAGGAGAAAAAAATTGCAACTCAGACCGCAAAAAAATTGCTTATTTTATAGTCATTTACCGGATTTTATCGTGTTGCGTATGAATTTTTTTAGGACTACTTTGGTTTCAATTCCTGGATCCGGCCTGTAGTAGATGATATTTCCGCCCCAAAGCTCGAGTTGCATCGTATCCAGTGTGTTTATATTTGAACAATTACCTTCTGATACTCATTGACAAGACACAAATTGCTGCTGTAGAATTAGGGGTAAGCAGTTGTGATCCTGCCCTCTTGGTCAGATGCCGGGTTACTATGACATCGATGACATCCTCATGGAGGATGAGGTAATTCTAGATGCAGGCTTTCATCTCCTCTTCGTGCATGATGCTTGTGTATATGTGCTGAGTATATGTTTTGGCTCTGCGTGCAGCCTATTTCAGTTGTTTTCCAAGTAACTGCAAATGGCGTTGGCCTGCTAGATCCCGGTGCTGAAAGTAACTGTGTAAGTGTCTGCCCAGTGAATTTTGTGCTCCTATGCTTCTAGTGCTAGACCTGTGTGCACATGTTGGAAAATTCTTCTAATGTCCTCATATTTAATGAATGCAATTTGTGCAGTTCTTGAACAGTAGTTTGCTGAGAGGATTCTTATGCACTCCTTGACTTGTTTAAACTGATTAGGATCACTGCACTTTTTCTTAATTCTTATTGTTGTGGCTGCAATATTTGTCATGAACCCCAATTGGGAAAGTGGGAATTGGAAGTTTTGCATTGTGGATGAACTTTACTCTTTCTACTAAAATTGCTACTAGGGATATTTCTCTCGTATAAAAGAAGATCTGAGTTTCTTTTTATATCCAGGTAGAGAAGGGTGCCAAGGTGGACCTCCCATTTTGGCTTGCGCATGGGCTGCTGTCTCTGGAACAAGCTGTGTCAATAAACCCACCTCCATGCTTCACACAGAAGTATGTTTCTTCAGTTCTGTTATGGCATTACTGCATGCACAGAAATTCTTGGAGCAATAAGAAACCATGGGAGAGCAAGGAGTATTGACCAACAATGGCCTACTGTAGTTTTCCATAGTAAATAGTAACATTAGCAGATCTTTCTCTAATGACTTAATGACAATTTTTTAAAGACATGAATCTTTGTGAGTCTTGACGAGAAAATTCAAACAGTTATCCAGAATTCGACTTTTTCTGAATGGCTGAATTCTGGGTATTGAATAATACTGCAGAACTCGGAAGGAGATCCAAGCTGATGCAGCCTGTGTGGATTTGAGGGTTCGTTGCCCGTACTTTTATGAGCTAGGATGCAAGATTGTTCCTTTGTAAGTTTCCTCACCACTTCAGTCATGCTTATCATTGACGGTTTACTGCCTGTACTTTTATGAGCTAGGATGCAAGAAGCAAGATTGTTCCTTTGCAAGTTTCCCTCCCTGCTTTATTCATGCATATAATAGATTTCATGGTTTTCTCGGTTTTCCAAGTCTTGTTTTGAAACATTGAATGCTTTATTTTCATTGAGCCAAGCTTACAGGTGAATTATTTCTGATACATGAGTACAATGGAATTGCCAACCTTTCATCATCAGCTTGGGTGTTTGGTTGAATCGGTAGTCCATGTCTCTGAACAAATGTTCTTTGAGTATCTTTGCTTTCAGTGTCTTAATGTTCTCATGACCATCAGCAAGAAAGTGTTCATTAATGAATTCCTTCGGAATTCGCAAAAACATGTTGAATTGTTTAAAGTTCAAGTTGATGTGCTTGTTAATTGTTCAGAATAGGTTGATGGCTTAAATAGCTCTCAAGTGTGCTGTTTCTATTTTTTCTTTCCTAACCCCAAAACCAAAAAGCCCATGACATCTCCTTTATTAAGGAATCAAAGAAAAAACTAATATGCCATGGTGGGAACTGGAGAGCGTATTAGCAATGAAAGTGGCTTTAAGGCTTGGATCGGATTGTGCACTGAAAGGTTAAGGGCAATGGATCACCCTTCTGCAACTGATGGTGCTTGTACCCAGTAATGACAGGAAGTTGGGAGTCTTTAACCTGACTGAAATTTTGAGGAGTTTATTTCTTTGTTGCTGCAAACCTAGCACACTACCAGCAAGCAAATTTAATCCCTTATCTTACTAAACGCACCAATCTACTTATCTCTTCTTGATTGTGATCAAATACTCATGTGTCTGCATTGGTGTCACTGTAGCTGACATGGCTGCCACCATCCCGTGCTTATTGCCATAGTATGCCTTCCATCCAATTCTGTAGGGTTGTGATTGTTAATATGCTTTTAGGGTAGGACTACGCAGTCATATTGACCAAAATTGGTTGGGGCAAGTTAAGGTAAAAGCCAAACAAGGCCTAACTCGATGTAACCTGACTAGGTTTGAAGTGCAAATGATTTTTTGCCAGTCACATAGATTTATGTCTTGTCTAGTCAACACATTCAGTCTCTCTATGCCAACTAACTGTCATGTGAAACATTGATATAAACAGGTTAAGCTAACTATAAAAGTTGGCGTTTTGCAGTTCAAGCTCACTATCATGGGAGCATGACCTAGTATGTGAAAGTTTGTGTTTGTCTCCTCGAACGAGTAATAGGTCATCCCTTTGCATTAAAAAAAAATAGGTCATCCCTACTGAGGCATTCCTTCTTCATCTTTCATGGTAATAGAAATTTGAGAGTAATAAAGTATTAGGATAATTGTATAGCCTACTATTGAACCCATTGTTTGCCTAAACGCGTCTAAACAACCGTCTACATGTTTTAAACACTAAATAGTGGGTTTGCGTACCATTTAGGCCCTAGTCACTGAACTAAACGCTAGACGCGTCTAAACTATCAAAATGGTCGAAAACGGTTTAAACGATGCATTAAATTAAACGGTGTCTAAGCGAATGTAAACGCCAAAACATGCGTTTAAAATGTCATTTAGGTGATAAACCATGAAAGTTTGGGTGTTAGGCCAACTTTTTGGGTGGGTCAAATTGGGGCTTTTTCCTGTGTGACATTAAGAAAGATGGTCCCTTCATGCCACTAAAAAGTTGGAGCGGACCTCTATGCCATGACACTTTATTTTTTGCCTTCCAAGCCATTTCGTTCGTCTTCTATCTAATTGCTGCTGTTTGCCGGCCCTGCTATGTGGACCCGACTATAGAAAATGTCCAAAATGCCCCCCTCTCTCTCTCTCTCTCTCTCTCCCAATCCTTCCCCAATGCACACACATCTGCACTCTCGAGCACGAACAGGTCGGAGCTGGATGATCCCTCTCCCGCTCGTCCGCCACGCCGAGCGCACGCAGCAGCTCCACCCTCGCGCTTGAGCGGATGCTCTCGATGCAGAACCATGAAGGAGCAGAGGATGTGCCCTCATCCTCTATCGCTGTCTTCCTCAGCCAACAAATTGACCTAGCTGGGAACTAGAAGGGAGGGCGAGGCAGAGAAGGAGGGCGGCGCAACAGGCACCATCGAGCTCCGAGCAGCGGCGGCGACGGCAGAGGATGCAGAGCAGTCTGCAGGGAGCAGAAGTCGCGCACGCAGCCATGGCCTGCAGCATCCAACCCCACGCTCTCCGGCAAGGAGGTCGAGCTCGCCGCGGCTGTCGGCGTCGGTGGCAGCATGTGCGTCGGACACGCTGCTGTCACGCGCCTAGACGCTGTGCTCAGGCCCAACGTGGTAATCCACGACATCGAGCGCCTCCTCGTCCCTCGCTCCGTGCAAGAGGACTTCAACCGCCGCCGCAGCCTCGTCGTGATCTCGGCCGTGCTGCCCACGGGCGCGCCCAAGGTCGACCCCAAGGTGCACCGCCTCAAGAAGCCCACACCGCCGGTTCTCCTCGGCGCGACCCCGTGCTCTCGATTTGGGACGCCATGGTGCCTGGCCCCTCCATTGCCCCCGCGCTCGCGCTGGGGCCTGCCTTCGGGAAGCACAACTTCGATGGGAGAACATGAAGAGAAAGGTTTGGGTGGCTGACAAATGGGCCCCAGTATAGGGCAAAATTGTCCTTTCATCTGTCTGTTTGACGACGTTAGAGATAAAATTGGATGGAATGGCTTGGAAGGCAAAAAAAGAAAAGTGTCATGGCATACAGGTCTGCTCCAACTTTTTAGTGCTAGGGAGGAAGTGGCCATCTTTCTTAATGGCACACAGGGCAAAGCCTCGGTGAAATTGGGCTTTCCTGTGAGGTTGGAAAATTTTGGTGATATTTAAACGATGTCTATATGACTGTGTATGTATCATTGTTTATTGTCTATGTCAAATTGTGTAACTATGTTCATACCTTGAATTGTATTTAAAAATTTATATGAAAATATCATTTTACATGCATATTTACTGCTATAGTGCAACCCTTTGAAACCGTCTAGTCGGTTGTCTAAACCATCTAAATGCTAACAAAGGGTTGTTCACCGTTTAGCGTCTAGGATAACACTGATTGTACCATGCTAATTTGTATCACCACTTGTACTATTCCTACACATGGCTGTATATATGAAAGGCACCCCCTCCATAATGGTATGTAGTGATTCCCCCAATACCTTTCTATATGGTATCATGAGTTTGGGCCTAGGCTCACCATAAACTCTAGAGCGTCACTGGCTGAGCGATCTACCCTAGCCGCATTGCCACCAACCGCGCGCCTTTCCTGTCGCGGTTTCCCTTAAATTGTTGCTCCGTCCCTTGCCGGGCCACACCTCTTCCGATGCTACCCTTCTTCGGCGGCATCACTACCCCTCTTTTCCTCCCAGCGCCGCCGCCCCTCCTCTCTGGCCATGTTGTAGTCGACGTCACTGTACCGGCCACGCCAACCCCTCCTCCAAACCCTAGCCAGTAGTGCTCCAGCACCATCCCTCCCTCGTGCATGGCCATGTCGACGGATTTGGCCTCCAGCGGCACCATCAGCTCCCACGGCTTTGGTCCATGCCTAGATTGGAGCTGGCGTAGCCGATCTTCGTCGCCCCCTACGCCACGATCATTGTCAAGGCTCACGTTGGTCACCCTCAAGCAATGTTTTTAAGGCGATAAAGCGAGGCATGCCAACAAACTACCGCCTTACACTTAAGTGAGTAAGGCGTAAGGCGAGGCGACGCCTTACAGCCATCCAACAGTAGTACAGACTATAGAATTGGAAGCATGTCATACCTTGGTGTTGTCTTCTCTGCAATCTGTAGTCCCAAGTGTGCATCCAATAACACCGCAATGGAGAGAATTCATGTAACTACCTAGGTAGTTCATAGGGAATTTGGCACCAGCAAAAATAGAATTTAGTTGAGGGAACCCAGGCGCCGAGCCCTTCTCTGGGTCCTCGGTTGGGTGCGTGCACCTCACCGACTCGAAGGCATCCTTCGACGACTCCGACACGGCGTGCCACGCCCGTGGGAAGGCTATCCGCGGCCACCGCAAACGCAGGAGGCGGCACCGTGGAGCCTCTGGGGGCTTCATGGCTGACGCGCGTCGGTCTAGCCGTCTGCAGTCGCCACCAACGCGCCTGGCGTCGGTCGTGGTGCATCCCGCGCACCTGTCCGCGGAGCTGGACTCCGACGGATTCTGTGAGGTTCACATCCGACGTCGTTGGCGGCGGCCACCTAAGGAGGAGGGGCGCCCGGTGCCTGCCGACCTCGTAGGTAAGTGTTTCAACTTCTTTGCTACGAATCATGTTTGTGCGAACTGTAGGCAGCCCGGCATGCTTCAATTGTCGGGAGTCGGGGCACCGAGAACGCGACTGCCCATGGCCACGTTGCTCCTACCGTCCCGACGGTAAGCGTGGTCGCTCTCCAGGTCAGGCTGTCTGGGCTGGTCGGGGCACCCGGCGACACAGGGCAGCCTCGGTCGTGACTACTGTATCCGCGCGCTCCGCCGCCACCGACAGAGACCCCTCCGTCCCGCAAGTCTGCGACCCGCCGACACCGGAGCGGCCATCGTTGGGGGCTGGGATGATCTCCCGCGAGCCGACGAAGGTGCTGGGGGTGGCGTCCTAGCGACCTGCGCTAACGGAAGAAACACTGCGGGCGACCAGGGGCAAGCGGCGAAGCGGGCGGCGCTACGGATGCGCTGGTGGGCGAGGCGGAGCTGGCGTCGGTGGGCAATCGCCTCGGGTTGCGTCGGGTCGTGGAGACCCCTGCCTCGCCACGCTCTCGAGCCAGTGCACCTCTGCTCGGTATGGTCGTTATTCCACGGACGGACGCGCTGCGGGCAGAGGAGGACTCACTGTCCTTGGCGCTGCTGGCGCTTGTGCTCGGCACACGGACGACTGTAACTCCGGCAATGGTCGCGAATTAGCTCCGCGGCCTCTTCGGCCTCAACGACGCTGCCTTCACCGTTCGCCGGATGCGGCCGGACGACTTCATTGTTTGGTTCTCAAGAGCGGAGGACCTTGACAGGGTGCTTGGGTCGCATTGGCCGGCCTCAGCCCCCTTCCAGCTTTGTTGGTGGCGATGGAACCGGATCATTGCGGCGTCCGCCGGGTCGTTTCGGTTCCGGGTCCTCGTCGCCATCAAGGGGATCCCCTCCCACGCACGCTCCATCGAAACCGCTCAGGGGCTGCTCGCCTCTTCCTTCGCCAACCCCGAGATTGCCGACCCGGAGATGCTACCCGACGCGGATAATGAGCGCGAACTCTTTGTCGCCGCTTGGTGTGCACACCCGGACTTGGTCCCTGATGAGATGGTCCTCGCCATCCCGGAACCGGTGCCTAAACATGATGGGGGACCGCCGTTGTTCCTCAGGACTTGGGAAGTAATCCACGACGAGGTATCGACTTTGCGTTACTGGATTCAGAGCTGCCTGGTGGAGTTCCAGGACTGGCACTCCTCCGCCATCTTCCAATGATGACCTCGATGGCAGAGGCGATGACAGTGACGACAGCGGTGATCTTCGTCGCCCCCTACGCCACGATCGTTGTCAAGGCTCACATCGGTCACCCTCACCTCAAGTTGAAGCACCCCAACTTGAACCGTTGGTCGGCCTTCTTCATCTTCCTGTGCGGCAAGTTAGGTCTTTGCGCACACATCGACGGCATGGTGGTGGCACACCCTACTGATTAGGATTGGGTGATTGCTGACTCTCTGCTCGGCTACGTGGCGGATGACATTCTTAGCCTAGACATTGTGCTGAACCAGATGGCCAGACAGTTTTGGTCTACCATCAAGTCCCTCTTCCAAGCGAACAACGCTCCTCGTGCCGTCTTCCTCAGCCACGAGTTCTACTCCATGACCCAGGGCGACCTCTCCATCAACGAGTAGTACCAGAAGATGAAGGCCACCGCTGATGCGCTTCGTGATCAACCTGTTGCATGGCCTCAACCCTCACTTCTCCAGCATTGTCAACAACATTGTTGACTCTGATCTGCTTCCCGACTTCGTCACCACCTGCAAGAAGTTCTTCAAAGAACTGTCTCACTAACGGGAGCAAGGTCGCCACTCAGACAACACTCCACGCCTGCTTCTCTCCTTCTAGGGCAGCGTGCTGCACAAACGGCTCTGGCTAGGGCACCGGTGGCTGTGGCGGCCAATGTGGCCACCAAGACAGCAGAGGTGGCAGTGGCAGCAGCGGCAGCAATGGCTAGGGCAGGTGCAACCACAAGTAGGGCAGAGGCCATGGCGGTGGTTCAAAAGTTCCCATGGCGGCGGTGGCAACCTTGGCCCCTCCTTGCCTGCTGGCCCTTGGATGTCCTTCACCCAATGGGGCGCGCTGCAGCAGTGGTGGTGCAACCCACAGGTGCCATGGTGCCCTCAGCAGGGCACGTACCCATAGGCGTACATCACCTTCACTCCCACCTAGTTCGCTGATGCGATGACTTTGCTGCCTGCCACACCACAGCAGGGTGCTGGCAGGTGGGATCAGGCTAACCTCATGGCCACTCTGAACCAGATGGCTCTTTAGGGTCCTCAACACCGGTGCTACCGCTCACATGTTGTCACGGATGTATACTGCTCTCCCATCTACCTCACTCTGATTCCACCTTGTCGACAACTGACACTACTTTTCGCCTTGGCATTGTTCTTGTTGCTCCTGCACTCGTGTGGAATTGCTTTCTGTTTTCGTCAGTTCACTCACGACAATAATTGTTCCATTGAGTTTGACGCTTTGGGTTTTTATTGTTAAGGACTAGTAGATGGGGTGCCTGGCTCCTTGTTGCAATAGCAGCCGAGACCTCTACACCATCTCTTCATCGCCACCCTACACCACCCTACAGTTGCAGCTTTGCTGCTTCATCCACCCTGTGGCATCACCGCCTTGGTCACCTCGGTCCTTCCGCCCTTGCCACGCTCTAGAACATGTCGGTCATGTATTTTAGCTTGGCAAGCACATACAGCTCCCATTTAGGAGTTCCACATCTTTCATGACTGCTCCTTTTGTTTTAATTCACTGTGATGTATAGACATTTCTGGTTCTTAGCACTTCAGGCTATAAAGTGATACGGACCTGTGTCCTTACCTTGGTCGAGCGAAGGTTGTACGAGTGTTTGGAGGCTGAGTGCGCGGCATGGCGGCGGGGCGCCGTGGTCGCGTGGGGAAGAAGAGAACGGAGGCGGTGGCTAGGGCAAACTCCCGGCTCCCAAAGGAAGCCGAGTAATTAGATTACTCTTGCTTAATTCTGTCCACGGATATTACAACTCCTATATATGACTAATTGCTCTTGAATTATGGAAATAAATAAATAAAGATAAATATGGGCTGTTAGCCCCTATCTCCTGCACCTAAACTCCTGGCCGAAGGTGGCTTTAGCCACTAATGGGCCGGCGCCTTTGATACTGGACGCCGGTCATAACATAAAGATTATCTCGTGTTGCTTGATGATTATTCTCACCTTTGTTGGCTGTTTCCTTTAAACCACAAATCTGATGTGCACTGTCATATTGTCTATTTTGTTGCCTATGCTCAAACGCAGTTCAGCGCCATACTAAAGAGTTTTCAGGCTGATAACAGCACGAAATTCATCAACAATACCATTGTTTCAATGGAGATCAATCTATTCCCCTCAATGACATGTTTTCGCTTGTATTTCTTACAAAATCATGGTCCTTTCATCCTGGAAAGCAATTAATTAATAGTGGAATATCTATCTTGGTTGTCTACCGATCTGCTGCATTTTCCATTCAATGATAGTTTATTGTCAGTTCGATTCTGTATAATGGAGAAGAGTTCACTGCTGGTTTTTATCATTGTTACCACCCTTTCCCTCTGCACAGTCAACTTTCAGTTCTATATGGTGGAAACTAGTTCACTGATACCACTGATCCATCGCTGAATCGCCATGATGCACAATTTCATCATAATCTGACAAGCATGCCTTGATGCCACAAGTTTTAACTACTAACTTGCAGTTTGAAGTGACTTATTCCATGTTGCCCATATATACTGCTTAAATATTTCTGGCAGTCTTGAAGCCTCAAGCTATTTTAAGTATTTCCTTTACCCATGACATGGTGTAGCTTTTTACACACATGTTGATGATATTATCATAATCTGGCAGACCTTGGTGTCCTTTGTGTTTTTCTATCAATTTTTATAATACTGCTATATTGAAGCCGTGAACTTAGACTTAATGCTAGTGTGAAATCCTGTATAGGATAAGTTTCTTGTATTACTTGAGGATTGGTAGTTTATTCCCTCAATGAGCCATTTCAATTGGGATATCAGTGCCTCCTTATGGTTCAGGAGATTTGTTAGTCAGACTCCCATATAAAAAAATGTCTGATAATTTTATATTGCTACTTTCCTGTGTTTTCACATTTACAGGGTGAGTGACAAGAGCATTGGCCTGTTCTTGCGATATGCATTCACCAGTAGGTACAAAGAGGTTCTAAGCAAGTCCCACAGTTCTTCCATGATGACAGTTCCCAAGTTTGTTCCACGGCTTACAAAAGAAGAAACTCGAGGTATGAAAGCATCTCCTGTGGTAATCATCGTCAGGCATGTGTCCTCAACAGCTAAACTTTTTTTTTTGGGTATTTGTGTAGTGTTTGAATCTGCTAGAGAATCGATGGCTGGTTTCAAGAAATGGAGAGCAGGTGGGGTGAGACTGCAAAAGGCTTCCATTCTTGGCCGGAAGAGGAAGACAAAGCTGCCTGATGGACCGCCTTGAATGAGTTTTAAGTTCTCCATGGAAGAGAGTGGTTGAATAGTTGAGGTGATGTGTGCTGCTTTGATTTGCTAGAACTGTGAGCAAAGAGAAATGTGAATGGCAGATTAAATCTGGATGGACTATAATCTGATGTGCATTGTGCACTTCTGTATAGTCTGACAGCAGCTCTGATCGGTCCATGCTTTGTAAGGAGAATGAACACTTAAACCATGATGTCCTGTTTGGAGCAAGTGTCATGATTTTCAGCAGGGTATCTAGCAGACTTTACAATTGCGACTCTGCAGAAGAGTTCGGGGCAATTTCACATGTTCTCACAGGGAGAACACGGGATTGGGATGTAATGAAATAATTTAGAGTAATGGTAACGAGATTTTACCTTGCCCCGTTGTTTTGCCTGCAAATCATAGATATAGAGTTCACTGTTGTTTTGTCCTGTAAAGAAATTTGACCATAAAGTGTGATTTTTTTTTGCCACCATTTAATACCATGTTTTTCGTTTGGTAAGGTAAACTCCACTGAGCTTGAGCTCTACGTACATGATACTGGTGCAGATATGAAAATCCTAAGTGTGTTGTGCATGCAATCTACGGTTACCGATGGATATGGTCTACTATACTCGTAGCTTATGCTTTAATGATCTTTTCTTTTCGTTTGATCACCACTCTTAACAAATAACAAATGTAACACCAAAAATTAAAAAACAATCTAGTCCCTCTCCCAATTTATTTGTCGTTTTCGGTTTTTGTGTTACATGTTTGACTTAATTTGTAGAAAATACGTGCAACAATTATGTCACTAAATAAATTTATTAAAAAACTAGATTCAAAGACGTTTCTAATGATATCAATTATGTACCATAAATATTAATATTTTCTAATATATATTTTGTCGGAAGCGCAAATGACAAATAGTTTAAGACGGAGGGAGTATGAGTGTGAACCGGAATTGGGGAGTGTTTTGTACAACTAAAGCTAAATCTACAAGTCATTCAGCAGTGTTTTTCTCTCACAACAAATTAGTCAATAGTACTTTATGCCATGGCTTATTAGCCAAACGAACAAGGCGGTGGCTGCAGTAGCAAGCTAAATTTGTTAGCCATTCAATAATGTAACACCAGTTGTTGAGTATGAGTAGCTAAGGTTGATTAGCTTGTCTAGTTAGCCTCCCTACCAGAGAAGAAGTATGCACTTACTTGATTAATCTATGATTCACTTAATCTTAGAAGATTGCGATCATGTCTGCACCTTGATACATGTTTCTTTGGCTCATCATCATGATATATTGCATCTTATGTGCATTCTCTATATTTATCACCTTGTCATGCATACTTAGGTGTACCCATGGGCGTGACGGTCCTGGAATTCGCACCACCCGAGCCCGAGGAGCAGCAGAGGGAGCCACCTCAAGGAGAAGGAGCTTAGGAGGAGGAGGACTTGCCAGAGTGCCCTGACCACCGTCGTTCCACCTACATCGAAGGCAAGCCCTGGAGCATTATAAGACTCCTACTATTTTTGTTATCATGTACAGCTGTCAATTAACTATGGTTATGTATTGTTGCATTAAGTGTTAGGCGTTGATATGACAACCTTGCTGCATAATGACTACCTTGTCCACCTTATACCTCACCTAATTAGGTCCAGGATCGAAATAATGCTTAGCCATGCTTAGCTCGGTAGAAGCCAGGTGATTTCTTGTCACCTGCGAGAGATAGGTGGATACGTGATCACGGTTGGCTATATTTGCTATCGTGGAGATAACCATGTGCTAATAATGAAATGAGACCGGGCCGGATGACGATAGTGAAGCAACAAGGCATGGAGGTCTTGGGTGTGGACCTATCCCCGTCTGTGTCATTTAACGACTGATACGTTGTACGTCCTCTTGTCATGTTGAACGCATGCCTAACACTTAGTTGGTCAGATAAGTCGTTCCGACCGCGAAGCCTACGAGTGCAACTTAGGCCGGATACCCCGTTCTGTTTGAGTGCGCACCCCAGTTGATAGCAAGGATGTGTGGGGAGTCAATGGCGTAAGACCGAGGTGTCAGGTTAGAGTCCTGACCCTGGCAAATTGGCAGTCCCTGGGGGTGCGGCGCTGAACGGACTCGCGAATTGGTCCGGAGTTGTGCTAAAGATGATCCGAGCTGTCCTCACGAGGTATGCTTGGGTGAGTGCTAGGAATACCCCTCCAACTGGATAGGAATCGATTCGAATCGCCGTCTCTCCCGGATAGTGAGAACTTGACTCGAGCAGCGGCAACGTAGAACTCACTAAATAAATTTAATGGTTATGATGAGAATGTTGATAGCTATGTGATAATCCGGATATGATTATTATTGTGATGCTTAATACTCAAGTGTATGCTTAGAACAGGTGCTAATCTAGTGGGTAATGAACTTGCTGCTGAAAATGTTATAAATGTGTTACTCAAAACTAAAGCTTTTTATGCAAAATGTGAGTCAAACCAGCCCACAAATATGAGCCTTGCATACTCCTTGGTGTCACTTTATTTCTGGTTTCTGACGGGTAAGTCTAGCTGAGTACATTCTCGTACTCAGGGTTTTATTTACCCCTGTTGTAGATGATGTCGTGTACCATGGGTACTGTGCTAACTGTCACCATCCGGCTGCGGATGATGAGTAGATCTCAGGCAAGATCACCTCTCGTATCTTCAGTTATGCTTTTGTTGGGTTGATCATGGAACTGGCATCTAATTGAACTAAGTGTGTGTTGTTTCAAAAACTACTTTGCTTCCGCTACTGAACTATGTTGTAATAACTTATTGAACTCCGATGTGTGTAAAACTATGTTCTGTGATGAATGGTTGTAATCTGTGATGGAGATGCTTGATCATGTACGGTCTTGGTTGTATGTTGGTTGAATCAAGATCTTTTGAGGTTTCGTCGGACTACCGGGTTTATATGGGTTCAAGTCCATTGGTTTGACTACTCTCGTGGTCGCTAATTTACTTGAATTCTTATAAATTAGACGGTTCTGTTACAATGTGTACTTGGAAAGAATGAAAACATTGTAGCAACTCTTGATCCAAATACATATACTGCTTAGACTTGGTTTGCCAAGGGACTGGCAAAAGGTAAGCTTGGGGGAATTGTTGACGGTCGATAACGTCAACTTTTATTACAACTTTAGACCTGAAGGAAAACATGAAAACACACTAGTCTAGGGTTTTATCTAACAATTTCCATGAGTTTTATATATTCTGTATTTTCTACGGTGAATTTCAAGAAAGCTGAAAAGAAGGACTCTAGTGCCACGAGAAACGTCACAGGAAGACTTAGGAGGGATTGGAGAAGACACCCGAAGCAACTGGGAGCTTGGCGGCTGCCAGGTGGGGCGGGCTAGCCCCACCATAGCACCGGCCGGCGCCCCCTTAGGGTTTTGGCCCCCCTCTTCTAGAAGCTTCCTTCACCGCCTCTCCTGATGCATCTCGGCCCTTGGTTAAGTCGGTTTGATCCTACGGCGCATGCACATCCCACCGGACTATGAATACATGGGTAGACCCCCCTAGAGAGAACAACCAATTTATTATTCATCAAGGCCTCAAGCCATTAAGTATCAAGCGCCTTCAAGTTCATCAAGAGCCTTCTAGTTCATAGTTCTAGTTAGTTAGATTAGAAGTAGAGGTGATCTAGTTCTTCATCGGGATCTAAAGCCCCTGGCGTCGGTCTGGAGCGCAAGAGTTCAGTAATAGATCTAATTCTTACTTTATAGTATTCAATTATATATTAGGAAGACTTTATTCTTAATAGATTCATATGTTCTTAATTGCAATAGTCATTGTCTACTTTAATTATATGTCTAGGATAGTTGGTTTGATCTTATTGAATTCATGTAATTGCTCGTATAGCGTTTACCTAATCGATCCTTGGGTAGATGGTAGACAATATGTAGACGTGGTGTCTAGATATCTTGTTTATCTCTGAGTGCACCCTGACGTGCCGGGATAGGTGGTAGTCCGCTTAGGTGACAGCTACGTTGGTTCCTCTGTAGTCCACCCTCCGTACATAGGTCTAGCATGGGTGCGGTCGCAAAGGAGGTGACCCTTGTGTCTTAATACCCTCATTAGTTGATGCCTCTTTACATGTGATTATGATATAGGGTTGACTTAACGATGATTTCTAGATGATGTAATTGCACTAATTATAGTTATTCATTGACGTAGTTATAGAATTACCTTAGATCCAACTCTCTAGTTTATCCATTGGCTAACTATGATTATGACTAGTAGATGCTCTGATGATTATCCTTAATTATGATACTTGATGATTATGCTATCACTATTATTTATCCATATTTATCTTGTGACCTCTGCCTGTTATGAGTAGATTATATGACTTGGGTAATATCATTTATTCATCCTATATAGTTTCTTATCAATATAATAGATTATAGTTTAACACATAGCCCTCCCAATGGTATAAATATAAATCGACAATCTAGATACTTCCCTAGGTAAAATACTACAACGGTATAATTATCTGTCCATTTGCAGAACCCATTTAGTTTATAATTATATTCATATCTTTTATTCTCTGTCTAGTTGCAGTAGAACATGTGAATCTATATTAAATTCCTAGCAATGTAATTAGAGATGACAACCTACTTCATGCTTAGGAATATTAGAGTTGTTAGTTGTTAATTGACAAGTTAATTATATACCGTGCATTTCTGGTGTTGTTGCTAGAGGTAGGGTGTAGTAATGACGGTAGTAAATGTCAACACCAGCTTTTCCTCACCTTTTTCACTTTTCTTCTTGAGCTCCTCGAGTTCAGTTTGTACAGCAGCCCTAGCTTCAGCTGCCAGTTCTTCCCGAAGCTCGCTTTCATTTGATGATGATGCTTCAGAGGATGCCACTGCTTTGATGCCAACACTCCTCAGGAAAATGTTTGAGCTATTATTGGAGAGCACCTAGGACACAAACTGCACACTGGATACTGTTGTCTCACCTTCAGCAATAGGTTCTGTCCTCAAAGCTTCCATGTTTGCCTGCAATTTGAAGCCAATAATGAACATATTTCTATGAGGACACATGTTTCAGCCATGTTTCAAACAATTTGAGATTATAAGGGATGATCAATCATTCTAGATTCACATGTATATAGTGCTGCAATTACAAGTATAAAGTGTATCTCAAGAAGACAGGAAATTCAATAATATATTTTTCTTTTTAAAAAAACTCTACTGTAACTAACATGTTCTTTTTACTTCTGTATTCTCCCTGTTGTATCTGAGGTGAAGCTGGAGTGTGTCATGTGTTTATCATGCTGTATTTGGCATTGCTGATGTCATCTTTTAAACTATGGGATGAGTGGGAGGATTTGTTTTCTTTTTCCTTCTAGGATCCTGCATAATTCCGACAGGAAGTTCACAGCAGCTGAGAATTCTCTTACCAATGACAGAGAAGAATAAGTAGACTGTTGAACTTTGCTTCTATCTTTGTCATATTGGTTTCCTATATCTGAAATCCTTTTTTTTTCTCTAAGATTCAAGGTCACCCAGTAGCCAACATAGATTAAAAATAGATTAAATAGAACTTCCGTTTCAAGTAGCCATTTACTTAGAAAAATAATTTAGATTTTTGTTGACTTAGTTTTAGGACTGGATCAATCTACCAACCTTGTAGACCTAGGTACACTAGGCTTCACCAGCACTTTGTAGCCCTAGGTACACTAGCCTGAGTATCTCCTATTTCCTTTGTGCTGGATGCCTTGCTATTTTGAGGGTGCTACGAACCATTTATGTGACTTGTCTATTTCCTAGGCATTGACATGATATGTGTGTGTGTGTGTGTGTGTGTGTGGCCTTGAGTCACCTATAGGCAAGCTATACTTGTTTCCACTGATGTGGTCATTGTAACAGTGACAAGTCATAAAGAAAACTACCAAGTCATAAAGGAAACTAGTCATGAAGAAGCACAACTACACAAGTATAAATTATTCAATTAATGGAAAAAATGGGAAAAATATATTATTCAGCAAGTATGACATTCTATTTCCCATTTTTCCAAGCCATGCTTATTCAGTGAATAACCAACAAGTATGACATGTTGGGCCACTGATTAACCAGCAAGTATGAATAACCAGCAAGTAAAATGGAAAAAAGGGACACATGTTGGGACACAAAATAACCAGCAAGTATGACATTCTATTTCACAGGCATACCAGCTCCATTAATTCAATAACCAACAAGTATGACATTCAATTAAGAGAAAAACGGGACACTGAAACACATGTTGGGACTTACAACTGCTTCTCTTGTTGGTTCACTGAGACCATGCTTGGAGCTGGTATGGCAGCTCTTGAAGGCCTCCACCACATCAAGTTCTTCATTTTGTTGTGTGTTGGGTTCTGCATTGTTCCTGTTCTGCTTCTGTTTCATAGAGAATCCATTATAACAAAGTTTTGTGAGTCTTATGATACAAAAGTCAATCTTATGTACAGAAAGATTTACTTACATATGCATATAAGTGTGCCACATAGTTGCGAGAACCGGTAGTCTGATGATACTTCACTCTACTATGATTAATATTATTCTTTTCACTTGTTTCCTCAAAGAGAATGAACATGTGAGATGATTTCATAGGTTTCAAATGAGAAGATCCACTGGAAACTCAATGAGATAGAATATATGACAAGATACGCATACCATCTTTTTTGGATTAGTCTACTTTGCAACCAGGGCCTGCCACTCTTGATCAGACATGCATGAAACTAGAGAAGTAGTGGGAATCTCATTTGCAGGTACACCATTGAAGTATTTCTTCTTCAGCCAATACCGCATTTGTCGGACCCCAGACCGTAGCACATTGGTGCAAGCTTCCTCAGTTGGCTTATCCTCCCTGTTAATGGCCAAGCGCCCCTAGACATAGGACAACTCGATATTTAGTTAGTCAATTCTGGTTGAGAAGATATTCATGTCAAACATAGGAATAGTAAGGCACTTACAGAGAGCTTTCCCACAAAATCTTTGTAATATTTGTCGTCTTTCTTGTACAACTTCCAATGAGGTAGGATAGGAACCTTATCTGAAATAATGACACCGGACTCAGATGCAAACTTGGCTCCTTGAACAGGTTCATGAGGCCTTCTTTTGCCTTGAGCAACAGATATGGGCAGTCTTTTTCCCATAGCTTTTGTCATCCTGTCCAGCTATGATCCCTTGGTGGGGGTCTAGGTTCCCTTGGGGCTCGCTGTGCAGGAGCTACAAAATAGAATTTGAATTTAAATGCTTTAGTTTCATGCAATTCAGCTAAAGAGATGACAAATTTTGATGAGAAGCAAAGTTTTACTTGCCTTCAGTGTCTTCCTGTACATTGTCTTCATCATGACATGTACTGCCTTGACCAGCACCTCCACTTTCTTCCTCTGCAGGTGTAGTGTCCTGAACACCAGCTGTATTGCCTTCTTCTGCAGCTGTGGAAGACCTTTGTGCTATTTCTTCTTTATTGTTCCCTTGTGTTCCTAACAAATGAAGCCTTTTTGATGTTCTTGTTTGTGATTGAGGAGGTTGCACCTCTGATCCTTCAGATGCCCTAACTCTCTTGCTAGCCCTTCCTCCTAGAGCCATGTTGTCACCTGTCTTCTTCATCTTTGAAGCTTTGCCTCTAGGATTAGGAGTAAACCCTAGAGGATACTGTGGAAGAAACAAGTGTCATACATGTGAGAATTGTATTTAGAGAGCATAGTAATAATTGTACAAGTTTGTTAGTTTGAGATTGTCAATTGACTGTACAAGGTTAGTAGAAGCATAGCATGCTAGTTTCATATTATACAAATATGAGAAGTAGGCATTATTTGTTTCTGAGAAAAAGACTTTGGTCATGCTCATGACATATCACCTACACAATAACTCATTGGAAACACTTATAATAATTCTAGGGAATACTAACTTAAGTATTTACCTTTGTTGCTAGGGGTTGTGGCTGGTCATCAGATTCAGTGTCATCATCATCACCATCTCCTTGATCATCATTGTCAAGGAGATACTCCGATGAATCAGAATCTTCACTACTTGATTTCTTGTTTGCTGATTTTTCCCCTTGTTTGATGAAGATTCAGGTAAAGAATTATTAAATCATTGGCTAATTTTTCAGTCCCGGTTCTTGCATCCTCTTTTCTACTGCTGCCACTTGTGCATCTCGCCTTCTCTCATAAGCATTTTTTCGAGGTTCTTACTAGAAGAAGCAAATTGTGTGTATTAGAGAATAAAATGGCTTGAAGTAAGAGTGAATACTAGATGCTAGAAAGATAAAAGATAGGTAGTAGGAGTGGCTGCTGAATAGATTAGGGAGATAAGAGGTGATTGATAGGTCCAATAAACCACACAAACTTGTATATGAAGGAAAGAGACAGAAGTACTTCATAGAGATTGTAGTTCTGTACATTACTTTGAACTAGTACTACTAGTAGTAGAGATGTGTAGAAGAGTTGATAGGAGAAGAGAGAGAAGAGTAGTAGAATAGTAGAGAGGATAGTAGTAGAAGTAGTGTAGGGAGGAGAAGAGAGAAGAGACGATAAAATAGTAGGTAAGTACTACTAGTAGTAGCAACAGCCACTACACAACAGTAGTGTGTAGGAGTAGTAGTAGTACTAGTCAAGTAGTAACAACAGTACGATATTATCACCTGCTGCTTGGATAAAAAATAGTATATGCAGACAACCGACACAAGTACTAATAGCTAAGAGTTAGTATATGAAGGAGTGAATTCATAGCTAAGAGGTAGTATATGAAGACAAGAGACACAAGTACTTTCATAAGACTTCAGTGCCTCCACATTACTATGTTATTCTTAATAAAATAGATAATCAAATAGACTACTGCTGATCCTAATATTTGAGACACCAGCTAGAGTATAGCAGAGAAATCAAATAAGAAACATGACAGTGCTAAGTAGTCATCGATTTTGCATACATAAGTTCAGATCCTAGACTTAGATCAATCAAACAAACTAAGAAATAATACAACTAAAAAGAAAAGTATAGGCACATTTACTTCCAAACACCTACCTACATCTCATGTTGATCTGTGTTAAAAAAGTGGTAGTAGTAGAGGAATGGTAAATCTGTTTTGACACTATAGAAAAAAGCTTCATGGACCATAATTGCAAAGTACTTTAGCATATTGGGAATTCCCAGGTCACTGAGATAGCTATCCTAATCATTCATTAAATCTTAATTGTATTACTTTCATTGACTGAGTTCGTGCAGACCTCTCTACTAAAGTAGACACACACTTACCCCTTTTCAACTATCTAAGATACAACAATTCATCACTTGTAAGGGGACTAACACCTGCAGCTAGCAATGCATTACAATTAGCCAAAACAGATGATCACACAACACAAGCATTATCTAGGCTCACTAGAGAACAATCATTCACAGACATGCAAAATAGCAGTCACTTGTAAATATCATAACTGGAGTTCTGTAGCACCACTAGACATGAACCAAGACTTTCTGGAAAGCTTAATAAGTTTACTACAACTTTCTTAATCATGTCTCATGCTGAATCAACTAGTAGGTAGCCCAAACAGACCCAAATTCACAGACTGCTCTGCAAATGCTGAGAGCAGACATGTCCTAGCTCAGAATTGCTAAGGCTATAACTCTGAAAGCACTAGGCCCATTACCATGATATTTTAATAGCAACTATATAATCAAGTTATCTACAACTTTGTTAATACAAAGATTAACATAAAACATGGTGGCCAAATGCAAATAGATTATTTACATGCAAAGACTTTTTGTAAACACCCAACATGGTGGTCAAAAGTATTGTTTGTGTTAAAACTTATAAAGGCATGTAATCTATTTAGTATCTGTAGCTCAAAAAATTTGACAAAGGACAGACCTGGACTATTTATATGAAAAGTGAATCTATTGTACAAGATAGTTTGCAATGCCTCTGATTAGCAGTTAGAAATAGAACCTAGCAGATTGGATATTTGTCCCCTCTGAATCTACCGTTGAATTTCTCCCCTCTGAATTGTCAACAAAATATTTTCTAAGCCATGTCCTTATCAAGCACACAGATGGATCCTAAACACAGAAGCCCTTGTTCGACATGCAGGCAACCAGAAGACCAACAATGTTTAAGTACTACTAGAACAAAGAAAAAAAATACATGAATATATAAAATAGAGAAGATTTATGGTTACCTTGTTCTGGTTCTGCAGGCTTCTTTGTACCTTGACGCCTAGTTGTGATCATTGGTCGTGGCCCAGGGGCTCGTCGGTGGCAGGGATGCAGATCTAGTGGTGGTCGGCGACGGACGTCAATGGGGAAGAAGGCTGGGATGCAGCTCGTCGTCGAGTCGTCTGCGTTGGTCGTCAACGGGGAACAAGACGTCGATGCAGCTCCTCGAGTCATCGATGGCGGGCATCAATGGGGAAGTAGACGGGGCTCCTCGACTCCTCGACGACGCTGGAGGCTAGGGGAAAAACGGAGCTCCTCGGCTAGGTGGTCATCGGCGGTGGATGGGGAGGTGAGAGAGGGGGATGCGGCGATTGAGCTCACCGTCGACGCAGCTCGGCCCGAGGAAGCTAGGATTGCAGAATTGTGGGGTGTGGGGGGTGGAGAGGAAGAATGGTCACGTGGGAGTCGGGAGTGGGGGAGATGGATAGATAATGAAATTATTTTTGGTGGTATTTTTTAGGACGGAAAATGTTTGCCACGCTCCCGGTTGCGGTATCCTGGCGGATCTGATTTGTTCAATTAAAATTTTGCTGCACCAATGTCAAACACACTACGATGGCGCAATGGTAAGGCCCTTTGATTTTTATTACATGGTCTTGGATTCAAAGGCTATGTCGGCCATTTTTTCCATCATTTTGGTGTTTTATATTTTAGTGATTTTTTGTATCATCATGATTTAGGTAGACTTTTAATTAGTATAATATTCCTTAATTATTAGCTTTATTTATTTTGAAAATATTACCTTTTGTAGCTATTGATTTAGTAGTTTGTTGCAAAACTAATAAGTATACTTGCTACAATAGATTCACTGAGGTAGGAAAATCTTGAAACTTGCACGGACACATTTCTTTGGTGTTTGATCATGACATAACAATATTCAAATTATTTTGACAATGTGGTCGTATACATATCTTACAATCATGAACATATCTCATTTATTCTATAGGATTTATCCGAGACATGCATGCATACCTTTTGTGCTTTGGTGCATGACCACTTTATCCAAATAAATTGAAACTTTTAGTCATCATTATACACCAAAATGAGGTGGCATCCAGAGGTCCTGGGTTCGAAGGCTATGGCGGCCTATTTTTTTCCATCATTTTTTGTGTTTTATTTTTAGTTATCTATCATCATGGTTTATGCCAGATTTTTAGTTACCATTATATTCCTTAATGATTAGACTCATTTATCTTTAATATTCTTATTACCTTTGGTAGCTATCAATGTAGTTAGCCGTTGTTGTAAAACTAATAAAGATACAAGGTTCAATAGATTAACTCGGGTACGAAAATGAAGAAACTTGGATGGACACCTTACTTTGGTGTATAATCATGACATTAAAATATTTTAACAATTATGCTTCACTAATCCAACAAAAGTTCATAGATTGATAGAACATCATAGTTTCCTCAATAAAAATTTCAAATGAACAAGTCTCACTAAGTTATTAGGTACTATACATGTATGCCTTTGATATGATGTGCAAAACTATGTAAAAAATTAATAGGATGTATGATAATCAATGAGGTTATTAAGCAATAATATACTAATTAAAAAAACCTGGTACAAAAATGAACATAGAGATATAAAAAATAGAACACATAAAAATGATGGAGAAACAACAAAAAATTAGCTCTCACTGGGTTCAAACCCGAGAGCTGAGGGTAAAACTCAATGTGCCTTACCATTGTGTTAGTCTAGTGAGTTTAGTAAATTTGTAACGCAGTTTTACTTAAACTAAAGCATAAGCGTGACAAGTCCACATGTCCTGGTGTATGAACAGATCGGCATCGTCCCCTTTCTTTCCCTACGCCGTAGCCTTCGACCCGACACCATGCACGCCTCTGGCCTGCGCTGCCCACCATCTCCCAGGCTACCGCACCGTCGCCGTCTCCTCGCCCACTGCGCAATTGTCGTCTTCCCGCCCACTGCGCCATCGCAGTCTGGGAGCCAGCTATGCCATCGCCTCCATCGTCGAGCCCTGCATCGGCCCCGTGGCTGTCTGCACTAACTCTGCAGACGCGGACGTCTCCATGCTCGTTCGAGTTCGGGAGGCGCAGCACATGCCAAGGATGCGCAACTCCAGCCCAGGCAGGCCATGTCTAGTGCGCCCCTGTCTTCTGCAGCATGACCTTGCACAAGTGGTGCCTTCAAGGTGCTCGACCTTTGGTCCGACCCTTGTAGAGTGTCAAGTCAGATTTGTCTTTGGCCAGAAAGTTCAATACATTGATGAGCTCCTCCTGAATGATGCTGTAGTGAGAATGCTGGCTCGTCACGGAGATCGCCCACATGTGGAAGACCGACCGACTCAGGATGTATGATGCTCTAGTGAGAATGTTGGCTGGCAACAACATTTGAGCTCAGGAGTTGTAGCTCTGCGTTTCAGTTTCAGTTAAGAGGACAGAGGTTTTTTATTAGCAAGTAGGATTACGATGTGTAATGTTGAGTTTCAGTGAATGCAGTACTTGTGTTATGACAATGGGTTTCTGTGAATTGTAATGTGTTTCATTGATGAAAATGACTCACCTTCATCACGTTTTTCCTACTCAAACTGCATTACTGGATTTTAATGGAATTTGATTGAAAAAATCTACTAATCTCCAATGATACCCAGGTCTGATCATTTAATATGCTAAAAAAAGGTCTGAACATATGATCTATACCTTTATGACCAATGCACAAAAGGTAACTCAGGTTGCTTCCACAAAAGGAAAATTTATTTGCTGCACAAAAGACACATCTTGTTTATAAGAATCCATTTGTGATAGCAGTTTTAAAGATTATGAAACACTGTATATCAGTGACAACTTGTTCAAGCACAAACAATTCAGAATGCTAGAAATAACTCAAGCTGAAATAATTCAGAATCTATAGTTCACAGGAATAAGTAAATAAAATTACACAAAGCCAAAAAATTATTAAATATAGGCAAATGTTCGGCAAACAAAAACTGTATTGCAGTCTAGGGACATGTCACTAGTCCATACTAGAATTCACCATCTTCTTCATCGAGGTACATGTCATCATTATCATTGTCACCATCACTATAGTACTGCAGTACCGTATCATCTTCCTCCTCATTCTCACTATCTTCTTGAATTATAGGTTGCTTCTTGCTTCTTAAAAGGCCTTGTAAATTTCCTTTAATTATAGTGGCTTCTCCACCATGATTATTGTCCCTAACCTCATTATCATCACTTGCTTGCACTATATGCTCAGTATGAGAACCATAATCATCCTAATGCACATCATGACTGGCCTCATCTTTTTCAGCCACGTCATAAATATTTCTATTTTCAAATTTCTCACAACTTGCCAATCTTTACCTAAAGCTGTGTCTTCTAGGTAACATATCTTTTTCAATTGAGTAGATAAGATGAAAGGATCAGTCTTGTACCATAATGACTGCACATTGATGAATTTGAAATAACTGTCATCTCGAGGGCCTCTCGTCTTGCCTTCTTGGTTGAACCAATCGCATCGAAATAGAACCACTGTTTGACGGACTTAAAAATTAGAATTATATTCCAACTCAATAACCTCTTTAAGGACTCCATAAAAATCTATATCCCTCCCATTATGTGAACCTGGTGTCATTACACCACTATTTTGTGTTAGGAGGAACTTCTTACGATCCACAGTGCTATACCACACTCCATTAACCTTACAAGCAGCACATGTCTTAACTCACAGATCTGGGCCATATGAAAGTGCCCATAGTCCTTTACTAATCGATTCAGGATTCTCCTTGCATTTGTTCTCAATCTATTGAAACAAAAGCACTCAGTTCACAAATTACATATGAATAGTAATGCATTTACTGAACCTACAAACAAAATGTGTAGTGACTTACATGGCGCTTAAACCACTTTGCAAATCCTTGTTCAACCATTGTATCAACATCATGTGCACCTTGCTGCACTAGATGCTCCTTGTACAAGCTGTAGAGCAAAGATTAATTGTAAGAATAATTAGACGTGTTTGAACTATACAAATAAAAACTCAAACATCCAAACGATACTTACTCTAAATATTCATCCACTTCATCACAATTATTAAGCACATACCAAACTAACTTATTCAAGACAACATCATCAATATACTAGGTCCTATTAGATCCAACAAGAGTAACACCATGCCTAAAAATAGAGATGTCATCAGGTAATGCCATCTCTCCACCACTACCATCATCCTGGTTAAATCTATTCTCAATATCATCCATGTACCTAGAACAAAATGTCAAGGTGTCACTTGCCATATATGCCTCAGCAATTGATCCTTCTGGCTTAGCCCTATTCCTTACAAAATTCTTCAAAGTGCCTAGTCACCTTTCTATTGGGTACATCCATCCATACTGAGCAGGTCCTCTAAGCAATGCTTCATCTGAAAGATGGATAGCCAAGTGCACCATGACATCAAAGAAGGTAGGTGGAAAGATTTTCTCAAGCTTGCATAGGATCAATGGAATTTCCTCTTTTAGTCGTTTCACAACATCTATCCTTAGGTTTCTACTGCATAGTTCCCTGAAGAAGGTCCCGAGCTCTACTACTGCTTCATATAGATCCTTCCTCACCAGACCTCTTAGGCTAGCTGGTATGGTTCTTTGTAGGAGTATGTGACAAGAATGTGTTTTCAGCTTCCCCTGGACCTTTGAACCATCTTCACTTATGTATCTTGTTAGGTTAGCTGCATATCCATCAGGAAACTTGATACCCTTGAGAAACATGCAAAACTCGATTTTTTGATTCCTCCAAAAGACATACGCAGTAGGTGGAGTAGTGACTGTGTTGCCATCCTGCTGTAAGTGCAATTTTGGTCTTATGCCCATATCATGCAAATCTAGCCTAGCATTGGTTGTGTCCTTAGTCTTTCCCTATACATTGAGCAATGTGCCAAGAATGTTTTTACATATGTTTTTCTCTGTGTGCATCACATCGAGTTTATGTGGAAGCTTCAATTCTTTCCAATATGGCAATCTCCACAACCCAACTTTGTGGCTATAAATCCTTAGACCCTCATTGTGCTTCCTTTTATTTCCAATAATTTCTAGATGCTTCCCTAGCCTCACATCTTTCACCTTCTCTAGCTCTTCCATTACCTCCTCCAAAGTGAACTTGCCTGGCTGATCTTTCTTTTCATGCTTACCATCGAAAGCCAAGCTTCTCCGCCACTTATGTGTCATTGGAAGGTAACGACGATGTCCAATGTAACATAGCTTA
>Ga0182004_10000375_pt1 | contig 25812 bp, 19 predicted proteins | sample Sormic07211540_1_FD_120479 | JGI IMG/M metagenome (GOLD analysis project Ga0182004, IMG submission 120479) | Endophyte microbial communities from Sorghum bicolor roots, Mead, Nebraska, USA - 072115-40_1 MetaG | ecosystem: Host-associated > Plants > Roots > Unclassified | place: USA: Nebraska...
CCAAGTCCCGGGAGGTGCTGCGCCGTTTCCGCAAGGGCCAAACCAAAAATTTAAACCCTAAAAAAACATTTTGGCAAAACCCAAAAAAAAAAAAAAAAAAAAAAAAACTAGAGAACGCTAGTTCGATCTACACTTGTACTGTTAGCACCGGTGTAGTAAACGTACTGAGGATATACTCATCACTATCCGTAAAGCACAAATATGATATAAAAAAACTCATTTGTTGGATCTATATGAGGAAAAACTATTGATACGGGCAGCCTAGAGCCAATATGGCCATGGCCCTAGGCATAGGGAAAAATACTAAAGTATTTCTTTTGTTTTTTCTAGCTAAATCTATATATTACTATTACTTTTGTTCATTAGCATGTGATCCGATGTTGGTGATTCACAGTATTGGCCCTAGTCGTGAAAGTTCTCCAGCTCCGCCACTGGATACGGGATGAAAAAACATATAAATCAATGACTGATAATTTAAGCGGATAGAGATCATAAAATATATATGTGCGTATTATGCTAGAATATGATCAGAGCGGAAAAAAATGTGCAGTACAAATAACTTTTATTACATTGTAGCCCATATGCGGGAGTATGGGTTTATAGACTAATTTTAGTAACCTACCATACTAAGCCATTTAATCTTGGGTCGAACTCCATCTGTCTAAAAATAAATTAATTTTAAAAGTTGTCTTAAATCAAACCAATTTAAGTTTGACTAAATTTATACTTCCTTCATTCTAAATTATAAGACATTTTTTTTAATTAGATGTATATCGAAATACATAGTAAAAGCTATGTACTCCTTCCTATTTGTATCAAGAAGAGCCAAACATCTTATAATTTTGAATAGAGTGCGTAAAATATCAAAATATCTTATAATTTAAAATAGATAAAATAAAAATACTAATATTTATAGCACTAAGTTAGTATAGCTAGATGTATCATGAAATGCAATTTCATAATATATTTATTTGGTGTTACAAGTTTAGTTTTTCTCTTATAAAATTAATTGAACTTAATATAGTTTGACTTTAAGTGACTTTAAAAATTGATTTATTTTAAGATAGAGGGAGTATAATTTTTAATTTGTGAGTAGGTTACACAACCCTTCACTTTAGAACCTAGTTGGGAGTTGTAAAATCGCACCCCTTGGGCCTAGGCCGGACCATTTTTGTTCCGAGAAAAGAATGGTGTCAACCACGGCACATGCTCCGTGACACAAGTCACCACTCATCAGTCATCACCCACAAAAAAAGATGATGGGTCCCACCATGCACCAACAGAAAACAACCGCGCACGGAACAAAATCGAACCCGCTCGGAAGGACGGAGGCGCTTGCTTTCCTTCCCTGTCCTCCCTCACCCCGACCCCGACCCCGACCCCGACGATCTCGCCGCCGCCTGCGCGCCGCGTGATCGTCCCCGCCGATGCCCCGGCCCCACCTCGCCACCCTATTTCCCTGACCGCGCGCCCACGCCGACCGCGCCGCGCGGCCATGGCGCCCGCGGCCCTCCGCCTCCTCCTCGCCATCCTCTGCCTCGCCTCGCGTCTCGCCGCCAGGGCGGCTGCGGCGGGGTGCGGATCGAACACGAGCCTAGCGGGGTACAAGGCGGACCTGCGCATGTCGCAGCACCAGCTCCGCGGCCGCGTGGAGGTGCTCGACGGCTGCTCGTTCCGCGTCGCCGCGCTCGACCTCCTCCCGGGCTCCACCTCCGCGCGGTGGTGGCGCGCGGACGGGACCGACCTCGACGCCCTGTCGCGCGGCGAGCCCGCGGCCGCCGAGCCGCTGGACCGCACCTTCCGGTCCGAGTCCCTCGTGTTCCGCCTCCTCCCGGGCCTCTCCTGGCCGCACGTCCCCGTCCTCGCGGCTTTCGACCCCGTCACTTCCTCCCTCTTCGGCTTCGTGCGCCTCTCCGGCGGCGGCAACGCCTCCGATTCATCCTCCTCGTCCGCGGCGGCGGCGGCGGCGGCACCCACCATGCTCGACTCCTGCGCCCAGCTCTCCCGGCGCTTCCGCGTGCGGTGGACGCTCCACGAGGCGAACAATTCCATCGACATCGCCCTCGAAGCGGCGGTCGGATCAGAGTACTACATGGCGTTCGGGTGGGCGAAGCCCGGCGCGGCCAAGCCGTCCGTGATCGGCGCCGACCTCGCCGTCGCCGGCTTCACCGAGGACGGCCTCCCCTTCGCCGAGGACTACTACGTCACCAAGTACAGCGAGTGCCTGCTGCGCAAGGACGGCCTCGTCGAGGGCGTCTGCCCGGACACGATCTACGACCGCGACAACACCACGGGGCTCGTCAACAACACGCGGCTGGTCTACGGCCACCGCCGCGACGGCGTCTCCTTCGTGCGCTTCTCGCGCCCGCTGGTGTCCGAGGACAAGAGGTACGACGTCTCCGTGGACGGCACCAGGAACATGACGGTGGTCTGGGCGATCGGGCTGCTGCGGCCGCCGGACTCGCTCCGGCCGTACTACCTGCCGCTGATGAGTCGCCGCAGCGGGTCTCCGGGGACGCCGTTCACCTTCGCCAAGCTCAACTTGTCGGACCACGCGAGCAACGGGTGCGTCGGGCCGCTGGACGCTGAGGACAAGGAGGATCAGGCGAGGATCACGACGGAGCGCAACACGCCGCTGGCTGTGACGATTGGACCGGCGCTGCATTACCCCAATCCGCCCAACCCCGACAAGGTGCTCTACATCAACAAGAAGGAGGCGCCTCTGCTCAAGGTGGAGCGCGGCGTGCCGGTCACCTTCTCCATCGAGGCCGGGCACGACGCGCCACTCTACATCACGTCTGACCCCGTCGGAGGCAATGCCACTTTCAGGAACGCGTCAGAGATCATCTACGCCGGTGGACCCAAGGCAGAGGGCGTGCCGGCTACACCAACAGAGCTCGTCTGGCTGCCTGATCGGAACACGCCGGACCTAGTGTACTACCAATCCTTGTACGATCCCAAGATGGGCTGGAAAATTCAGGTCGTCGATGGAGGCCTCAGCGACATGTACAACAACAGCGTGCTACTGGATGATCAGCAGGTGACATTCTTCTGGACTCTCTCTGGTGACTCCATTAACATTGCTGCGCGGGGTGAGAAGAAGAGTGGATACCTTGCAATTGGATTCGGTAGCGCAATGGTCAATAGCTATGCTTATGTCGGGTGGGTCGATGGCAATGGCAAGGGGCATGTCAAATCTTACTGGATCGACGGGAAGGACGGGATGAGTGTGCATGAAACACATGAAAATGTTACGCACAAGCGATGCCGATCGGAAAATGGTGCGGTCGTATTTGAGTTCACCCGTCCATTGGCACCTTCATGCAGTGGAAAGGTGGAGTGCAAGAACATAATCGATCCGACGACTCCTCTGAAGGTCATCTGGGCCATGGGTGCTCAGTGGTCACCGGGCCCCTTAAGTTTGAAGAACATGCACTCGGACACAAGCAATCGTCCTATCAGGATTCTTCTGCTGAGCGGCTTGGCTGAAGCAGTGGAGGATCTCCGCCCGGTGCTTGCTGTTCATGGGTTTATGATGTTTGTGGCATGGGCTATTCTGCTGCCAGGGGGAATCATGGCTGCGAGATACCTGAGACATCTGAAAGGCGAGCTCTGGTTCCAGGCTCACACCTATCTGCAGTACTCAAGCATAGCTGTCATGTTCTTGGGTGTTCTGTTCGCAGTCGCTGAGCTCCGAGGATTTTCTTTTAAATCCAGACATGCTCGAATGGGCGCAGTAGCATTGACATTTGCATCTATGCAGCCAATAAATGCCTATCTTCGACCGCATAGAACAGAGAATGGAGAATCTCTGCCTGGAAACAGAGTGGCTTGGGAATATCTGCATGTTCTGACCGGGAGATCTGCTGCGCTCGCTGGTATCGTGGCGCTCTTTACTGGCTTGCAGCATCTTGGGCACAGATATGGCAGTAAGACCATCAAGGGACTTACATGTGGGCTAATCTTATGGGTTGTAAGCGTTATTTTGGTAACCGCTTACCTTGAGTATATGGCGATTAAGCGAAGAACGGCAGGTGCTGATGGTCCTTCAGGAAAATGGGTGCTTGGCAGCACTGAGGAAGATGATACAGTCGATCTATTGCAATCTGACAGGGTAGTCAGTAAAATGGAGTTTAATTCGTCACCTGAACCACTGGAAGTACAGCTTGAGCCACTTAACAGATGAGACAATTTTCAGCATACATATGGACATAAAAGTATTTTAACTAAAATTCTTTATAGATAGAACGAGCGGCATATACATCTCAGGATAAAAGAAGTTTCAGTTTCACATTTTTTTTTTGTTGATAATATAAAAGGAGGATTGCTGAGAATCCCATCTTTGACTTGCTCGAGAGGTATTATCATGCCACATGGTATAGGAGAATATAGGTTTTTCTTTTGTCTTTTGGAGCTTAGGTCCTCATCTTTAATCTCCTAACTTCTTATAGCAACAATGTATGTATATCTGTACAATTTTGGTAATAGTTATTATAACTGAAAAGAGGATACAATTTTTTCTTTAAATATCAAGTGACTCTGAAGCATTTTCACATATGCTACTATCTGGCATTATTTGTTTGTGATATGTTGTGTGTATATATATATATATATACATTATATGGCTTGGAACTAGAAACAACCGCCCAACGAAATCACAGTGCTCCTTCATTTTGTAAAATCAGCTATCCACATTTTATCTGTAGGCTACTGTTATCCATTGTGCTAATTTTTTGCCTTCTTAATATTAAAACCAGTGGCCATCTGATGCAATGGGGCATGTTTGGTACCAATTGAAAGGGGTCCAATGTTGGGTTGATCTGCATCTTGGTATACCTATGTACTGATTCCATGATATGTCTTGCCAAATTACCAGAAATACATTTACTTCTTAACCACATATTCGTACCCACCTTTTATCGGCAAAAAAAACAGATTTCTTTTTCGCTGTTGTGACGCTGTTGTGACACGCAGGCGAAAGTAGTTGCCCACTTGTCTTCTACTAACGTGCTGCAGTTTGTTGACCCTGGAAATCATCCACAACAACCATTGAGTTGGCTCTCATCTGCTCCAAGCAAAAAAGAGCAGGTACGCTACTTAGTACTTACTATTCCCCTTTTTCTGTTTTTTTATTAAATACCCCTTTTGCTGTTATGTTCCTATTATATTGGATTCGATGATATCGACCTCAACCTGCATGTTAGGTGTATATTGTTTCTGTTAGGTGTTGCCACTCAGTCAGATGTGGATCACTTGTTGGTTGGCTTGCCACCATGTTAAGAAACTAGGTTAGGTGATGTCTGGTGAAGGTGCAAAATCAGCAGCTTGCTACACTACATGAGTTCCTTTGTTCTTAAGAATCTCTGGCCTTGTCTTTGCCGTGAAGCCTAGTGGCCAACATGTAGTATGTTAGGCATTGACCTGCCGTGGTGGTGGTGTTTGGGTCTCTACTCTCTGGACTGTCGATTGCATTAGAGAAACAAATTAAAGCCCAAGCTTAGCCCTGGAAGGACTGGACCATGTAGAGACTATCCTCTGATGGGCTTCCAGTGCTTGAACAATACTGTGTATGTCAGAGCCTGGAATCAGTAGCAACAATACAGTTCAATCTGAAATCACCTGTAGCCAGGGAAACTGTACATGTATGTCCTTGGAGCTAGTAAAATGGTCCTAAACAAAAAGACAGACGGTATTTTTAGTCATTATAAAAGGCAATCAGGGTTGGGGTAAGGCGACTCTGAATCTTAGGATATACTTCATTAATTGGTAAATGTGAACTGATATATGAACTAAAAGGTGCATATGATCTTTGTCTAGGAAAATTATTTGCTTTTAGTTCACTTTTAGTCTATGTATCTAATAAATAGCACTGCACTAAACTTGAGTCACCTATGTTTTCCAAAAAAAAACAAACACAAAAAAAAACTTTAGTCCAAGTATACTCCACCAAAAAAATTAGTTCTTGGTGATCTAAACAGGCTCTTAGTTTTGCCTCTGCATCCTGGACTGTGGCAAAATAGTTAACCTGCCCCAGATCTTGTTATTAGACGGGACCCATTCCTAGCACTTTTGACCTAGCCACGCTTTCTACTGATCCTGGGTTTTGGTGACGAAAGGGACCTGCATTTCAGTTTGTCTCATAGTGGAATCATCATCTCGTCGTCTACCATGATTGCTGAGTGCCTAAGTCCACTCCGGCCTACTGCCTAATTTGATGGAGAAAAGTCTTTCATTGTCATTGGAAAGTATCCCTTCATTGCCATTCAAAATTATGTACTCTCTTCATCCCAAATTGTAAGTCATTCCAACAATCTTGGAGAATCAAAACATTTTCACGTTTGACCAAAATTATAGAAAAAAAATACTAATATTTGTAACGTAAAGTGAGTATACTATAAAAATACAATTAAGAAAGAATCTAATGTATCACTTAGTTAGTACCATAATAATTATTATTTTATAATATAAATTTGGTCAAACTTAGAAAAGTTTGACTCTCCAAGATTCTTGGAATGACTTACAATTTGGGATGAAGGGAGTATTCACTTCATTGCCATTCATATAGATCTTTTCCTCCCTCCATTGTGTTAGAAGGATTGGTCCAGCACGTTTGTAGGGGTTACGGTTGTAGAGTTGTACAGTGTATATGGAATATGTGTTAGTTGAGATATATTAGGAATATCAAGATGTAATTCCATGTTTTGTGTAACCTGCCACGATGGGGGTTGTTCCCATCTATATAACACGCAACCGAGGATCCCTAGGGGTAACCTCGTTAACCCTAATTTTTACATGGTGCCAGAGCCATAATCCTACCGGACTATCGTGATGTCTACCTCTTCCTCTCCTGCGCCGCCAGCCGCCTTCTTCCCATCACCTTCCTGCCCACCAACGAAAAGCTCAGCGGAGCAAACTTCCCTTCATGGCGTGCGCAGGTCCTCTCTGCGCTGCACGGATCGCAGCTTGCAAGCTTCATTCACCCGACGACCGAGGCACCGTCTCAGTCTCTTCCATCGGAGAAAGAGAAAGAATATTCGAAGGAGCCACCAAAGCCGAATCCTGAGTTTAAGGCGTGGATGGCGAAGGATCTGATGGTCTTGAACTATCTGTTCTCCAACATGTCCAAGGAAATTCTTGGACAGATGAACAACGAAGTCACCGCGGCGGGCGCGTGGGCAGCCATCGAGAAGCTGTTCGCCTCACAATCGCGTGCGCGTGTGATTTCCACAAGGATGGCCCTTGCCATTGCTAGCAAGGGTGCGTCCTCTATTGCCGAGTACTATGGCAAGATGAAGGGCCTTGCGGACCAGATGGCATCCGCAGGCCGGAAGCTGGAAGACGAGAAACTTGTGTCTTTCATCCTCACTGGACTCGACGCAGACTATGATCCAGTGGTGACCGCGGTCACCGCCCATGTCGAGCCGATCTCCGTCGCAGAGCTTTACGCTCAGCTTGTCAGCCACGAACAACGCATGGAGATACATGGCGGCGGCGGCGGGCATCAATCTTCTGCCAATCTGGCATCCAAAGGAGGGCGTCACAACAATGGTGGATACCATGGTGGCGGAGGAAGGAACAATGGCGCTCGTGATGGATACAACAACCGCAACAACAACTACAACAACAACCGTGGCGGTGGAGGCCGCGGCGGTGGAGGCAGACGTGTCCCGTTTCAACCGGGCATGTTCTATCAGATCTGCACCAAGGAAGGCCACTCTGCCTTCGACTGCTTCAAGAGGCACGATGCCTCCTACACGCCACCGCAGAAGTCGACGTCCGCAGCTACCTCGTCCCACTACGGTGTAGACTCCAACTGGTACATGGACAACGGGGCGACGAACCACATCACCAGTGACCTGGACAAGCTCATTGTTCGCGACAAATACCATGGTGGTGATCAAGTGCACACAGCTAATGGTTCAGGTATGAGAATCAGCCATGTTGGTCATGGCATCTTGCACTCCCCAAGTACAAATCTTTCGCTTAAGAATATTCTACATGTTTCTAGTGCCAACAAAAACCTTCTTTCTGTAAATCGGTTTACCCGTGACAATGAAGTCTTCCTTGAGTTTCATCCAAATTATTTTGTTGTTAAGGAACAGTCAACGAGGAAACCGATCCTCGAAGGCCGATGTGAAAACGGTCTTTATCCCGTGCGGTCGCCAAATAAAGAAGCTCTTGGAGTCGTCAAGCCCCCCGTGTCCCTATGGCACCACCGCCTAGGTCACCCTGCTGCCGCCATAGTTCAACAAGTTGTCCATCGTCATCAGCTTCCAGTTGCTCAAGAGTCTCCAAATAAAAGTGTGTGTGACGCCTCTTAGCAAGGCAAAAGCCACCAGCTACCTTACTCAAGATCGCCCACAATCTCCGCTAGTGCTTTTGATCTTGTTTTTAGTGATGTATGGGGTCCAGCTCCCACCTCTGTTGGCCGAAACAATTACTATGTGTCTTTTATTGATGATCACACCAAATTTGTCTGGATCTATTTGTTGAAGAGAAAATCTGAAGTTTTTCAGTGTTTTAAAGATTTCCAAACTCTTGTTGAAAGGCAATTTGATAAAAAGATTAGATCAATACAAACCGACTGGGGTGGTGAATACCAAGCTCTTACCTCTTTCTTTCAACATGCTGGAATCACGCACCATGTGTCTTGCCCTCACACTCACCAGCAAAATGGCGCCGCTGAAAGAAAACATAGACACATTGTACAGGTCGGTCTCACCCTTCTTGCACACGCCACTATGCCTCTCAAATTTTGGGATGAAGCTTTCCTAACTGCTGTCTTTTTGATTAATCGGCTACCATCAAGGGTAATCAACAATGAGACACCCTTCTATCGTCTTTACGACAAAGATCCAGAGTACTTGTCTCTTCGCATCTTCGGGTGCGCCTGCTGGCCACATCTTCGTCCCTACAACACCACTAAACTATCTTTCCGCTCCAAACAATGTGTGTTTTTAGGATATAGTAATCAACACAAAGGTTTTAAGTGCCTTGATCCCAAAGAAGGACGTGTCTACATTTCCAGGGATGTTACATTTGATGAACATATGTTTCCTTTTGCATCGCTCCATCCCAACGCCGATGCACGCCTTCGTGCCGACCTTGCTCTCCTACCAGATATTCTTCTTAATTCAAATAGTAATGGGGATGCACAAATGTCTGACCTTGGGCTGTTTTCATTACCTGCTAACAGCTCTACTGTGTCTGCTGGAGATGAAGTTTTTGCAGGACAAAACAATGGAGAACTGGTGCCCTCATGCAGCACAAACCGGGGTCATTTCATGTGCCCCCCCGGTCGGAGACAGCACGACACTCGAGGTGGATTCTCATGGCGCAGGATCAGGTCCTGGTGGTGCATCAGCCTCGGGATCTGGCCTTGTCGCCTCACCCACACCGTCTCCCACTGGCCATGGATCTTCTGCGGCTGAACCTGGTGCTCATGTCCCAGCCACACAACCAATGCTGTCACAGCCTGATCCGACGGGCGCTGGCGCAGCAGCTTTCCCAGCTGGATCCGATGTCTCGTTTGCGCCTGTGGCCTCCCCAGTGACCTCAGAGTTGCCAGCCCGTCCTACAACTCGGCTGCAACACGGGATCAGCAAGCCCAAAGTTCGCACCGATGGCACGGTAAGATGGTGTCAACTTGCACCCACTTCTTCTGATGAACCTAGCTCAATTGCAGAAGCACAAGGTGATCCAAAGTGGGTAGCAGCCATGAATCTCGAGCATCAAGCTCTTCTGAGGAATAAGACTTGGCACCTTGTTCCACCACCGAAAAGTAAAAATATAGTTGGGTGCAAATGGGTGTATAAAGTAAAACGGAAAGCTGATGGCACTGTTGATCGATACAAAGCACGACTGGTGCGCGAAAGGATATAAACAACAGTACGGGATAGATTATGAGGACACCTTTAATCCTGTTGTGAAAGCTGCAACTATCTATATTGTTTTGTCTATTGCTGTTTCCAGGGGATGGTCACTGCGGCAACTTGATGTTCAGAATGCTTTTCTCCATGGCTTTCTTGAGGAAGAGGTGTACATGCATCAACCTCCTGGGTATGAGGATCCTGCTCGCCCTAACTATGTTTGCAAATTTGACAAGGCCCTGTATGGTAGGCTCCACGGGCTTGGTATGCCCGGTTGTGCAGTAAGTTGCAGCGACTTGGTTTTGTGCCTTCCAAAGCTGGCACCTCTCTTTTCTACTACAACAAGAATGGGCACATTATATTTGTTCTTGTCTACGTTGATGATATTATTGTTGCGAGTTCATCCTCTCAAGCCACAGATGCACTATTAGCTGACTTGCAGGCCGAGTTTGCTCTCAAAGACTTGGGAGATCTGCACTTCTTCTTGGGCATCGAAGTCAAGAGAGGACGTGATGGTTTGATTCTCACCCAAGAAAGGTATGCTGTGGACATCTTGAAGCGGTCAGGTATGCAGCTATGTAAGCCGGTTGACACACCGCTATCACCATCAGAAAGATTAAGCATTGAGAGCGGTAACAAACTAGGGGCTGATGATTCTACTAAGTATCGCAGCTTGGTTGGTGCTCTCCAATATCTGACCTTGACGCAGCCTGACATAGCATTTGCAGTTAACAAAGTGTGTGAGTTTCTACATGCTCCCACCACTGTGCACTGGAGTGCTGTCAAGAGAATTCTGAGGTATGTGAAAGGGACTAAAAATCTTGGACTGCTGATTCGAAGGTCTAGGACTATGCTTGTCAGCTCCTTCTCAGATGCAGATTGAGTTGGTTGCATTGATGATAGAAGATCAACGGGTGATTTTGCAGTGTTTCTTGGTGATAACTTGGTGTCCTGGACAGCCAGAAAACAACCAACTGTGTCAAGGTCTAGCACCGAGGCAGAATACAAGGCGCTAGCGAATGCCACTGCAGAAATGATTTGGGTCTAAAAGTTACTCACTGAACTCAGTATCACACATCCACCCTGAGCTCTGCTGTGGTGTGATAATATAGGAGCAAAATACTTGGCTGCAAATCCTATTTTTCATGGTAGAACAAAACATATAGAAATTGATTTTCATTTTATACGGGAACGAGTTGGACAGAAACTGTTGGATATTCGTTTCATACATACAGGAGACCAAGTGGCCGACGGATTCACCAATGCTTTACCAGTTGTGAAACTTCAGCAGTTCAAGAACAATCTCAACCTAAGAAGTGGCTGAGATTGAGGAGGGATGTTAGAAGGATTGGTTCAACACGTTTGTAGGGGTTACGGTTGTAGAGTTGTACCGTGTATATGGAATATGTGTTGGTTGAGATATATTAGGAATATCAAGATGTAATTTCATATTTTGTGTAACCTGCCACGATGGGGGCTATTCTCATCTATATAACACGCAACCTAGGATCTCTAGGGGTAACCTCGTTAACCCTAATTTTTACACATCGCCATTCCCATCCATTTTAAGCTAACGGCATTATAGCTCTCCATCATTTTACCGCTTATTATCCAATCTAACTAACTACTCTTCTCACTCCAAATTAATTCTTTCCAAACCCAATATCCTCTCCGGCCTCCACCTATTCCAGTGTACTGAATTGCTGCATTCCGAACGCCTGGTCCCAACTCCCAAAGGTCCCCGCCAACTCGATCGACGCTCGCGGCACTGCGCATCGGCATGGTACGCCGCAGCTCCGCCACCGCCGACAGCAACAGCGGCAAATAAACAGCAGCTCCACCACTGTACGCCGCAGCTCCGCGCCTACATGCGTGAATCGACCACCACGGCACCGGTCACTCTGCACACGCGCCACGCGCTCGACTCGGTGCCCGTGGACTCCTTACCCGCTCAAAAAACATTCAAGGCTCCAGGCAACAACTCCGCCGGCCGGCACGGTGACACGGTCATGCGCCGACGTGCAGCTCCTCACCAACAACTCCGCCGGCACCGTCATCACCCACTCCGTTCCTTTATTGATCACACCTTTCGAAAGTGATGCATGCACGATGGAGTATCACCTCTAGATCCTAACGGCAGGTTTTTTATGATGATGCAGTTTATTTATTTTTTTGGAGCCGCCATGGATGTCCACGACGACGAGGTCGACCTTGAGTTCCTGATGGGCAACATGAGCGGCTAGCTGTACACGCTGCCTAGCTACCAACGTGTTCGCCAACAGCAATTACAGCGGCAAAGAGCAGGTCAGAGACAGATCAACCGCCACCGCCGAATCAGCCAAACACACAGATCAGTAGTTGATTTTATGATCCTACGATTTGCAATCCTACCGTTAGAGTTCCGATCCGATTCAGAATTATGATTTTAACCTTGGCTGTAATGCTAGCATTATTTACCATCTAGACCGCACAAGTGTTTCATTGACCCCCACGGATTGCCATGGTACTTAATTCAACATATTAAGGGTATGTTTAGTTCCCCATAAAATAAAAAATGCAAAATGCCAACTACTTTAAAATAATGAAATACAAAATGCTAAAATTCTCATAGTTGTGTTTAGTTTTATTCAAAATGCAGAATTTATTATCCTCATAAGGGCCTCTTTGAGCTTTTTTAGGTTTTTTGTGTCCTCTTGAGACCAAAATCCAAAATGAAAAATAACTAACTTTTTGCCAAAAAAATTGCATAATATTTAGTTCCATTATATTTATACAAAATGATGGACGAAAACTCAAAAAAAAAAGAATAAAAGAAGAACTAAACACCCCTCTAAATAGTCTCACTGTTTGAAGATTTATCTTGGACATACCAAATCTCTCAGTCCCCTCTGTGTAAGAGTAAACTAGTTTTGTGAATTCATCCCAGCAAGTTGAGAAGACAAAGGAGAGCTTCCGCCCAGGATCACTACCCACATCGCCCTAATTTTTACTGTCCGTCCGATCTTCTATCGGATGGCCACAACATACGATTGCAGATTTCACCAGGAGTAGATTTTGGACCTGCTTCATGTAGATCCTTAATATTATGCAATTTTCATCCGGAATCATCGACCTGAACAGCTAGGCGTTTCATCATACGCATGGGAAAAATCTAGCGTGGTCACTTCGAGCCCTCGAAGCTATTGACTGGGATCTACTCCACTCATAAATAGGCCCAGCGGGTAGTCTAGATAGGCCCAGAACTATCTTGAAATCTGGCCCAACAAAAGTTTACTACTTCGCAGCCCATAAAAAATAGGCCCAAACAGGCAATATCGTCTACACTCCTACGCGAGACATGAGTCCGCGACTCCATACTCCATACCGGCGACCGCCGCCGGCCGCCCCCGCCCCCCGGCCAAGCCGGTCGAGCGGCTCGAGGATCCCCCGTCGGCCGCCGCCCACCGGCTGCTCGCCCCCTGCCGCCGCCTGCCACCTCGCCAAGCGGTTGTCCGGCGGTGGCGGGCGCGCCAAGGAGCTGATCGGGATAGCCGGCGGCCGCCCAGTGCCCCAGTCCGCCGTGCGCTCTGGCCCCGCGCTGTCCAATTGCAGTCCCTGGTGAGTTTTTAACGAAACTTTTTTTTAGTTTTTACCATATTGTATTAAATAATTTTGGCAATAAGCAAGGGACTTTTTTTTTTACTAGAACTATCTTGGTTTCGAATCCTGGGTCCGCCACTGACTCCACTACACGGTTCAACCCGATGCTTCCGGCGTTGCGGCCTCGCCGCCGGCTCCCGGTGGCATCCCTCCGCCGCCGCCTCTGCACCCCCTCCTCCTCTGGTACTGGCAAGAGCGATCTCCCCGTCGACGCAGCAGCGGTGGCTGCGGCCACAGCAAAGGCCCGGGCGGAGGCGGCAGCGCGGGCTCGGGCGGAGGCGTACAAACAAGTCCAAAACTTCGATTGGAGCAGTGGCGCCGACTGGAAGACCGCCGCTAACATCCTCTTCACGGTCCCCCCCAAGCGCAAGGAGTTCGGGTGAGTATCAATAGACAGCCATCTTTCCTCTCGTAAGGTTTATGGGTTTCGTAGTGTCGGTAGCCATTACATCCCGAGGCGAGGTTAGATGGAAATATGGAATGGGAGTAGGATAGGGGCAACGAGATGAGATGTAAGTTGACTGTCTCATTTCTCTGGGAATGGTTTAGCTTTTTTGCTTTTGCTTCATGATACTGACAATTGTAGGCTTGTAGCATTGGCTGAGGAGTTGTCAGTTGTCACAAGTATGTCATTTAGTTTTGCATGTATTATGAGTTTATTTAGGAATCTCTTTTGAATAGCCTTCTAGAAGCAGTTTCCACCGCTCCAAATTAGCTAGGAATGAGTAAAAATGCATGTATAGATTTGTTAGGGAATTTGTTAACCCTGTTTTATTTCTGATGTGCAAAATAGCCCAGAAAACCTCTGCAAAACTGAATTGTCCCCAAAGAGAAGTAACTCCCAATCTATGGAAAATCCAGTCAGGAATAATAGCCTCCAGAGACCTATGGTTTGAATCCAAGTTGCACTCTTCTTTTATGCAAGACTTCTGGAATGTCGTGAAGCAATGAAACATATGTGATTTACACTTTCAAGCTTGCCACATAGAGCACAGAATTCACCCCACTGCCAGTTATTTTTCCCCTTCTCTTCTGCAGCTGATTGGATCTTATCATGCAATGCTTGCCATAGGAAAATATTACCTCCAAGGGCATTTTGCAGTTCCAAATTTTCTGTGCATTGTAGCTTGAAACATTCCTCACAGTATCTATACATAGATTGGCCCCTGTTTGTATACTGTCAGTACTTTGCTTGAACGCGTTCAACCCTTGTTTCCATCTTCAGCTAATAATATGGTACTTAGTTCAACATATTAACTAGTTCCCACTGTCTGAAGATTTATTTTGGACAAAATGTCTCCAGAACCCAATCTCTCACTCCCCCTCCTTGTAAAAGTGAACTAGTTTTGTGAATTGATCCCTTCGAGTTGAAAAGACAAAGGAGAATAAGGTCGTAATAGAGAGATCATGTGTGCAAATATCAGTCAAAGATCTTGTCTACCTGCTATTGTGAATAGTATATGATACCCCTTTTTCAAACACGATATGCGATACAGCCCCACCGAGAAATGGGTCCTCCATAAGGATCAGTGTCTAAAATGAGCCCCGATTTGGCATATATTTGTTCCTCAGCAACTGATACCCTGCTCACTGTCCCTCCATAAGATTAGCTTGCAATGCATAACAGATGTTGGGCGTCTGATGGACTTTTGCCAGTAGGGGTTTGCCTCACCCTGCTCATTGCCCCCTGTGGCCAGGAGAACAAGTCAATCCAACACATCCTTTGTGTCTGTGTATTTGCAAGACAAATGTGGTTCCTCCTCTTCTGTTTATATGGACTATCTGATTTATCACCATTCCTTGATGAAAAAAATCTTATGTGAATGGTGGTTGAGAATACTTGTTTTGGCCCTGGCAACATCAATGGAGGCCTAAATTCATTGATCACTTTGGCTGCTTGGCCTTGTGGAAGCATTGTAATGATGCTGTCTTTAATGGAGTTGTTCCCAGTCCCGGTGTACAACTTGTGCCTAGCAGGTGCCTGGGATCTGGCTCACCTAGAGGTTATTGCTAGATAGGAGGCTGGCAGTTCTGTTTGGTTGGGCCTTTTAGTTCATCAAAGGAACAAATGTGATTTTTCTGTATGAGGGGTGTGGCAAACTCAGTGATAGCGCAGCGGTAGGACCTCTAGTCAGTAGGCTGCTGGTCAGGGTTTGAGTCCTGGCTTGCACGAAGAAAAGGCCCCTTGCTGTGTGTCTTCAGATATACACATTCTGCAGGCGTGTGCTGTAGGCGTGTCCTGGGCAGCTAGCTTTCAGGGCTTTTCTCAACCCTGCAGTTCAAGGAAATTTCTACCTTAACTATAATGCCTCGTGGGAGATCTTTCCCCCTAGGGTCAGTTTTTTTTTGTACGAGGGGTGTGGAGGTGTGAGTCTTGGGTGCATTGTATTCTCTGATTTATTCTTCATAATGCAATGATATCTACTCTCTTGTGTATTAGAGAAAAAAAGTAACTGATACCATGGGTGTTGAAAATTACTTTCAATTCTCCAGATCCATTTAATAAGAAGACATTCATTCAGAACCTTCTATTTAGCATACCTAAGGCTAGCATCTCATATCATCTCATGGTATTTAAATTGTCACTTGCTCCTCTCCAAAGAAGCCTTGATCCCACTTGTTTCCAGTTTCTGTTGATTATTCTCTTTGGGATGTATGTATTAGTTATCTACTGTGATACATTGATACTACTATCAAATATATCTGAAACTTGGACTGCCATTCCAAACTGAGTACCACTCAATCTGTTGAATTTGCGTGGATTGTAGGTTTTGAAGTCGATTTCCATTAAGAAACAAATTCCAGTGACAAGCTTCACCGGTTTCTGTCTTTCTCGTTCCATTTCAGGCTTGATTTCCACCTTGTGCAGCTCTTCTTTGTCTGCATGCCCTCACTAGGTTTGTTTCATGAGAAAAATCTATTCCTTTCTGATGCTTGGCCGTGCTTTGGAAAGCCAACTGTGAATCTTGGTTCTTCCTTTTGAGAATCTTATGTTGTGTTCTTTTGTTTTGTTGTGCAGCTGTCTATTTAGTGGCCCAATATGCACGGAGGGAGATCAAAAGGATGGAGGGGGTAATATACTGTGACCTCTTATGAACAATTTTTAATGGAATAAATTATCTATTTTGGAACAAATATGATATTTGACAACAAAGGGCTGAACTATGAATTACTTAAAGCATGTTCAGCTGTACTTACCAAAATATGGTGGTGCGAATTGTTTCCGTAGATCAAATGCTACTTAACTGATGCATTATATGCAACCACAGTAATTGAAACTGAAAGAGGTTATTTGTTATTTGTTTGGTAATAATGCTAATTTAATTGAGTTTAACCATTGTCATTCACTTGAAAAGCATACTTGAGTTGGTTGTCGTGTCTGTTTGGATAGAGCTGTCATGGAGTCTATCCTATATGCATCAACCATGCTGCTTATGAGGACAGTTAAATGGTTAGTTGATGCATTTTAGACTGTTTGCATTTGCATCTTATATTTACTTGGGGGAACCTGCAACCATATATTATATATTGGATTTCTCTTTCACTGTGTTATAATTGTATAAATGCAGAATGACATTGTTGTTTTGCAGTTTTTCACTTGCTCGACCAATTATGGATCATCTCCATGTAGAATGCCATATTTTCTTGTTTCTCAAAATGTACTCAATGATGATCTTAAAATTCTTGATAAACCAAACTTTACTTTTCATGTTTGCTTTTGACTTCAAGTGGCTTTGCAACCCAATGGCTCTAATTATCAAAGATAATGGTCTATTATTACTTTGTACCCACAGCAAGTTCAAATGAAGTATCCAATTTTCAGATGTGCCAATGCCCAAACATAAAAAATGCATCCACTAAGAAAGAAGTTTCTTATGATAATATAGAAGGCATGTCCACTAAACATAATTTTACTGAAAGTTGATGTCATATTTCAGGAAGCAGAAGAGAAAAGGAAAAAAGATGAGGAACTTGAGAAACAAAAACAGCTTGAGGAAGAATCTGCCAAGGAGGATGCTGATTCAAAGCTTTCGAAGGTTTTAGACAGGGTAGATACACTAGAGGCTGTCGTTAAGGAAATTGTGGATGACAAAAGGAAACTCTCTTCCCCTGATTTACCAACCAAAGAGGAGGTTGCGAAGAAAGATAAAGCATCTCTGGGCAAGGCTTCTGATTCGAAAAACGATAGTCAGCCAGTGACAGTCAAGAGTAAGGACATCAGTTGTGCTGCAAATGCTCCAGCAAATACTGCAAAACCAAACATTAAGGGGATTTGTGATAAGGCTTTTCCTGTTGAGTCCGAGAGTTGATAAATCGTTCAATTTTCTTTTTGTGTTTCTTAGAGCCATTACTGTTCTTCGTTTGAGGTGCCCACCCACCCTCTTTCAACACAAGATGGGTGTTTAGCCATGTAGTCTCGTCCTCAATGGTAAGTGAATGAATAGATGTAATTTCCACTTTGGAGTTTCCACAACTGTGATATGATGGGTCTTAGAAAAAAAATAGCGAGCTAACGTTTTGTGCTACCTAGCACCTTTGATAGTTGGGGCTGTGATTTTGGATAATGAATATGGCAAATCCTTCTGCTTACTAGGCTGGGGTATTGTGTGGTAAGTGCACTTGTCTGGTTGTGCAACTCGTGACACCAGAGACTCCATATCAGACTAAAGAAAATACATCTCCTTCCAGTGTGTGTGTGTGTGTGTGTGTGTGTTTGCGGGAAAGCAAATATTCATCCTCTTCCTCTTTCTTTCTCTACCAAATTTGGAAGATGAATCGGCAAAGGTTATAAGTTTGAGTAATTTTTAATGTCCAAAGGTTGGGTGCATTCCACTGTATCCCTGTGTTATGTCAAATCCTGTCATGTCATGAAATTTGAATAGTACTTAATCTGCCTCCAATAAATCAACTTCTAGGCTAAACAAACTTTCTAAGTTTATTCAACTCAAATTTATATAAAAGAACACTAAGTTTGACACTTATAATGCGCCCCAGGAATTGGAAGTCCATATCGGAAACTACTGGAAGTGTTTCTTCTGTCCACGCCAAAAGCTATTTTTCATGTATTTTAAGGAGCTTTTGAAGATGTTTATAAATTATAATACATTATACTATTGTTATCTTCTAGGGACATGTTTGGGACAGCTCATAAAAGTGAATCTGCATCTGAGATTCATCATAGAGCAGCTCATCAATGAATTTTGGATCCATTATAGATCTACCAAAGAACTGTTTGGGTAACTGCAACTCCAGATCCATAAAACCAAGGTTTTGGTTGGAACGGCCTGTTTTGCCCTTGAGGTTGTCTAATATAGTTTTTTTTAATACAGAACACGTGTTTTGTTTATATTTGTTAAGGCCTTGTTTAGTTGCCAATTTTTTTGGTTTGGGTACTGTAGTACTTTCGTTTTTATTTAGTAATTATTATCCAATTATGGACTAACTAGGCTCAAAATATTCATCTCGTGATTTACAGACAAACTGTGTAATTAGTTTTTAGTTTCAACTATATTTGATGTTTCATGCATGTGCCGCAAGATTTGATGTGACGGAGAATCTTAAAAAGTTTTTGGTTTTTGAGTAAACTAAACAAAGCCTATATATATATATAACACAAATAAAATATCTTGACACAAATATCCAAGAGCACTCAACATTAACCCACAAGATAGATAATTAATTAATACATGTCCATGACAACATCTCAACAATATTACGATTGTCCAATCATAAAAAAAACTAAAGATTAAATGAAGACTAGTATTAGTCACGAGCATGCTATTGCAAACTGAAATACAACAGTGTTATAATAGTAAGGCATTGTTTAGATGTGAAATTTTTTTGAATTTCGTAGCACTTTCGTTTGTTTGTGTGGACTAACTAGGATCAAAAGATTCGTCTCGCGATTTACAGGTAAACTGTGTAATTAGTTTTTATTTTTATCTATATTTAATATTTCATGCATGTGCCACAAGCTTCGATGTGACAGATAATCTTAAAAACTTTTTGGTTTTTGAGGTGAACTAAACAAGGCCTAATTCGTGTTGCCTCGATTTGTCTGCCTCGACATTGGCAGGATAACTACACATCATGCAAACGACAGCACAGAGCAATGTACAGGCTGAACTGGCAGTTTTCATTGTAGGCCACTTGTGATCTATTCCAGAAAAAAAAAATTGAAAAGAAAACCTATGCTCCAGAGTCCAGAATCTCAGCTTGACCTAGTATGTTCTATATCTATTAAAAAAATTGCTCCAGAGTCCAGAATCTCAGCTTGTTTACTTCTGAATTTATGCAGAAGTGAATCTTTCTTGTTTTAAAAATGAATAAATAGCCTAGATCTTTGGCACGAAGCAGTTCGACCTCTGAGCCTTGTGAGAGTGAGACTGTTGTCCTCACTCCTCACAAGAAGGCATAACTGACTCCATGGTTAGGTTCCTGAGCCCCCAAGAAATTAATCCCATAGCAGTAATCTCTGGTCACCTGCTTAAATGAGCCCTGCAGCAAGCAGCCGCTGGGAATCCAGTTATGATGAATGCGACCTCAAATCATAATATGCCAAGGAAATCTTTCTGATAAACAGCAGTGATCAGGAGAAAACTGCTGGATGATTGACAGCAATAATAATTTCATAGTTTCTTGATCAGTAAGAAAAGGTCATCATCCTTGGCTTCCCTAACCATTCAATTTACAATAGAGTAAGCGTTAGCAACAGAAATGATTTTTACAAAAGCATTTTGATTCCTGACCTCAATTCAAGGATAACCTAACACATTGTCTACATAGAGATAACACAAGTTCAGTAGCCATGTTGCTATACCAATATCCACATGGTGCTACGAAACAATAAGAGCATCAATCGTCCTTGGCATCTCTGGGTTTGTGGTAATCTCTTCACAATAAATCTTCGTTGTCATCTCATCTTTTTTTGGATCTGCCTTCATGTTTACCCTGTCAATGTCACTTGTGCAAAGAGTTGGAATGGCATTGCATTGTTCGAACCGGAAGCAACTGACCAGGTGATCATTTGTTAGACCTGCAGCCTGCATGAAGGAATATATGACCGTTGGGCCCACACCTCGGAATCCCCTTCTCATCATGTCTTTGCTGATTATATCTGCCTTTGGGCTCTTGACAGGAACTTGTCTTGGATATCGGAACTTGCTCACTATAGGCTTGTGGTTCAGAAAACCCCAGCAGTACCGATCAAAGGATCCAAATTCATCAACAATCTGCATCAGTTTTCACAAACTTATAGTTCCAGGCAAAAGACCACACCAAGGGAAGTACCAAATTGGCAGTATATCAAGCAGGCACTACCAACCTTTAGTATCTGGCGAGCATTCTCAAGGACCGCTCGGAGCTTTTGCTCTGACAAAAGAGAATGGGCAGTGCTTCCAGGTGCCACAAGCTTCTTCTCATTTATTTTAGAGATAGCAGCAGGGTCAAACTCCATGAAAATTTCCCTAGAAGATTCAGCATGGATCTTACAAAATAAACCATGCAGAGTAATTTTATTTAGGGCCCCTTTGGAACACAAGAATCATGTAGGAACTTCACAGGATTCAGTTTATTTTCACAGGAAAAACACAGAAAACATGTAACAATCCCGCATTCCAGAGGGGCCTTATTTTCAATATTGCAAGACCTGTACCTGAAAAGTTGCCTCCTCTTGAGAATTTCAGGCCATGTAAGCTCAGCCAATGCACCAGATAGTACAAGTAGCTCAAACAATCTCCTGTAGAACGACCATGGTCAAATATCCTTGGGCAGTCTGAGTCCTATTCACAGAAGATAAATAGCAAAGATGAATTTTGCAATTTTCAGTTTGTATACCTGTCATTGTGCACAGGAACCCCCCACTCCTCATCATGGAAAGTGACATAGCAAGGATCTGGTCAGTAGAAAACATGATAAATCAGCTTTGTTCGTAAAAATCCGTAACTTAAGAAACACTTCATCAGCAAGGCCTAGAAAAAGGCACAGGATAACCATAGCATGTGATGCCGTCAAATAAAGCTGTACCTCAAGCTTTGGGTGTTTGGTCTTATTGGTGCTATAGATGGAGCTATTAAAACTACTAGTGTGTTATTTTCAGGTTGTAACGTAACCATTCCTTTTACCAAATTTATGGTTTCAAGCAATTACAGTGGGTTGCTACAGCGGGATCAAAATCAAAGGGCACATGGTACATTACCATAGATTGATCTAACGGGCTGGTATTTAGTTGATGAGTCAAAACTAGATATTATAGCTAATTACATATGTAACTCTGTGGAAGTGTCAAACTGTCAATGACAAGGCAATCCTTTAGATGAAATTGCATATGTACTGTTAATTATATATGCAACTATAGTCAATTACAGATGTTGATGTGAAATTGCAAGAGATTAACCAATCCATTGAATGAAGGAAATAAAAACAAAAGGGAAACAAAAAAGAAAGGAGAATATGCTCTTTACACTTTATAGGCAACCTAAAGGAGGAATGCTAACTTTATCTAATGTAGGCAGAATCACCATCTCAAATGGTTCCAATATCCAACCCCATGACAAACAAGAACAGCTAGAGTTTAACAAGCTATTAACGCAGTAGACGATATATCATCATTCCGGTTAGCAACTCAGTAGCATGCTGCTCTTGAGGAAAGGCTAGAAGGGAATATATTCTTTATTAACCTGTGGGGTTTCGCATAGCTTTACTACATGTCTACATCATATGAACAAGTGTGATAAAAAGTGCCTGGTTAAGGATTGTGACACATGTATACATCATAATGAATTGTGACACATGAATGGACTGATTATCCAATAATTCGAACAAGCATAAATTACGCACTCTAAAATATAGTCAGTAACCAAAACATCAAGAAACAAGAATTGTATTCTTCTTCTGAAGAAAGGAAAGAAGAATAATTCTTACAGCAAACTAAGATTTTGACAAAGAACAAGTTCCAGAACAGAAGAAGCTCACCAGTAGTTGGAGTCGCCCAAGCGCACCTCCTCTTCCCTTCCACAACCTCTGGTGTCACCGGAGCAACAAACTCCACCACGACGGGCTTGCTCTCTGCCGTCTTACCCATAGTTTTGCCTTGCTTCGACGCAGCCATCGGCCCCGACCGGCCCTTCTCCACTTTCCCAGTGAAAGCCCGGACGCGGACCGACTCCGCGGAGGCATCCGAGGAGCAAGACGACGCGCTGAGCGGCAAGCCCGGATGCAACAGCGGCGCGTCGCTCCTCCTCAACGGCGGCCCAGGGGGTGTGCGCCGCGGCGACGGCATAGGGGACGCACCCTTGGGCGCGCCACCTCCGCCCCCGCCGACTGCATTCCTCTTTGCGCCCTCCTCCGCCTTGGGTGCGGCAGCCGCAGGCTTCTCTGGCGTCCCCACCGCCTTCCTCAGGGGCTTCGGCGACGGTTTCCGGGCGTTCGCCGGGCCCGACCTGGCCTTGTTGCCCCCCGGCACCAGCACCGGCCTCGCCTCTGCCTCCGGAACCGCGATGTTCAGGGACCGGACCCTCGGTGCCCCGGCCATGGAAACCACCAAAAGTTTTTACCGCCCAAAAATTCAAATTTTACCGGGTTTTCCACTCGGCGCTCCTCAAGAACCGAGCAAAGAATTCCAAACGCCCGTAGAAAATTACCCGCCTCGTCGAGCTAAACCCCCCACGTCCACGAACTTAAGATCCGCCTCCGCTTAGACAAGCACGCAACCAAGAACTCCTCGAAATCCGGACTCTTTTCCCTCCCTAAAAAAAACCTCCAAAAAAAATCAAAGTGGAGCGAGCTCCGGGCCAAGAACCCCAACCCCAGCCGTGCTTAGGCCCGGCATTGCACGGAGGAGCCCAGGAACCCGATAAACACCAAGACACGGCCCCGGCGGACGGCCAGTGCCCGGAGCCTGCACAACGCCGGGGAAAAGTGAAATCAGGGGAAGCTGAGGGGATTTGGAAGCCCTAGGCGGCGGAGGGACGGGGCGAGGCAGCCGCGGGGAGGGGAGAGGCGCAGGGGGGGACTGGAGCTGCTGCAGCAACTGTTCCGAGGACGAGGGAGGAGGTGGAATCCAAGGAGAGAGGAGAGGAGGGGGCCGAAGCGGTTGGCGGAGAGGTTGAGGGGGACACTGCACTAGTAGCTCGCTAGCGGCTAGCGGGGGACACTGGCCTGTTCTGTTTATTTTACACCTGTTTTTATTTTCGGGAGGGGGTGTGTTGCAAAAGTTTTTAACTTTTGTGGGAGAGAAGAGTTTTGGTTGTATCTGTACCCTGGACCACTGCGCGTGGGCCCGGTAGCTTCTTGCTGTCTGATGGTGTACTTTTCCAACATGGCCCACCTGTTTTATACATTTGTCAAAATACTGTATAACGGCTGGCTGATTAGATTCTTGGTGGTTAATGGGTTACACGAGGGAAATGGTTTTGCACATGTATCATGCACCATCGTGAGGGCTTGTTTGGCATGCATCTACCAGCTTAATCCATATTTGGTTGAAATGAATTACAGAATTAGGATAAATTTTGATTTAAGTTACATCACAATTTACTTCAATACACATAGATTGAGAAAGATATTTATGCATCTAATAAGGCCTCACACTTTTATTATAGGTTGTCTTTTAAATATTCTTATACCAAAATTAATGAACATAACCTGGAAGAGAGTACTGTCAGCAAATTTTGTTCATAAGATGACGAGATAGGAACAAGTGAACAACAAACATGTCATCAATCAAAGTTTCATGTCACCATTTGAATAATGAAATTACCGTGAACTAAGAGTAGGTTAACTCCTTTTTAGCATCTCTGTGGTGAAAATTGTCCATCCGAGATTATGCCTTCAATTTGATGTGCTTGCATTTTCCAAAAAACTATATAAAATTTAGTAATGTTTGTTGTTTCAGTGATAGGTGATGCACCTTTGACAACGAGATGAATTCAAAAGCTACCAACTTAGGCTTTGTTAGTTCACCCAAAAACCAAAAAAATTTCAAAATTCCCAGTCACATCGAATCTTGCGACACTTGCATGAAACATTAAATATAAACAAAAATAAAAACTAATTACACAGTTTGCCTGTAAATCACAAAACGAAATCTTTTGATCCTAGTTAGTCTATGATTGGACAATATTTGTCACAAACAAACGAAAGTGCTACAGTAGCGAAATTTAAAAAAAATTCGCATCTAAACAAGGCCTTTTTTATTCGCATCAAAAAAAATTCGCAATGGTACTCGATCCATTTCAAATTATAAGACATTTGACTTTTTTATATTAACTTTGACCACTCGTCTTATTCAAAAATTTATGAAATATATCACTTCTTTTGTCGTGGCTTAGTTTATTAATTAAAGATTTTTAAGAATGACTTAAGTTTAACTATTTTTGCATAATTTTTTTTAAATAAGACAAGTGATCAAATTTGAAATTAAAAAAAAACATCTTATATTTTTTGTAATTTAGAATGGAGTGAGTAGATTGGTACTCCGTAGGAGGCTAGCAGGAGGCTCGCCAAGCTGTGCAAGGTTCCGGATGATATGATGGTTTTTTTTAGCATTACTATTTACAGGGAGAAAAATGCAAAAGGGCCAACCGTGAAAAGTATATATTCTCTCTGTAAAAAAGTTTTTGACTTTCATCGTTCGTCTTATTAAAAAATTCTATAAATTATAAAATAAATAATTAATTATTAAAGTACATTTAGTGTTAAAATAAATCGTAACAAACAATATAATATTTAGATAAAATGTTTGAATAAAATAAATGGTCAAATAAGATGTCTAAAAATAAAAAACGATATATTTTTAGACGGATAGAGTATGCACCATGATTTTATAGCAACGTAAAGAGTGGTGGTGAGCTTTTGCTGTCGACAGTGACGGGCGGTGGTCCAGGCCGAAGCCTCGTGCAGTTGCCCGTTGCCCGTGGGCCTATCCCACGCGTCGTGCCGCTGCCGACCCTGGCACCCCTGCGCGGCTGCGCGAGTGAGCCGGCATGCTGGGAGGGAGGAAGCCAGGGTCCCCGCGCGGGAGTACGGCGCTAGTGCTCTGCCGCTGGGCCGTCCCGTTTCCCTTTCCCGTGACCTGCGGACGGGGCCCAGAACGGAACACCGTTTCTGGAGCCTTCCGCCGGTTCCGTTCCGCACTCTGCTGCACCTGCACGGCGTCTGCCTCTTCTTTCTCCGTGCGGTGGACCACGCGCACGTACAGAACCGGACTGATGCAGATTGCAAGCTGAAACTTGCCTCTCACTGCGCCGCGCCTCGTTGGTTTGGTTGATAAGCCAATACTATTGATTAATTTATTATAAAAAAA
>Ga0182004_10000376_pt1 | contig 25801 bp, 16 predicted proteins | sample Sormic07211540_1_FD_120479 | JGI IMG/M metagenome (GOLD analysis project Ga0182004, IMG submission 120479) | Endophyte microbial communities from Sorghum bicolor roots, Mead, Nebraska, USA - 072115-40_1 MetaG | ecosystem: Host-associated > Plants > Roots > Unclassified | place: USA: Nebraska...
ACATTTATTACAAGTACTACCTATCTAACTTAATTGACACCAAAACTATACTAAGTAAAAAATTGCTAGATGAATTACCTAACTAAATTATAACACTAATAAAACTAATAACTAACTAAATTAATATTTACTAATAACTAACTACAAATAAATTCAAAAACAACCTAAATTATAAAAAAAGGCAACTACAAACTGAAAATTTAAAAAATACCTCGGGTGGGGGGCGGCTGCCCGCCCGCCGGCGGCCACACCGGACCGCGGCACGAGCCGCCCACGCCGCGGATGAGGACGCGCCCCGCTGCCCTTCCGAGGCCGGCCACCAACCGAGGCAGGCTACGCGGGGAGGTGCGCGGGGCAGGCGGTGCGCGGGGCTGCGGGGCGCGCGGCGCTGCGCGGGGCGGGCTTGCGGGGGCACGCACGGCGCGAGCGGCGCGGCGAGCAGGGAGGGAGGAGGAGCAGCGCGGCGAGCAGAGAGCAGGGAGAAGGCGTCGGCGCGTGGAGAGAGGGAACAGGGAGAGGGCTGGTCCGTTTTGGAAAGAAGGATGTCGACGCCGTGATCTACGGCGTCGAGCTCGACGCCGTGATCTGTGGTGCTGAGATTTTTTTTTTTGCCACGCAAGCCGCCACGCAGACGCTACGCTGGGCTCGGCCAGGGACCTCGGCGCCGTGATCCATGGCGTCGAGGCGTGTAACCTCGACGCCATGAAGCATGGCGTCGACTCCCTGGGTCCAAAACTGAGATTAAGTTTTCCAGGGGTCCAAAAGAGAATTTTCTTAAAAAAAAAAGGCCAAATTGTAAAAGGGTTCAGAAGTCTTCCGGTTGGGCTTGAGCAGCCGCTTGGGCCTGGACGAAGATGCTCCTATCTGCTTGTCGTTCCGGCCCAGCGCCTCTTCATGTCATGTCCATCAGCAGCCTGGGCGCCGTTAACTCAAATGAACCCGTGTCCTAGATCGGATGCGATCGTACATGGTGAAGGGGCTAGCCCCGCGATGACATGTTTTGAATCCGATCACGACACCACGACTCGATTCCACTCGATTCCGAGTTGGATCGCTGCGCCGCCATATACGCAAACCCAGCCCTTATATATAAAAGACCTGTTTAGATTCAAAAAGTTTTTAGATTTTAATACGGTAGTATTTTTTTAACAAATATTTGTTTAATCATAGAGTAACTAGACTTGTTTTATTTGTATAATTAGTTTTTGTTTTCATCTATATTTAATGTTTTATGCATGTGCCGTAAGATTCAATATGACGAAAAATCTTGAAAAGTTTTTTATTTTTGGAGCGAACTAAACAAGGCCATAGTAACGTAGCGATTCAAACCAATCAAGAAGAGAGCAAGTCAAGACGTCAAAAAAAAAAAAAGTCGTTGTCTTCGTGTCGCTACAAACAAACTAGCTAGCTGTAGGCGTGTCGGCTCTGCTTGAGCCAACTCGCATGTCGTCGTCTGCAGTAGCGGTGCTCTGGTCCGCTTGCTATGCGCTGCGGCAGCGGCTGCCACCTCCATTTCCGCGTGCCCTTAACGAGAGGCAGCCGCCGCCGCGGACATAGCACACGTCGGTTCTACAGTGTCGATTACACCGCCGTGGGGAAGCCGGAGATGAACAAGCGGGCGACGACTGTGGAAGACGGTGTCTATCGACCAAATAAACCGTGCCTTCGATGCACATAATGCTGCGTGGAAAGAATTAGCGGAACGGGTCAAGCGTGATAGGCGCCTATAAGCGTTGGTGCGTCGTACCATCTTCGCTGGTGGCGTCCTAGCTGATGTTTATGTGAATGTGAAGAAGCGTGTTTCTTTAGCACAACTAAAGAGGACAACGAGGAGATGTCGGCTGCGAACAATTGAGGGGTTAAGTGTTCATGCTCCCATTTTATATATAGCGAAATAGTAATGTTGCTCTCTATCCTTGCGATTTTCAAATGTTAGAGGGAGTTGGTATCTATCCTCTAAAGTCCTATTAATGCTGTTACTTTTTTTTTATTATAAACAACATGTTTGGCTATGTAATTTTGCTCCTGTCTTTTCACCTCTATTTTTAGATCAACAATTTAGTATTTTTCATGTGAAATAGACAATTCAAACAGTACAGAAACTCTGAGGAATTCTAGAAAAGTTGTTGACCCCAACTTCCGCGCTCGAATTTCTCTTGTACACTACTCCAACTAAAGTGATGTCTGTGAAGCAAGGCAAATAGTCTAATCTCTATCTCCGGCTACATCTAAATATACATACATACAACTATAAAATAAAACATTCTAAATGATTCCGAAACTTCTATTTATAAGTGAGCCTATTCTTTAGTAGAATAATTTCTTATTAGAAATCCTTTTTTAATAGACTGTAACATAGATAATTTACCCAGAAATCATGTCCTCCGTTAGTGCAAAGAAAAGAATGAATCCCTTGAGTCCCCCCTCTGGTACCGACACACGGCTTAATCCTGATCACATCCCGAGGCAATAATAGAGCGAATAACTAAAAGAGTACTCTATCGCGGACAATAAAAGCATGCTCAACCATTCCTCACTCAACGGCTCCGTCCTTGCTAAGGAAAAAGTGGAACCACTCATAGACGGATCTTTTTTCTACCTTTACAACTCGATCACTTTGTCCGTCCACTAGCACCACACATATTCATGTCATGAAAGAATAGATTTTAGATTAAAAAAATATATACTAGCACATATGAATTTGTGTCATTTACTTGATGGTGGATAAATTTGGCCAATCAGATCAATTCCCTGTCCTCTAAATGGCTATGGCTTTATTATTCAATTCATAGTTGATGTAGGTGATTTCTGAACATTGCTAAGCCGTTGACAATTTTGTCACCCCTTATAATAACTAAAGCAATCTTCTAAAATAGGCCAGAAATACCTTGCCCAATGCCTAAGTTGACAATTCGTGAAATAGTGGTGTTGAAAGAAAATGGCTTCATGAATAGTAGCAGTGCTAGAGCTGTTAGGATGATCCAAGGTGTCAGGTTGGGTCTATGGCTTCCCAATGCCTAAAGGTGACCCTAAAGAGGCCGGTATCACGATCAAAGGTGTCAGGTTGGGTCTATGGCTTCCCAATGCCTACCATGCCTGTAGATTAAAGAACGATAGTTAGGCAACCAGGCAAAATAAAGTATGCACATATATGTCGATAAAAAAGTTGCCACTTACTTATTGCTTATGTTTGATTTGAACCACAAGTTGTTTAAGTAAATGCTTGAGCACAGATTGAAGAAAAGATACCTCTTCTAAAATCTAGCTGAAGCTACCTCACCACCCTCAGACTCCCTCCCTCTACATTGGACGTTGGAAAGCCCAATCCTAACCCTCACCATGTGTGCTCTAACACGAAGAACACGTTGCTGTCAGAAGAGGAAGAGGATTCGAAAGCAGCAGGAAGGGATTGATCACCTCGATGCACTACCAAAATGGTGGAGTTCTTCTAGTGTTTTTAGTTACTAATAAAACACTACCACTAGTCAAAACACTAGGGAATGCTCACTAGGAGATATTTACTAGGGAAAGTTTATACTAAATTTTGAATGCTAAAACACTAGGAGAACCCCACACTACTAGGAGAAATTGAAAAATCTGGTTGTGATGGGCGCAGAGCTACTCACGAATAATCGGCCTTCCAACAAGGCACCAATCCGATCGAGTTGCCCTGCTCGCTTGCGATTAGGGTATGATGCATGGTTACACACGGTCTTCGAGCCGACGGGCTGCCACCTCAGCGATGCTGCGTTGGCCGGGCTATAGTCCTACGCAAGGTACGACACATGCATACGCACGCACTATAGTCCTATGCTGGAGTCACGGTAGCGCTATTCTAGGTGTAGAATATTATTCTACACCACAAGTCAAAACCGAGTAGAAAAAATACTGAGTAGTACTGAACAACGTTCAGTATCATCCAGCCGTACACACAGGACCACGAAATAATAAACAATACTGAAACAAGGGTACTGGACAATACTGAATTCTGTTCAGTATAACAGTTTGGTGTAGAATATTATTCTACACCTAGGGTGTAGAATAGCACTTATATATATATATATATATATATGGCCTTGTTTAGTTCACTCAAAAAACTAAAAAAATTTTAAGATTTTTCGTCACATCAAATCTTGCGATATATGCATGAAGCATTAAATATAAACAAAAATAAAAACTAATTGCACAGTTTAACTGTAAATCGCGAGATTAATCTTTTAAGTCTAGTTAATCCATAATTAGACAATAATTACCAAATAAAAACGAAAGTGCTACAGTGACCCAAACCAAATTTTTTGGGAACTAAACAGGGCCTTAGTTCCACCAAAAACCCAAAATTTACGAATATGGATAAAAAATATAACTAATTACACAGCTTAACTATAAATCGCGAGACAAATCTTTTAAGCCTAGTTAGTTTATGATTGGATGATAATTATCAAATAAAAACAAAAGTATTATAGTGCTTAAAATTTTTTTATTTCGGCAACTGAACAAGACCATAATAAATTGCGTAAATTAAGCACACATGCATATCCATGTCGCCTGTTGCATGCTTGGTGGACCATTCAAGTTAGAGATTGAGATTTGAGACTGAAGATGACCGATTGCGTGTTCACCGACTGAATAAGCTTCGGAACTTGCTGCAGATTCAGAGATGAAGAAAAACACATGCGTAATAGCTGGCTGTTGCGTGTAATCGCCGCTTAACAGTCATCGATCAGATGCGGCCCGGATACCAAGGCCCGATGCAACGAAACCAGCCCAATTCGTCTTTTCATCAAGCAGGCCTTGCCGGGCCTCGCTCGCAGGCGTATGGCCTCTTACCGATCGCAACTATTAGCCCAGCGGCCCAACTAGAAAAAATATCTCAGCTCTGAAAACGTTGTGCTGAGCGGGCCAACCGGCACTAGGAATTATGCGGTTTCAATTCTATATATACCCAACCCAACCCAATATTTTGTTTCTTCTAAACTAGTAGCAATAGGGGAAATTATTCTTGTTTGAAATAAACTAGCAAATATGCTCGTGCGTTGCAACAGGAAAAAACATTAAATGTCCATGATGACATAATGTTACATATCTTTTTATATTTATTATTATATCTTTTTATATTTATTATTTTGAAAAAAAATTAAAGTCTATAATTTATTTTATTGATAACCATGACATCTATGGTATTAGATAGTTAATATTTACAATAATATATAGCTTGGAGACATATTTATTTAATAATAAAAATAGAAATTAGTCAAATTTTATCTTACTCTAATATTACCTCTTAATATATATTAGTATTATATTAAAACATGAGAAGTTTGTTGGTAGCTTTTTATTTAGATTAGGATTTCTATGAAATATGATATATCAGTTAAATGTATGTAGATTATAAACACATGGGCTTATGAAGTGTTCATGTGATATAACAACACATCGTGCAAAGATAGTGTAAGCATTCTCAAGCATAAATTTAGGTATCAGTTAAATATATGTAGATTATGAATACATGGGCTTATGAAGTGTTCATATGATATAACAACACATCGTGCAAAGGTAGTGTAAGCATCCTCAAGTATAAATTTAGGTAAATTAGTAAATTAGTGAGATATGCAGGAATGGTGCTAAAATTTTTACCATAAATTAAACATCACATTAAATAGACTACCATAAAATTTTCATAATAACTGCAGCAAGATAACTACAATTTCAATTTTACACTAAAAAGCATAGTCAAGCATCTTCAAAAAAAATGAACTAAAATTTGTGATAACTTTTGTTTACTACATGGATCTACATATGAGGAGCTGAATAAAATTTGTTTTGTAATTTTTAGATATTTCTATGATTTACTATGCATTTATCAATTTTCAGCCGATCAATTTTATACTAAAAAGCATAGACAAGCATCTCCAGCAAAAGAAATATATTAAAATTTGTGATATTTTTTATTTACTGCATGGATCTACATATGTGGAGCTGAATAAAATTTGTTTTGTAATTTTTAGATTTTTCTATGAATTACTTTGTATTTATCAGTTTTCAGCTGATTTAAATAATAAAAGAAAGTAAACTAATACGATAAACATTTTGCATCCAGAACCCTATACTTTATTTATTTTCAATGTGGTGTAATATATAAAGAAAATTTTGTATTGGGAACTCTAGAAAAACTTTTATTGTTTTTTCCTCAGTGCCAGCGTTGAAGGCACCGGGATGGAGATTCGGACGGACGAGCGGGCGGGCCAACTCGGGGTCAAGGACCGAAGGGAGCGACAGAAAAATTTTGGCAGACTGAAATTTTTACAATTTAGTAGTAGGGATAGATATTATTCCATAGATCAGAGAAAGGATAGGTTGGAAGAAAATATTATTTTACACAAGAAATAAAATGCTAAGTCAGTGAATGAACGAAGGAAGAAAAAAAAACTATTTGTCCAATGTGTATTTATGTACTCTACGTGGTTGTAATTACATGAAAACTGCTGAGCGACAGATGACGTGGCTGGTAGTTTGGAGCCACACATCTTGGCTCTGAGCTGTGGCTTCAAGCTCAACGCTAAAGACTGTGGCTCTCGAGCTACCAGCCTGACGCTGAGATAGCTAACCTAACCAGACAAATCGCGTCTTTTTCTTTCTCTCCCTCTCGCACTCTTTGTTTCTCCCTCCCTCTCCCTCCTCGCCGCCAGGTAGGCCGCCGCCACTGACAAGCCGCCGCGCCTCCTCTGCCTTCCTGTGCCCACGCCATCGCAGCATCTCGACCACTGTCGTTGCCCGCTCCCTCATGTCCCTGTACGCTTCCTCGGCCGCCCTTGTCTCCCTATCATTGTCTTGCGCAACCGACACCCTCACCTCATCTATCTGCCGATGCCCTTGGCAGCATAGTAGGAGGCCACCAACCACAGTTGGCCGCACGCTGGCACACTCCCTCGCGCCTTAGTGTGATGATTTTTCTGGGTAATAATCAATATGAATTTGGGATTCAGGTGTTTTCTGGAAACTTGCATATTGGAGAGTCAAAAAGCACATGGTGGATACTTGGGTAAAATGAACCATGACAAAGAAAAAAAAACAACAAAATTGCTGATGAAAACTACCTGATTTGATCCAACTCAACATTCAGCACATGATCACTAACACGATCCCTATAGTTAAGACACAGAATATCAGCTTGGTGCTATGACAAAACAAAGGAAATTGGAGACCACATCAACAATTTCAGAACCAAGTTCAATTGTTTCAGATTCATCATGTGAGGAAGTTCTGGGGAAGAAATATGTGTAAGTCTATGGGGGTGACAAAGAGCCTATTTACATACTCCCACCATAAGCCCACCCTGAATACAGCTGTGTGTTCACAACCATTAAACTTTCAAATAATATTATTCAACGGGGTAGGGCCGTAGGGGAAAATTATTGTAGTTTGAAATAAATATTATTCCATAGACAAAGGACAAACGTTGGTTGGAAGAAATGATATTTTACAGAAGAAAGAAATCAGTGAATGAACGAATAACACGCTCCAGCTGGCAAGAAAAATTGCCCAATGCCCTTCTTCCAAAAGAAAAAAAAAAGACTATTTGTCCAATGGGGAAACAAAAAAAATGTTTTGCTACCAAGATTTTCTTTGTTTATTTGTATGATCTATAAATGAATTCATCAGTCACATGTATCTATTTACTCTTGTGTCAAGGAGATGTTTGGGCTCTAAAAGAACAATTCAATTTTTACCAATGCAGTTAGGGTTCTTTCCGGGGCCCCCATAGTAGATGTACGTGCCCCAGTTCCGGTTAGTACCATTCTGTACATTATAGCAGCCGAATTGCGAACTTAGCAAGTCTAAACTGTCTGGTGATTTGAGAATGTTGGACGAACCCAAAACTTGTATGTTCCTAATATAGCTGGCCTTGCCGAAACCTTCCTCTGGGAAGTGTCCACTACCCATCTGTGTGGAAGTTTGGACAGGGTTAGGTGAGTACACCTCGCCGCCCCACATGACGGAGGAGGCACTGTCTGCCAAGTAGGAGAATATGGACGATGGCCAATAGCCCACAACATAGCTTCCCACTTGCAACCACCAATTGCCTCCCTTCGGGTCCTGCAACCCACAATTTACTAGGAAATTTAGCTAATAGGTTTATGCATGGTAAGAGAACATTGTTATAGATCCCTTAAATGCTAAAATTATGCATGCACAAAAGTCAATGTATATCATAAGGTATTGCTCTTCGACGGGAGTGGAAGCGCAAACATATTCAGTTCAGTATATGTGATCCTGCTACTATGCAAGGGGAACTGAAGAACAAAATATGACAGCAGATGGTAATTCCATCACGCAACAATTTAAATCAAATTCTCTTTGTTTTACTATTTTATTATAAAAATACATTAACATCTATGTATAAGTTCAAATAAATGTTCTATCAAAACATATTTCATAGAGAGTATAATGAAATACTAGTTGCCAGTGATTTTTTATAAACTTGGTCAAAGTTAAAAGAAAAGATTAACTGCTTACAATGCCAAAGTAAACTATAACTTCAAACAGATAGACTATCTTCTAAGGCTAGAGTTAAGGAATCATGTTGAAAGAGCCCTTGCACAAAAGGCTAACTCATTAGTGTTGTATTTGCCAAAAAATATGAAACATGCATGAGTGAGACTACAAATAGGCTAGAGCCACTATATTTGATAGCCTGGGCTTAAGTCTGAATGCAGATTAAGAAAGGACACGAAGCTGCTGGCAAAGATTTTATGTGCCCATTCATGATTTTGATTTTGAATGTTCGTAAGGCTTTTGTATTTTACCTTCCAAATTAATATATCGATGTCAAATTGTGAGCCACCATAACTGGAGACAGGGGAGATGCTGCCACCGATTGCAAACTGATTGTTTGTCTGGATAAACCCTGGGCAGTTTAGGTTGTAACAGCCTGTTCTTTGATATCCATCACGCTACAATATTCCGAAGCTATAGAAAATTAGTGTCTCTTTATGCCATTCCCTAGATTAATAAAAAGGGCCTATACTAATTAATGAATAAAAACAGTAATACTGTGTTTTTCTTACAGTCCAGTAGATGAAGATTCTAGTATTGCTATCTCTATACAGCGACGGATAAACCTGCAATTTCATAGCGAGCACATGGCCATTAGCAACAATGAAAGAGAGCAAGTATGTAGGATGCTGGATTATATTATGCTGTGATCTTAGCTATCTATAAGGTTGGCAACCTAAGCTTGTTGTATTTCTAACTCCAGAAACTCTTTTCAGATTTTCTTAAGAATAAGGATTCTAGATTCTAAACTCCACTTTTCTATTAGTTAATACAATGATACAAACCTACATTTGGCCTTCACCGCAGTATTGGTGGTGTCAAATTTCCTTGATAATAAAACAACGTGCGTACTCATAATTTGATTTCCAAAAAGTGGAGTGCTTATATTAACATATCAATGTAAATATGTAACATTTTAGATCCAAGTGTATCATGATTTTAGTCAAAGTAACAAACTTTATAAATATTTTCCATTAACTATTAGGTTATATTATTTGTTTTGATATTGCAAAGTTCGGTAATTTCAATAAAGTTTTATCGGTTACTTTATAGAATTTTCAACATGATAAATATATTAAAACTACAGATTTAGAGGGTTGGTTTACATTATTTTTCATAATGGCATGGGTAATTTGGATGGAAATTTAGGAGTACAATAGATGATTCATTCATAATGACATATGTGAGCACTTTAGAAGCAAAATTAGATCCAACTGCTATTGTTTCCAATAATAATTGTGTCTACTGAGTCATACTCACGTAATCATGAAAGAAAAAGGTTTGCATGAATGAAAACCTACTCTTGATCCTACTCAAGCTCTAGCTCTTTCAGCAACACAATCATGTAGGCTGAAAAGGAAGCTTAGTAGAACCTTTTATGAAGATGGGTTTAATAAAGTTTCCCCTTAAGGTCTTACCTGCCATCCTACTTCAATGGTATTAAGGTCGTTGTTGCTATAGGACCCCCCACTAATCCAGAGTTGGGCCAAACTGAAGTCCTTGTTCTTCGAAATTGTTGGTTGCCACAAATTGAAGTTGGTTTTGGTTCCATAGTACTTACCCTCCGGCACTGCAGCTACGGCATACTTCTCAATGAGAAAGCAAGAGTCAAATGAGAAATTTCAGAAACACTAATAACAATCAATGGTGAATACTAATAGTACTGATGATCTGAAGGTGATTCTTGAATGACATTTTGTACCTTGTGGCCACTCGTCACACCGGGCTTGACAGGGTCATCGACAGAAATGAGTTTTGGGATGCTGCTGGGCATCTTCTTGCCATATCTCCCAATGGAATTGGCCCTCAGGACATCCTCCTCCTTGATCCTTCGGATTGGTACGGTGTTCTCAGGGCACTTGCCATTCTGATGCCATGTTTGGGTGATTGGACGCGCTGTCACTTTGGAGTCACCATGCAAGCCTTTAGGGTGGTAAGAAGGCGGCATCTGATGAAAGGTGAGGAAGGAGCACCATTGGGTGATGTCATGGTACATGCACATATATATGTGATGGTGTGAGGCACTGCACCGAACAGCAAAACGAAAAGGGAAATGCTCCTGCAGAGAGAGGAACCTGGATAGTGTGGTTCTCGAGGAGGGGATGATCAAATGCAGGCTGTTTGTAGATGTCTACACAGTCTATGATATCTCCATCTGGGCTCTGTTAATTTCTCAAAATCAGTTGTCGCAACCAGGTAGAAAAACAGAGAAGATTGCAAGCAAAATAGCACACATGACTCACGATGAACAGGATCAAACCCCACATGTCATGAGCACATGATGGCCATGAGCACATGTCATGAGCACAGGATCTTTCATAATGGCCCAAAGCTCTTAGCCTACCAGCTATGTTTGAAAATATAGTCAGCACAACTAATCTCTAGCTAAGTCTACTTAAGTAAAATATTAGGTCAAAATTTATTACATCTCTGTGATTCTATCTCTTCCCCTCATAGCAAGTATCTATACACTATAGAAGTAAGCTAGCCCATGCATGGATCCTACAATTGATATGGTCTCACACCTACAAACAAAAGCAAGCCAAAAATATTTGGCAAGGAGACTAGAGGAGCCAAGCAGTTGTGCTAAGATATATCTGTACCTCAAAGCTTGCGAGATGAGGCTTGTTGAGCCGCCGAAGGAGATTATGCACCTGCTGCCGCCGCTGCACCGACGTCCCTGCCGCTGCCGCCGCCGCACCCTCCAAGAAGAGAAACGCGCCAGCCACCACGAGGGCCACCAAGTACGCTCGCGTCGCTGCCATTGAGCTCCGTACAGTGCATATGCACGGAGGCAGCAGACGGGACGAGAGTGTTGAGAGGGAGGAGGCCGATGAGCGAGGGTTCCAGCGTTTTAAAAAGGTTACATGGAGACGTCTCCAAAAGCCTGGCTTCGGCGTATTTGGGATTGTTAGAGTATGTTTTTTATACACTTCACATGAGAAAGTTCTTCAAAGGGCATCGGAATCTATCTTTGGGGTGTCAGAGAGTATATTTTATACACTTCACATGTAACAGTATTTCTTTTAATCACGCACGCCGGCCGCCAGGACAGTAATCAGAGGTCAATTTCAGACTAGTTAGCCACTTTTCCATTTTGGATAAAACGTACAGTTTCTAAAACTTGTCATTTTTGAAATCATGCACAAAATTTCTCTTATGCTAATTAAGGTCCCTTTTGGAGCACTGGGAACTTTACTGTTTCCTATGCTTTTCATGTGGAATGAACTTATTTCTATGAAATTCTTGTACAATTTCCCTCAAAAAAAAATCTTGTACAACTCCTATGAAATTTCTGCGTTCCAAAGATGGCCTAAATGTGTGTATCAACAAAATCATTACAATTGAATACAAATCCAGTGGTCCACTTTTCTATAACAAAATCTGTATCTTGTAAAGCTATTTTTGGTTGTCTGGTAAATCTTTAATCATGGTGTGCCTCATAAACAAAAAGGTCGAAACTTTCTTAGCATAATTTTTTCAGACAAGTTTATCGTGACAACTTTGATTCTCAGCACAACTTTTTCAACAAAATTTGTTATTGTCCAACTTACTATCATGGAAACTTCTCACCAGAGCATTTTTAGCACAACATTTTCACTAATTATCTTTTTTCTCATAACAAAATTTTCAGCACAACTTTTTATTAGAAAAGAGAACATTGCACACAAACATCCATGTATAAACCTCTCTAATGTTAGAAACTTAGACAGATATAATTTTTTCGCTATTCACCTTGCTCATCTCTTGGAAGTAGGTAATACACTAATCCAAAAAAACTTAAAAACTTTCAAAATGAATTATTTACATGTTATTCAATTGTAGAAAACAAATTTAAAATTCAATTCAATTTGCATATGGAGCTTATAAGTGTGAAATCATATAACATGTGACTACAAGTTTAGTGTATATTTATCAGAAAAATTGTAGACTTTTCTAGACTTCTTTTTCATTTTGTTCTTATAGTTATAGGCGGAGCAAGCTAGGTGGAAAGGTGGTCCATGGACCACCCTAAAATTTAGTTTAAGTTTAAAATATAGTAAATAAGCTCTTTAAAATTATAAAAATGACACATATATAGTATGGTTTTACATCTAAAATGATCCACCCTTGCTCTAGACCCTAGCTACGCCACTGTTATAGTGAATAAATTTGTTGGAAGCTCCTAGAAACTTTTTCACGAGCTCTTCTATTTTGTTCCTGATGTCCTAGTTTATTATCTTTGGGAGTTTTTTCTGAAATATTTGGGAAGCCTCGAGATATATGTCCCACAGTCCGAATATTTTTCTGGATAAAAATTTCTAAAAAGTATTCCTCATGTCCCAATTTATCTTTGGCCTTGTTTAGATCCAAAACTTTTTAGATTTTGACACTGTAGCATTTTCGTTTCTATTTGACAAACATTGTCCAATCATAGAGTAACTAGGCTTAAAAGATTTGTCTCGCGATTTACAGGCAAACTATGTAATTAGTTTTTATTTTCATCTATATTTAATGCTTCATGTATGTGCCGCAAGATTCGATGTGACGGAGAATCTTGATAAGTTTTTGGTTTTGGGGGTGAACTAAACAAGGCCTTGGTCTCCACCACTTTTTAGTGAACCTCTTTTGCAAAAGAGTACATAGATCCGAGGTTTGCATAACCCTGACGACAACGTTAAGCCTGGTAGCAGCATGCACTACAGGATATGATTGATCTCTAGAGTTGACAAAAACTACTGCAAGCCATACCGAACAATTGGTTGCAAAGTTGACATTAAATTTGTAAAGTGAGCCGAGATCTTTCATTCGACACCGTCTTATGATTTATGCCAGTTGTCGTCTTTGCTTGTATATGAAGTCGTACAGGTACATGATTGGGGGTGAGAGGCTGATTGGATACAATGAGTCCAATTGTTAGCAGTGCAGCTAAAGATTGACTAAAGTTTGCCAACCACACCGTTAGTTGCTTTAGCTTATTTATTATAGTTGATTGAGAGAGACAAAAGTAGCTAATGGATTGAGAAAATACCAAAATGGCAGACGCACATACACCAAGGATAAAAGGGGCTTTTACCACGCAAATAGGTCCTAGCTAATTTAGACGGCTTACCTCCACTCTTACGTCCTAGCTCATCCAGGCACTAAGTTCATGTCTTAGTCCTGGACTCATGGCGATTTGTTAACTGCGTTGCGACAATAATCTTCATTGATGGCCATGTTCAGCTCATCGTTAGCCGGAACCTACTGTATGCTGAGCCTATTCACTTGAGCTTATCTGCAAGTCATTCAGTATTATTTTTCTCTTATAATAAATTCTTAAATAGTACTTTTAGTCATAACTTTTCAGTCAAACGAAGGTCCTAAAATGATGAGGTTAAACTTAGCATTACCCTAATAAAAACGATAAACCTGTAGAATCCCGCATATAGCCTGATCCTTCTGCTCACTGCTATTTAGAAAAATATGACAGCTAGCTCAGCTGAGCATCTCGACTTAAACTCCTAGGTCTAGGCAGCATGTGAACGATCGAGCAAATGGATTGATTCCTAGAGTTGACAAATGGCATTGTTAGCAGTTAATTAATTAAATCACTCTTACTAGTTATTAGCCATACCAATCGGTTGGTCGGTATAATTAATTGACATACAATTTGTTAAGAGATCCAATGCAGGCAGCAACACATGCGAGTCTCCGTCTTTTCCTGCAGCCACAATGTCCAATGATTTATGCCTGTTAACTGCGATGCGGCAATAGCTGGCGTATTGTAATCATGTGGTATATATTGACCTAGACGACACGGCCGTGCAATCGCCCTGCAAAAATGCATTTACGTTATATCACTACTGCAAACGAATATTTTGTCGAGGGTCCGAGGTTTTGCTGAGGGCCAAATTCCGGACACTTGGCACAGATACTCTTTGCCGAGATCCAGCCTCAGAAGCCTTTGGCAAAGATGTCCTCGGCAAATTAGGCCCGTTGAGTCAAAGCGGCCACTCCCGTCAGGCTTTGTCGAGGTCTAGCTGATAGGCCCTCGGCAAATTTTTTTTTGCAACCAGTTTTTGGGCCAAATTTTTTATTTTTTTATAAATAATCTTTGCCGAGGGCTCGAGGCCAGACCCTCGGCAAAGACCCCTTTGCGGAGGGTCCAAGGCCTGGTCCTCGGTAAAGATCCCTTTGTCGTAGGCCAGGCTAGACCCACGACAAATATTTTTTGTTTTTTTTTTGTTTTTTGAGCCTATCTTTTTGGTAATATAATACATTGTTTCAAACTCAATTTTAAAATTTAAACCAATTTTGACTTTTTTGTATTTATTAATTTATTTTGATTCGTTGATTTTTTTCGAATATTTCAAATATGAACTGCAGGTGCATGGAATAATGCAATATAGTATTTCAAACAATGTTATTCATGGTATTTGGTGTATGTTCAGTCTCTATCCACGAACTCGCATCAAATTTCGCGCATCTTCTTCGCGTATCATGACGAGCCATTTGCCGGAAAAGTATTTTTAAATTATATATAAAATCCATATGAAGTCCAAAAATCACGAGACTTGTCAAGATGTCATGTTATCCCATATGTAGGGCGTGGTAAAAAATTGAGATGGTTTCGAGCGAATTGTGACGTCGAATGTCTAAAACCTAAACATTTTCTTTTATTTTTTCAGAATACACTAGTCCATCAATCTATGCTCTCGCACAGGCCAGTTATATGTAATGCCTCTAACTAATAGAAATTAATTATATTGAATCGAATGTTTTTTGTTCATTTTTCGAGCAATAGACATCGTAGATTTTAGGTAGTCTGAATCAAACTATGATAAACTTATCAATTACTGTTTTATATATTTTCCATCCACACTCATTGTGTTTTTTCTTTGCATGGCAGCTCTATGTATGTTCAACACACATTTAGTTGAAACCTTAGATTCAACTACGGCGGCTGTTATTGCAGTTATGACCTCATAAATCTAAGTTTTCATTCTTTAATTTTAATATTGTTGATTGTTCAAATTTTGTATATCCACCAGTTAAGTTAATTTGTTTATGATTTTTGTTTGTTTAATTAACCCTGGCATGTCTGGCATCTGTGGTCCACTTGAGAAGGTACACTAACTAATTTATAGATGCAAATTTATTGTTTTGGATCCATAAAGTGTGACCCTTCTTGCATAAAAACTGTCACTACTGCTATATTCATCCGTTTTGTGTGCTTAAAATATGGTTGTCCTAATACAGAAAAAAAGTATCACTGCTATGTCTATCGGAATGGTGTGCTTAAAAGATGATCTTTTTCTTCTAGTGGTACAATTCATGCTTACTGTGTGAGAGGTCATGAGTTCAATTCTTCCTAGTAGTAGGCAACAATGCCCGCCAATAGTGAAATGCATAAGGCGACTTCGTTAGTCCCAAAATCTACTAACTCAATCGTCCGATATGCTCATAGAGGTACATGCATGCGTGCAGGGTTCCAACAAGTATCTACTACTGCTGTACTTCAGTTCGAAAAAAAGATATATCATGAATTTTTACACATACAAGAAAATTGTTCATTTCACAAAGTTTTCTTTAGTGTACTATATATAGTCAACAATGCATCCTATATTTATAGAACACAGTGTTTTTTAAATATTACTGACGGTCTAGAATTTGGCCACTTCATTGACATAGATATTTAACATTGTTTCTATCAATTACGATATTTCATTTTTTTTGTCTTATATTGTTTAGATAGAAGAAACAGAGTAAATGCCTGCAGCACGGACATGTAAAGGTGTGTAGGCACATGGGTCATACAAAGAACAGTGAAATTGCAAGCGAACAGTACAAACACAGGTGAACGGTAGTGAAAAACAATGAGCAGTAACGGAGAAATATTTAAAATTTGGATGAACAGTGCAAAACAAATTATGCAAAACATTTATAAGGTGCATTTATAAAACATTTATAAGGTGGTTTTTTAAGACCACCTCTATAAATGCTATTTATAAAGGCAGATAATATTTTTTTTAGGTATATAAAGGCAGACAAGTTAATAACTTTTGCTTCGTTTTCTTATCGATTTATATAGGTAACCTGGAAGACCGTCCCTACAAATGATTCATTAAAAAAACCATTTGATAAATATGGTTGGCTATAAGGCCATGTTTGGTTTCCCTTGCTAAATTTTAGCTAGCTAAACTTTAGTCACTTTAGTAGCTAAAGTTCTAAACACATTGACTAAAAAGAGCTAAAATAGTTTAATTTCATTACTCACCTAAGAGTAGCTAAAATAATTTTAGCTAGCTAAAATTTAGCAAAGGGAACCAAACAAGCCCTAAATCGAAAAATCTGCCTCTAGAATTGCCTTTATGTAGTAGTTATATCATAAATATATTAATCATATCTCGAGTTAAATAAAACAACAAAGGGCATTTGGTCTAGTGGTATGATTCTCGCTTAGGGTGCGAGAGGTCCCGAGTTCAATTCTCGGAATGCCCCTATTTTTTGCTATGTTGTTGTTAACTTTGTTTTGCTATTTTTTTTATTTTCTTTTTTCAATTCCTTATCGCAGCAACAGAGAACAGTCACTGCACAATTAGAGGGAGTGTAGTATCAAGGCTACAACATGACAATTCACAAATATTATATACTACTAGTTTTTTTCCGAAACATTCACACAATCATATATACTGTTATACATAGTGAAAGCTGCAGATTAATTAACATCGTCTCGTCGAATCACAGAATCATAGCAGCTATGCATGGTTAATCGAGGTGTTTTTCTTCCTCGGTTACAGATTTTACAACCGAAAATTCATTCTTGAGATGAAAACGCAATGCAAGCATGCATGAACGCACGCCTGCACACGGCCACCTCCTCCCTTCTGATCCCTTCTCCGATCCCTTTCTAGCGATGGATGGCGGCGCCGATGGAGAGGAGGTTGCTGGCGAGCTTCTGGAGCTCCTGGTCATGGTCGGTCATCACCGACGGGATGCCGTGCTCCTGGAAGCCGTCGTCGCAGGTGGTGAGGTCCGTCTCCACCGAGTCGAGGTTGGTGTGCGCCGTGTCGACGTCGCCGCGCTTGAGCGCGTCGTCCACCGAGTCCAAGCTCGTCTTGATGTCGCTGTACGACGACGTGCACGAGTCCAGCGCGTCCTTGGTCGTCCCGTCCACGCCCGGCGCGTTCATCCGGTCCGTCGCCGCGTTCATCGCCACGATCACCTTCTGCCGCACCGCCTCCATGGCCAGCTTCAGCACGCCCACGCTGTCCGTCGCCGCCGCCGACGCCGCCCCGGGGAGCCCGCCGATCGACGCCTCGCAGTCCACCGGGTACTCCGTCTTGGCGCACACGCTCTTGATCACCGGGCTCAGGAACTTGGCGATCGGCTTCTTGATCATCCCCGATAACGTCCCCATCGACAGCTTCGGCTTATTCCCCGCCGCCGGCAAGTTCGGCTGCCCGTTGGCGGCCACGTTCGGCGGAACCTCGTCGGGAGCGCCACCGGCCATGGGCTGGCTGCTGACGACCTGATGCTTTGAAGATAAGTACGGGTCGGCGGTGGCGGAGCTCTTGGCCGCCGGCGGAAGCTCGTCGGGAGAACCACCGGCTATGGGCTGGCTGCTGCTGCTGCTGCTGCTGACGACCTGTTGCTTTGGAGGTGCGTATGCATCGGAGGTGGTGGAGCTCTTGGCCGCCGGAGGAAGCTCGTCGGGAGACGTGTATGCATCCGTAGGGGTGGAGACCTGACGCTCTCCTCCCTTGGACTTCGGAGAAGACACGTATTGGCCGGTGGTGGTGGAGACGTCGACCGGCATGGCGTCATCCTCGTCGGATTTCTCCTCCTTGGAAGAGGGAGACACATATTGCCCGTCCGTGGAGACGTCGACTGGCGCAGCGTCGTCCTCGTCGGCGTTCTCACCGGATTTCTCCTCCTTCTTCTTCTTGTTTTTCTTCTCCTTCTTGTGCTTTTTAAGAGACGTGGCTTCGTCCGAATCGCCGCCGGATTTCTCCTCTTCCTTCTGAAGATATGAAGATGCATCCGAATCAATGGATTTCTCCTTCTTGTGTTTCTTGGGAGATGTACTGTCCAAATCATCATCATCGGATTTGTGCTTCTTGTGTTTCTTCTCTTTCTTTTCCTTCTTAGTAAGAGATGCATCTTCGTCAGAATCGTCAGTCTTGGCCTTCTTCTTTTTCTTCTTGGAAGATGTAGATACATCAGAATCATCAGATTTCTCCTTCTTTTCCTTCTTGGATGATGTAGATTCATCCAAATAATCCGACTTCTCCTTTTTTTCCTTCTTTACCTCCGCAGGAGTTTCCTCCTCCTCCTTAGCAGGAACTAGAGACGACGCAACATATTTGTCAGGTTTCTGATCATAGGTGTCGGCGGGCACCGCCGGCGAAGCTTGCGCGTTCAAGGTCTGCTCCTTGGGCTTCTTGGCAGCCTTCTCCAGTGGTCCATATCCGTCGAGGGACAAGGGCTTGATAGAGCCTCCATGTTCCTCGCCGGCGGTAGCAGCTTCTTGACCGTTGCACACCGCCGGGACCAGGGACACGGTGGTGGCGACGACGGCAACGATGAGGACGAAGGGGAGGAGAGGCACCCTCATCGTGGCCCTTGGAAAGAGGGTGGAGACGGTGGTGGCCAAAAGTTTCGACGGGAGGTCCTGAAGGGAGGAGGGATATTTGAATCCGGAGGGAAAGCCAACGATTGGCCGTATTTGGCGGGAGACAGGAGGGCATGCTAGTCTTGGATTTTCCCGGGAAAGCATGAGGCAACGGCAGCCATTAACCTGTAACTAACATAGGCCTTTGGAATCACGCGTTTACCCTGAGAATAGCAGAGGCAGCAGGCGACATGCGAGGAAATGTACGAGAGGAAAAATAGGCCTAGTTGCAGTTTTTATTGTTTGGGTGGGTAATGATGAGCTGTCCACCACACCTGTTGCCACAGCAAAAAGGCATACTGTTGACACTCAAATTTGACTCATCAAGATATAATTTAGTAAATATCAGATATAGCTAAATTTTATGGTGGTTGGGCGCAGAACCTCCTGGTAGGTTGGTACCACCTTGTCTCTGATTTATTCTTACCGTCTGATCGTGTAAAATATTCGCCATAATTAATTTATTTGTTTAAGGGTTGTATGGTAATTGTATAGCCCTCTGTCCCTCACCCCCACACCCCGCGAAGGGGCCGGTCACCCGCCCGGTCATCCTGCACGAAGGGTTTACCATCACCATGCCCTCATAGCCGCCGCCATGCCCTCGCCCCTATCGCTGACGTACACCTCCCATACAATGGTGGTGTTGAAGGCCCATCCTAGCTTTTGGCATCTACACAACCATGGCCAACAATGCCGTCAGGAACGACGAAGTCAAAAATCTGAAAGACTTGGCCTAGCTTTATTGACGCTACGTGTGCCCACCTGCCTTCCTCCAACAACCACATCGGCGATCACTAGGTATACCTCCTGAACCCTAGCTCCATCCCCCTTGTCTTCCCTTCCTATTGTGCCCAAACCTTAGTTACATGTTACAACCATATAACCTTAGTTCATCAGAGTTGATTCATGATTCTCGCATATTTAACATTATAGCAAGGAACTTAACCAAAAGACCGAGGATGCAACCCTCACTAGCGCCGGATCCGTCGAATAGCTAGCCAAGATCAAGGTCCATCACATGGTGCAGTAGCTCCACCTATGTGTCCTCCTCATTGGCGTCCAACGCGAGGATATTCAATCAGCACGTGTGCGCTAGATCCATGCACCCCTTTTGCTAGATCTGCCAGGGAACCAATCAAGATGGACGCTGAGGCCACAATGCTCTATGAGAGAAGGTGTGGAGTCTGTCTTGTGCTCAGCAGCCTAGATCTTGCATCCTGCACCATCATCGTTGGATCTATGTGGTCCCACCATTCGCTGGAGACTAGTGAGGAGGGGTCTGCATGACCTCGCCACCACCACTGCCACCACCCTACCCTCGCCCTCACACGTTGCTGCAGCCACAGGCACGTCGGAGCAGTAGCCATGTGCAGAGAAAATTCCAAGGGTAGGTGTGGGTGGAGCTGTCGCCATGAGCATCGTGTGTTTGAGCTGGAATGAACTATGTTGGCCGGAAGAAGATATTTATCCAACTATACTACTTCAATCGTCCGCCACAACTATAGTACTCAAAATAATATCCTTCTAATATAAATTTATCATTTTACCCTTAATAGCATGAAAAGTTCAAAAAAAATAATGATTTTTTTGTGCTAGTACCACTAATTTGGTATGCACCAGGTGTATATGGTCCCACCAATTTTGTATGCACCTCCTTGTCCTTCCCCTTGGTGCATTTGGTTTTTTAGCCATCAAATCGCTCCTCACCTATGGCCCTTCTTAGTAAATTTATGGGTGTTGGATCCACTAATATATCTACATCAATCTATGTGTGTTTGAGTAGATTGAGGTGGAAACTAAACTGAATTTTTAATACAATCCACTCTAATACACATAAATTGAGATGGATAACCCTAAGTCACTCCAACACATGTGGATTAAGGTGGATACATGAGTGGATCCAAACAAGACGTAAGAGGGTCCGACTAGGAAGAAGCTTGTCCGTAAGGAGAAGGCCGGTCAGCTCAATATGTGCTTCAGTAACCAAAGAGCAAGAACACAATTGCTTTCCTTGAAAATGGTACGAGGAAGACTAGATATCATAGCTATGTTGCTCATCAAAAGCATTTATGACAAAAAGCTCAAGGACAACAAGTAAATGTGCCTGCGGTGCACCTTGTGAATCAGGTACAGACACAAGAGTGAGCCTTCAGACAATCAAATATTTTAGGTCACAAATTTTGTTAATATAATTTTTTTTGTATATTTACTTGGTGGATTGGCAGCAACCTGAAGTGAAACATGCGAGGATGACTGGCTATCGGGGTAGACACTACTGCTGGTAGTACACGGGGCAGGATTTCTTGTGTGATACTAGAAAGTGGTAGTTCGAATCGAAACAGGTAAATTTCTTTATGTGGCCGTACTTTTAATTCCAAACTATTTTATGATACAATGTCCCATGGCCAAGTTTGATCAAACTTGTGCTTAGGCCACTTGACTTAGGAAATTATAGTGTTTACTAAGTTTTCTGGTTAATTGGTTGGTAGACACTTGAGTAAGTCCCATTGTTTCTTTGGAGATTATTAATTCCTGAAACAATATGTTGCTCTAGATATAATTTTCTTAGATGCTATGTCATTGGCAATTGTACTACAATATGTTTGAGACACAAATTGCACTCAATGGCAATAAAAAGTCTATTCTTAAAAGTATTGTTATTTCTCTCTTATGGATAAATATATATTTTTAAATAGACACGTGTGTGTATTGCACGTCCTTGTAAGATAGTTTGCATGATGTTTGCTTGATTGAGTGTGAATAAATCTTTCTAATAGACACGTGCAGGTGCCACGTGCATGTCCATTAGTCTCAAGAAAACAAGTACTCCCTCTGTCTCAAAAAGACCGTTGTTGTTGACTTACATCTTGTTTAATCATTCATCTTATGACAACTTTTTGTATAAATATCATCTATTTTGATATGATTTATTTGATCATTAGAGGTACTTTAAAAATGATTTATCTATTTTAGAATTTGCACACAAAATTTTTGAATAAGATAAGCGGTCAAACGTGATTGGTCAAAGTAAATAACGGTCTTTTTGAGACACTGAAAGTACTGCTGGCTGATTCGTTGTGAGAGAAAAACACTGCTAAATGGTTGGCAGATTTGGCTGATAAACTCAAGCGAACAAGACAACAAGGACTAAAATTTAGGAGATGCTATAGGTGTCATATCGGGTATCACATTGAGTGTCGCATAGATGTTCGTATACTAATAAGACTAATTATAGAAAACCATAACTAATTTGGTAGATGAATCTATTATTAAGCTTAATTAATCCATCATTAGCACATGTTTTCTCCATATTCATGGTCTAATTACGCTTAATGAATTCATGTAAAAAATTATTCACAATTTATACAATTAGTTTTATAATTAGGCTATATTTAGTTCCTCAAATTAGTATCCAAATATGCGACGTGATATAGACTACAGCGGGTGGGAACCGAACACCTCCTTAAGCTGTTGACGCAAATGATCGAATTAAATGGCACTCGTGGCTTACTTGGGCCTAGCCTGGTCCATGTAAAATTGGCCCATGTCCTGTCCTGCTACGAAATGATGTGATGTTGGGCTAGCGTCTTTTTTTTTATTATACCAGAACCTAACAAGCAAAGCATAGTTATTAGGATCGGACCGGAGATTGAACCGGCGAGGTCGTCGGTTCATTGGTTCACTGGTCTAACCGTTTTGAACCGGTTGAACCGCCGGTTCAATTGTTTTAGACCGGTTAAGTTGAGCCGGTCACAAATATATTGAACCGGTATAAATATGTATGCTATAATTAATAATTAATAAATGGTAAATAACACAATTTAATTGTTCATACATATGCAAATACATATATAGAATCCCATGTTCTTAAATTCAAAACATACAAGCTCCATAAGTTTTAGTGCGTTGTAGTTGTTTTATAAGATATATAAAAACATATGATGGAGCACTTGCGAATTGGTGCAAAAAGGACATAAATACTATTTCAAATATTCACCACTGCAAACCAATCTTAAAATGCTAAAATAAATTGTATTATTGTGAAGAGCTCTTTGAGATAATTAAAATGAATATATTATTTGTCTAATTTGGAGTTGGTATCACAAAGCTATACATTTTTTAAATTTAAATAAAACTTTAAAGGCGCTGACGTCAACACGTCCAAAATTCAAATATAGCGTGAACCACCACCGGCGGTAGCAGCCAAGCAGAGGCTGGCGGGGCCCACCCACAGCAGATGCATGCACAGTTGCACACACGCCACCCACCAACCAATCAGAAGCATGCTGCAGTGCTACACGTAGACAACCAACAGAAACCGTCCGGTTCGCATGGAACCGTCCAGTTCGTCGGTTCGTTAAAAAACCGCCCGGTTCAACCGGTTTTTAGCGGTTCAATTATACGGACGGTCTTTTAAGTGAACCGAACCGGTTTAGGCTCTGGTTCGGTCTTTTAGCGGTCCGACCGCCGGTCCGGTCCTGTTCAAATAACTAGGAAGCAAAGTCGGGACGTCCTTGTCCAAAACCAACATGGGACAGCATAATCAATCCTCTTCGTATCTATTAGTCACCTTTTATTTACAATATATGATTAACAGTGAGTACATGAGGTATTCAGTTACATAGCAAAGCGCCCCACCTTATTTCACCGAGACCTCCTCTAGCTTACACGCTCATGATTCCAACGTTTCATCAATCCTCCCATCCTCTCTCATATCCACTATTTCACTGATGATCACGCCAGCCAGCTTTGTAAAATATCTCATTTACCAGAGTCATCAGACTTCTCATTTTTCTGCCTTCTCTACACCTTCTAGTTAGGATATGCAGATTTCTCTTTCTTTACCTCCGTAGCCGAGGCTGTGGCCGTGTCAGCTTCTGCATTGGACTTCTGGTCGGTGTCGGCGGTCACCGCCGGCGTGGCTTGCGCGTCAACGATCTGCTCCATGGCCTTGTCAGTAGCCTTCTCCGGTGGTCCATATTCGTAGAAGGACAAGGGCTTGACAGAGCCAGGTTGCTCGCCGGCGGCGGTAGCTGCTCCGTCACCCTTGCTCTCGGACCGCGAGGTGCACACCACCGGGACTAGGGGCACGGCGGCGGCGACGCCGAGGACGAGGACGAAGGAGAGGAGAGGCGCCCTCATCATGGCCGGCCCTTGGAAGGAACGAAGGAGGGTGGTGGCAAATTAAAGGTGTGGACGGGAGAGGTTGGAAGCGAGAGGAGGGATATTTGAATCCAGAGGGAAAGGCAGCGATTGGCCGCATTTGGAGGGAGATGGGAGAGGGCATGCTGCTTTTGGATTTTCCCGGGAAAGCATGGGGCAATGGCAGCCATTAACTAACACACGCTTTTAGAAGGAATAAAGACTATCTTATAAGAGTATAATATAGTCTTAATGAGCACGGTTATTATGGTAAAAAAAAAGTTGTTGCTTCAATATTTCACATAGAAAAATCGAAGTACTACGTGTGCTTCAGTGCTAATTGTGACTACTTCATTAACATTCATATAAATAATAGTGACACATACCAACAGAATATTGCAAACATCATCATACTCAAGACTCAATACATTGTTTTCTAGTTACGGTTGCAAAACACAAATAATATTACAGTCTCCTTTCTTATTCCTCCCGTTACAACACAACACACTGATATATACTCAATAGAATAGATAAAAGAAAATAGATACTAATAAAACAGTTAAAAAGGAAGCAAATAAAACAAAGAGAAGAATCGGATCGGCTACCAATAATCAAGGTTGTCGTCGAATCGGCGATATCGATCCGGGCGGCGGCTGCTGCTGAGGATGACGGGTGGATCGGCGGAGGCTCCGGCGGCCGGCGGACTCGAGGAGCATGAGGAGGCGCTCGGTTTGGTTGTCGAGCGCGGCTACGCGCGCTGCAGCTCCTTGGCGAAGGCAGGGTCCTCCCAGTAGTTGCACTTGAACATCTTGTCGTTCTCTCTGCACCCACACTCCACATCCGACTCGTCGTCCTCGTACTTCCTCTTCCCTAGGACCACCACATGCCGATGGTGGCGCCGCTGTTTCTTCGCCTCCCTCGAGCTCGTCTCACTCTCATCTATGGTTGGTGGCCTCTTCGTCGTCTTCCTCGTCGTCGTCGTCCAGGACGACGACATCACCAGGTTACTACTACTGTTGGTAGCCGCCGCCGCCGCCGCTCCCTGCGGTGGTAGTGCAGGAGCTCCAGTGCAGCTGCCGCCGCCGCCGTTCATGGGTCTCAATGCCGCCTAGCTAGCGGGTGATTTTTCGTCGGAGATGCGATATATGGATGGATCGCGATATGGTTGCCAATGCAACGATGAACGTGCAGTGCCACTGAAGGACCGAAAACGGCGACCAGAGAGGGGTGAGTGGGAGTCTCAAATTTTCTCTCGAAAATATTTGGCCACTGTCCCTAGTTCACCACCAAACGCGCAACAACTCCAAATCTAGAATACTCACGCCAACTGGTGGCAGAAGTACCTAGAGAGATTCTTTAGGACTATAGATACTCAATGCAAGAGACAAAATACAAATCGAAATCCAAAGGACCAAGTTGTGCGCAAAACGGAAAATCAGAGCCAGAGAAAATTCATTAGAAAATCGCCAA